>Ga0081540_1000800_pt1 | contig 28881 bp, 27 predicted proteins | sample TabmetS2T1R1_FD_71024 | JGI IMG/M metagenome (GOLD analysis project Ga0081540, IMG submission 71024) | Tabebuia heterophylla rhizosphere microbial communities from the University of Puerto Rico - S2T1R1 | ecosystem: Host-associated > Plants > Roots > Rhizosphere ...
CGAACCCCCTCTCCCGTGACGCCCAAACCGGGTCATACGACATGAATGCCGCGTAGTAACTACCTGTTGGCTTTGTTCGGGTTGCTGAAGGAACGTCCTCCTGGTGTGATGACGGGCTTCAGATCCCAAGACAGCAGGAGGACGTTCGTGGCTCAGGGTAGCGGGTTGACGCGGGGGGACCGGAACCGGAACCGGAAGATCGCGGCGCTGCGGGAAGTGATCCGGCGGGACCGGGCGGTGCTGGCGGTGGACCTGGGGGAGGATAAGCAGGCCGCGGTGCTGGTCGATCATGAGGGGCGGGTGCTGGCCCGCAAGACGGTGAGGGCGAAGGCGCACCAGCTGGGCGGGCTGGTGGAATGGGCGGCCGGGCAGGCGGCCCGGGCGGGGTTCGGCGGGCTGGTGGTGGCGTGCGAGCCGACCGGGCACCGGTGGAAGGCGCTGATGGGGCTGGCGGACGCGGCCGGGGCTGGGTTCTGCTGCGTGCAGCCGCTGGCGGTGCATAAGGAGCGGGAGAAGGACGACTACACGCGGGATAAGACTGATCACCGCGATGCGTACCTGATCGGCAAGCTGGCGGTCCGGCTGGACTGCTACCTGCCCGAGCGGGCGGATCAGGCGTGGGCGCGGCTGCGGCACCTGGGCGCGCGCCGGTCCGCGCTGGTCGCGGACCTGATCGCGGGCCGGCAGCAGATCGGTGACCTGCTGGGGTGCGCGTGGCCGGCCGCGCTGGGGACGGCGGCCCGGCCGCTGGAGTCCACGACGTGGCTGGCCGCCATGGGCGTGGTCACCGACCGGTGCTGCGGGGACCCGGCCCGGCTGCGGAAGACGGGCTATGACAAGTTCGCCGCGGCCATCCGCCGCGAGCTGCCCCGGTGGGGCGCCAAGAGGGCCTGCGGCAAGATCGCCGAGGGGCTGTGGGAGGCGCTGGCCGATCCGGGCGGGGTGGCCGCGCAGCGCCGCGGCGCGCTGGAGCGGGTGCACCTGCTGCTGGCCGACTGGCGGTCGCTGCTGGCAGCGCTGGCCGATACCGAGGGCCGGATGCGCGCGGTGCTCGATGAGCTGGGCCTGACCGCCCTGGCGGCCAGCATCGACGGGATGTCGGCGGTCGGCGCCGCGGTGATCCTGGCCGAGACCGGGGACCCGTCCCGGTTCGCCTCGGGACGGGCCGTGGTCAAGCACGCCGGGCTGAACCCGGCCGAGAACACCTCGGCCACCTTGGCCGGGGCGACCCGGATCTCCCGCCGCGGCCGGCCCGGGCTGCGGACCGCGGCCTGGCGCGCGGCCTGGCCCGGGCTGCGCCACAACCCGGTGCTGCGCGCCCGGTACGCGCACCTGACCGGCCGCGACGGTAACCGGCTCAGCGACGGGCAGGCCCGGGCCGCGTGCGCCGCGGCCCTGCTGCGCTGGCTGTACGCCGTCATCACCCGGCGGCGCCCCTGGGACGCCCGGATCGCGGCCGGGACCATCCCCGCCCGCGGCGCCGTGACCGCCCCGGCGGCCGGATGAGCTGACCCCGGGCCGGACGTCCCTCGCGAGGGGCGTCCGGCAGGCCATAGGCCTTCCCCCGGCGGCGGGGCGAGCCCGCAACCGCGTTGAGCCCGAGCTCGCCATGAACCACGGGCAGCCCCGCCGCGCCCGTGCACCGAGCTCGATTGCGCGCTGTCGGGACCCGGCCCCCAAGGGCCAGGGAGAACCCGGTTGAGAACTACGTAGAGACGCACGGCCGCGGCGGGAACCCCGCACCACCGGAAGGAAACAACCGCAGATCGCGCACAGCCGGCCCGGCACCGCCGGGCCGGCACCCCGGCATGCCCCAGTACCCGCGACACGGCCGGCCACCCCACCCGAGATAACTCACCGTAACCGGAAGCCCTCCACGGGAATGCTCACAGCAACGACCCGCCACCAGCTTCGGTCACACCGCCGACTTGACAAACTTCCTGTTGCGATGGTTCATGCTGCTCCAGCTGCATGGCTGGGACATCCATGCAGTAAGAACCAGGCGGCGGGCGCGCAAAGCCAGTCACGGCAGCGCACCGGGACACGCGAGCACCACGGGCCACAGCCAGGCCGACACCACCCGCTCAATGACCAACCTAAGCCAAGCGGCATTGGGCTAAGTGGTGGATCCGGTGCACGATAGCCCTTAAATCAATCACTAAGGCCGAATTGACCATAATGATTCTGTCATCACATGAATAAGAATACGAAAAATACGCCAGGCGAGGACATAGTTGCCAGTGGGACAATAGCGATTTCCTAGGATCCGGCGCGGGGCGGGGCGGTGCAGCGGGGCCTAGCGGCGGCGGTGCGCAGGGACGAGCGGGTGAATACGAGGGACGGGCGGGCGGTACGCGGGGACGGGCGGGGACGGGCGGGCATTAGCGGGCGGGCGCTGAGCGGGGCCGGGCCGCTGGCGAGGCGGGTTACCTGATGTGGAAGGCGGAGAGGCCTTCAGGGGGTTCGGGCTGGATGGCTACGTTGTCGACGGTGGCCAGGCGGGGGCCGGTGTGCGCCCAGTCGACCAGGCGGCTGACGTCCTCGGGCGGGCCTTCGAAGACCGCTTCGACCCGGCCGTCGGGCAGGTTGCGGACCCAGCCCGTCACGCCGTGCCGTTCGGCCAGGCGGCGGCAGGTGTCACGGAAGAAGACGCCCTGGACCCGGCCGGAAATGAGCACCCGATAGCGCACCACAAGCAGACGGTACGCCGGGCGGGGTCCGCGACCTAGGAACGGGGCTGGCGGCCGGGGCGAGCGGCGATGAGGCGGGCGGTGTCACGGGCGATCATGAGCTCCTCGTCGGTCGGCACCACGAGCGCCTGGACCGGACCGGGACGGCTGATCCGGCCCCCGGTCGACCGGCCGTGCGCGGCGTTGGCCTCCGGGTCCTCGGTCAGGCCGAGGAAGCCGAGCCGGGCCAGGACCAGGCCGCGGACGATCGCGCTGTGCTCCCCGATGCCGCCGGTGAAGATCAGCGCGTCGAGCCGCTCCAGGCTGGTGACCAGCCCGGCGACCGTTTTGGCCAGCCGGTGCACGAACACGTCGAGGGCGAGCCGGGCCCGTTCGTCGCCGCGGGCGGCGGCGTCCTGGATGGCGCGCATGTCGTTGCTCGTGCCGGAGAGCCCCAGCAGGCCGCTGCGGGTGTTCAGCGTCTCGGTCAGATCGGCGGCGTCGCGCCCGGTCTGGCCGGCCAGGTAGGCGAAGACGCCGGGATCGATGTCGCCGGAGCGGGTGCCCATGACCAGCCCCTCGAGCGGGGTCAGGCCCATCGTGGTGTCGACGGACACGCCGTCGCGTATCGCTGCGGCGCTGCAGCCGTTGCCCAGGTGGGCGGTGACCAGGCGCAACTCGCCCGGCGGCCGGCCGAGCAGGACCGCCGCCCGTTCGCTGACGAAACGGTGGCTCGTGCCGTGGAATCCGTACCGGCGCACGCCGTACCGGGTGTACCACTCCTCGGGCACCGCGTACCGGAAGGCGCTGGCCGGCATGGTCTGGTGGAACGCGGTGTCGAACACGGCGACCTGCGGGAGCCCGGGCCGGGCGGCGCGGATCGCCTCGATGCCGGTCAGGTCGGCCGGGTTCTGCAACGGCGCCAGCGGGGCGAACGAGCGGATCGCGTCGATGACGTCGTCGTCGATGAGGACCGAGTCGCTGAACCGGTCACCCCCGTGCACCACCCGGTGCCCGGCGCCGATGAGGTCAGCGCCCGGGTCGGCCACGCGGTCCAGGATGCGGGCGATGACCGCCTGGCGGCTGCCGTCGGCGAGGGGTTCGGTGACGTCGCCCGCTGGACGCTGGATTCGCAGTACGGCCTCGGGGGTGCCGACCTTGTCGGCCAGGCCGCCCAGCACGCGCTCGCCGGTTCCGGCGATCAGCGCGAACTTCACCGACGAGCTGCCCGAGTTGAGGACCAGCACCGAGCCGCCGGAGGCTGCCATGGCTGGGATGCTATCGGGGTCCGGGAAATTGGCTGGCGCCGGCCGGCTGGACCGCCCTAGCGTGGGCCCATGGTGCCGCTCAGTCATGTACTCACGTTCGCCGCCGTGGTCAGCGTCCTGATCGCCATCCCAGGGCCGAGCGTGCTGTTCACCATCAGTCGCGCGCTGACCGTCGGCCGGCGGGCCGCGCTGCTCACCGTGGTCGGCAACGAGCTCGGCCTGTGCGTGCAACTCGTCGCCGTGGCGTTCGGCGTCGGCGCGGTGGTGGAGAGGTCGGCGCAGATCCTCACCGCGGTGAAGTTCGCCGGGGCCGCCTACCTGGTCTTCCTCGGCGTCCAGGCGATCAGGCACCGCACCTCGATGGCCGAGGCACTGGCCGCGCGCGTGCCGCCGGTGACGCCGCTGCGCGCGATCAGGGACGGGTTCGTGGTCGGCGCGGCCAACCCCAAGACGATCGTGTTCTTCGTGGTCGGGCTGCCCGAGTTCGTCAGCAGCGCCCCGGGTCACCTGCCCGTGCCGGCCCAGATGCTCATCCTCGGCGCGCTGTTCCCAGTGATTGCGCTCGTCCTGGACAGCGCGTGGGCGGCCGTCGCGGACACCGCCCGGCAGTGGCTCGTCCGGTCGCCGCGGCGGCTGGCCATGATCGGCGGCACCGGCGGCCTGGTGATGATCGGGCTGGGCATCAGCGTCGCGGTGACCGGCCGCAAGGACTAGCGTCACGGGGCGGCTTCCCCGGGTTGCCTGCTGCCGGTCCCCGGCTGAGCCCCGGGCCGGCGGGAGGGCGGGCACCCGGCCCGTTCGGGATAAATGGCTACCGAACGGGCCGGGTGTCTCCCTCCCCCACCTCATACGGGCAATGGCAGGGCCAAGATCGGCTTGGTGGTGGGCTGGGCCGAGCCGCCAGCCGGCTCGACGGTCAGGCCGAGCGTGTCGCCCTTGACCACCCCGGTGGCCAGCACCGGCGGAGTCCGCCCGTCCTTGGCCGGGGGCAGCAGGCCCGCCGAGGTGATCGCCGGCTTGCCGATCAGCCAGAGCTGATACACCTTGCCGGACGGCAGCGCGGGCAGCCCGGTGGTGACCACGGCCAGCTCGTGCCGGTCCGCGGCCAGCACCACGGTGGCCAGGCCGCCGTGGGTGACCGGGTAGGTGAGCAGCTTCGCCCTCGGCGCCGACAGGAGCAGCGAGATCGCCTGGTTCTCGGCCCGGACCTGGTCGAGCTCGTCCTGGGTGCGCGCCTGCGCGAGGCCGAACAGCACCGCGACGACGATCGAGGCGGTCGCCACCACCCCGGACAGCCACGGCACCCAGGGCACCCTGGTGCGGGTGCGCCGCGGCCGCGCGTGGGTCCTGAGCTCGGGCGGCAGCTGGCGGGTGCGCGCGGCGGCGGCCAGCACCCGATCGCGGAGCTCGGCCGGCGGCTCGGTTGAAGGGTCGGCAGCGGCGAAGGCCATCGCGGTGGCTACCTCGCGGAACCCGCGTACTTCGCCGGCGCACGACTGGCACCGGCTGAGGTGGCGGGTGAACCGGTCGCGTTCGGCCCCCGGCTCCAGCGCGTCGAGCGCGTAGGCGCCGGACAGCGAGTGCAGGTCGTGCCGGAGGAGCCGCATGTCAGCTCACCCCCAGGCAGTCGCGCATCCGGATGAGGCCGTCGCGGATCCTGGTCTTGATCGCGCCCAGGGTGACCTTGAGCAGCTCGGACACCTGACGGTAGCTGTAGCCGCCGTAGTAGGCCAGGGTGATCGACTCGCGCTGCACGTCGGTGAGCCCGTCGAGGCAGCGTCGCACCCGTTCGGCGTCCAGGCTCGCTTCCACCGCCTCAGCGACCTCGTCATGGGGTGTGTGGACTTCGGCTGTCTTGTGCTCGCGCTCGGCCGCCGCCGTGGCCGAGCGGACACGGTCGATGGCGCGGCGGTGGGCGATCGTCATCACCCACGTCGCCGCGCCACCAACGGCCGGGTCGAACCTGGTGGCGGTCCGCCACACCTCGAGAAGGACCTCCTGGGCCACCTCCTCGGACTGGGACGGATCCCTCAGAACCCTGCGAATCACGCCGTACACCGGGCCGACCAGCCGGTCGTACACCGCCTCGAACGCTTCGGTGTCGCCCCGTGCCACGTGGACGAGCAGGAGGTCAAGGTCCCGCTCTCCCCTCCTATCCGTGGTCGCGGACGTGAACCTGGACGCGTCCGAATCGTTCGGGTTCATATGTCACCTTCGAAGCACACGCCGGATCGGATGGGTAGAACATGGCCGAATCTTAAGAAATCTGACCGACTCTGGCCCGGCTCAACGCAGAGCTGAACCGGAATATCCGCATAAGTGGTCTTTGCTCCCGGCGTGGCGGGCCTTCCGGGCGGCGGCGCCGGCTGGTATCACTGAAAACGTGGCGGGTGACGGCCCGGTCACGGCTTCCCGCCCAGGAGTCCGGAGGTGGCCATGCGCGTGTTCCTGGTGGTGCTCATCATCTGGCTGCTCATCGGCGCCCTCGCCGCCTGGCAGCGGGGTTACTACACCGAGTCATCGATGAATTGCGCCGGCTTGGGCACGATCCTGGTGACCATTGCGTTCGGCCCGGTGAATTACCTCGGCGGCAACCCGAAGCTCACCTGTAACTAGCGCCGTCCTCGGGGTCCTCGGGCGGGGGGTTCTCGGGCGGGAGGTCCTCGGGCGGGAGGTCCTCGGGCGGGAGGGCTTCGGGCTGGGCCGGGCGCGCCAGCAGGCTGGACACGGCCGCGCGCATGGCCTTGAGGCCGGCCCCGCGGGGCACCTTGAGGGATATATAAGCGATGGCGCCAGCCGGGATGGGGAGCCAGAAGTTGACCAGCCGCCAGCCGAGCACGCCCAGCGTGGCCACGCTGCGGGTGACGCCGAAGCTGACCAGCAGCAGCGGCGCGACCGAGTCGACGACGCCGAGCCCGGCCGGGGTCACCGGCAGCGCGCCGGCCACGTTGGCGATTCCGTAGGCGGCGAACAGCTCGACCGGGTTGACGAACTGGCCGAACGCCGCCACGAAGCACCACAGCGACGCGGCGTCGAGCAGCCAGTTGAGTGTGGCCCAGGTCAGCGACATGACCAGGGTGCGCCGGTCGCGGCCGAGCGCGCGCAGCGATTTCGCGGCCTCGAGCAGGCCGTGCTCCAGGCGGTCGCCGGACAGGCCGGGGATCCGGTCGCCGATCGCGTGCAGGATGCGGGAGGCGCGTTTGGCCCCGCGGATGAACCCGACCGCCAGGGCGGCGACTGCGCCGATGATCACGGCGCCGGTGATGGCCACGGTGGCGTAGATGGGGTGGAACCCGGCCAGCGGGATGGAGATGACCAGGGACAGCCACAGCAGAACGTTCAGCACCACGGTGGAGCCGAGGCCCTTGGCCGTCATCATCACCGCGGCGTCGCGGCCCTTGATGCCCGCGTCAGTGAACAGCTTGTAGCCGAGCCCGGCGCTGCCCAGCGTCCCGGCCGGGATGACGTGCGCCACCGCCGCGGCGGCCAGGTCGATGCGGAACAGCACGGACAGGCCGGGATTGTGCGCGCCGGGCGGCAGCAGCGCCTGGGTCAGCAGACCGTAGCAGAACAGCGATGCGAACTCGAGGATCACGCCTCCGGCCAGCCAGAAGGCGTTCACCCGGCCGAGCAGGTACAGGTCCTTGCTCGCCCCGACCAGTTCGGGCACGACCAGGTACTCGACGATCAGCAGCAGGGCGAAGATGACGATGCCGCGGCGCAACGGCTTGAGCACGAAAGGGAGCCAGCTACGCCAACGCCGCCACCAGCTAAGTCGCTCTCCCCGTAGCTCGCCCTGCCGCTCGTCTTGCCGCTCGTCGACGTCTTCACCGGGCTTCCGGCCGGGTTTCGCCGGGTCAGTCCGCATAACACCCCCACTACCCCGCTTGCGGGCAAGAACGCGGACACATCCGTTACAAGCGTTATCCTGCCCTGGTGACTGACGTGGCCAGGGCGCGTTCGATGTGGACCCTGTTCGAGCCGATCCACGCGGTGACCTACTTCACGGCCGAGGCGCGTTCGGCCTATGAGCGGGCGGGCTTGCGCGGGTTCTGGCGCGGCTACTTCGCCGGCCGCGCGGCACCGCTCGGCGTGGCCGGTGCTGGCAGCGCGGCGGCGCCGACCGGCCCGGCCAGCGCAGCCAGCGCGGCGGTGGTCGCCGCCTCGTTCTTCAACTTCGCGCCCGCCTTCGTGGCCCGCGCCATCCCCGGCGTATGGGAGCTGATCACGCCGGAGGAGGCGCTGCGGGTCCGGCTGGCCGGCGCGGCCGAGAGCCTCGGCAGGCTGCTGGCCGGGCAGGAAGCGGAGGCGGCCGCGGCGGCCGACCTGCTGTGGCGGGCCATCGATGAGCTCGACTGCTCCGGCCGCGTACTGGCCGCGGCGAACGCCGCGCTGCCGGTTCCGCCCGGGGAGGATGCCGCGGCTTCTCCGGCTCCTTCGGCTTCCGCGGCTCCTTCGGCCGCGGCCGGGCTGGGCCGGCTGTGGCAGGCGGCCACGCTGCTGCGCGAGCACCGGGGCGACGGGCATTTCGCCGCGCTGGCCGCGGCGGACATCGACGGCTGCGAGGCGGTGGTCCTGCGCTGCTGCCTGGACCTGCGCCGGGAAGACATGCAGCCGGTGCGGGGCTGGACCGACGAGGCGTGGGACGGCGCCCTGTCCCGGCTGGCCGCGCGCGGCTGGGTCGGCGCGGACGGCGCGCTGACCAGCGCGGGGCGGGAGGCGCACGCGGCGGTCGAGGACACCACCGACCGGGCCGCGTCCCGGCCCTGGGCCCGGCTCGGCCCAGAGGCCACGGAGGAGATCGCGGCCGCCCTCACCCCGCTCGCGCGGGCGTGCGCGGCCGCGCTCCCCTACCCCAGCCCGATCGGCGTGCCCGCTCCCGGCGAAGCGCGCAGCTAGCTCGGAACGCCGTGAAACCCCGGATCCAGTGCGTTCAAACGCACTGGATTCCCGGTTTCACTACGTCCGGCAGCAGGCTCGCGCACCGCACAGGTTGGTCAGTTGATGTCGAACTCGTTGCCTAGAGTCGTACATAACAGATTCCCCCTCCACAAGTTTTGCCAGGTGACGGCCAGCTCCGTCAGGGCTGTGGCGGCCGTCACCTGGAGTCCTGTGTGTCACGGGCGGAACCGTGACCGGCTGGAGAGGATACTGCTGGACGGCGGCGCCGCCTCAGCCGCGAGTCGCAGCGGGAAAAACCGATTCCACCGACTGAACCATCTGCCCCCAAAGGCTGTTGATCCATCGGCAATTTCCTGCCGGGCAGGAGATTGCCGGTGATCGGCAGGTATCCCGCTAGAACGCTGCGAGCGAAATTGAATGCGACCCTCTGACTAGCGAAATAAATGCCAGGGCCCCGGAGCCGGGAACGGCTGGGTGCCTGCCCGGCGGCCACGCGAGCGTTCATGGGACGACGATGCGATCGAGCATCACATGACCCTGTTTTAAGTTGTATTCATCCCTCCCGACCCTTTCCGCCGGCCCGGCGCGGCCGCTATGCGGCGTCGGCTAACCAGACCTGTGCGGCCCTCCCCTCATCCGCCCCTTCAGCCCACCCAGGGCGTTGTCCGCCCCGGATCCCGTGGTCACCTAGATGAGCCTAGTGTAGCCAGATAAACCATGTCTATCTATGCAGGATTTACTTAAATAAAGTTTCCCTGCCGCATACCTGGGCGCGGCACTGACCGTGCGACGGAGGCCGTGATGGCGGCCCGGAAATGGCCGGTACTCACACGGCGCAAGCCTCATACCCAGGACGGAGCGCGCTTACACGAGCGGATCGGTTCGGGCGACGAGTTCGGCGGCGCTGGCCGCGAACGCGGCGGCGGGCGGGTAGGCCGCGCAGGCGGCCCGCCACCGGTCGCGCAGGGACGTAGTGAGTTCGGCCGGCAGGACGGCGGAAGCGTGGCCACCGGACAGCACGTCGAGCGGCCCGAGCAGGTACACCTCGGCCAGGGTCGGCAGGTCGGCGAACTCCGCCGCCGGGTTGGCGCCGCCGGGCAGCCTGGTCGCCCGCTCGATCAGGCCGGCGCCGAGCTGCCACACCGCATGCCCCTCGCCGGCCAGGATGCACTCCACCCCGGCCAGCAGTTCCACGGCCATCGCGTACGACTCCGCCACGAGCAGCCCGGCCCCGAACTCCCCCGGGCTCGGCGCCATCGGACGACGCAGCCTGGCCATCGAGCTGAGGTGGTCCAGGTGCGCCCCCTCGTGGATGCCGCGCCAGATCTGCTGCTCCATCGCGGTCGCGGTGGACGACACCTCGGCGATCGCGGTGCCCGGGCCCGGCAGCCCGGGCAGGCACATCCAGGTCCGCCGGGCCAGCCACCGGTTCAGCGGCAGGCGTATCGTGACGTGGTCCGTGCTAGGTGACGGCCGGTAGCGGGCGCCCCAGGCCAGCTGGGCCGCGCTGACCAGCGGCAAGGCTGCGCCGTGCCGGAGCGTGGCGGCGGTCGCCATGAGCAGTTCGCCGAAGCCGGTGACCAGTCCGGCGCCGCGCCAGACGATCCCCCTGACGTCCCGGATCGGGCCCGCCACCGGCCTGGTGTCCGGGTACCACGACGGCACCGGTCCGGCGAACCGCCGCAACTGGCGCAGCCGGGCGGCGTGCTGGCCGCCGGAGACGACACGCAGCGACCTGATCACCTCGTCCAGGCCGCTGAACGCGCCGGGCCCGTCCCGCCGGACCAGGTCCCGGGCCGGGTCGGTGAACCCCGGGCCCTCCAAGGCGACGCAGCCAATGGCCACGTCCGCCCAGCCCCGGACCGTCCAGGCGTCAGCCTCCGCGTTCCCCGCCGGTACCCTCACCGCTGCGGTCGCCGCGGCGACCGCCCACGCGCGCGCAATAGGCGCCGCGACATGCGGCAGCCCGGAACCGTGCGCCCCCGGGCCGCGCACCTCACTACCCATCCGGCATTGACACGGCTCCGAAGCTAGCTGGGTGACGTTCATTCGACTGTGGTAAGCCGGGAGGGGTACCACCCGGCAGCCGGAGCCTAATACCTGAAACAAGAGAAAAAATAGATTTTGTCTTTAGTTATGAAAAATCCGGGCACTCCCGCCTCCGGGTTTGTGCCTATGATGACGATCTTGGTGCAGGTGAATGGCCAGATGAGAGCGAAGGGAGGGCGCGGGTGCCAGCACAGGACGACCGCCTCGCGGCCATCGCCGCGGCCGCCGCGGCCGTGCTGCGCCAGACGCCCTATCACGTGGTCCGGGCCGGGGACGTCGCAGCCGCGGTCCGGCTGCCAGGCCAGGCCGGGCGGTCCGCCGTCTGGCTGTACAACGAGGTGCACAACCGGCGGGTTCTGGTGGCGCTGGCAGCGGCCCACGCCTGGCAGGAGTTCGCCGGGCAGGCGAGCTGGTCACCGCCCGGCCCGATCGGCTCGGTGACGGCGGCCAGATCCGCCGCTGTCGCCGCGCTGGGCGTGATCGTCGCCTTCCACCGCGCCGAACACCCGCTGATGACCCAGGTCGGCTACGGGATCGGCGACATCTCCACGGCGGAGAAACGCAAGCTCGCCGCCGGCACCGGGGTCACCGCGCCCAGCTGGCCGGACAGCCCGTGGGGCCGGGTCGCGGCCGCGGGCTGGAACGGCCGGTGCGACGTCTTCACCGATTTCCTCCGCCCCGTGCTCCGGGCCTGCGCCGAGTCGGTTACCCACCTGGCCGAGCCGAACATCACGGAGAGCGCCTCCCGGCTGTCCGACATCACCTTCCGGACCTGCCTGGCCGACCGGGAGGGTCCGGTCGATCTGCTCGCGCGCGGGCTGGCGGCACTGTGGTTCGAGCGCGACCTGACCAGGCTGGCCGGAACGTTGCCGCGGGACCTGGAGAGCGCCGAGACGGCGCTGGCCGCGGTGGCCAGGCGGCGGACCGACCCCAGGGCCGAGGCGAACGCCAGCGCCGTGGTGGTCCGGGTTCTGCTCGAGGCCGGCACCCTGCACCGGCGCTGTGTCGGCGAGGCACAGCGGACGGTCGCGCTCTGGCAGAGCCTCGCGGCCGACCTGGACGGCCCGGCGGCGTCCGCCGCCACAGCGCACGACCTGCAGCGGCTCAGCGATTCCGCCAGCCATCTGGGTCTGGCCGCGGCCAAGTTCGGGGACCGGCGGACGGCGGCGGACGCGTGGCAGCTGTCCCGGCGAGTCGCCGACCAGGGGCTGGGACGGGACCAGTCCCGGATCGCCCGGGCCGACACGAACCTGGCCGCGCTGGCCGCCGAGACCGGGCACGGCGAGCAGGCCGGGATCGCCGTGGCCGGCGTGCACCGGACCCGGCTGGCCCTGCTGGACCGCGGGCCGCAGGACGCGGCGGCCTGGCGGCGGCTGACCGTGACCGAGCGCACCCGGACGGACGTGGCGCGGCTGGCCGGCGAGGCGACCGACAGCGTTCGGCTCGCCATGGCGCTGCTGGCGGACCGGCGGGCCCGGCTGAGCGACCCGGCGCACGCCGATACCGCCGAGGCACAGGTCATCTTGGGCCAGACCCTGCTCGCGGCCGGCCACCCGGTCGCCGCCCGGCGCCATCTGGAGGAGGCCGCCGAAACCCGGCGCAGCCGGTTCCTGCTCACCTCCTATCGGGTTCAGGAAGATCTCATCTGGCTGGCCAAGGCGGCGCTCGTGCTGGGCAACCCCCGGACCGTACTCGACCTGCTCGACGGCCAGGCGGCGCAGACCGACTGGTTCCGCGACCAGGTCTCGTTCCGGCTCGGCTACACCGCGCAGCGGCTGGCCGCGATGGCCCGCGGTGAGCTCGGCCAGCCCGGGGAGGCGACCGAAGGGCTGCTCGCCGCCCGGGCCGAACTAGCCGGCCGGCCGCTGGACCAAGGACTCGACCCGCTGGCCGCGGACGTCGACCGGTCCCTCGCCGAGCTCGCGCTGCTGCGCGGCGAGGCCGCGGCCGCGGCGGACGCGCTGGCCCGGCTGGCCGAGGCCGAGGCCGAGGCTGGCGGCGGGGACAGGGGCGGGCCGCCGCGGCCCGCGCACGGCTGGACCCTCGTCCTGCTGGCCCGGGCGGCGGCTCGGCTGGGCGACGCCCAGCGCGTCGCGCAGTGCTTCCGCTCGGTCGCCGGCCTCGCGGCCGCCGGGGTCGACCCCTGTCATCCGGTGATCCTCACCGCCCGCTGCGACGAGGCCGAGCGGCGCACCGCCGTCGGCGACACCAGGCAGGCGGCCAGGCTGCTGGCGCCGGTGCTGGACCGGACCCTGCTCGGGCACGGCCGGCCCGCCCTCGGTGAGGCTCACCCGCTGCTGACCCGGGCCCGCACCCTGGCCGAACGGCTGGGCATTACCGTTCCCTACGCGCTGCCCGGCCTGGACGAGGCGTCCCTGGACCTCGACGTGTGAGCACGGCGGGGAAAGCGCGCGTCAGGGGACGCGGATGTCGTGGTGCTCGCGGGCGGACTGGAGTTCGGCCTCGGTGAGGTCTTTCTCCCGGACCGGGACGACCAGGCTCCAGTGCTGGCCGACCGGGCAGCGCTGTATCCGCGCCACCACCAGGTCCACTTCCTTCAGCTTGATGCCGGGGATCCAGACGGTGCTGAACATGTGCCCCTTGCGGCACCGCACCACCGTGTTGACGCCCAGGTTGTAGCCCAGGCGCCGCGCGATCAGGGTGCCGCCCGCGGCGACGCCGACCGCGATCAGGATCGTGCTCACTACTCGGCGCGACATCTGACCATTATCGCACCGGGTTACGCGGAGACGGCCGGGATGACCATCTGGGAGGTGGCGCCCTGGTCGTGTGGACTGCGGCGCAGGCGTCGGAGCGAGCCTCCGTCACTCCGGCACCATGCGTACCAGGCCGTACGACATGAATGCCGCGTTCATGCTGCTCCAGGTGCATGGCTGGGACATCCATGTAGTAGGAACCGGCCCGAAATCTCCACGTTGGCCGGATCCTCCACACTGACTTTCGCATCTGTCGCATCCGTTCCGTGGAGCTGGGATCTGCCACACTGCAGCCCGGGATCTGGGAGCCGACGGCGCGTGAGGCTGGGGAGCCGGAGAATGGACGGGCTGCGGGTGCACGAGCAAACCTGCAGGAGCGAGACCAAGGAGCCGGTACGCATGGAGATACGCAGGAAGCGGGCGGATACCCGGCCGGGGCCGCGAGACTGGTTTACGGGGCAGGTTTGGATGGACGAGATCGCGACGCCGGGGCCGCCGTCACGGGTCCGGATGCTCAGCGTCCACTTCGCTCCCGGCGGGCGGACCGCGTGGCACCATCACCCGTTCGGCCAGATCCTGCACGTGACCGAGGGTGAGGGGCTGGTGCAGCGCCGGGGCGGCGGACGGGAACCCATCCGGGCCGGTGACACCGTGCTGGCCGAGGCGGGTGAGTGGCACTGGCACGGGGCCGGGCCCGGCACGTTCATGACCCACCTGGCGGTGCAGGAGGCCGACGACGACGGCCAGACCACCTACTGGGGTGAGCACGTCACCGACGACGAGTACCGGGGCGCCTAGAAGGCGCCGGCGTGAGCCTGCGCCCACTGCCGGAACGTGCGCGGCGCCCGGCCGGTGACGTCGCGGACGTCCGGCTGGGGCTGCGACTCGTCCAGCGTGCCGGTCACGTAGAAGTCGAAGAACGCGTCCACGTACTCAGCCGGCATGCTGGCGCTCATCTCCGCCCTGGCCTCGTCGTCCGGCTGGTCCTCGAACCGCAGGTCGCGGCCGAGCACCTCGCCCAGGATGCGGGCCCGGTCGGCGGGCCGCAGCGGCTCCGGACCCGACACGGTGTAGACGCGGCCCTCGTGCCCGTCCGAGGTGAGGGCGGCCGCGGCCACCGCCGCGATGTCGTAAGGGTCGATCATGGCCACCGCCACCCCGGCGAACGGGGCCCGGACCAGGTCGCCGGCCGCGAGCTGCGGCACCCACTGCAAGGTGTTGGACATGAAGCCGAACGACCGGACCATCGTCCACTCCAGGCCGCAGGCGCGGACCGTTGCCTCGGACTCGATCATGTACCGGGAGACCGCATTGCTCGTGTCGCCGCTGGCCGCGGAGCTGCCGGACAGCATCGCCACCCGGCGGACGCCCGCCTGCCTGGCCGCGGCCAGCGTGCCGGCCATGTCCTGGTAACCCGGGTAGAGGAACAACGCGGTCGCCCCGGCCAGGGCGGCCGCCATGCTCTCCGGCTTGTTCAGGTCACCGGTGGCCTGCTGCACGCCCGGCGGCCACGGCCTCGGGCTGTCGTTCCTGGCCAGCGCGCGGACGGGCTGACCGGCCCCGGCCAGCGCGCGGACCAGTTCACCACCGACGTTGCCGGTGGCCCCCGTCACCAGGATCATCAGGCCTCCTCCATGCACTGTTAGGGATCGTTCCCTATCACGGCACGCTACGATGGACGGCAGGATCGCGCAAGGGATTTGCCAGGAGGACCCGAGCGGCCCGGTGCCGCGGGCGGGATCGCGTGAGAGGCAGCAGGATGTCACGGAGTTCGGCGGAGACGCGGGAGCACGTGCTCGGTGTCGCGCACGAACTGTTCTACTGGCACGGGATCAGGGCTACCGGCGTGGACCGGGTCGCGGTCGCGGCCGGCGTGGCCCCGACCACCCTGTACCGGCTGTTCGCCTCGAAGGACGACCTGATCGGCGCGTACATCGAGCGGGCCGACCGGCTCTACCGCGAATGGTTCGACGCGGCCGCCGCGGCCGGCGGCCCCGATCCGCGCGAGCAGATCCTGGCCGTGTTCGACGCGCTGGACGAGCAGGTCCAGCCGCAGCACTGCCGGGGCTGCCCGTTCCTGATGGCGCTGGCGGAGTTCCCCGATCCGGCGCATCCGGCGCATCGCGCCGCGGTCACCATGAAGGCGTGGGTCAGGGACCGGTTCGGCCAGCTCACGGCGGCGCTAGCCAGGGGCGGCCGGGCGGCCAGGCCCGAACTGCTCGCCGATCAGCTTTCGCTGGTCATGGAGGGCACGTACGCGTCGGCCCAGGCCCTGTCGGCCGAAGGCCCGGCCCGGCACGCGCGCACCGTGGCCGAATCGCTCCTCGACGTAAGCTGATGGCAGACGTCGGTCGTGAGCCGCGAGGTAGCTGGCAGCGCCGGGCCGTGTACCCGGCGGTTTCGTGGCCGGGTGCGGCCACGATCATCATCACGAAGGCGACCGCGAGCATCAGCACCCCGGCGGCGGCGGTCAGGCCCGTCACCCTGGCCCGCTCCCGGCTGACCACGGCCGTCATGTCCGTTACCCCGTTTCCCTGGCCAGCCTCTGTCCCCGTATCTCTACGGTAGGAATCAGGCGGCAATAAATACGACGGTGCGCTCCCGGATGTCATCGGGGGGTTATCCCCCCGGATATGCCGCCTGCTGAGGCCGCCCGGCGCGCTACGGAAACAGACTTCGGCCACGCCCGCATCTCCGGCACCGCATCCACACTGCATGAATGCCGTGTTCACGCAGTTCCAGCGACATGGCTAGGGCAACCATGCAGTATGACTCAGCTCCTCATACTTGCTGGCTGGCTCGGGCCACGGGCGCTTGGCGATTCTTCTCACCCGTCACATTCCCGTCTTTGGTCACTGCAGTAGCGCCCACCGGGCGTACGGACTGACACGCAAGGACGTGCCCGCGGGCCGGGTCGCCCTCAGCCCTACCGGCCTGAGGGGACGCGGTAGGTGAGGATGACGATGCCGGTGTTGAGGGCGAGGGTGCTGGCCAGCTCCATCTGGGCGGTCGCGGTCGGGCGGAACATCAGGTCGTCGGTTGTGGCGCGGCCGACGAACAGCGGGTGGACCCAGAGCCGCAGCTCGTCGAGCAGCCCCTGCTCGAGCAGGGCGTAGGACAGCTGGCCGAACCCGTACTGCACGATGTCCTGGCCGGGTTGCTCCTTCAGGCGGCGGATCGCGGCGATCGGGTCATCCCTGATCACCGTGGTGTTGTTCCACTCCGGATCGGTCAGCGTGCTGGAGACGACGTACTTGGCCATGCTGTTCATCCGGTCGCTGAACGGGTCGCCGGACCGGGCCATCCAGGCCGGGGCGAACCCGGGGTACGTGCGGCCCCCCATCAGCAGGGCGTCGCAGCCGAACAGCAGGTCGGTCTGCACCTTCATGCCGGCGCCGTCGCTCTCGATGCCGTTGTCCGGCCAGTCCTGCGGGTCCTGGATGACCCCGTCGAGGGAAATGTAGGTCGAGTTGATGATGTGTCGCATTGGACGAGCCTGACAGGAATCGGTCCCGACGATAAGATCCAGTTCGATGGACAGAACCAGGACCAATTTCAGCGTGCTGGTCGTCCTGCGACGCAACACGAGGATCCCGCTGCACCGGCAGATCGAGACCTCGATCCGGGACGCGATCCGGGCCGGGCGGCTGCCCCGCGGCTCGCCCCTGCCGCCCTCCCGTGTGCTCGCCGCGGACCTGAGCGTGTCCCGCGGCGTGGTGGTGGAGGCCTACCAGCAGCTCGCGTCCGAAGGCTACCTGGCCAGCTACGCGGGCGGCTATACCCAGGTGGCGGCCGGCCCGGCCCCGACGGTGGCCGGGCTGCGGCTGGCGCGCGAGACCCCGCCCCGGATCGACCTGAGCTACGGCCGCGCCGACGTGTCCAGCTTCCCCCGCGCCGCCTGGCTGCGCGCGATCCGCGGCGCGCTGGCCAGCGCGCCGAACGACCTGTTCGGCTACCTGGCGGGCAGCGGGGTGCCGGAGCTGCGGACGGCGATCGCCGGCTACCTGAACCGGGTCCGCGGCACCGTGGCCCAGCCGGACCAGATCGTGATCTCCACCGGCTACGCGCAGGGCATCGCGCTGCTCGTCGGCGTCCTGGCCGCGAGGGGGGCGACGCGGCTGGCGCTGGAGGACCCCTCTTCGGGTGACGACGCGCTGCCCGCCGCGCAGACGGCCGGATTGGAGGTGACCGGGATCCCGGTCGACGGGAACGGCATCCGGGTGGACCTGCTGGCCGCGTCCGGCGCCGATGCCGTCGTGCTGACGCCGTCGCACCAGTGGCCGACCGGCTCGGTGCTGTCCGCCGAGCGGCGGGCCGCGGTGCTGCGCTGGGCCGCCGGCAGCGGCTCGGTCGTCATCGAGGACGACTACGACTCCGAATACCGCTATGACCGGACACCGGTCGGCGCCCTGCAGGGAATGGCCCCGGACCGGGTGGTGTACGCCGGGTCGGCCAGCAAGACCCTCGCGCCCGGGCTGCGGCTCGGGTGGTTCGTCATGCCGGGGCACCTGGCCGAGCCGATGGCCGAGGCCAAGATCGCCGCCGACCGGGGCTCGCCCGCGCTGGAGCAGCTCGCCCTGGCCGACCTTATCGCCAGGGGCGAGTTCGACCGGCACCTGCGCCGGATGCGCCCGGTCTACCGGCGCCGCCGCGACGCGCTGCTGGCCGCGCTGTCCCGGCGGCTGCCCTGGCTCGAGCCGGCCGGCGTGTCCGCCGGCCTGCACCTGGTCACCTGGCTGCCGCCGGGCCTGGACGAGGCGACCGTGGTCGACGCCGCGGCCGGGGCCGGCGTGGGCATCGAGGGGGTTACGCCGTACCGGATCAGCCACCCCGGTCCCGGCGGGCTCATCTTCGGCTACGCCACCGTCAGCGAGGCCGCCATCGTCGAGGGCATCGACATCCTGGCCGACGTCATCGCCGGGCTGGACGGCACGCGCCCGGCCCGTTCGGTATAAAGCGACGGCGGGGAGCCGGCCCGCGGCCGCGCGGCTGAGCACGTGCCTGCGGAACAGGTCGGTGGCGGGCAGCAGGCGGCGTTCGGCGGACCAGGTCAGGAAGATCTCCCGAGCGGCGCCCTCATCGAGGATCTCCCGGTAGGTCACCGGGCCCGGCACGGCCTCCGGCGATCCGGCGCGGGGTGCGGGCACGACGGCCACGCCCAGGCCGGCCGCGACGAAGCCGCGGACGTTGGACAGGTCGTCGCCCTCGAAGATCACGGTGGGGCGGAACCCGGCCCGCCGGCACAGCTCGTCGGTCTGCCGCCACAGCGCCGAGGCCGCATACAGGCCGATGAACGGCTCGGCCGCCACCTCGGCCAGCCGGACCTGCCGCCGGCCGGCCAGCGGGTGGTCGCGCGGCAGGGCCAGGCGGAGCGGCTCGACCGCGATCAGCCGGGAGCGCGTCGCCTCGTCCGGTGCCCGCCGCGACCCGAGCTCGAGGTCGGCGTTCCCGCCGTCCAGGATCACGAAGTCCGGTTCGTCGCGCGACTGGGTGAGCCGGAACCATACGCCCGGATGCGCGGCGCGGAAGCTGCGGGCCAGGTCGGGGACGAGCCAGGTGCCCAGCGACTGCTGGAAGGCCAGCGCCACGGTGCCGGTGTCCGGGTCGATGAGCTGGCTGACCGCGGCGATGCCGTCGTCGAGGTTGTGCAGCAGCGCGTCCAGGTGCGGCTTGAACACCGCCCCGGCGTGCGTCATCCGCAGGGTCCGTCCGGAGCGGCGCAGCAGCGGGGTGCCGATCTGCGCCTCGAGCCGGGCCAGGGCCCGGGAGACGCCGGACTGGGTGACCGACTCCAGCTCGCTGACCTCGGTCAGCGTGGTGCCGTCGGTCACCTGCTGGAGCCAGCGCAGGGCGTCGGTTTCCATATCAATGACTCTAGCTCATGGCTTAGTTGTCAATAAGTCATTGGACGCATAGTTGCTGGCCGGGCAGACTTATAGCGAAGGGAGGAGAGGAAGAATGCCCACCATTACTGCGATCCGCAACCGGATCCGGGACAGCCGCGACGCACACGCCGCGCGGTCCGCGCTGGCGCGCGAACTGTCCAGCTACAACAGCCCGTCCGACCTGGACGACCTGCACGCGATCCTCGACCGGTACAACGACCGGGAGACCGTGCAGATCCGCCGCATCCTGGCCAGCCAGGCCATCCACTAGGCGGTCGCGGACCACCGCCGGGCCGGGGTAAACAGGCAGGGGTTATCAGGTGCTGGCGAGATGCTCCGTCAGCTCGGCCAGGAAGCGATCTGGCTGGTCCAGGTGCGGGCCGTGGCCCGCGTCCTCGATGACCGCCTCGCGGTAGCGGCCGCCGGCCACCGCGTAGCCGTTCAGCACGGCCCTGGTCTGCGCCACCATGGGCTGCGGGGGCCAGGTCTGCTCGCCGGGCCAGCCAGGGATCGCACCGAGCGAGCCCAGGTAGGCCAGGTCGTACAGGGAGGTGTCGGAGACGATGACGTCGTCGGCGCCGCGCACCCAGAGCACCGGCGGCTTGGGATCCACGCCGGACAGGTCGGCGATCCTGAAGTGGGTGGGGGCCATGGTGTTGAGCACGCCGCGGTCGCCGGGCGCGAAGCCCGGCCAGTCGTCCACCGGGCGTGAGTCACCCGGGTACCACCACTCACCGGTCCGGGTGGACAGCATCGACTCCACGAAGATGTCCAGGTGCTCGGGCACATGCGGTGGCTTGACGTAGTGCGCGAGCAGCACTTGCCGCGGCGACAGGGGGCTTTTATCCGTCCGGTCCTTACCCGCCAGCCGCTCCACGAACTCGGGGTTGGCGGCGCCGCCGCCCGAGCCGGCGCCCCACGGGTCGCACAAGATGCCGTCCACGCCCCTGGTCCCGCCGAACCCGAACGGCGAGACCGGGTCCACCAGCGTCAGCGATGCGACCGGGCCCGGCCGGTCCACCAGGTACTGCAGCACGACCCCGCCGCCCATGCTCCAGCCGACCAGGTGCACCCGGTCCAGGCCGAGCGCCTCGACGGTGGCGGCCAGGTCGTCGGCGAAGTCGCACAGCCCCCGGGTGGCGTCGATCGGCTCGTCATCGGTGTCGCCGAAGCCACGCAGGTCGATGGCCAGCGGCTGGTACTCCTCAGGCAGCGCCAGCATCATCGGCTGCCAGAACAGCGAGGATGACACGTTGCCGTGCACGAAGAGCACGGCCGGGCCGGTGCGTCCCGGCACGGAGAGCACGTTGACGGTGAGGCGGCTGGTCGCCGACCGTTCGGCCCTAATTCCCGGCAGCAACGTGTCCACTGTGTCCTCCCGGGGGCCAGGGTACTAGGAGAAGCGGTGCCGGGTCTGGCCGAAGCGGCCCTTGGCGAACGTCAGGACCTTGGCCGGCCGGACCTCGAACACCTGCGCCGACCCGCCGCCGGGATGCCAGAAGGCGCCGTCGCGGACCTCGTACTGCCACTGCCCGTCCCACTTCCGCGCCCATTCCGCCGCGAGCCGGGTGAGCAGCGCTTCGTCGGTCACCTGGACCGCGTCGCCCTCGGCGACCACGTCGAGGCCGTCGTCCCAGCGATGGCAGCCGGTCAGCAGCAGAACGTGCGGGTTGCCGCGCAGGTTGACGGCCTTCTGCTCCCCCGCGCCGGTGCTGAAGTACAGCGCCTCGTCCAGCCACACGGCCACCAGCGGGGTGAGGTGCGGGCGGCCGTCGGCGCGGACCGTGCAGATCCAGGACAGCTGGGCGTCCTCCAGCGCCTGGCGGGTCTCGTCCCAGCCGGCCGCGGTGGCGGCGGGGTCGCTGAAACGCGCGTCCAGGGTGGTGTCTGGTGTGGTCACTGATGTTCCTCCGTTTCGGCAATAAGCCGGTCGATCCGGGTGACGGCGGCCAGCCCGGCGGCGGGCGGGCCGTTGCGCATGACCGCCACCGCGAGGCCGGAATCGATGTCGGCGTACGCGGCCGAGCCATTGGCGCCGACCATCCCGAACGTGGAGCCGCGGCGCGACGGTACGCCGCCGGGGCGGTCCGGGCTGTAGCCAAACGCCCAGCTCGCGGGGAAGCCCATCACCTCGTCCGTCCCCGTGAAGGCGACGGCCGCCATGGCTGCTCGTCGTCGGTCCGACACTAGCTCGATGCCGTCGACGTGGCCGAGCAGGGCGGCGTACATCCGGGCCGCGCCCCGGGCGGTCATCGTGCCGAGCGACGGGATGTCGGCGGTGAGCATGTCGGCGCGGTTACCGAAGCTGGCCGCGTCACGCAGTGCGGGCGGCGTGGCGCGGTCGAGCGGCGAGCCCCTTTCCGGCGGCTCGGGTGGCGCTGGACTGGCCGCCTGGCGGGCGACCCGGGGCAGCAGCGGGTGCGGGACCGCGAAGCAGACCTCGTCCGCGATGCCGAGCGGCCCGGTCAGCACCTCGCGCAGGAGTTCGCTCACGGTCCGGCCGGTCACCCGGCGCAGGGTCTCGCCGAGCAGGAAGCCGAAGGTCAGCGCGTGGTAGCCGAACCGGGTGCCCGGCGGCCACCAGGGTTCGGCGGCGGCCAGCGCGGCGCATACGCGGTCCCAGTCGCACAGGTCCGCGACCGTGGTCTCCCGCGGGAGGCCGGGCAGCCCGGCCGTGTGCAACAGCACGTGCCGCAGCGTGGTGCGCTCCTTGCCGTGGACGGCGAACTCCGGCCAGACGTCGGCCAGCCGCAGGTCGTAGGTGATGTCGCCACGTTCGGCCAGGATGTGCGCGAGCGCGGCGGCCACGCCCTTGGCCGCGGACGCCGCGTAGAACAAGGTGCCGGAGCTGACGGGCTTTGCGGTCTGCGGGTCTTCGACGCCGCTGACCACGTCGGCGAGGACCCGGCCGTTCCGGAGCACCGCGACCTGCAAGCCGGTTTCCGCTCCGGTGGCCACCAGCTCGCCGGCCGCGGCCTGGACCTCCGCCTGGACCTCCGCCTGGAGATCAGCCATCCGCCTTGAGTTCCCCGGCGAGGGCCTCGAGCTGGTCCGCGGTGCCGTGCTCCCGCCAGGCGGGCTGCTCCCGGCCGTCGAGGTACGCGCCCTGCTCGGTGAGGACGAGCCGGGTGCCGCCGTCCGCGCCGGGCGTGAACTCCACGGTGGTGAGGGAGACCGTCATGAGGTCGGTTTCGGTCGACAGCGTCGAGGTGTAGACGATCCGCTGCTCCGGGACGATGTCCCGGTAGAACGTCTCGAACGTCATGACCGGGCCGCCGTCCGGGCCACCGGTGGCCACCTCGCGGCCGCCGATCCGGAAGTCCAGCTCGTGCCCGAAACCGGGACCTGGCGTAAACCACCTGGCCTTGGCGGCGGGCTCGGCCCAGGCCGCGAAGACCCGGGCGGGCGGCACCGGGTAGCTGCGCTCGAGGGTGAACGTGGCGTGCGTGACGTTGTGGTCCATGGGTTAACTGCCCTTCTGGCTGCCTGTGCTGTGGCTGTCCGTGCTGTGGCTGTCCGTGCCGTGGCCGACGAGGTAGTCGCCGAGCCGGTCGAGCCTGGTTTCCCAGGCGATGCGCTGTCCCGTGATCCAGGCCTCCGCCGCCCGGAGCGCGTCCGGCTCGATGCGGCAGGTCCGCACCCGGCCGGCCTTCTCGGACCTGACCAGGCCGCTAGCCTCGAGCACCTGCAGGTGCTGCAGCACCGCGGGCAGCGACATGACCAGCGGCCGGGATAGCTCGCTGACCGACGCCGGGCCGCGGACGAGGCGTTCCACCATGCCGCGCCGGGTGGGATCGGCGAGCGCGTGGAACACCTGGTCCAGCGACGGCAATTGGTTAGGCACTCGCTTAAGTATATGGATAGGTAGTGGATAGTCAAGTGAATGCTTAACTTTTAGCCCGGGGTGCTTGCTAGCAAATCCCGGCCAGCTCTCGGCCCTCGAGGATCTCTAGTGCGTCACGGCGACGGCCAGGGCGACCAGGGAGACGACCACGATCGTCGCGGTGATGAGCCGGATCCGGCCGGGGAGATGGTGGTCCAGGCGGCCGAGCCGCCAGATCACCGGGGCGGTGGCCAGGATGAGCAGCCCGGCGATGAGGTCCTCCTTCAGTGCCGCGGTGCCGACGGCGGCGAACGAGAGCGCTGTCCTGGTCCAGGCCAGCGAGGTCCTGACCCGGGCCAGGCCCGGGTCGGCCTCCTCGTAGTCGGGCGGGATGGTGGTCATCGGCGGCCGCCTACCGGAGCGCCGAGATCAGCAGCACGACGGCGGCGAGGACCGCGATCACGGTGATGACCGCGGCCAGCAGCCGCGGCATGGCCGATCGGGGGAGCGGCTGGCCGAGCCGCATCGCGCGCTGGCTCCGGACCCATTCGCCGTACGCGGCCACCGCTACCACGGCGCCGAACACGATCAGCGGCACGCCGAGTACGCGCCGGCCCCACGGGACGCCGGGAAACGGCGGCAGCAGCTGGACTACGCCGAGGCCGGCCACCACCAGCGCGAGCGCCGTGCGGCTCCAGGCCAGGAACGTCCGCTCGTTGGCAAAGGTAAACCTCGGATCGGGTTCTGTGCCGTCGTCAGCTGACTTTTGTGGTTCCGTGCTCGCCACCCAGCACCTCCAGAGATCTCCGGAGAAATCTTGTCAAAAAGCGTTGGCAATCGTGCGAGGCCGCCCTCTTACACACGGGAGCAAGTTGGGGGGCGCGTCAGCAAAGGGAGCGCCGGGTACCAGTCACCAGGCATTCGAACCCGGCGCTCCCGGCTGACTCCGGCTGGTGCCCGTCGGCCCGCCCGCCGCAAGGGCGGACCGACGGGCACGCACCTCATGTACCTGCCGGGCGGGCTAGGAAACACGGCGGCGCGGGACTTCGCAGCATGGAGCGCAGCCCCGGCCGGGCACCCATCGGCATGAACCAGTACGTTCGGGCGGCTTGTCGGGCTGGGCGCGGGCACTCGTTAACTGGCGCGGGCACTCGTTAAGCGGTTGAGCCTTCGGCGGCGCGGAGGGCAGCGAACTCCGCGGCGATGGCGTCGAGGGTCCAGTGGGCGTTGAGGCCGCTGGGGTTGGGGAGGATCCAAAGCCGGGCGCTGCCGAGGGAATCGGGCTGGGGACCGATGGCGGCGCGGGGGCGGCCGAAGGCGGTGCGGTAGGCGGTGACGCCGGCCACGGCGAGGATGCCGGGGCGGCGGCCGGCGATCAGGGTGAGGAGACGCTCGCCTCCGGCACGGAGCTCGGCGGGGTCGAGTTCGGCGGCCTGGGCGGTGGCGCGGGCGACCAGGTTGGTGATGCCCAGGCCGTAGCCGCCGAGCAGGTCCTGCTCGGCCGGCGCTAGTCGGCGCGGGGTGAAGCCGGACAGGTGCAGGGCGGGCCAGAACCTGTTGCCCGGCCGGGCGAAGTGCCAGCCGGTCGCGGCCGAGTACAGGCTCGGGTTGATGCCGCAGAACAGCACGTGCAACGGCTCCCCCGCACCAGGCAGCACGTCGGGGATGGCTCGGTTCACGGCCGCCGCCAGGTCGGCGGGACTCGGACGCGCCGACCCAGGACGCGGCGCCTTCATTGTCACCCTTCGTAGTAGGCAGGAGCCTTTCAGGGTACGCGCGGGCACAAACGACCACCGAGGGGAACGGGGATCGCTGGGCTGAGCTGGCTAGCCGGACCGTTCGGGATGTACGGCGGATCCAGTGGCGGGCCTGCGCTGGCTACGTCATCACGCTCGCGGTGCAGGTACCGTTCCTTGATCAGCTGTTCTATGCCGGGCGGGCCCGCCGGGCCGGCCGGCGGCTGGTCCGGTGGCTTCGTAGGTTAGGTTCGGCGGAGGGGGTGAGTTAGTGGCCGTAGCGTTCGACAACTTGACGCTGTCGCAGCGGGTCTATGAGCACCTGCGCGACGAGATCCTGGCCGAGCACCTCCTGCCCGGCACCGAACTGTCCGAAGTGGCACTGTCCAAGGAACTCGCGATAAGCCGCGGCCCCATCAGGGAAGCCATGGGCCGCCTGGCGGCCGAAGGGCTGATCACGATGCGGCCGCGGCGCCGGGCCGAGGTCCGGTCGCTGACTCCTCAGGAACTGATCGACGCGTACCAGGTCCGCGAGGCGCTCGAGGTGATGGCGGTCCGGCTGTTGATTCCGCGGGTTACCGAGGCGGACCTCGCGCGGCTGGAGGAGCTCATCGACCAGATGGCGGCGCACGGCGCCGAGGGCGCGGTGCGGGAGTTCTTCACCGCCAACGTCTCGTTCCACGAGCTGCTGTGCGAGCTGAGCGGCAACCCGAAGCTGCAGGAGGTGCACCACCGGCTCGACGGCGAGATCGGCCGGTTCCAGCACCGCACGCTGGCGCTGCGCGGCAGCATGGACGACGCGCTGACCGAGCACCGCGCGATCCTGGCGGCGATCAGGCTCCGGGACGCGGATCGCGCGGCCGCGCTGACCGCGGAGCACATCCGGGTGCCCGCGGGACGGCTCCAGGCGACACTGAAGGACTCCGCGGCCTCGGATCCGTCGGCGCCGGGTCCGGCGGGTCCGGGTCCGGCGGGTCCGGATTCGGAGCCGGCGGGGCTGTCGCGTGGCTGATTTTCCCTGTTACCCGGGCGGGCGCGATCCTCGCCCGGCGGATTTCAGTGGTTTTGGCGTTCTACCGAATCTTTTGAGTAGAAAGCCACTTTCTAACCGAAGGTCGGCATGTGAGACGGCACGACGACATGAAACAAAAGTCCTACGAGAATGCCTGTTACCGGACCCACATCTGGCCGGGCAGCAGCCCGTACACCGGGGATATCTGGTAATTCCCGACCCGGGAGGAGACGAATCCGGCCGGGGGCACGTTGCCGACCGGGACGTAGGGGGCCTGGTCGGTGACGATGCGGTCGGCCTGGGCCCACAGCCTCCGGGCCGCGGCGGGGTCGGTAGCTTGCGCCGCCTGCGCCTGGCGGGCCAGCGCGTCCACGTGAGGATCGCAGAACCTGGCCCAGTTGTTGGTGCCGGGCTCATCGGCCGACTGGCAGCTCAGCAAGGGGCCGAAGAATGACCACGGGGCGGGGTAGTCGGCGCCCCATCCGCCTCCGACACTGACCTGGATCTTGAGGCGAGGGTCGTAGAGGTCGGCGAAGAACTGGTTAACGGAGACCGCGTGCAGCCTGGCCCGGTAGCCCAGATCATCAAGGAGCCCGACGAGGTAGGAACCTGCCGCCTTCCCCGCGCGAACATCGGGGCTCCAGACGGTCACCGGCATGTTCCTCGTGCCGGATTCCCTGACCAGCCCCCGCGCCTGCTCCATGTCCGGGCCGTGCCAGGCCCCGTCCCCGGCGCCGGCCGTGTAGGGGCAATAGGGCTGGTAGCCGGGAAAGCCGGGCGGGAGCATCTGGCACGTCAAGGTGGCCTGACCGGAGGCGAGATGGAAGAGCTGCAGGATCCGGGCGCGATCGATGGCGTAGTTGACGGCCTGCCGGGCCTTGAGGTTCGTGAACGGCGGGAGGCGGGTGTTGAGAGAGGCATACGCAGTGCCCAGCTTGGGGAAGAAAAAGACGCGGGCCGGATACCGGATGGCCAGGGACTGAAGGTCGCCGAACTCCAGGAACGCCAGGTCGGCCTGGCCGGCGATGACCGCCGATTCCTGCGCGCTCTGATCTTTCACCTGCTCGTACCGGATGACGGACGGGTATCCCGCTGGCTGCGCGGCGTATGACCATTGCCGGAAGTACGGGTTGCGCACGAGGGTAAAGGATTTGCCCGGCCGGAGTTGCGAGATCATGTACGGGCCGGTGCCGGGCAGGAACGGCGCCCGGTCGATGATGTGGCTGGGCGTGCCGGGTGGTGCGGGCACGGCGAGCGGCAGCCCGAGCTTGTAGAGGAAGTCGGGGTCCGCCTGGGCCAGGCGGAAGGTGACCCTGCCCGCGGCGTCATCGGTGATGATCCCGGCGGACAGATCGCACCGGTTCGGATGCTTGATGCACGCGGATCCCCCGAGGATGCCTTCGTAATAGGCGGCACCGAGGCCGAAGCTGAGCTGGCGCTGGAGGCCGCGCCGGAAATCGGACGCCCGCACCAGATTGCCGTTGGAGTAGCGGATGCCCCGGCGGAGGGTGAACGTGTACGTCGTGCCGCCGGCCGTCGGGCGCGGCAGCCTCATGGCCAGGTCGGGGACGAGCGTGAGCCCCGCCGCACCACCGGACCGGCGGAAAGCGGTGAGACCGTCATAGACGGCGGTAAGGGTACCGTCATAGGAATACACCGCCGCCGGGTCTGGTGGGTCAAGCAGGTAGGTATCCGCGACGGTCAAGGTGCCGCCGCGGTGGCTGGCCGACGGGAACGGCCGCGCGGCGACCCAGACGCCCGATCCGGCCGCCGCCATGCCCCGCGGCGAGCTTCCCAGGCGAACCGTGCGGGCTACCCGCGTCTTCTGCACGTCAATGCGATCAAGCGTCGCGTCGAACTCATTGCTCACCCACACGCCGTCCTTGGCCGCGACGATGCCGGTCGGCCCGTCGCCGACGCCGATGGTGGCCCTGACCGTGCCGGTTGCCGGGTCGAGCTTGGAGACGGTCAGGTCCAGGGAGTTCGCCACCCACACCGCGCCCGGGGTGACCGCGATGCCCGCGGGCCCGGCACCGACGTGCACCGGGCCGTCCGGCTGATACGTGGCGGGGTCGATCCGCTGGACCGTGCCGTCCTCGCCGTTGGCGACCCAGACGGCGCCGGCGCCGGCCGCGATGCCGTCCGGGCGCGCGCCGACCTGGATGCCCCGCTTCGACACATCGCCGGTCTTGGGATCGATCCGGTCCACGGTGCCGTCACCCTGGTTGGCCACCCAGACGCCGCCGCGCCCGGCCGCGATGGCGACCGGGAAGTTGCCGACCTGGATCGTCTCGACCACCCTGTTGGTGACGGTGCTGACCCGCGACACCGTTCCGTCGAAGCTGTTGCTGACCCACGCGTCCGGGCCGGTGACAGTCACCGCGCTGGGTGCGGACCCGACCGGGATCTGCTGCACCACGGCGTGGGTGGCCGGGTCGATCCGGGCCAGCGTGCCGCCGGCGCTGTCCACGGCCCAGAGCGAGCCGTCGCCGTAGGCCAGGCCGGCCGGGCTGCCCACGCTCACGGGGGCGCCGACCCGGTCCCCGGACGGGCCGATCAGGCCCACGCTGTCGGCCGGCAGGCCGGCCGGCTCGCCCGCCCACGGCCGGGCCACGACGACGATGCACGCGGCCGCGGCGACCGCCAACGCAGAGCCGACGACCAGCAGGCGCCTGCCGCGCCGCCGCGCCCATGCCCGGCCACGGCCTGGCGCGGTCGGCCGGCGACGCGGTTTAGGCGCCGGGGAACTATCCAGGATGTCGGCGTCGGGGCGGTGAGCTTCAACCAGGACGGGACGGTCACCCTGCCAGTCCAGCGCCG
>Ga0081540_1000801_pt1 | contig 28880 bp, 29 predicted proteins | sample TabmetS2T1R1_FD_71024 | JGI IMG/M metagenome (GOLD analysis project Ga0081540, IMG submission 71024) | Tabebuia heterophylla rhizosphere microbial communities from the University of Puerto Rico - S2T1R1 | ecosystem: Host-associated > Plants > Roots > Rhizosphere ...
GGCCGAGGTCGAGCAGGCGCTGATGGAGGTCCGCGACATCGTCCGGCGGCGCTGAGCTGCTGGTTTTCGTCCCGTTCGTCGGCCTGGTTGGGCCGGCGGGCGGGACGTTCTGTTTGTTTGCGCGTGTGCTTTGCCCCAGGCGCGGCCGCACTCCGACCCTGGCCGAGTTGGCATTCGACGGCCGGCAGCTCCGCCATGGTCGTGTCGGATGAGCGCTGACGCAAGGCGGGGAGATCGCGCGGACCTGGCGTCGCGCGGTGCCTCGTATGGAGGCGTCGTGGGCGTGCTGCGCGGAGCTGGCAGCGAAGCGGAGCTAGCGGTCCCGGCGGGAGCGACGGTCGTGCGTCAGACGGACCGACTCGGGACCCGGCCTGTCACGGTCGTGGCGCCAGACGGACCCGGACGCGGGCTGTCATGGTCGTGGCCCCCAGACGGACCCGGACCGGGCCTGTTCACGGTCGAGCCCCCCACGGACCCGGTCCCGGGTCCGTTGTCCGCGCTTCGCCGCCGGTTCGTCGGTTGCGGCCGAGCTAGGCCGCCGTTTGCCGGCTAGGAGGAGGGGCGCAGGCCGTTGCGGCGCAGGACGATGTCGCCGATCACGGCCAGGATGAGGAGCGCGGCGATGCCGTTGAGCCAGATGCGTTCGACGCCGGTGACCTCGTTGTTGCAGAACTGCATCAGCACCAGGGAGATCGCGACGACGACGGCACCGATCTGGCCGCCCCTGCGGTGGCCCGGCTTCTTCTGGTCGGGGGCGATGACCGGCTCGTGCTCTGCCACCTCGTGGCTCCTCCCTCGGATGGGTGCGGAGATCAGTGTGGCACGCCCGTGGCGTCGAGGATCGGGCACCCCGGCTCGTCGGGTAGCGTTTTCGCCGTACACGATGACGCTTTTGATCTTGGGGGTTTGCTGCCGTGCGAGTGACCGGGACGGGACACGCCAGCATGCGGATCGACACCCCGGCGGGAAGCATTTTGTGCGACCCCTGGGTCAATCCCGCGTATTTCGCCTCCTGGTTTCCCTTCCCCGACAACTCGCAACTCGACTGGGAGACGCTCGGCCAGGTCGACTATCTGTATCTGAGTCACCTGCACCGTGACCACTTCGACGCCGAGCATCTCAAGCGGTTCGTCTCGAAGAAGGCCACCGTCCTGCTGCCCGCCTTCCCGACCAGCGAGATGCGCGACGAGCTGGAGGCGCTGGGCTTCACGCGGTTCCTGGAGACGACCTCCGACGAGGTGCACGAGCTCGACGGCGGCCTGAAGATCATGATCCAGGCGCTGACCAGCCCGACCGACGGGCCGATCGGCGACTCCTCGCTGTGGGTGGAGTACGACGGGGTGCGGCTGCTGAACCAGAACGACGCCCGCCCCTCCGACCTGTCCGCGTTCGCCGACCTGGGCCAGGTCCACGCGCACCTGCTGCAGTTCTCCGGCGCCATCTGGTATCCGATGGTCTACGAGCTGCCCGAGTCGGCGAAGACCGCCTTCGGCAAGCAGAAGCGCGAGCGGCAGTTCGACCGGACCTTCCGGTACATCGACGATCTCAAGGCGACCCATGTCTTCCCGATCGCCGGCCCGCCCTGCTTCCTGGACGACGCGCTGTGGCAGTTCAACGACCTCGGCGGGGACGAGGGCAACATCTTCCCGGACCAGCAGCGGTTCATGGAGGAGTACGCGAAGGTCGGCGGTACCAACGCCATCGTGCTGCTGCCCGGCACGGTGACGGAGCTGACCGCGTCGTCGGCCGACACCACTCACCCGGTCGAGGACGTCGCGGACTTCTTCGCCCACAAGGAGGAGCACCTGCGGGCCTACCAGGAGCGGCAGCGCCCGGTGATCGAGGCGGCCAAGGCGTCCTGGGGGCACCCGGAGATCGACGTGCTCGGCGAGATGAAGAAGCGGATCGAGCCGCTGCTCGAAGAGTCGATCTACCTGGCCGAGGGGGTCGGCGGGCCGGTGCGGCTGGACCTCACCGACGGGTACGGGCCGGACGGGGAGGTGGTCGAGTCGATCGTGGTGGACTTCCCGGCCAAGCAGGTGCGGCCGTACGGCGACGAGAAGGTCAGGTACCGGTTCCGGACCGGCCGGCCGATGGTCGAGTCGCTGCTGCACAGCGGCGAGGTCGACTGGGTCAACTCGCTGTTCCTGTCCTGCCGCTTCTCCGCCGCCCGGGTCGGTCAGTACAACGAGTTCATCTACTCGTTCTTCAAGTGCCTGTCCGAGGAGCGGCTGCAGTATGCGGAGGGCTGGTATGACGAGAACCAGCGGGCCACCGACGCGGAGGACATCACCCTCGGTGATTGGGTCGTGCAGCGGCGCTGCGCGCACCTGAAGGCCGATCTGAGCCGGTTCGGGGTGATCGAGGACACCACCCTGACCTGCCAGCTCCACGGTTGGCGGTGGGACCTGGAGAGCGGGCGCTGCCTGACCAGTGCCGGCCACAAGCTGCGCTCACGCCACGCCGATCAGCCGGTTGACTAGCCGATCGGCCCCCCCATGGGGTAGATTCTTTTGCGAAGTTTTTGTGTACCCCGGCCCCGTCCGTCAGTGGGCGGCGGGACGGCAGTCTCCTCGTGAGGCGAGCCCGCTGGCGCTGCCCGAAAACGGCCAACCGGCCACGCAGCGTGCGGGCCGGACGAAAGATCTCCGAGGAGAAGAGAAAGTAATGACGCAGGGAACCGTGAAGTGGTTCAACGCGGAGAAGGGCTTCGGCTTCATCTCCGTCGACGGCGGCGGCGCCGACGTGTTCGTGCACCACTCCGCGATCCAGACCAACGGCTACCGCACGCTTGACGAGAACCAGCGCGTGGAGTTCGACATCGTCCAGGGCGCCAAGGGCCCTCAGGCGGACAACGTCCGCCCGGTCTGATCCAACGACTCTCCCTCGGGGTGGCTGGCCGTCAACGGCCCGCCACCCCGAGGTCTTTCAGGATCCGTTGCGCGGCGTTGTGCCCGGCCGCGCCGATGACACTGCCCGCCGGGTGGGCGCCCGCGCTGCCGGCGTAGAGCCCCGGCAGGCCGGTGGCGTAGGGCATCCGGTCGGTGAACGACACCGAGTTGTCGATGTGGTGGATGTGCCCGCCGGTGATGCCGAAGTGCTCCTCGATCCCCTGCGGGGTCAGCGGTACCACGTCCGTGACCAGCCCGCTGGTGCCCGGCGCGTACCGGTCGCAGATGGCCAGCAGGCTGTCCACATAGGACGGCAGCGCGTCGTCCCAAGTGGACTCCGCGGGCGCGTAGGGCACCGACTGGACGAACAGCGCCGAGGAGTGGTGGCCGTCCGCATCCTGCAGCGAGGGGTCGACCGTGGTGTGCAGGTACCACTCGATGGTCGGCTCGGCCGGCAGCCGGCCCGCCGCCACGTCCGTCCACATGCGACGGAGCTCGGCCATCGGTGAACCGTCCGCGCCGGAGCCCGGCAGCAGGTGGATGGTCGAGCCGAACGGGCTCTTCTCGCCGGCCGGCAGGCAGCTGAACCGGGGCAGGTCGCGCAGCGCCAGGTTGACCTTCAGCGTGGTACCGGGCCGGTAGACCCCGAGGATGCGGTCCTCCACGGGCAGCCCGGGGGCGAGCGACAGCAGCCGGTACGGGTCGCAGGCGCCGAGCACCACGGGCGCCTCCACCTCGCGGTCGTCGGTCAGCCGGACGCCGGAGACCGCGCCGCCCTCGGTGAGCACGGCCGCCACCGGCGCGCCGGGCACGATCGTCGCGCCGGCCTCCCGGGCGGCCTCGGCGAAGGTGCGGCTGACGGTGCCCATGCCGCCCTGCGCGATCATCCAGGTGCCGTCCGAGCCGGGCAGCCGGCACATGTTGTGCACCAGGAAGTTGTGCCCGGTGCCCGGGTCGTCCGGCCCCGCGTTGACGCCGGACAGGCCGTCGGTGACCGCGTACATCGCGACCAGCAGTTCGGAGCGGAAGTCGAACCGGCCGAGATAGTCGGCGACCGATCCTCGTACCAGATCGGTGAAGACCTGGCGCAGCGCGGGCCGGATGTAGCGCTCGGCGGTCTCCTCCACGGGCAGCGGCTCGGCCAGCCAGGCCGGCGCGAGGTCCTCGCGCAGCGCGGCCAGCTCCTCCTGCATCGCGTCGTCGGCGGCCACGTCCTCGGCCGAGAAGAAGCGGGTGAGCTGGTCGCGGGTGGCCTGCTTGTCCCGGCCGAACAGCAGATAGGGCGCGCCGCGGCCGCCGGGCGTGGGCAGGAAGTAGTGCGGGTCGCGGCGCAGCACGGGGATCCGCACGCCGAGCTTGGCGATCAGCTCGGGCGGCATGAGCCCGAGCAGGTAGGAGCCCGTCGAGTGGCCCAGCCCGGGAACCTTGGGGAACGGGTGCTCGGTCCGGGCGGCGCCGCCGATCTCGCGGTCGGCCTCCAGCACGGTGACCCGCAGCCCCGCGCGGGCCAGCAGCACGGCGGCGACCAGACCGTTGTGGCCGGCCCCGATGATGACGACGTCGGCCCGGGTGGGGATCTCGCTCATCACCTGAGATTAGTCGCCGCAGGCCGCGGTCCTCAGCCCTCGCCAAGTTCCCGGAGGAACGCGGCCAGCTCCGCCTCGAACAGCGGCTCCACGTCGGTCACCGCCCAGCGCAGGTGGCCGAAGACCTCCATGGCGATCAGCCCGTAGAGCCTCGTCCAGGCGGCCAGGAAGGCGGCCAGCGCGCCGGCCGGCAGGTTCTCGCCGTGGACGCCGAGCAGCGGCGCGGTGCTGGTGCCCAGGTCGGGGGCTGGCCGGTGCGGTGCGGCGCCGGTGTGCCACAGCGCCACGAACGGCTCCAGGAAGGCGGCGCCCAGCAGGGCACCAGGATGGTCGGGGGACAGGCAGTCGTCCTCCAGTTCGGCCACGCCCGGCACCGGGGTGCCGAACATCAGGGCGAACTCCGCCGGGTGCGCCCGGGACCAGGCACGGAACGCGCGGGCCATGGCCGCGAGCCGGGCCGCCGGGTCGCCCCCGCCGCCGGTCCCGCCGCCGTTCGCGCCGCCCGTCCCGCCGGCGGTCCCGCCCGCCGCGGTGACCGCGCCGCGCAGTTCGTCGTAGAGGTCGCCGGCGACCTCCATGACCAGCGCCTCCAGGCTGGGGAAGTACCGGTACAGGGCGGCGGCGGACATGCCGAGGGTACGGGCGATGGCGCGCAGGGAGATGGCCGTCGGCCCGCCGTAGACCAACAGCTCACGGGCGGTCCGCTTGATGTCGGCGACGGTGCCCTCGCGCAGCCGTCCCCGCCGCGTCGGGGCCTGCGTCACAGGTCCACCTCCCTCGTACCGCTTGACCGAGTGTAAACGGTGTTGGCATAGTGAACGGTGTTCACTCGGGATCGTTTCATCCAGCCTACGCGGGAGAGCCATGTTGGCACGGTGGGGACGCTTCGTGGTACGGGCGCGGTGGGGTGTGCTGGCCGGCGCCGCGCTGCTGGTGGTCCTGGGAGTCGTCTGGGGTACCGGCGTGTTCGGGCGGCTGTCCGGTGGCGGGTTCAACGACCCCCAGAGCGAGTCGGCCATGGTGCGCGGGCAGCTGGTGCAGACCTTCGGACCCCGTGACCCGGACATCCTGGCGCTCTACTCCAGCCCGACCCTGACCGTCACCGACCCGCGGTTCAAGGCCGAAGTCACCGCCGCGCTCGACCGGGTGCGTACCCGCACCGAGCTGACCTCGGTCGTCTCCTACTACGACACCGGCTCGACCGACCTGGTCTCGACCGACCGCCACTCGACCTACGTGGCGATCGTCCTCAGTGGACCCGGCGACCACGGCTCGCGGGAGGAGTACCGCCAGATCGAGGACCTGTTGCGTACCGGCGACGGCGTGCGCGCGCAGTTCGGTGGTACCCGGCCGTTCGAGCAGCAGGCCAACGCGATGACCACCACGGACATCGAGCGCGCCGAGCTGGTGAGCACGCCGATCCTGCTGGTGCTGCTGGTGCTCATCTTCGGCAGTGTGGTGGCGGCCGCCTCCCCGCTGCTGATCGGCGGGGTGGCGATCCTCGGCGCGTTCATCGTCACCCGGCTCATCAGCCAGGTGACCGACGTGTCCACGTTCGCCGTCAACATCATCACGCTGATCGGCCTCGGCCTGTCCATCGACTACGCGCTGTTCGTGGTCAGCCGGTACCGCGACGAGCTGGCCGCGGCGCGGGCCCGGGCCGGGGCCGGTCCGGTGACGAGACAGTCCATTGTGGACGCGGTGGGCCGGACGATGGCCACCGCCGGGCGCACGGTCGCCGTCTCCGGTGTCACCGTGACCCTGGCACTGGCCAGCCTCCTGCTGTTCCGGCAGGGCTTCCTGCGCTCGATGGCCTATGGCGGGATGGCCGCCGTGGCGGTCGCCATGCTCGCCTCGCTGACCGTGCTGCCCGCCTGGCTCGCGGTGCTCGGGCCGCGGATCGACGCGTGGCGCATCCCGCTGCCGAAGCGGCGCGGGGCCGCCCCGGGCACCGCCTGGGCCGCCCTGGCCCGCAGTGTGATGCGGCGACCGTGGCTGTACCTGGCCGGCACCCTCGCGGTGCTCGTGGTGCTGGCGCTGCCGGTGACCCGGATCCAGTTCGGCGGCATCGACGTGCGCGTGCTGCCGGCCAGCACGGAGAGCCGGATGGTCTCCGACGCGCTGGACACGCAGTTCCCGCACCACAACCGGTACCCGATCCAGGTGCTGGCCACCGGCGTGGACCGCGACGGGGCGGCGGCGCTCGCATCCCGGCTGGGCGGCGTGGCCGGCGTGACCGCGGTGACCCAGGCGGCCGCCAAGGGCCCTGCGGCTGGCGGAACCTTGCCGGGTGCCGCTCCGACAAGCTACGCGGCGCTGTACACAGTGGACTTCGCCGGCGACCCGGCCGCGGACGGGCCGCGCGACATCGTGCGCGACATCCGGGCGCTGCCCGCGCCGCCGGGTGTCCACATCGGAGTGACCGGCTACACCGCCGACCTCGTCGACCAGCTGCACGACCTGGGCGGCCGGCTTCCGTGGATGGTGCTGTTCGTCGTGGCGGTCACTCTGGTGCTGCTGTTCGCCGCGTTCGGCTCCGTAGTGCTTCCGGTCAAGGCGGTGCTGATGAACATCGTGTCGCTGGGCGCCGCGTTCGGCGCGGTGGTGTTCGTGTTCCAGGAAGGCCACTTCGCCAACTGGATCGGCTACACGGCGACCGGGTTCATCGAGCCGACCGACCCGATCCTGATGGTCGCGGTGCTGTTCGGGCTGTCCACCGACTACGAGGTGTTCCTGCTGTCCCGGGTGCGGGAGGAGTGGGCGGCCGGCGCGGACAACACGACCGCGGTGGCGACCGGCCTGCAGCGCACCGGCCGGATCATCACCTCGGCCGCGCTGCTGCTGGTGGTCGTCATCACCGGCTTCGCCACCGGTCAGACCGGCTTCGTCAAGCTCATCGGCGTGGGCATGATCGTGGCGATCGTGGTCGACGCGACGCTCGTGCGGGCGCTGCTGGTACCGGCGACGATGCGGCTGCTCGGCCGCTGGAACTGGTGGGCGCCGGGGCCGCTGCGCCGGCTGCACGACCGGCCGGTGGCAGGCGGGTCGGCCCGGCCCTCGCCCGGCGCAGAGCCGGACGGCGTTCAGCAGTCGACGATGATCGGCGCGTGATCGGACGGACCCTTGCCCTTGCGGGCCTCACGGTCGACGTACGCGTCGGTCACGGCGCCGGCCAGCGTGGCGGTGGCGTAGACCAGGTCGATGCGCATGCCCATGTCCTGGTGGAACATGCCGGCGCGGTAGTCCCAGTAGGTGAACGGGTTCGAACCCTTCAGCGGCCTCGGCAGCACGTCGATGAGGCCGACGCCGCGCAGTTGCGCCAGGGCGGCCCGCTCCGGCTCGGTGACGTGGGTCGAGCCCACGAATGCCTTGGCGTCCCACACGTCGCTGTCGGTCGGCGCCACGTTGAAGTCGCCGCACACCGCCAGCCGCTCGTGCGCGGCCACCTCGGGCGCCAGCGCCCCGGTCAACGCGGCGAGCCAGGCCAGCTTGTACGCGTAGTGCGGATCGTCGACGGTGCGGCCGTTCGGCACGTACACGGACCAGACCCGCAGGTCACCGCAGGTCGCGCCGAGCGCCCGGGCCTCGGGGTCGGGGAAGCCCGGCTCGCCGGGGTACCCGGTCGTGACGTCTTCGAGGCCGACCCTGGAGAGCACGGCCACGCCGTTCCACCGGCCGTTGCCGTGCGCGGCCACCTGGTAGCCGAGGGCGCCGACCTCCTCCGCGGGGAACTCCGCGGTCTTGGTCTCCTGCAGGCACACCACGTCGGGCTCGACTGCGGCCAGCCAGTCGAGCAGCCGCGGCAGCCGGGCGGTGACCGAGTTGACGTTCCAGGTCGCCAGGCGCATGGGCCCACGCTACCGGTCAGCGGCCCGGACCGCCGGGTGCCTAGGATCGAGCCGCGCTCGGAAATGATGGGGGAGGACTGCGTGAACATCGTCGTTGACGCGCCGCCGGATCCCGCCCGCTGGCGGGCCGCGTTCCGGCACGTGCTGAAGAAGCCGGTGCGGAAGGTCCGGATCCTGGGGACCGTCCTCGTACTGCTCGGCCTGCTCGTGCTGCCGGTCAGCGGCGGCGAGTTTGCCGGGATCGTGTTCGGCACCGCGATCGTCGCCATCGGCCTGATCTACGCGGTACTCGCCCCGGCCCGGTCGGTGGCGGTCAGCCTCAAGCGGCTGCCGATGGCGCTGAACCAGCCGCAGCGCATCGAGCTGACCGACCGGTCGGTGCGGATCAGCTCGCCGCTGATGACCACCGAATATGCCTGGGCGGCGGTCGAGCGCGCCGAGATGGTCCCGGGGTACCTGCTGCTGATGTTCGGCCGGTACCAGGTCATGCCGGTACCGCTGGACCGGCTGACCCCGGCGGAGCTGGCCGAGCTGGGCGAATTCACGGCCAACCTGAACTACGTGCGGCAGTGACGCCGGCACCGGTCGACCGTGACGCGCTCGCCGCCGTGCTGCGGCCGCTCGGCGAGGCGCGCATGCCGCCGGCCGCGGCATACACCGATCCGGCGGTACTCGACTGGGAGCGCCGCCACCTGTTCGCCGGCGCGTGGACCTGCCTGGGCCGGGTCGAGGAGCTGGCCGACGGTGGCACCACCCAGCGGGCGGTCACCGTGGGCGACGTCGGCGTGGTGCTCACCGTGGCCGGCGGGGTGGTGCGGGCGTTCGCCAACGTCTGCCGCCACCGTGGCCACGAACTGCTGCCCGACGGGGGTACCGCGACCCGCCCCGCGCTCGTCTGCCCGTACCACGGTTGGGCGTACCGGCTGGACGGCGCCCTGGCCACGGCTCCCGGGATGTCCGGCAGTGGCTTCAGCACCGGCCGGTTCGGCCTGGTCGAGCTGCCTGCCCAGGTATGGCACGGCTGGGTCTTCGTCAACGCCCTCGGCGGCGCCCCACCGTGGCCGTCCTACCTCGGTGGGCTCGCCGCGCTGGTCGCCCCGTACCGGCCGGAGCGGCTGCGGAGCGCCGCCACCCACCGCTACGAGGTGGCGGCCAACTGGAAGGTCATCGTCGAGAACTACCAGGAGTGCTACCACTGCCCGCTGATCCATCCCGAGCTGTGCCGGGTGTCCCCGCCGACCTCGGGCGAGAACTGGGACCTGCCGGGCGCCTGGGTGGGCGGGGCGATGGACCTGCGCGAGCACGCCGAGACGATGTCCCTGGACGGCCGGGGCGCGGGAGCGGTGATCGCGGGCGCGCCGGCCGGCACCGTCCGGTACCTGGCGCTGTTCCCCAACCTGCTGATCTCGGCGCACCCCGACTACGTGATGACCCACCGGCTGGTACCCCTGGCGCCCGACCGGACGTCCGTCGAGTGCTCCTGGCTGGCGCCGGCCGGGGTCGCCGACCTGAGCCACGCGGTCGACTTCTGGGACGTCACGAACCGCCAGGACTGGGCGGCGTGCGAGTCGGTGCAGCGCGGGCTGTCCTCGCCGCATTTCCGGCCCGGGCCGTTGGCGCCGAACGAGGACGCGGTGCACCAGTGGGTCCGCCTGATCGCCTCCTGCTACCTCGACCCGGCCGGTGCGCTGAGCGCCGCGTGCCAGGTGCCGGCCTGCGTCGATGGCATCGCGGTCGATCCGGAAGAATGGTCCGGGTGAACGCCCGCGAGGTGGTGCTGCTCGGCTCGACCGGGTCCATCGGTACCCAGGCGATCGACATCGTGCGACGCAACCCCGACCGGCTGCGCGTGGTGGGGCTCGGCGCCGGCGGGGGGCAGGTCGAGCTGCTCGCGACCCAGGCACTTGAGCTGGGCGTCGACGTCGTGGCCGTGGCGCGGGCGTCGGCGGTACAGGACCTGCAACTGGCCTTCTACGGCGAAGCGCAGCGCCGGGGGTACCCGACGGGCGGGTTCCGGGTACCGAAGATCCTCGCCGGGCCGGACGCGATGGCCGAGCTGGCGGCCTGGCCGTGCGACGTGGTGCTCAACGGCATGGTCGGCTCGCTCGGCCTGGCCCCGACCCTGGCCGCGCTGCGCGCCGGGCGGCGGCTGGCGCTCGCCAACAAGGAGTCGCTGGTGGCCGGCGGCCCGCTGGTCCGGGCGGTGGCTGCGCCCGGACAGCTCACCCCCGTCGACTCCGAGCACTCCGCTCTCGCGCAGTGCCTTCGCTCCGGCTCGGGTCGGGAGGCGCGCCGGCTCGTGCTCACCGCCAGCGGGGGGCCGTTCCGTGGGCGGTCCCGGGCCGAGCTGGCCGGCGTGACGCCGGCTCAGGCGCTGGCCCATCCCACCTGGGACATGGGCCCGGTGGTCACGATCAACTCGGCGACCCTGGTGAACAAGGGTCTGGAGGTGATCGAGGCCAACGAGTTGTTCCGGGTCGGGTACGACGCGATCGAGGTCATGGTGCACCCGCAGTCGGTGATCCACTCCATGGTGGAGTTCACCGACGGGTCGACGATCGCCCAGTGCAGCCCGCCGGACATGCGGCTGCCGATCGCGCTCGCGCTGGGCTGGCCCGATCGGGTGGCGGACGCGGCACCCGCCCTCGACTGGACCGCGGCGCACACCTGGGAGCTGCGACCCCTGGACGATCTGGCCTTCCCCGCGGTCAGCCTGGCGAAGGCCGCCGGGCGCGCCGGGCGCTGCCGACCGGCGATCTACAACGCGGCGAACGAGGAGTTCGTGGCCGCCTTCCTGGCCGGCCGGCTGCCGTTCCTGGAGATCGTCGACGGGCTCGACCGGGTGCTGTCCGCGGCTCCCGACTTCGGCGAACCGGGTACCGTCGAAGAGGTGCTCGCCGCCGAGTCGTGGGCGCGCGCCCGAGCCGGCGAGATTGTCTCGCGGTCAACGGAAGGAACTGCCTGATGGCCTACCTGTTCGGTGTGGTCCTCTTCGCGCTGGCCATCTTCGTCTCCGTCTGCCTGCACGAGGCCGGTCACATGGTGACCGCCAAGGCGTTCGGGATGAAGGTCTCCCGGTATTTCGCCGGGTTCGGGCCGACCCTGTTCTCGTTCCGCCGCGGCGAGACCGAGTACGGGCTCAAGGCCATCCCGCTGGGCGGTTTCGTCAAGATCGTCGGAATGACACCGCAGGACGACGACGTGGCGCCGCAGGACCAGCCGAGGGCCATGTGGCGGTTCCCGGTGTGGAAGCGGACGATCGTGATGTCCGCGGGATCAGTCACCCATTTCATCCTCGGCTTCGTGGTGCTCTGGCTCACCCTGTTCCTGGTCGGGGTACCCAACCCCACGCTGAGCGACCAGGCCAAGGTCAACGCGCTGCCGGCACTGGTACAGATCCAGCCGTGCGTGCAGATGGACGCCGACCGGCTCGAGTGCGTGGCCAGCGACCCGCAGTCCCCGGCCAAGGCCGCCGGCCTACACGACGGCGACAAGATCACCTCGGTCAACGGCGCACCGGTCGCCAACTACGTGGACCTGGTCAACGCGATCCGCGCGAGCAAGCCGGGCGCGAACACGATCACCTACGAGCGTGACGGGGCCAGCGCGACCACCACGGTCAACCTGGTCGCCGCGCCGCGGCACTCGGTCGACCACCCGGACGCCGCCCCGACGACCGTCGCCGCGCTGGGCATCACCCAGGCGCTGCCGCCGGACCTGCCGCTGACGGTCACGTACGGGCCGGTCGAGTCGGTCAACCAGTCCGTCAAGCTGACCGGGCAGCTGTTCTCCGGCATCGGCACGGCGTTCACCAACATCCCGAAGCGGATCCCGAACCTGTGGGACGCGCTGTCCGGCAAGCCGCGCGACCCGAACGGCCCGATCAGTGTGGTCGGCGCCAGCCGGCTGGGCGGCGAGAGCGTGGAGCACGGCGCCTGGACGCTGTTCCTCAGCTTCCTGATCAGCCTCAACTTCTTCGTCGGCGTGTTCAACCTGCTGCCGCTGCTGCCGCTGGACGGCGGGCACATCGCGATCGCCTGGTTCGAGCGCGCGCGGTCCTGGCTCTACGCCCGCCTCGGCCGGCGTGATCCCGGCCGGGTCGACTACATGAAGCTGATGCCCATCACCTACGCGGTGATCCTCGTTTTCGGTGGCTTCACGCTGCTGACGGTCGCCGCCGATATCGTCAACCCCGTCACCCTCTTCGGTAAGTAGGGAGCGATCCTGCTGTGACAGCTGTGAATCTCGGCATGCCCAGCGCGCCGGTACAGCCGCTCGCGCCGCGCCGCCAGTCCCGCCAGATCATGGTCGGCGCCGTACCGGTCGGCGGGGGAGCACCCGTCTCGGTGCAGTCGATGACCACCACGCTGACCTCGGACGTCAACGCCACCCTGCAGCAGATCGCCGAGCTGACCGCCGCCGGCTGCCAGATCGTCCGGGTCGCCGTGCCGTCGCAGGACGACGCGGACGCCCTGCCGATGATCGCGAAGAAGTCGCAGATCCCGGTCATCGCGGACATCCACTTCCAGCCGAAGTACGTCTTCGCGGCGATCGACGCGGGGTGTGCCGCGGTCCGGGTGAACCCGGGCAACATCAAGAAGTTCGACGACAAGGTGGGCGAGATCGCCCGGGCGGCGACCGACGCGAAGGTACCGATCCGGATCGGCGTCAACGCCGGCTCGCTGGACCCGCGGCTGCTGCAGAAGCACGGCAAGGCCACGCCCGAGGCGCTGGTGGAGTCGGCGCTGTGGGAGTGCTCGCTGTTCGAGGAGCACGGGTTCCGGGACATCAAGATCTCGGTGAAGCACAACGACCCGGTCGTCATGATCAAGGCGTACCGGCAGCTCGCCGAGCAGTGCGACTACCCGCTGCACCTCGGGGTGACCGAGGCCGGCCCGGCGTTCCAGGGCACCATCAAGTCCGCGGTCGCGTTCGGGGCGCTGCTGGCGGAGGGGATCGGCGACACCATCCGCGTGTCGCTGTCCGCGCCGCCGGTCGAGGAGGTCAAGGTCGGCAACCAGATCCTGGAGTCGCTCAACCTGCGCGAGCGCGGTCTGGAGATCGTGTCCTGCCCGTCCTGCGGCCGGGCCCAGGTGGACGTCTACACGTTGGCCGACCAGGTGCACGCGGCGCTGGACGGGTTCCCGGTGCCGCTGCGGGTGGCCGTGATGGGCTGCGTCGTCAACGGTCCGGGCGAGGCCCGGGAGGCCGACCTCGGCGTGGCGTCCGGCAACGGCAAGGGCCAGATCTTCGTCCGCGGCGAGGTCATCAAGACGGTGCCCGAGTCGCAGATCGTGGAGACCCTGGTCGAGGAGGCCGCCCGGATCGCCGAGGAGATGGGCGTCGAGATCGGTTGATCCCGACACCCACCCCCGTTCGGCTCACTCGGCCGTGTCGTCGGCCAGGATCGCGTAGAGCTTGCGCTTCGTCTCGTTGAGCACGGCGACGGCACGCTGCCACTGCTCGCGGTCGCCCTCGAAGCCGATCTGCCGCAGCGCGTTCATGATGCCGAAGATCGCCTCCTTGGTGTCCTGACCGCTGGAGACCGTCTCGTCGCTGAACTCGCGCCAGGGCGCGTTCGCGGCGGCCGTGGCGGCCTCCGCCTGACCAGCCTCGGTGAGTGAGAACCGCTTGCGGCCCTCGCTCTCCTCGCTCACGATCAGGCCCTCGTCCTCCAGCAGCTGCAGGGTCGGGTAGACCGAACCCGGGCTGGGCCGCCAGACGCCGCCCGTGCGGCTGTCCAGCTCCTGGATCATCTCGTAGCCGTGCATCGGGCGCTCGGACAGCAGCGCCAGGATCGCGGCGCGCACGTTGCCGCCCCGACGTCCCCGGCCACGCTGGTGGCCCCGGCCGTGGTGCCCGTGACCGGGCGGTGGGAACGGCGGACGCCAGCCCCCGAAGGCGCCGCCGAACGGTCCGCGCATCCGCGCTTCGTTCATGTCACCGAAGTCCCTCATGACTCCCCTCCGTTCTTCGTCGTTGATACGTTGACGATATATCGGTAGAGTATCGCCGACAAGTCTGCCGAGTATCTGATCTGTCAGCGCCGTGTACCCCGGCTGTCAGCGGAGCGAGGCACGATCGTGGGGAATTCACCAACACGAGGGGATGGAACGATGACCTACGCCGTAGCGGCCGAGGGTCTGGTCAAGCGGTATGGCAAGACCACCGCGCTGGGCGGCGTCGACCTGACCGTCCGGCACGGCACCGTGCTGGGCGTGCTCGGGCCCAACGGCGCCGGCAAGACCACCGCTGTCCGGGTGCTCACCACCCTGGTCCGCGCCGACGCGGGCCACGCCACCGTCGGCGGCTTCGACGTGGCCCGCGAGCCCGACCGTGTGCGCGCCCTGATCGGGCTCACCGGCCAGTACGCGGCCGTCGACGAGGACCTGACGGGCTTCGAGAACCTGCTGCTCATCGGCCGGCTGCTGGAGCTGCCCCGCCGGCAGGCCAAGTCCAGGGCGACCGAGCTGCTGGAGCGCTTCGACCTGACCGAGGCGGCCCGGCGCAGCGTGAAGACCTACTCCGGCGGCATGCGACGCCGCCTCGACCTGGCCGCCAGCCTGGTCAGCCGGCCGGAGATCCTGTTCCTGGACGAGCCGACCACGGGCCTGGACCCGCGCAGCCGCGGGGACGTCTGGCAGATGGTGCGCGAGCTGGTCAGCGACGGCGTGACCGTGCTGCTCACCACGCAGTACCTGGACGAGGCCGACCGGCTGGCCAACGAGATCGCCGTCATCGACCACGGCCGGGTCATCGCCACCGGTACCCCGTCCGAGCTGAAAGCGAAGGTGGGCGGCCAGACACTGGACGTGCGCCCCACCGAGCTGACCGACCTGGACCGGGTCGCCGCGATCGTGGAGTCGGTGGTGGGCATGTCGCCCAGCCGCCACGCCGACGACGCCGGCCTTTTGTCGATACCCGTGGACGACGAGGACGCGTTCCCGGCCGTGGTGCACCGGCTGAAGCAGGAGCAGATCCGGGTGACCGAGCTGGCCCTGCGCCTGGCCAGCCTCGACGAGGTGTTCCTGGCGCTGACCGGACATGACGCGCAGGAGCGCGACGACAACCAGGAGGAGTCCTGATGGTGGCCATCGCCCAGCCGGTACCGGCTCACCCGCTGCCGGTCCGCCGGATCGGCCCGGTGCGCACCATGCGGCACGCGTTCACGCTCGCCTGGCGCGCCGTGGTGAAGATCCGGCACAACCCGGAGCAGCTGCTGGATGTCAGCCTCCAGCCGATCATCTTCGTGACCATGTTCGTGTTCCTGTTCGGTGGCGCCATGGCCGGCATGGACCGCCACCAGTACCTGCAGTACGTGCTGCCGGGCATCGCGGTGCAGACCGTCGTGTTCGCCAGCATGGGCTCCGGGATCAACCTCAACACCGACATCACCAAGGGCGTGTTCGACCGGTTCCGCAGCCTGCCGATCGCCCGGTCCGCGCCGCTGACCGGTCTGATCCTCGGCGACCTGGTCCGGTACGCGGTGTCCCTGGGCGTGCTGTTCGGGTACGGGGTGATCCTCGGTTTCCGGTTCCAGACCAACCCGCTGCAGGTGCTGCTCGGCATCGCCCTGCTGACCGCCTTCGCGCTGGCCGTCTGCTGGATCTGGGTGCTGCTGGGTCTGGTGGTCAAGAGCCCGCAGTCGCTGCAGGGCCTGGGCTTCGTGGTCGGCTTCCCGCTGACCTTCGGCAGCAACATCTTCACCCAGACCGCGACGCTGCCGGGTTGGCTGCAGGCGTGGGTGAAGATCAACCCGGTGACCTCGCTGACCGACGCGACCCGGGGTCTGCTGCTCGGACAGGGTCCGGTGGTGACCCCCGCCTGGCACGCTCTGGCCTTCGCCGCCGGGATCGTGCTGGTGTTCGCCCCGCTGGCCGTCCGGGTATACCGCCGCAAGAGCTGACATCACCAAAAGGGGGGTGACGGAGGCGTCGGCCGAAGGGCCGGCGCCTCCGGTGCCAATGGCGGCAGAGTCTGGCAGGCTAGTGGATGTGTTGACGGTGCCCGCGCGGCTGCTCGGCGACGGCGAGCGGATGGCCGTGGAGCAGTTGCTCGACCGCGACCCCTATGCGGCAGCCCAGGTCGCCGAGCAGGTCACCGCGTTCGGTCTGGCCTGGTGGCGGGCCGAGGCGCGGGTCTTCGGATATGGCACGCGCCGACAGCTCGAATCGCTGTGCTGGCTGGGCAGCAACCTGATCCCGGTGCGGGCCACGCCGCCGGCGGTCGCCGCCTTCGCCGACCTCGCCGGGCTCAACGACCGCACCTGCTCCTCGATCGTGGGCAGCGCGGAGGCGGTCCTCGACCTGTGGACCCGGCTGGTCAGGCGGTGGGGTCCGGCCCGCGACGTGCGGCCCAACCAGCCGTTGCTTGCCATCGGCGCACCTCCTCCGGTAGCGGCGGATCCGGCCGTGCGACTGGTCCGGCCTGACGAACTGGACGCGCTGTTCCCGGCGGCGGTCGCGATGTACACCGAGGAGGTGGGCGTCTCGCCGATCCGGGACGGTGGCGAGCGCTCCTACCGCGAGCGCGTCGCCGAACTGGTCCGCGGCCAGCGCGCCTACGCACGGTTTGTCAACGGCCGGGTGGTGTTCAAGGCGGAGCTCGCCGCCGTCACCCGGCACACCGCGCAGGTCCAGGGCGTCTGGGTCGATCCGGAGTACCGGGGCCGGGGGCTGGCGACCCGGGCGATGGCGGCCGTGGTGCACGACGCGCTGCGCAGGGTCGCGCCGACCGTCAGCCTGTACGTCAACGACTACAACCACGCCGCCCGGCGCGTCTACGCCCACTGCGGCTTCCACCAGGTGGGTACCTTCGCTACCGTCCTGTTCTGACCCGCCGGCCACGGCCAGCGTCCTAGCGAGGTGAGCACCTGGTGGGGCAGATCGTCAGGAAGTACTCCGAGAACCACAGCCGCTACTACTGGTACCCAGGGGAGAAGCGGGAGTGGATCCGGGCCGGCATCGCGGTCGGCGCGGGTGCCCTCGTCTTCGGGTTCGCGCTGCTCGTGACCCGGCACGCGGTACCGGCGGTGACCGCTGGTGCCGCGGTGACAGCCGCGCTGGCCGGGTTCAACTACGGCCGGCGGGACCTGCGCGCCGCCCAGGCCGGGGTGGCGGGGTCGGGGCGCACCGCGCGACGCGCACTGGTCGGTCAGGTCGGGCGGGCGGTGTGGCGGGGCGGCGTCCAGGGGCTGGGCGCGGCCTTCGCCGCCGTGCTGATCGCCAACCTTCCGGCGACCGGGCTGCTCGCGAACTGGATCCTCCCGGCGGTGCCGGCGGTGGTCGGTGCGCTCGCGCACCAGGCCGGGATGGCGTATGAGCGGATGGCGCAGACGAAGCTGCCCGCCGAGCTGCCGCCGGTACCGTCGCCGGCCGGCTCGCCGGAGGCCACGACCGTCGCCATGCCGCCCGACATGGCGTCGTAAAAGGTCTGGTTCCGAAAACATTTCCCGTTGAGATCGATTGACAGCGGTCTGCAAACAGAGCGATCATCGTCGGCACGAGTGACCTGAGTCACTCATGCCCGCACTCCTCAGGCGTCAGGAGACATCGATGAGCGCCACCACTCAGACGGGCCCCTCACCCGAGGCAACCGGTAACGCCGACGAAGCGCGGCTGGCTCAGCTCGGGTACAAGCAGGAGCTGCACCGCCGACTGTCGGGCTTCTCCAACTTCGCGGTCTCGTTCTCCATCATCTCGATCCTGGCCGGCGCGATCACCTCCTACGGGCTGGCCATGAACGCCGGCGGCCCGCTGGACATCGTGCTCGGCTGGCTGTTCGTCGGCATCATGGTCACGCTGGTCGCGCTGGCCATGGCCGAGGTCGCCTCGGCGTACCCGACGGCCGGCGCCCTGTACTGGTGGGCCAGCGCCCTGGCCAAGCGCAACAAGCCGGCCTGGGCGTGGTTCGTCGGCTGGTTCAACTTCCTCGGCGAGGTGGCAGTGACCGCCGCCATCGACTTCGGCGCGGCCATCACCACCACCGCGTTCCTCAGCCTCACCACCGGGCTTCCGGTCAACAAGTGGAGCCTGCTGGTCACGTTCCTGATCATCATCGGGCTGCACGGGCTGCTCAACACGTTCGGCGTCAACCTGGTGAAGATCCTGTCCGACGTGAGTGCCTGGTGGCACCTGGTCGGCGTGGCGGTCATCGTGCTGGTGCTGGCCATCGTGCCGGACAAGCACTACTCGATCGGCGACGTGTTCGTCCAGGTCAAGAACACCACCGGCTTCGGGTTCAGCGGTGCCGCGGTGTACGCGGTGCTGATTGGTCTTCTCATGGCCCAATACACCTACACCGGCTACGACGCGAGCGCGCACGTGGCCGAGGAGACGCACGACGCGGCCCGCGCCGCCCCGCGCGGCGTGGTCATGTCCGTGGTGGTCTCGGTGATCGCCGGCTTCGTCCTGCTGTTCGCCATCACCTGGGCGATCCAGGACTACGACGGGGAGCTGCACAGCGCGACCGGGCTGCCGCCGGCGCAGATCTTCATCGACGCCGCCGGCCGGCACACCGGCGAGTTCCTGCTGTTCATCTGCGTGGTCGCGCAGTTCTTCTGCGGCATGGCCTCGGTCACCGCGAACTCCCGGATGAGCTTCGCGTTCAGCCGGGACGGCGCGCTGCCGGGTTCGCGGATCTGGCGGCGGGTCAACCCGCGCACCGGTACCCCGACCAACTCGATCTGGCTCTGCGTGGTCTGCTCGACGATCCTCGTGCTGCCGTCGCTGTGGAACTCCACGGCTTACTACGCGGCCACCTCGATCGCGGTGATCGGGCTCTACATCGCCTACGTCGCACCGGTGCTGCTGCGACGGCGCAACCCCGACTTCGTGGCCGGCCCGTGGAACCTCGGCCGGTGGAGCGCGCCCATCGGGTGGGCGGCGATCGTCTGGGTGGTCATCATCTGCGTGCTGTTCGTGCTGCCCACCGCCGGACCGATCGGCTGGGCCAACTTCAACTACACGATCGTCGCGGTCGCCGTCGTGGTCGGCGCGGCGTGGCTGTGGTGGGTGCTGTCGGCCAAGAACTGGTTCACCGGGCCGCGGCACACCGTCGCGGGTCCGGTGGTCACGGACGCGGACAGCGCCGAGGCCGCCGCGGAGGTACCCGGTCCGCGGGTCGGCGACGACACCTCGCCGGCTCCGGCAGAATAGGCGGGCCAACGGGTGCGGGCGGTCCACGCCGCCCGCACCCCGGCCGGGTGACGGCGCGACCCGGTCGGCGCGGCCGCCCCGGCCGCGCGCAACTGGTCCGGCGCGGCCGGCAGGCCGCGTCCCTGGTCCGGCGTCACGGGGAGGACGGCACACCATGGCGGTCGGGGTCGACGTTCCGGTCTGGCGGCCGGTGCGGGGCGGCAACGCATTCGAGATCACCGTTGCCCGGCTGGTCCAGGCGATCAAACTGGGCATGGTCGTGGACGGCGACCGCCTGCCGCCCGAGCGCGAACTGGCGGAGCGGCTGCAGGTCAGCCGGGTCACCCTGCGCGAGGCGATCGCCGCGCTGCGGGACGCCGGCTATCTGGAGTCGCGCCGGGGGCGCAGCGGCGGCACCTTCGTGGTCTACGGCCGTGAAGCGCTGGCTGGCGCCGGCTCCGCAAGCGTCGCCGGCGGCGCGCACGCCGGCGAGGACCCGGCCGAGCTGGCCAAGCAGATGGGCCCGGCACTGCACGACGCGCTCGACTTCCGGCGGGTGCTCGAGCCGGGCGCGGCCGCGCTGGCCGCCTCCCGCACCCTGTCGGCCGCCGACCGCCAGAGGCTGGTCAGCGCGCTGGCGGCGGCCCGGGACCGGGGCCCCACCCGACGGGTCAACGACTCCCGGCTGCACCTGGCCATCGCCGCCGCGAGCGGCAGCCCGTCGCTGGCCGCCTCGGTCGCCGACGTGCAGCTGACCCTGGACCGGCTGCTCGCCGCGATCCCGGTGATCCGGCGCAACCTCGACCACTCGGACGCCCAGCACGACCGGATCGTGGACGCGATCCTGCACGGCGACGCGGTCGCCGCGCGGGCCGCGATGGAGGAGCACTGCGACGGTACCGCCGAGCTGCTGCTCGGGCTGCTGGGTTGACCGTCTCGGTCGGGTCGGCGGATTGACGCATCAAATGGTTCGGTTGTAGACCTTAGGAGGTGTACCGCATGACGGCTCGGCGCTCCCAGGCACCGCTGTCGGTCGAGGCGCTACGCGTCGACGTCGACTCCGGCGCCATCGACACGGTCGTGGTGGCGATCGTCGACATGCAGGGCCGGCTGCAGGGCAAGCGGTTCCACGCGCGGCACTTCGTCGACGAGGTGCTGGCGCACGGCACCGAGGGCTGCAACTACCTGCTCGCCGTGGACGTCGACATGAACACCGTCGACGGCTACGCGATGTCCTCGTGGGCCCGCGGGTACGGCGACTTCGCGATGGTGCCCGACCTGTCCACCCTCCGGCGGGTACCGTGGCAGCCCGGTGCCGCGATGGTCGTCGCCGACCTGCGCTGGTTCGACGGTACCGACGTGGTGGCCTCGCCCCGGCAGATCCTGCGGCGGCAGCTCGACCGGCTGGCCGCCCACGGCCTGGCCGCCTTCGCCGGCACGGAGCTGGAGTTCATCCTCTACCGCGACTCCTACGAGGACGCCTGGCGACGCGGGTACCGCGACCTGACCCCGACCAACCTCTACAACGTCGACTACTCGCTGCTCGGCACGGCCCGGGTGGAGCCGCTGCTGCGCCGGCTGCGCAACGACATGGCCGGTGCCGGCCTGGTGCCGGAGAGCGCCAAGGGCGAGTGCAACCTGGGCCAGCACGAGGTCGCCTTCCGGTATGCCGACGCGCTGTCCTGCGCCGACAACCACGTCGTCTACAAGAACGGCGCCAAGGAGATCGCGGCCCAGGAGGGCATGGCGCTGACCTTCATGGCCAAGCCCAACGCGCGCGAGGGCAACTCCTGCCACATCCACTTCTCCCTGCGCTCCACTGTGGACGGGGAACCGTCCATGGTGGACGGTCACGGGCTGTCGGAGACCGGGCGGCGCGCGCTGGCCGGGCTGCTGGCCACGGCCCGGGAGCTGACCCTGTTCTACGCGCCGAACGTCAACTCCTACAAGCGGTACCAGCCGGGGAGCTTCGCGCCGACCGCGATCCGCTGGGGCCGGGACAACCGCACCTGCGCGCTGCGCCTCGTCGGCCACACCCCGACCGGTACCCGCGTGGAGAACCGGGTACCGGGCGGGGACGTCAACCCCTACCTGGCCGTGGCCGCGATGGTGGCCGGGGCGGTGCACGGCATCGAACGGGAGCTGCCACTGGAGGAGGAGTTCGCCGGCAACGCCTACGAGGACGCCACCGCCCCGCATGTCCCGTCGACGCTGCGCGACGCGCTGGCGCTGTGGGAGGGTTCGGCGGTGGCCCGCGAGGCGTTCGGTGACGAGGTCGTCGCCCACTATGCCAACAACGCCCGGGTCGAGCTGGCCGCGTTCGACGCGGCCGTCACGGACTGGGAGCTGTACCGCGGCTTCGAGCGGCTCTAGGGGCGGGGACATGGATGTGCTCAACCCGGCGACCGGGGGAGTGGTCGCCACGGTACCGGCCAGCGGCCTGGCGGAGACCGATTCCGCCATCGAGCGCGCGAGGGGGGCGTTCGACGCCTGGCGCAGTGTGGCGCCAGGCGAGCGGGCCAGACTGCTGCGCCGGTTCGCGTCCATTGTGGACGAACACGTCGAGGAGCTGGCCGCCCTCGAAGTGGCCCAGGCAGGCCACACGATCGGCAACGCCCGGTGGGAGGCGGGCAACGTCCGCGACGTCCTCAACTACTACGCCGGCGCGCCGGAGCGGCTGTCCGGCCGGCAGATCCCGGTACCGGGCGGGCTCGACGTGACCTTTCACGAGCCGCTCGGCGTCGTCGGCGTGATCGTGCCGTGGAACTTTCCCATGCCCATCGCCGGCTGGGGGTTCGCTCCGGCCCTGGCCGCCGGGAACACCGTGGTGCTCAAGCCGGCCGAACTGACCCCGCTGACCGCGCTGCGCCTGGCGGAGCTGGGACTCGACGCCGGGCTGCCGGAGGGCGTCTTCACGGTGGTACCGGGCAAGGGCAGCGTGGTCGGGCAGCGGTTCGTGACGCACCCGGCGGTACGCAAGGTGTGCTTCACCGGGTCCACCGAGGTCGGCAAGCAGATCATGGCCGGCTGCGCGGAGCAGGTGAAGCGGGTGACGCTGGAGCTGGGGGGCAAGAGCGCCAACATCGTCTTCGCCGATTCCGACCTGGAGCTCGCGGCGGCAAGCGCGCCCGCCGCCGTCTACGACAACGCGGGGCAGGACTGCTGCGCCCGGTCCCGCATCCTCGTCCAGCGCAGCGCCTACGACCGGTTCATGGCGCTGCTGGAGCCGGCGGTCAAGGCGTTCCGTTGCGAGGACCCGAGCCTGGAGACCGCGCAGATGGGGCCGCTCATCTCGGCCGGGCAGCGGGCGAGCGTCGAGTCCTATGTGGATGGTGCCGAGGTGGCGTTCCGGGGGAGCGCGCCGGACGGCGACGGCTTCTGGTATCCGCCGACGGTGCTGACCGCGCGGTCGACCGGCGACCGCCACTGGCGCGAGGAGGTCTTCGGGCCGGTCGTGTCGGTGCTGCCTTTCGAGGACGAGGCCGACGCGGTCCGGCTGGCCAACGACACCGAATACGGCCTGTCCGGCTCGCTCTGGACCCGCGACCTGGGCCGGGCGATCCGGGTGGCCCGCGCGGTGGAGACCGGGACGCTGAGCGTCAACTCGCACTCGTCGGTGCGCTACTGGACCCCGTTCGGCGGGGTCAAGCAGTCCGGGCTCGGCCGCGAGCTGGGCCCGGACGCGCCGCTGGCGTTCACCGAGACCAAGAACGTCTTTTTCCGGACGGAGGAGTAAGTGGCTTCAGCGGGTCGACTTGACGGGCGGGTGGCGGTCATCACCGGCGCGGGCAGCGGGATCGGGCTGGCGACCGCGCGGCGGTTCGCCGCCGAGGGCGCGGTCGTGGTCGCGGTGGACGTCGACCGGCCGGCCCTGGACGCGGTAGCCGCCGAGATCGGCGCCGACCCGGTCGCCTGCGACGTGACGGACGAGGACGCGGTGCGCGACCTGTTCGACGGGGTCGCCGCCCGGCACGGCGCGGTGGACATCGCCTTCAACAACGCCGGCATCTCGCCGCCCGACGACGACTCGATCCTGGACACCGGCCTGGAAGCCTGGCACCGGGTGCAACTGGTCAACCTGACCAGCGTGTACCTGTGCTGCAAGTACGCCATCCCGCACATGCTCGCGGCCGGCCGAGGGTCGATCATCAACACGGCCAGCTTCGTCGCGCTGATGGGCGCGGCGACCTCGCAGATCTCCTACACCGCGAGCAAGGGCGGGGTACTGGCGATGACCCGGGAACTGGGCGTCCAGTTCGCCCGGCAGGGGGTGCGGGTCAACGCGCTGTGCCCGGGCCCGGTCAACACGCCGCTGCTCAAGGAGCTGTTCGCCAAGGACGCCGAGCGCGCCGCGCGGCGGCTGGTGCACGTGCCGATGGGCCGGTTCGCCGAGCCGGAGGAGATCGCGGCCGCTGTCACATTTCTGGCGAGCGATGACGCCTCGTTTATCACGGCCAATACGTTCGTGGTCGACGGCGGGATCACCGGCGCGTACGTAACCCCGTTGTGAGCGCGAGTTAGGGTCGGTCCACCCGACCCGGAGAGGTGAACGCCATGGGTACCCGGCCCATCATCGGCCTGACCACCTACGCGGAGGAGGCCCGCTTCGGGCTCCAGGACACGTTCGCGGCCGTCCTGCCGCTGTCCTACGTCCACGCCGTGCACGCCAGCGGCGGCCGCGCGGTGCTCGTCACCCCCGATGACCCGGACCCGGAGGTGCTGGGCGGCCTCGACGGGATCATGTTCACCGGCGGCTCGGACATCGACCCGGCGCTCTACGGCGAGAGCCCGCACCCGACCACCCACGTCAAGCCGGAGCGGGACGCGGCGGAGATGCTCCTGCTGCGGGCCGCCGTCCAGGAGGGCCTGCCGATCCTCGGGATCTGCCGCGGCATGCAGCTGATGGCGGTGGCCTACGGCGGGCGGCTGCACCAGCACCTGCCGGACGCGCTCGGGCACGACGGGCACCGGCCGATGCACGGCCCCAAGTTCGGCCAGCACGGGGTGCGGCTGCGCCCGGGCTCCCGCGCCGCGTCGATCCTCGGCGACGCGGTGGTGGTCAACTCCTTCCACCACCAGGGTGTGGCCGACCCCGGGCGGCTCGTCGCCACGGGGTGGTCGCCCGACGACGACCTGATCGAGGTGGTCGAGGACCCGGCCCTGCCGTTCGCCATCGGCGTGCAGTGGCACCCGGAGGACACGAACGACTTCCGCCTGTTCGCCGCGCTCGTCGAGGCCGCGTCCTACCGCAGGGTGTCCGTATCGTAGGATCCCTCTCCCAACATCCGGGCGATGGGCGGAGTATCGGCAGATGAAGCTGCACGAGGAGATCGATCCACGCCTGCGTGAGTTCATCCTGTCCCAGCCGATGTTCTTCGTGGGTACCGCACCGTCCGATGTGGACGGTCGTGTGAACGTGTCGCCGAAGGGGCTCGCGGGCAGCCTGGCCGTACTCGGGCCGCTCCGGGTGGCGTACCTCGACTACGGCGGCAGCGGCGCGGAGACGGTCGCGCACCTGCGCGACAACGGGCGGATCGTGCTGATGTTCTGCGCGTTCACCGGTCCGCCCAACATTGTCCGGCTGCACGGGCGGGGCAAGGTGCACCTGCCGCCCGACCCGGGCTTCGCCCCGCTCCTGGCGGCCATCTGCGGACCCGGCAACGGCCCGCCCCAGCCCGGGCTGCGCACGATCATCGAGGTCGAGGTGGACCGGGTCAGCGACTCCTGCGGGTACGCGGTGCCCCAGATGACCTTCGAGTCCGACCGCGACCTGCTGCCCCGGTTCTGGGCACGCAAATCGCCCGACGAGCACGTCGAATACTGGACGAAGAAGAACGCCAAGAGCATCGACGGCCTGCCCGCGATCGATCCCGGGTCGATCCCGCCACCGGCTGGATAGGGTGGGGGGATGAACGTCCGCGCTGCGCTCACCCCCGGCACCATCGGCCCCTGGCGACAGGTACCGGCCTCGATCCCCCGCCCCGAGTACGTCGGCAAAAAGGGACCCAAGCAATATCACGGCTCCCATGTCCAGCGGCCGGAGACGATCGAGAAGATGCGGGTGGCCGGGCGGCTCGCGGCCCAGGCGACCGAGCTGGCCGGGGAGCACTGCAAGCCGGGCGTCACCACGGACGAGATCGACCGCGTGGTGCACGAGTTCCTCTGCGACCACGACGCGTACCCGTCGACGCTGGGCTACAAGGGCTTCCCGAAGTCCTGCTGCACCTCGCTCAACGAGGTGATCTGCCACGGCATCCCGGACAGCACGGTGCTGGAGGACGGCGACATCATCAACGTCGATGTCACCGCGTTCATCGACGGGGTGCACGGCGACACCGACGCGACGTTCTGCGTGGGCGAGGTCACCGAGGAGAACCGGCTGCTGGTGGAGCGCACCCGCGAGGCGATGATGCGTGGGGTGCGCGCGGTGGCGCCCGGCCGGCCGATCAACGCGATCGGCCGGGTCATCGAGGCCTACGCCAAGCGCTTCGGGTACGGCGTGGTGCGCGACTTCACCGGGCACGGCATCGGCGAGGCGTTCCACAGCGGGCTCTACGTCCCGCACTACGACAACCCCAACCTGACCAGTGTCATGGAGGTCGGGATGACGTTCACGATCGAGCCGATGATCACGCTCGGGACCCACGAGTACGAGATGTGGAAGGACGGCTGGACGGTCGTGACCCGGGACCGCCGCTGGACCGCGCAGTTCGAGCACACCCTGGTGGTGACCGAGGACGGCGCGGAGATCCTTACGCTGCCATGAGTTCGGACGACCGCGGCACCGTGGCGCCGGCCGAGGACCCGGCCACCCCGGCCGCCTACCAGGAACACCACCACGCCGACGTGTCCGGCGGCTGGCTGCGACCGGCCGTGTTCGGCGCGATGGACGGCCTGGTGACCAACATCGCGCTGATCGCCGGGGTGGGTGGCGGCGGACTCGGCGCCCACAACCTGATCCTCACCGGCTTCGCCGGGCTGGTCGCCGGCGCGATCTCCATGGGCCTCGGTGAGTACACGAGCGTGCGCACCCAGAACGACCAGGTCGCGCACGAGCTGGCCAAGGAGCGCCGGGAGCTGGAGCGCCACCCGGAGGCGGAGGCCGAGGAGCTGGCCGGCATGTGGATCGACCGCGGCCTGCCGCCCGAGCTGGCCCGCGAGGTGGCCCGCGCCGTCGGCCGCAACCCGGACGCGGCGCTGCGCATCCACGCGCAGGAGGAGCTGGGGGTCAACCCCAGCGAGCAGCCGAGCCCCTGGATCGCGGCGTTCTCGTCGTTCCTGTGCTTCTCGACCGGCGCGCTGGTGCCGCTGCTGCCCTACCTGGTCGGCTTCCGCGAGCTGTGGCTGGCGCTGGCGGTCGGCGCGGTCGGGCTGTTCGTGGCCGGCGCGTTGACCGCCCGGTTCACGAGCCGGACCTGGTATGGCAGCGGGACGCGGCAGCTCCTGCTGGGCATGGCCGCGGCCGGCGCGACCTTCCTGATCGGCAAGGCGATCGGCATCAGCGGCCTCGGCTAGCTGAACAGGTCGGCGATCTCGCCGTCCACCGGGCGGCCGCGGCGGGCCAGCTCCTCGGCCAGCGCGCCCAGCCGCTCCCGCAGCTCGGCCAGGCCCAGGCCGGCGATCCCGGTCCGCCGCGTCGCGTCCGCGCCGTCCCGGAAGTAGGTGCGGCCCAGCAGTCCCTCGACCACCGCCGCGCCCACCCGCGCGTCGGACAGCGCGACCAGGCCCGCGTCCGCCTCGTGCCAGGACGCCAGGTGCCGCGCGCGGCCGACGCCGGCGTAGGCCAGGTACCAGGCCTCCCGGGCGAGCGCGGTGAACTCCCCGGCCCCGGCCTCGGCCAGCCGCTCCAGGTGGGCGTCGCGCAGCCGCGGATACCAGTCCTCCGGGTCGAAGGTCGGGCGCACCGTCAGGTACTGGTCGGCAGCGAGCGGCCAGGACGTCGAGAGGGTACGGGCGTGGATCAGGTACTCCCCGGCGCCGATCACCCCGAGGTCGACGACCGTGCCGCGGATGCGCCGGGTGGCCGGGTGCGGACCGGTCGCCGGCTGGTCGGTGACGACCACCAGGTTGAGGTCGCTGTCCTCGGTGTCGTCGCCGTGCGCCAGGGCCCCGTGCACGCCGACCGCCACGATGTCCGCCGAGAACCGTCGCCGGACCGCGTCGGTCACCTCCTCGGCCAGCGCCCAGCGCGGGTTGACCAGATAGGGGTTCGTCGACACGACCGCCATTGTCGCCGGCCGCCGCCGGGCACGCCGGCTGCGCGCGCCGCTCAGCCGCCGCGTGTCGCCGATTCGACCGGTACCAGCCGGAACAGCCGGATCGTCCGCTCGGTACCGGCGGCATAGTTCTGGTACGCCGGCCACGTGGGCAGTACCAGCTGCCACAGCCGGTCCCGCTCCGCGCCCTTGGCCAGGGTCGCGCGCACCGGGATCCGCCGGCCGCGCACCTCCAGCAGGGCGTCCGGGTTCGCCAGCAGGTTGGCCGACCAGCCCGGGTGCGCCTGCCCACCCCAGTTCGACCCGACCAGCACGTACCCGTCCCCGTCCGGCACGTACAGCAGCGGCTGTCTGCGCGGCTGGCCGCTCCTGCGCCCGGTCGTGGTGATCATGCAGGACGGCAGCCCGACGATGCCCAGGACGCTGACCCGCCCCCGGGTCAACCGGCTGACATAACGGTCCATCGGCACAACGGCCCTGCCGAGCCCGATGAACCAGCGCTTGCTCCCGAGCCGGCGGACGAGCGAGGTGAAGGCCATGGGGGTCAGTGTGTCAGCCGCGTCAGGGCAGCGGTACCGTCCCGGGCGCCTGCCCGGCGGCCCGCCGGAACCGGGCCGCGCGCAGCGCGCAGTCCGTCAGCGCGTCCAGGGCCCGGCGCCGGTCGTCCCCGCCCGCGTCGGCCAGGGCGGCCTTCCAGACGTCCCCGGTGCGCTCCTCGATCCCGACCGCCAGCCGCAGCGCGCTGGCCTGGTCGGTGACCTCGAACGGCAGGGCGTAGGCCGGATCCGCGGCCGCCGGGGCCGGGCTGGCGCTGGCCAGCCGGATCAGCAGCGCGTCCCGCCGGGCCCGGTGCGCGGCCTCCGCCTGCTGGGCCAGTACCAGCGCCGGACCGGTCAGGTGCGCGCCCAGCGCCCCGAACCCGAAGATCGCGGCGTGCTCCCCGGCCAGCGCGTCGTTCAGGGTGGTCACCCGAGCACCTCCAGGTGGCAGGCGCGGCTGGCCGCGATCGAGCCGAGCAGGCCGGCGTGCTCCGGCCGGCTGGCCAGGCAGTCCTTGACCGCCGCCGCCTGGGCCGTGCGCTCCGCTCCGGCGACCGCGGCCAGCGCGGCGGCCGGGTCGTCCGGCACCTGCACTCCGCTGGGTGTCGGGGTCGCGGCCGCCGGGCTCGCCGAGCCGGAGGGGGTGGCCAGGCCCATGGCGGTGC
>Ga0081540_1000802_pt1 | contig 28879 bp, 9 predicted proteins | sample TabmetS2T1R1_FD_71024 | JGI IMG/M metagenome (GOLD analysis project Ga0081540, IMG submission 71024) | Tabebuia heterophylla rhizosphere microbial communities from the University of Puerto Rico - S2T1R1 | ecosystem: Host-associated > Plants > Roots > Rhizosphere ...
GACGAAGTCTTCGTGCCATCCCTCAATGACGTGCCGCGACGGCCATATCTGAAATTGACGAGATAGCGTGCGTCGTCTGGGCGTTCGAGATCGACCAGATCGACTTCATAGAGCTTGTCTGATCTGCCCTCCTTCATCCAGAGGCGAACGGAACGAACGACTTGCATGGATGACCCTGGAATCGCGGGCAGCCAACATGGCAAGCCAGGCGTGCCGCGTCAATGGCGGTTGGCGCAACGGAATATAGCGATGCTGCAGGTTGCAAGCTGTGGAATGGCGACGCCGTTGGCCCATCGGCGATTTGCATTGCGCCGATATTGGCGGAAAAGCCAACATCAAGCGCGCCTCACTCAAGCGCGCCGATCCGTGGGGCGCACCAGCCCGAAAAGCACCCATAGCCGCACACCGCACCTAACGTCTTTACCCATCTGAATAACGTATTGAAATTGCAAACATCATCTCCGCCCTCCGAGCGCACCATGCCCACGCTTTAATTAATTGAATTTACGGCTCTTTTTTCCCGGAATTACTACGCAAAGTTACTGCTTTGTTCGCGCCTGGCGTTCCCGGGCTGTCCGTATCGGGTACCACCATGAATTCGTCGAGCGACTGGCTCTGATCGAACGCGACGATCTTGTCCATGCCGCTCACGCCGAGCTTCTCCCGATTCGCTTGAGCGATGTAATGCGCCGGCATCTTCGGATCCGTCCAACCGAACATAATTTCGCCGCCCACGCCTTCTTGTTCATCGGTAGCACGCACCCCTTCACAATCTTGCCGATGAAGACTTCCGCGCCGGTGATCCCGGCCGCTCGCGCCGCCCGCAGGCTGTCCGCAAATGCTGGATGCACCGGAACCGTGATGGTGGTATTGCCCCGGCTTTTCTCGGTCGCGATCTGCACCGCCATCTTGCGCACGATCTGCCGCAGCATCAGAGCCCAAACCAGCCGCATCGCACAGATCACGCCTGACATGCGAATGTAACACGCCCTGCTTACCGTCACCGGCAGGACTATGACGGTCCCGTGAATGTGAGGAAGCGTGTTGACCCCGGATGCGCCGATTGTCGCGCCCGCCCACAGCGTATGGCAATGCCGTGCGCTGGCACTTAGTCTCGGCTTGTTGTTTGCCGTCGACGCAGCGACAGCGCAGGATCAACGAGCCAGCTTTGATATTCCGGCTCAGCCGCTCGCCGATGCCCTTGTGGCCTACGGGGCGGCGACGGGAATCGAGGTGTTTTACGACGGTGCGCTGGCGATCGGACGCCGCTCGACTGCGGTGACGGGCGTGCACCCGTCCATCGTTGCGCTGCAGATATTGCTTCGCGGCACTGGCTACGTTCCCAAGACGACGGATTACGCCGGCACTGTCACCATCACGAGAGCCTCGCTCGAAACAGCGGCTTCGCAGAGCGCCGCACTCGACCGGTACGAACCTTACTTTGCTGTCCTGCAGGCAAGAGTGAGCGAAGTGTTGTGCAAGAGCGATGAGGCGAAGCCGGGGGACGAACCGATCATACTCAGCTTTTGGTTCGATCCTTCGGGCATGGTCTCACGCGTGCAGGTGCTGGGCTCAGAGATGAGCCGTGACCGTCGCCTTGCCATGGCGTCCGGCGTGCAGGGCTTGCATGTCGGCAGGGCAATACCGGCCGACCTGCCTCAGCCCGTCACGATGGCAATTTATGCGCCTTCGGCGGGAGAAGCGACGGGATGTCGTCCGATCAGCAGGCGGCAAGCAGTCAATTAGAATGCGTCACAGAGGGGGCAGTGGGAACGGCCACGCGAACACCGGCGCGAAAGGCGGAACGGCATGACCGCGTCCGGCCGAGAGCTCTTGCGCCGGGTTTTTCTTCTCGGGTATGACGATCTCAAGTTGCGTCTGACAAGACGCCTGGGATCGGCGGAATTGGCCGGCGATGCTCTTCAAGACGCATGGATCCGCCTCGAGCGCGCGTCCTCGATTGGTCCGGTTCTCAGTCCGCGGCCGTATATTCTGCGTATCGCCTACAACATCGCTCTGAAGCGCTTGCGCCGGGAACAGGGCATGGTGACTCTGGAGGAGGCGAGGGAAGCGCTCGATCTCGTCGACGCTGCGCCAGATCCCGCGAAGGTCACGGAAGCTCGCGCGGAATTAGTTCTGCTCAGGCAGGCGGCCGAGGAACTCACGCCGCGCCAGCGGGATATCCTGTTTGCGGTGCGGCTTGATGGGGTTCCTGTGCGCGAGATTGCGCTCCGATATGGAATCTCGGAACGGCTGGTCGCGCTTGAGCTCAAGCAGGCGGTGCTTCGTTGCTCGCAACGTGTCGATCGGAAGATCGTTCAACGATTCGGTCCGCGGTTCGTCAAGGTATCTCAGAAGGAGAGGGACGAGTGATCGGACCGAACGACGCAGGAACAGCGGCTTCCACATGGTGAATTGCTAGGTGATGAGCACATCTAACGATCCGCATCCCGGCTTCTCGCCGCTCGACGACGAAGCCTATGAATGGATGGCGCGCTTCATCGGCGGCCAGGCAAGCCGCTCGGACCTTGCCGCGCTGAGACAATGGGTGGCGCGCAGCCAGGCCCATGCAGAGGCTTTTGAGAGGGTCAGTCGCACGTGGACGTCGCTCGGCCCGGTGGGGGAGACCTTGTCCGTCGCGGGCGTGATCTCGCGCCAGTTTCCGTATCACGTAGAGACGGCCGCACCGGTCAATCCGGGCATGGGACGCCGCGCCTTTTTGGGCGGCGCGCTCGCGGCGTCGGCGGCTGGTGCCGCTGCAGTCGTTATGGCTCGCCCTCCGCTCGATCTGTGGCCGTCCTGGTCGGAGCTTGCCGCCGAATACCGGACCACGACCGGAGAGCAGCGGCAGATCACGCTCGCTGACCGTGTCTCTATCGATATGAATACGCGGACCAGCATCGCGCTGCGCGCCGGCGCGGAAGCCGAAATTATCGCGGGCGAGGCCATGATTTCAGCAGCGTCGCATGCGGCGGAGCCCTTCACGCTGTTGGCGGCCGACGGCCGCATCGCTGCGGCCGACGCCCGCTTCAATGTGCGGGTCGAGGGCCGGACGGCTTGTGTCACTTGCGTGACGGGAAAGGTTCAGGTCGAACAGCGGTCCGAAGCCGTGTCGCTGCCCGCCGGGCAGCAGGTTCTTTTTTCGCCCGCCGGAATGGGCCGTGCCGTCGCAGTCGATGCTGCTGCGGTCTCGGCGTGGCAGAACGGCATCATCATCTTTCAATCGACGCCGATCAGCGATGTCGTTGCAGAGGTCAACCGGTACCGTCCCGGCCGTATCATTTTGACCAGCAACGAGCTGGGCCGCCGGCTGTTCAACGCCAGGCTTCGGATCGAGCATATCGGCCGGGTGGTAGGACAGATCGAACAAGCCTTCGGGGCACGCGTGACGGAATTGCCGGGGGGCATCGTGCTTCTGGGCTGAGCAGGTTTTCGGCCGTCCGCTTTTTTTGAGAATCTTTTGCAGTCTCGCGCTTCTGCGGGGATCAACGAAACGAGGGACCCGAGTTGCGGTCCCCGTCGTGAAAATTCTTCGAGAAAGCGCTTCGATGACCGCCTTTGCCACGATCGTCCGCAAATCCCGTCCCTCCCGCGTTGTTTCGCATGCGGCACTGCTGGCGAGTGCAAGCATGGTCGCGCTTCTGACGATGGCTACGCTGGACGCTCATGGGCGTCCTCTGGGTGGTTCGGCGCAGGGGACGTCACTGCCGGCGGTGATGGCGGCACAGCAAGCGGCGCAGGAAGCGGCAAGGGCGGCGCAGCAGGCGGGCAACTCGTTGAAGCGGGCGACGCAGGCCATCCAGGCGATGCGGGCCGCGCAGACGGACGCGCGCAACCTCGCAATCCAGACACCAGGCAACATCCCGAACGGGCTCACAGCGGGTGGCCTCATGGTAGCGCCAGGGGCGGGAACGACGCCGGATGTCTGGACCGGCGCACAATTGCCGACGCAAACCCAGGTCAATGGCCGGACCCAGGTCGATATCCGGCAGACGCAGCAGAAAGCGATTCTCAACTGGACCACGTTCAACGTGGGCAAGGAGACCACGGTCAATTTCGATCAGCAGGGGGATTCGTCGTGGATCGCCCTCAACCGCGTCACCGATCCCGGTCTTGCGCCGAGCCGCATTCTCGGCACGATCAACGCCGTTGGTTCGGTCTACATCATCAACCGCAACGGCATCATCTTTGGCGGAGCGAGCCAGATCAATGTGGGGTCGCTGCTGGCCTCCAGCCTCGACATCAAAGGCCTCAACACCAATCTCGTCGCCGACCGCGACCAGGCGTTCCTGAGCGGCTTGTTCATATCGGGCAGCGCCACCTTCCAGAGCCGCAAGCTGCCCGACAGTTCGGGCGCGCTGGTGATTCCCGATGCGATCGAGGGCGATGTCGTGGTCGAGGCCGGCGCCGTGTTGCGCTCCGCGCCGGCGCACGGCCTCGACGACGGCGGCCGCGTCATGCTGTTCGGCCCCAATGTCCGCAATGCGGGCTCGATCTTGGCGGCGGACGGGCAAGCGGTGCTCGCCGCCGGCCGTACCGTGACGGTGACGATCGGTGCCGACAAGCAGCTCGCATTCGCCGCCGGGCCGGCGGTGCCGTTCGCCGATCCCTTTTATTCCAAGCCAGGCTACGCCGGTGAGCCGGCCTACAAAGCACTGAACACTGGACTGATCAGCGCCGAGCGTGGCGCCATCCTCATGCGCGGCACGCTCATCGAGCAGGCCGGCGTGCTCACCGCCACCACCGGCATCAACCGCCCCGGATCGGTCTCGCTTGTCGCCGACGGACGCCTGACGCTCAGCCGCGGCAGCTCCATTCTCATGGATGCGGACGCGATGCTCGATGCCGAGGGCAAGGAGGTGACGGCGCCGGCCTTCAACGGCGGCCTTGCCGTGTCGCTGTCGGGCTCGTCCATCGATGTGCAGGCGAACACGTTCATTCGGGCGCCGTCGGGCAAGATCACTATCGAGGCGACCAACAACGCTGCGCTCAACACGACGCATTCCAACGTGCCCGACGACAACGGCCGCGTGTTCCTCGCCCCCGGCGCGCTGATCGACGTGTCCGGCCTCACCGACATCCTGGTGCCGGTCGAGCGCGCCATCCTCCAGATCCAGCCGCGCGGTCAGGAGTTCGCCAACTCGCCGCTGCAGCGCAACGGGGCTTTGCGCGGCAAGGACATCTGGGTCGACACCCGCATCACCGGCGTGCGCGACGACGGCGTGGCCTGGATCGGCTCGCCGCTCATCGACGCCAGCGGCTATGTCGGCCTGATCCAGAAGTCGACGCGCGAATATCTCGTGCCGGGCGGCTCGGTCGCGATCAACGGGCAGAAGGACATCGTCGTCCCGCAGGGCGTGACCATCAATGTGTCCGGCGGCTATGTGCGCTACACCGGCGGCGTGGTGCACACGACGCGGCTCCTTGGCGCCGACGGCCGCCTCTACGACATTGCCAAGGCCGACCCGATGATGAGCTATCTCGGGGTCTACGGCGGCTTCACGCTGAATCACCCCCGGTGGGGGGTCACGGAGACCTGGGCAAGCCCGCTCCGCTCCTCGATGCGCTACGAGCCGGGCTATTACGAGGGCGCGGCGGCGGGCGAGCTCAGCATCATCCAGGCACAGAGCAACATGTGGGGCGGGGCTGTCTATTTCGACGGCCACATGGTCGCCGAAACCGTCAACGGCGAGCGGCAGATCGCGAGCAGCCAGCCGGCGGCTGCCGGCAAGCTCACCATTTCCAGTCAGGGCACCCTTCTGATCTCAAAAACCGGGCAACGCCTGCCCGACAATATCGGCATCGACAGTGCACTGCCGACGCCAGATCTGACACTGATAACATCTGGCCTCGGTCTTTGGAGCTGGCTGTCGGCGGACAACCTGTCCGCGATCGGGCTCGGCCGCCTCAGCCTGACGACGCCGGGCGCGCTGCTCGTCTCCGGCGACGCGACCCTCTCCGTCGTTCCGGGCGGCAGCATCACGCTGACTGGCAACGTGGTCCGGCTCGACGGCAAGCTCGAGGCGCGATCGGGTTCGATCGAATTGCGCACGCCGCAGCACCTCAACACCCAGATCATTCTTCCTCCCGACGTGGCGCCGTTGCTGAAGGGACTGCCGGGCGGCGTGCTGACGGCCAATACGCCGGCGCCGATGGATGTCGTCGTGACGCGGGACGTCGCGCTGGCTGCTGGAACCCGCGCGCCCTACACGATCTCCGTGAACCTCACCAATTGGCCGGCCGGCGTGCCGGCGATCTTCAACTTTAATATATCATCCCAACAACCGGTAACCTTGGCCGCCGATTGGGTTGTCAACCCTGGGGCCAGCCAGGCCGGCAATCGGATCACCGATGTCAACACCGGCCGGCAATATACTTCGGGTCAGGTCGTGCCAAAGGGGGCGACCATTTGGGGCGGGTACTTCTTTGCGGGCGAAGTAATCCCAGCCGCTGCGTTCCCCAACGGAATAAGTTTCAGCCCAATAGCCACGACGTTCAACGCTGGTGCGATATTACCCGTTCCGGTGACGCTGGCCAGAGGCACGCGCATCGCCCAAGGCCTCAGCCTGCCGTTCGACGTTCCGGTCGATCCGTATCACGGCCTCGTCGCCGGCAATATCTCGCTTGGTGCGGGCGCTTCGATCGATACGCGCGGTCTGTGGGTCGACGATCGGATGGCGCCTTCGGCTTACGGCGCCAAATTCATCGATGGCGGCGCGGTTACGATTGCAACCAACGCGTCGCAAAACGCGAGGACAGACAATACCGGCTCGATCCTTCTTGCGGCCGGCAGCAGCATCGACGCGTCGAGTGGCGGACATATCCTGCGCAATCGTAGCTGGGCTTCGAAGAACGGCGTCCCGCTGGGCAAGGGCGGTGACATCTCCATCCTGACCTATGCGGGTTTGATGTTCAGCCCTCTGGCTGACGCGCCGTTGGTGCCAACGACGCCGGCGATGAGGGCGGATCTGCAGATCCGCGGCACTCTGTCGTCGTTCGGCTTTACGAGCGGCGGCAAGCTCAGCCTGCGAGCGCAGACATTCGGGATCGGAGAGACGCCTGGTGCCTACGGCCGCGTCATCCTTGGCCGCGATTTCTTCCACGACAACAGCTTCGGCAGCTATGCCTTGTCGTCGGTTTACGAGACCGTGATCGCCGATGGCGCAGCCGGTGCGCCGGCCGTCATCGCCCCGCGTCAAGTCAATTATGTGCCGACCGATCGCAACGTCGCGCCGGGTGCCGATCCGCTGGCCGAAGGGGCTGTCGGCATCGGGCTTCTCTCTGATTACAGGCGTCAGCCGACCAATCTTTCGATCAGTGCCAACACGTACTACGACACGACGCGCGGCACATCGGCGGCGCCGATTTACGATGGCGTGAATGAGCTGAGGTTCGACGCGAACACCAGGATACTGGCCGATGCGGGGGCGACCGTGAGCCTATCGACCGGCGGCAAGCTGCTGTTCGGCGGCGAAATCCGTGCGCCCGGGGGCAAAATCGAAATTCTCGGCTCCCTCACGCCGAGATACTTCGGCACCGGCAGGGCGGAGACCTTTCAGCCAAACGCAGCCGTTTGGCTGCTTCCGGGCAGCGTCCTCGACGCGAGTGGTACCATCCTGTTCAACGATCTGCCGCCCGCTAATTCTCTCTATGGCAATGATTTGCGCCTTGGCCGCGTCCTCAACGGCGGCACCGTGACTGTGTCGAACGCCAGGGGCTATGTCGTCGGCATGGCCGGGTCGAGGATCGACGTCTCAGGCGTCTCCGGCGAACTTGACGTCCTGAGGTCGAGCGATGATGTGCTGACCGGGCGCGCGCCGATCACGATCGCGCGCGTGGGGATGGCTACGGTCAATCCCGTCAATCCCTATGTGCGGCAGGCTGTCTGGAGCGATGGCGGCATCATCAATCTCTCAGGCTCCGAAAGTCTCTTGTTCGACAGCACCCTCATCGCGCAGGGTGGCGCGCCCGCGGCGCGCGGCGGCCAGCTCAACTATACCGTTACGCAAAGCCCGCGGTCGAGCGCCTTCAGTCCAGTGACCTTGACCGCGGCGCCGGTGCCGACCGTGCCGTCGGCAGTGGCGGCAGGCGCCGATCTCCCGTTCGACCTCTATGGCAACCAGGTGCTGATCCGCACCGACATCATCGAACGCTCGGGCGCCGCCTCGATGGCGGTGTTCAATGCCGGAGCGACGGCGAACACCAAGGTCATCAACATCGAGGATGGCGTGTCCTTGACCATGCCTGGCTCGATCCAGCTCGGCCTCGCCACCTTTAACCTGGTTGCGGCGCGGGTTCCTCCAGGCCAGACGCCGAGCACACGGGAGCCGGTCGCGCGTTTGTCTGCGCCGTACATCATTTTGCAGGGAGCAGTATCGACCGCCAATCCAAATCCGACCGCCACCAACGTGCGCGGGACTCTCAGCATCCTGGCCGACACGATCGATATCGACGGCAAGTTCGCCTTTAACAACCTCAAGACCCTGAACCTGACGGCAACGGGTGATATTCGCCTGTTCGGCGGCGCCTTGAACGCAAACTTCGTCGTCGGCGCCAACACATCCGTCCCGTACACGAAATACGATGGATCGCTGGCGACGCCGGGCGACATCACTTTCACGGCGGCGCAAGTCTATCCGGCCACCGGACAGAACTTCATCATCAGGGGATCTGGCGCCAACAGCACGATCCGTTTCGTGCAGAACGGCGCGCGGCCCGGCGTGCCGCTGTCGGCGGGCGGCACCTTGCAGATCACCGCACCTGCGATCATCCAGGGCGGCACCATCCGGGCGCCGCAGGGCTCGATCACGTTCGGCGTTGCGGGCACCACGCAATCCGTCGAGTTCCTGCCGGGCAGTCTCACGTCCGTGTCGCTGGAAGGGGCCATCATTCCCTACGGCAGCACGCAGGACGAACTCAACTGGATATTCTCCCGCCTCGATCTGGCGACGCCACCTGACAAGCTCATCGCGGTGAATTCCGCCCGCGTGAATATGGCGCCCGGCGCCGTGCTCGATCTGAGCGCCGGCGGCGATCTGGTCGGCCCCGAATTCGTGGCCGGCACCGGCGGCAGCCGGGACGTGCTGCAGCTTCCAGTCCGCGATGCCAACGGCGCCATCGTACCGAAATCGCCGCTATACCCTGACAATCGGAAGATCTATGCGATCCTGCCTGGCTACAGCGGCACGCGGGCGCCGGTCGACAAGACGGTGCTCGGCGCCATGAATGAGGGCGACGTCTACCTCACCGGCGTGCCCGGCCTGCCCGACGGCTACTATACCCTGCTGCCCGCGAACTATGCGCTGTTGCCGGGGGCCTATCGCGTCGTGGCGCGGCCCGGCGGGGACTCGCGTGCGGGCGTCGTGCTGCCGGATGGCACTGCGATCGCCGCCGGCTTCTACGCCTCGAGCGACCACACCCGCCGCGACTCCGCCGTGACCATGTTCGAAGTGCAGTCGCGCGACGTGTGGCGCCAGTATTCGGAATATCGTCTGACCAGCGCCAACGCGTTCTTCGCCAATCTCGAGGTTCTGCACGTCGACGTCGCCCCCTATCGGCCCCAGGATGCCGGTCGCCTGGCGATCAGTGCCACGAACCAGCTCTTACTGCAGGCGCAGACGCAGTTCGGCATCGTCGCCGGCGGCCGTGGCGGCCGCGTCGATATCGGAGCGCGCGATCTGCAAATCCTCGGGCAGGGCGAGACCGCGCAGGCCGGCTACCTCGGCCTTTCCGCCACCGACCTCACCAACCTCAAGGCCGAGAGCGTCCTCATCGGCGGCACACGCTCGGCCGACGGGGCGGGCCAGCTAATCACCGCCGTCGCCAACTCGATCCTCGTCTCCAACGACGCGGGAAGCGCGCTCGTCGCGCCCGAGCTGCTGTTCGCCATCAAGACCGATGCCTCAGGTGTCGATCCCAAAGCCGGCAATGGGCTCGTTTTTGAAGGTGGCAGTGTCGTCATCGGCGAGGGCAGTCCGGTCCAGACAACGCCACTTCGCACGTCCGGCGATGGCGCCCTGGTGCGCGTCTCGGGCGGCGGTCTGACCGCGATCAGCAACAGCAACGCGCCCGTCAACTCGATAGCACGCATCCTCATTGCCTCGGGCGCCACCCTCATCGGCAAGGGCTCGATCGCGCTGCAGAGCGCCGGCAACGTCAATCTGCAGACCGGGGCGATCCTCGCCACGCGCAACGTCGACATTCTCACCCAGAGCATCAGCCTTGTCGGCACCGGTGGCATCGCGCCCTCGAACGGATTCATCCTTGATACGGCGAGTCTCGCGGTTCTCGGCGGTGTCGACAACATCAAGCTCACCAGCACGACCACCATCGACTCTTATGGCAACGTCGATATCCGGCTTGCGCATGGGAGCGGTCAGTCGACCTCGCTGACGTTCAATGCCAGCGGCCTTGTCGGCCATGGTGGTGACCTGACGCTGGACGCCGCCCGCATCGCCTTCGCCAACACCACCGCCACGACGCCTGATGCAGCCGTTACGGGCGGCGGCGCCCTGACCATCACCGCCGATGAACTCGTCTTCGGTGCCGGCGCCAAGCAGGTCAGCGGCTTCTCGCGTCTCGATGCAACGGCCGGCGTGCGCGTCATCGGCCAGGGTCAGGGCAGCATCGACTTCGGCTCCATGCCGGTCACGATGACCACGCCGCTCGTCACCACCGCCGCTGCGGCCGGTCAGGAATTGCGGACGACCGGCGCGATCGCGCTCGTCGGCGGCGCCGGTACGGCGCCGGTCGCCGATGGGCTTGGCGGCCGGCTGTCGCTCGCAGGCAGCGCCGTGACGATCGACACCGCCATCGTCATGCCGAGCGGCAGCATGACGTTCGCCGCGGCAACCGGCGACATCAACCTCGGTGCCAACGCACGCCTCATTGCCACCGGTTACAGCAAGCAGGTCTTCGATGTGCGCATCGATACCGGCGGCGGCTCGATCTCGCTGCTTACCAGCAATGGCAACATCAACAGCGCGGCGGGCGCGGTGCTCGACGTCTCGGCCTTGCTGCTCGGCGGCGATGCGGGCGCCATCAGCTTGCAGGCCAAGGGCTCGGTCGGACTGCCGGGGACGATGGACGGCAAGGCCTCCGTGGGCTTCGAGGGGGGACGCTTCGCGCTGTTGACCGGTAGCTCCGTCAACCTCGATGCGCTGAGCAGCGTCCTCATGGGCGGCGGCTTCCAAGGCGGCGTCGACGTGCGCGCCGGCCAGGGCGATCTCAGTCTCACCGGCACCCTGGTTGCCTCGAGCGTCGCCCTGTCCGCGGATCGTGGCCTCGTCTCGATCAGCGGGTCGATCGATGCCTCCGGCGCCAAAGGCGGACGCATCGATCTCTATGGCCGGGATGGCGTCACCCTCGCATCCGGCGGCCGGCTGGCCGCAATCGGATCGGATCCTGAAAAGCGTGGTGGCGATATCTTCATCGGCACGGTGGGGACCGGGGTCATCACCCTGGCCTCCAACTCCTCGATCGATGTGAGCGGCGGCACGCTCGCCGGCCTGTCCGGGGGCACGCTCAATTTGCGCGCGCCGATCGTCAATGGCGATGTCAAGGTCACCATCGGTGCCTCGATCGGCGGCGCGCGCAGCGTCGTGCTCGAGGCCCACAAGGTGTTCGACACCACCAGCAGCAATTTCGACGGCGTCATCGATCCCTCGGGCCGCTACGACTCCGCCGGCAATCTCCTGTCGAGCGGCGTCAATCAGGCGCATCTCGACTTCTACAACACCGAGCTCGTCAGCTTCGTGCAGAACCCCGGCGTGAGCTTCACCCGCTTCGCAAGTGTGCCGAACTTCCACGGCCGCGCCGGCATCGAATTGCGCAACAGCGATGCCACCCGCAATAACGGCGACATCCTCGTCGTCAGCGATTGGGATTTCGGTGCCGGCACTTACAATTCGGCGACCGGCGCGCGCAGCCTCACCTGGCGCACGGGTATCGAGCCTGGTGTGTTGACCCTGCGCGCGGCCGGCAACCTCGACGTGCGTGCCGTCATCACCGATGGGTTCTTCAATACGACCACCACGCCGGTCCCGCATGCCGCCGATCTGATGCCGGCGTCCTGGGGCGACAGCTGGTCCTACCGCATCGTCGGCGGCGCCGACCTGGCCAGCGTGAATCCCAAGGCCTTGCGCCCGCTCACCGCCTTCGCCGGCAATTCCGGCCTGCCGACCGCCAATCGCGGTGACGTCTCGATCTCGGGCCACCGGACGCTGATGATCGGATCGGCAAGGTACGAGCTGCCCAACATGATCCGCACCGGCACGGGGTCGATCGAGATCGCTGCCGGCCGCGACGTGGCGCTGCGCGACACTGTCGCGCCGGGCGTCATCTACACAGCCGGACGTCCGTCGGCCGACTTGCCGGCCGCCTACTCAACGATCAACGGCAACAAAGTGCTGACGAACCCGTCTGGTTTCGATAGTCCGGGGAAGCCGACCATCAATGGAGGCGATTGGCGCTGCACTTTGGCAGGTTGCGGCGTCAATTATCTCGTCACCACGCCGGTCTGGCCGGAAGCGGCGGGAGACATCTACATCCTCGCCCAGCGTGACGTGATCGGCCTGCAGAACGTCATCGATACCACGGGCGCGCAATCCGGCGCGGCCGGGAGCTTCATTGGCCAGATCTGGACCCCATGGCTGATCCGTACTGGCCTTATCCAGCCGGTACAGGAGTTCGGCGTCTTCAATCCGATCGGGCGCGTCACCTACGCAGGCGCCGTGGAAATCGACCTTGGCGTCCCCCATCAGACGGCGAGCTGGATCAACTTCGGCAGCTTCAACCAGGGTGTGATGAGCGTGGGCGGCGATGTCGAGATCATCGCCGGCCGCGACGTGAACCAGTTCAGCGCCTCGCTGCCCACCACCGTGCGGGTCAGCGGCGCCATCTCGGCACTCGATCCCACGCCCGTCGTCCACGTGACCGGTGGCGGCGATCTCCTCGTACGGTCTGGCCGAGACATCGTCAGCGGTGCCTACTATGTCGGCAAGGGCGAGGGCACGCTCAGCGCGGGCGGATCGATCCGGGCCGGCTTCAGTATCAATGTCGCCTTGCCTGGCTTGTCGGGCGCCGTGCCGGTTGCGACCATGCTCGGCGTCGCCGATTCGACGTTCACCCTGACGGCAGGCGGCGCGCTCGATCTCGGAGGCGTGTTCAGCCCGACCTATCTCCCGGTGCCAGTGTTCTGGTCAACGGATGGCAAGAGCTTCATCTCCGACTTCTATCAGTTCTCTGCAGACAGCGGCGTGCGCCTGACGGCCGCCGGCGGCGACGTCACGGTCAAGAGCTTCCAGTCGTATCAGAACACCAGGTTGTTCGTCTCGCCGGCGGCGGGCGCCGGAGGCCAGGAGCAGATTCAGTTCTATCAGAGCTTCAATGAGCTGGGGAGCGTCTGGCCGGCAAGCCTGATCGCTCATGCCGCTTCGGGCGCGATCAATGTCATGAACGGCACGCAGAGCATCCCCACGGAGCTCTATCCGTCCCCGACCGGTCAGCTCGAGCTGATCGCGGAGGGTGATGTCAAACTGGCGTCAACGGTGGAATCCGGCCTGTCGCTAACCGACAGGAACCCATACCTGGTGCCCTCCGCTGTCGCACCAAAGCCAGACGGCCTTGCTTTCGTTACCTGGCGTAACGGCAATCTCTCCTTCACTTTCGATTACAATGTGGGCTTCGATCCGGGGTTCGTTCCGGATTATGATTTCCACCTCACGCATATCGAAGACCCGGACCCGGTCCGGATCTACAGCCGCACGGGGGATGTCAACGATGTTGGCGGTCGGGTGCCGCTGCGTCTTGCGAAGTCCGCGCGAGTGCGGGCTGGCCGCGACCTCATCGACCTGCCGGTCTGGGCGCAGAACGTGCGCGGCGACGACCTCACCAGCATCATCGCTGGCCGCGACATGTACGCAACAGTTCTCGGCAGGATCAACGCTGACAGGAGCTCAGGGACATCCGCGCCGACGGGGACGATGTCGGTCAACGTCGGTGGTCCGGGGACGGTTTACGTCGAGGCCGGACGGAATATCGGCCCTCTGATGTCGTCCGGCGGCAGGCTTCCGGGCGGCATCGTGGCGACGGGCCCGGCTAACAACCGCTTCTTGCCGCGCGAGGGCGCCGACGTCTATGTGGTGTTCGGCGTCGCCAACGGCATGGACATCGAGGCGATGATCACCCGTTACGTCGATCCGGCCAACGCCGGTGGCACGTCGCATAATCATCTGCCTGAGTTCGTCGCCTATTTGAACGAGTTGCGCCGGCAGCGCGGCTGGGCCGCGCAGGATTTGACCGCGGAGGTGGCGATTGCCGAATTCCGCGCCTTGCCGATAGTGCAGCAGCGGACCTTCCTCTACCAGATCCTGTTCACCGAGCTGCAGACCGCCGCCGACCCGATCCGCAACCCGGAGAATTTCAAGAAATACGACCGAAGCTATGCCGCGATCCAGACCCTGTTCCCGCCTGAGCTCGGCTATCCCGACACCGACGGCAAGGCCACGAAGAAGAACAGCGGCTCGCTTGACCTGCGCTCGGCGACGATCCAGACCCAGTTCGGCGGCAACATCTCGATCGTGGCGCCGGTCGGCCGCGTCATCGTCGGCAGCCAATCGGCGACGCCCTTGTCCAACGATCCGTCGCGGATCGGCATTCTCACGCTGCGAAGCGGCGACATCCGCATCTTCGCCGACCGCGACGTGCTCGTGAACCAGAGCCGCATCTTCACCGAGCAGGGTGGCAACATCCTGATGTGGTCGTCCAACGGCGACCTCAACGCCGGCAAGGGCGCCAAGACCTCGGCCTTCTATCCGCCGCTGTTGCGCACGACCAGCCTCGATGGCTATTCGAGCATCGATCCCGCCGGCCTCGTGACGGGTGCCGGCATTGGCGCGCTGCAGACGATCGTCGGCCAGCCTGCGTCCGACGTCTACCTCATCGCCCCCCACGGCACCGTCGACGCCGGCGACGCGGGCTTGCGCGCCACCGGCAACCTCAACATCGCCGCGCTCCGCGTTCTCAACGCCGACAATATCAAGGTCGGCGGCACGGTGACAGGTATACCTGTGCAGCAAGGCGTCACCGGCGCCCTGACCACCGAAACCAAGAACAATGCCGCGGCCGACGCCGTCAAGGATGCAACGCAGGCGGCACCAAGCGAGCGGCCCTCTGTCATCATCGTCGAGGTGCTTGGCTATGGCGGCGATGGGCGTGAGGACATGCAGCGCCAGCAAGACGAGGAGCGCGAGAGGCGAAGCGACAGCCAACGTCAAGACCCGTCCAGCCGGTATCACGTGGTTGGTGTCGGCGTCGTCACGGAAGAGGAGGCCCGGCGGTTGGCTGACGAGAAACGCAAGCTTATCGGGCGGTGAGAATGGCTGGCATGGCCTGTTTGTACTGAAAACCTCATCCGAGTAGAGGCTTATCTCTTGCGCGTCATCCCCCAGCAGCCGTGTGCAGATCCTGGGCGCCGGTGAACTGACGACGACGCAAAGGCCCGAGCTAGGATCGGCCCGCGTTGCACCGTCTCAAGTTGAAGCCGCAAATGCATAACTCCGCAACGATCGCGGGTTCGTGCCAGCCTTATGCGAACCTGCAACCAGGGTCGGCTTCGTTGTCTTGCTGCGATCTTGTTCGTTTCGGATCGTGTTTGTTGATGTCGCTTCTGGTGCGGTGCATCTTCGTTTCCTCAATTGCATTTTGGGCGGACGGATTCTGGTCTAGAAGGGGACTACGATCGATGTGGCGGCTGGCGGTTGTTCCTTGGGAGCGCCGTGGTTTGGTCGCGCGAATGATAGCGAGGCCGCCTATGCGTTTCTCCTCCGTCCGAGCCGGAATTGCAGGCGCCAGTCGGACCTTCCGTGGTCGGCGAGGGCGCTCCCTTCTGACAGCGCATCGACGCAGCGCGCTCGCGGCCGTTCTGCTTGGCGCGCTGCCGATCGACGCTACCATCTCGTCCGGTGCGGAGCCGGTAGGATCCGATGTGCAACTGGCCTTCGGTATTCCAGCGCAGGATATCGACCGGGCGCTCAAGACGTATGCCGCAATCACGGGATTGCAGATCCTTTATGAGCCGGCCGTGACCATGGGGCGGCGCTCGACGGCCGTGAACGGGGCCATGACGCCGGACGCAGCGCTGTCGGTCTTGCTTGCCGGGTCAGGCCTGGTCGGTCGTCGCACGGATGTCGACGCCGTGGTTGTCGTGGCGGGGTCGCCGCCATCGGTCGATGTGGTAGACGCAGTTTTTCTCGGCGCCTTGCAGGCCGGCATTTTGCGTGGGCTGTGCCGCGACGAGCGCACGAGGCCGGGCGCTTATCGTGTTGCCGTCCAGGTCTGGTTGACGCGGAATGGCACGATCCGGCGGACCACTCTTCTCGGCTCGACCGGAGAGGCGCGTCGGGATGCTGCGCTGCTTCGCGCTCTCGATACGGTCGTGGTCGCGCATGTGCCTGCCTATGCGGCGGAAAGGCCTCTGACCATGACGATCGATCCCGGCATGCCCGGAAGCGGAGCGGCGTGCGGCCAGTGACGCAAGAGTCCCCAACGGGCCCTGTTGTTAATCTGTAATATTTCGCTGGTATCGGCCTACGTCCGTGCCCAGACGAGAACCGCAAGCGGGAGCTTCGACGGGGCTGGAGCGTCGTTCTGCGAGTGACAATGGTGCCGACCGAAAATGCGACCTGGGCACTGCTGCGCGATGTGCTGGCGGAACGATATGATGAGTTCAGAACGCGGTTGAGCCGGTGGCTCGGCTCAGACGAATTGGCGCGCGAGAGCCTGAACGAGACCTGGCTGCGGCTGCACCGCGAGGACAAGCTCGGGCCGGTGCAGAACCCGGCCTCTTATGTGCTGCGAACCGCTGCCAACATCGCGACCGATTGGCGGCGCGGAGACAAGCGCCGAGCCAGGCGATCCGAGGTTCGGGAGGTGATCGAGCTTGCCTCGTCCGCTCCGGATGCGGAGCGTGAGCTTGGGGCGCGGCAGGAGCTCGAGATGCTGCAGCGGGCCGTTCGCGAATTGCCGGAACGGACCCGCAAGATCCTGATCGCGGCACGCGTGCACGGGCGTGGACAACCGGAGATCGCCGCCGAATTCAGTATCTCCACCCGGATGGTCCGCCTCGAACTGAGGCGAGCGCTGGACTTCTGCGAAGCCCAAATGCAAAAAAGTCCGGACGATCACTTCCTGTCCGAGCCGCCGCAGTCGTCTTGGCAGAAGAAGTGACTTGGTAGAAATGACTCGGCAGAATCTCTCGGCAGAGATGACTCGGCAGCAAGGATGACTAGGCTTTCGTCAGGACTGCTCGATCTGCGTGGGGCCACGCAGAGCACGGACGACACCCGGCCCGTCGCCCCGGCCGCGGATGTCTTGTTCGGGCACGGCTTGGCGGGCGCAAGCGGCACGGTCGGCATTGGGCCATGAACACCCGGGACGATGACGACAGGGCGCTTCGCGACCAAGCCAAAGACTGGGTCCTGCAGCTCACGACGGGCGCGGCGACGCAGCAAGACCTGCGGGCGCTGGCCGAGTGGCGCGCCATAAGTTCGGCGCATGAGACCGCCTTCGCGGAGGCGTGCCGGCTCTGGCAGGCATTGGGTACGCCGCTTGCTGTGGCTGCCGGCCAGCCGCAAGCCGATCCGATGCCTGCGCAGCACTGGCGACCGATTGGCCGCCGCGCGTTTCTCGGCGGGGCGGCTGCGGCCTCGGTGGCGACGATCGCCGGCACAGCGGTGCTGCGTCCACCGCTCGGCCTGTGGCCCTCGGTGATGGAGCTCGCCGCCGACTATCACACCGGCATCGGCGAACAACGGCGGGTCGATCTTGCCGACAAGGCATCGATCGAGATGAATACCCGCACCAGCCTCAACATCCGAAACGTCGCCGATGCCGACATCGAGCTATGGGCCGGCGAAGCCGCCGTTACTCTTGGGCCGCAACGCGTGGTTCTGGCTGCGGCCGGCGGGCGAACTGCCGGTAGCGGCGCCGAGTTCGTCATTCGATGCGACGGCTCGAGCGTACGAATCACGTGCCTGCATGGGCGCGTTTACGTCGCGCATGCGGGGCGGAGCGCCGAGCTGTCGGCACCGGATCAGTTGACCTATGGTCCTGCCGGTCTCGGGCCGCCGCGAGCGGTCGATCCGCAAGTCGCGGCCGCATGGCGCGGCGGCGTACTGGTGTTCGACAATGAGCGCGTGTCCCATGTCGTCGACGAGGTCAACAGATATCGGCATGGGCGAATTGTACTGGCCAACACTTCGCTCGGCGAGCGGCGCGTGACGGCGCGGGTAAGTTTGTCGCGGCTGGATGCGATCCTGGGCCAGCTTCGGGATGTCCTTGGAGCGAAGGTGACGCTGCTTGCCGGAGGGTTCGTGCTGCTGAGTTGATCGGCGCAAGCGTGTTTCGAATGTGGGGACCAAAAAAAATCGAATTCCGCATTTCCTCTCGCGCCTCGCCCAGACGTCTTCAGGCTATCGACAGCGGTCGGACAATCTCGCCGGCCGCGGATCCGCTTGAAGGAAAGACGCATGCCTGTCCGCATTGCATTCCCGCCCGTCGCGTTCCACGCCGTGAATCTGTCCCGCTCGATATTGCTCGCCGGCGTCAGCGCAGCGGCGTTGCTGGCCGGAACAGCGGTACCGGCAGAGGCGCGGCCCCTGGGCGGAACCAGCACGAGCGCGAGCGGAGCCGCCGCCTCCGCCGCACAGGCGAGTGCGCAAGCTGCGGCTGCCGCCGCGGCGCAGGCGATGAGCCGGGCCAACGCATCAATGCAGGCATTGAGAAATGCACAGGCTGCGGCCCGCGCGGCGGCGCTTTCCGGAGCGAACAGGCTCGGCCAGCAGCTTCCCGACGTGCCCAACGGGCTTGCGCCCGGCGGCCTCAATCCAACCGGCAATCCCAACGCGATCGTTGATGGACAACCTGCCTGGACCGGCGCCGATCTGCCGGCGCAATCCGTATCGGCGAATGGCCGTATCCAGGTGGATATCGTGCAGCGGCAGCAGAAGGCGATCCTGACCTGGAACAAGTTCAATGTCGGGCGGGAGACGGACCTCTATTTCAATCAAGTCGCAGGCGGTGGCGACGCCGCCAATTGGATCGCGCTCAATCGTGTCATCGATCCGAGTGCCGTGCCGAGCCAGATCCTCGGCACCATCCGGGCCGAAGGGCAGGTCTACATCATCAATCAGAACGGCATCATCTTCGGCGGTGCCAGCCAGGTGAATGTCGGCGCACTGGTGGCCTCGTCGCTCTCCCTGTCGAACCAGCAATTTCTGGCTGGCATCAACGCGCAGCTTCTGATCTGGAACGATGTCGCCGCGAGCAGCATCGCGATGCCGCAATTCGGCTATCTCGGCCAGCAGAAGCCCAATCTCTCTGTCGGTATCAACGACCCCCAACAGATCCCGGCGATCGCGATCGGGCGTCCGCCCGGCGACGTCACGGTGCAGGCCGGTGCCTCGATCGAAACTGCGTCCGGCGGCAAGGCGCTGCTGTTCGCGCCGCGGGTCAGCAATGCGGGGCGGGTTGCGGCGCCCGACGGCCAAGTGATCATGGCGGCCGGCGAACAGGTCTATCTGCTCACTGACCAGACCGGCGTTCGCGGCCTCGATGTTGCGGTTTCCGCTCCGATGCCGTGGGCCTTCAACTACGAAGCGATGGCGATCGCCACTGGGCAGTTGAAGGGGTTTCCGGGCAACGCCTTCACGAACGACCTGAAGAACGTGGTTCTGCCCTGGATGGAGCAGCGCGCCGAGACGGTCGGTTACCAGGTGCTCAACACGGGTCTGGTAGAGACGGCGCATGGTAACATCACGTTGATGGGCCGCGAAATCGTCCAGAACGGCGCACTCATTGCCTCCACCGCCCTGAACAACCGCGACGGCTCGATCCGGCTGCGCGCCTGGGGTGAGGGCATGATGTCCTACAGCAGCACGCTCGAGGGCCTCCCGCTGAAATACTGGTCGGCCGGAACCGTGTTGCTGGCGCCGGACAGTGTCACCACCGTGGTGCCGGATCTAACCGACACTGGCCCGATCGAGGCGACGGCGGTGGCGACACGCTACACGCCCGGCCGCGTCGAACTGCGGGGCAAGCTGATCGACATCGAATCGCGCGCCAACGTGATCGTGCCGGCCGGCACCATCAGCATCGTCGCCAGCACCTCGGCCCTGTCTGGCGACACGGTGATCGCCGGCGAGCCGACCATTCGCGACGGCAGCCGGTTCTATCTCGGCGAGGACGCTTTCGTCAGCGTTGCCGGGCTCTTGGGCGTGCCGGTCGCGATGGAGAGCAACCTGGTCGCGGTCGACATGCGCATCAACGAGCTGCGCGATTCGCCGCTCTACAGGGATTCATGGCTGCGCGGCGTCACGGTGTATGTGGACAGGCGCAAGAAGGGCACCTTCGCGGATGGCCCGATGGCCGGCGTCAACTGGATTGTCAACTCGCCAGGCGCCTGGGTCGGCACGCCGCTCGGCGACGCCAGTGCCTCGATCGGTAACGGCGTCACCACGCTCGCCGAGCTAATGACCGCCGGTGGCAGGATCGCCATCAAATCCAGCGGATCGCTGATCACCCGCGCCGGCTCGATGCTCGATATCTCCGGCGGCTCGGTGAGCTATCAGGGCGGCTATGTCAACACCACCAAGCTGATCGGCGCCGACGGCCGCATCTACGACATCAGCCAGGCGACCCCGGACCGGGTCTATGTCGGAATAGCCGACGGTTTCACCGTTCATCATGCCGCGGGGATCACCGAGACCTGGGCAAACTCGCGCGGCAAGCGCTGGGAGCCTGGCTATACAGAGGGCCGTGCGGCGGGATCGATCGGCATGTTCGCCGGCGAGGGTACGGTGCTCGAGGGCAGCTATTACGGCGGCGTCATTGTCGGCGAGCGGCAGGCGGCATCGGGCCAGCTTGCCAAGGCCGGATCGCTGAAGTTCGGCGAGCTCTCCGACGCGGCGCGTACCTGGCTGTTAGGCGACTTGATCTTCACCCAGGATCCGGTCTTGCTTCCGGCCAGCTTCAAGGCGACGACGCCACTCGGTTCCTCATGGTACTGGGGCACATCCGGCGTGAGCGGAGCGGCCGACGACGTTGGCTCGTTCCAGAAGCGCAGGACCTACATCGACACCGATGTGCTGGCGCAGTCAGGACTAGGCAGCATTGACCTCTACGTCTCCACCGGCTTCACCTTGGGCGCGGGCGAGAAGCTCGAATTGGCGCCTGGAACGGCGTTCGCGATCACTCCCAATGCGACCTCGCTCTACCCCGCCAACCCGTTCCGTATCGACGGCACCATCCGCAGCGCCGGTGGCACGATTACATTGTCAGGCAAGTTTGGCGCGTCGTCGGTGATCGATGTCAGCGGCGAGGTTGTCAATGATCTCGCCGCCACGGCACGCGGGTGGGCGCCGATGATCAGGGGAGGGAGCGTCAGTCTCAACGGCGATTTCGCCGCCGGCGCTACGATCGACGTTTCGGGCGGCGCTTGGATCACGCCGAACCGCAGCAAGGCCGCATTAAAGGTTGGAGACGGCGGTTCGGCGACCCTTGGTGGCGTGACCTCGAAGGAGCTCGCCGGCCTCGATCTGCGCGGCTATGCGGCCGGCTCGGGCGCCTCCCTCAAACTCGGTGCCGACGGCGCCATCCAGATCGGCGGGACGGCACCGTCCGATCCATCTGTCTTGTATCTCCCAGCGACGCTGCTCGCTGAACGCGGCTTCCGTGCGCTCACGCTCGACGGCGGCGACATCGTCATTCCCGACGGCGTCGCGGCGTCGCTGGTGCCGGTCAGCGTCGCTGTCGGCCGCACCGATTTCACGACCGGTGCGCCGATCACCGAGATCGGCACGCTTCAGGTCCTCAGCCAGCAGGAGCGGCTCAGCCGTCAGCCGACGGCCATCATCGTCAATTCGGGTGGGGCGGTGACGATCGGCGCCGGCGCGAGGCTGGCTACGGATATCAAGGGGACCATTAACATCACAACGGGCTCCGGCCAGTTCAACCTGTTGGGTGCCCTCGATGCGCCGGCCGGCACCATTGCGATCGACGCGCGCCTGATCACGCTGGCGAGCAGCGCCCGGATGACGGCGAAAGGGTTCGATGCGACTTATCTGAACCCGCTCACTCGCCATCGCACCGGACAGGTGCTCGGAGGTGGGGCGATCAGCCTGAAGGGGGTCATGAAGCTGACCGCCGGCTCGGTCGTCGACGTGTCGGGCACAAGCGGCGACATCGATGTCCTTGGCGGCCGCAACTGGAGTCCGATCCAGCTCTTCAGCGACGGCGGCGCGATCACGCTGACGAACGGCAGCTGGAGCCCCTCGTTTGTGGATGCGACGTTGCTCGGCCAGGCCGGCGGCCCCGGTGCCGCGGGTGGCAGCTTGTCGATCGCCGACGCTGCTACGTCGTCCGGGGCCAAGCAGAATGCGACCGCGATCGGCAGCTTCCTCGGCTATTTCTTCAAGCCGGCGAGCTATCCGGCAGGACAGACGCGCTACGACTACGACCCGGTCACAGGCCAGTACGCTGTCAATCCCACGGGGCAATACATTTTCGTCGGCAACACGGCGACTGGCTTCACCGACATCGACATCTACAACGAGATTCCGGCATCCCAGGGCGCCATCAAGATCACCACGGCGGTCGTGACCGCGATCAGCAATATGATTTCGACCACGACGGGCCCCACGCGGATCGTCAAAGGCCTGGCCGCAGATGCTCCGGCCGAAGCGGCGCTTCCCCCGTCCACGGTCAACAGCGGAATCACACCGGAAATCGCCTATCTCCTCGACAAGTACTTCTATGCGGCGCCCTCGCGGACGGGGACGAGCCCGAATTTCGTCTACAAGGTGGGCGCCAAGATCAATGTCGACAGTCTGACGCCGGTCGGCATGACGATCGGCGAAGCCTCGATCGCGAACGGCGGATTCTCCGCCGTCAACATCAACAGCCCGGTCAGCCTGAAGCTGGCGGACGGCGTCAATCTGCAGCTGCCGCACGCTCGGCTCGGCATCACGACACCGAAAATCCTGGCGCCGTCGACCGGCGCCAGCGCCGAGATCCGCGCCGCCTATCTGTCCCTGTTCGGCAATTATGCGACGATGGCGGCCAATGGCACGGCTGGCACAGGAACACTGACGCTCGAGGCCTCCCTCATCGATACAAATTACGGGGTGACGCGCGGCTATGGCCAGACCCGGCTGGTCGCCGAAGGCATTCGATTCACGGGCGGCAATGCGTTGCTCAATGTCGACGGCGCGCTGGTCATGAGTGCGGGGCAGATCTATCCGGACAGCCTGGCGGTCGCGACTGTCACGGCGACGGGCCGGATCAGCGTCGCGCAGAACGGCGTCAGCGGACTGCCGCTGTCGGCAAACGGGTCCCTGACCCTGACCGCGCCGCAGATCGACGTCGACGGCACCCTGCGGGCGCCGTTCGGCAGCATCCGGCTGGTCGGCAACGCCATTACGCTCGGCGAACATGCCGAACTGTCGGTCTCTGGTGACGGTCTGCTGTTGCCCTATGGCAATATCTACAACAACGACTTCTGGACAGTGGCCGGCAATACCAATGCGTTGCCGCCTGAAAAGAGAATCACACTCGAGGCGCCGAGCGTGACGCTGCGTCCGGGCTCAAAGATCGACATTTCCGGTGGCGGCGATCTTTTCGCGGCGGAGTTCGTGCCTGGCCCCGGGGGCTCGCACGACATTCTTGCGATGCCAGGCACCTATGCCGTTATGGCCGGTGTATCCTCGGACATCGCGCCCAATGGTAGCGCCGCCACTGGCACGCGCATCTGGCTGGCTGGCAGCAACGGGTTGGCGGCCGGCTGGTACACCTTGCTGCCGGCAAGCTATGCTCTGCTGCCCGGCGGTTATGCGGTGCAGATCGTCGCCGGCAGCGAGGGCAAGGCGGTCCAAAGCACGGTCACGCTCAACGACGGCACGCTACTGATGGCCGGCCGCACCGCCGATGTCTACGCGGGCTCCGAGCGCCAATTGGCGTCGACCTGGCGGGTGATGTCGGGTGCGGTGCTGCGGAACTACACCGAATACAACGAGGCCACAGCCAACGCGTTCTTCGCGTCGGACGCCTTCAAACTCGCGCAGTATCGGCTGACCGGCATCGAGCCGGTGACCCCGCGGCTGCCGGCCGACGGCGGCTCGCTGGTGCTGAAAGCGACCGACAAGCTCATTCTGCAAGGTCAGGTGCAGTCGCAGGGAGCGGCGGGTGGCCGCGGCGGTCTCGTCGATATCGCCGCGACCAAGATCGCCGTGGTCGGACGCGGTCAGGACAGGAGCGCCGTGCCGGCCGGCTATCTGGTGCTGGACGCCGATCAGCTCGACGGCCTCCAGGCAGGCAGCCTGCTGGTCGGCGGCACCCGCAGCGGCACCACCCTGGGCCTCGGTGTCACGGTCACGGCGAGCAGCATCATTGTCGATAACGGTGAAGTGACGAAGGGCGGTGTCAAGGTCGCGGCCGATGCGCTCACCGGCGCGGAGATCATCCTCGCAGCAACGGGCAGCATCGACATCGCCGCCGGCAGCATCATCGTCGCCGATCGCGAGACCGCAGGCGGCGCCGGCAATTTGATCATGACCCAGGCCGAGACCACAAAGGACTACGGCGCCCTGCTGCGGGTGTCCAACGGCGACGTCGTCCAGGTGGTCCGTACCAATGTCGACACCACGGCGACACGCGGCCTCGTACGCATTGGTGCCGGTGCGCGGATCGATGGCGGCAGGTCGTTGCTGATCGATTCCACCGGGGATACCACCATGGCGGCATCGGCCGTGCTGTCCGGCGCCGACATCACCCTCGGCGCAAGCCGGATTGGGCTGGGTGGCGGCAGCGGCGGGATGGTGTTCACCGAGGCGGCCATCGCCCGCTTCGCGCAAGCACGCAATCTGACGCTAAAGAGCTACTCCACGATCGACATTTTCGGCAGCATCAATGTCGGCGCCGCCGGGCTGAAATCGCTGACCCTCGACGCCGCGGCGCTGGTCGGCCGCAGCAGCGGCGCGGCCACGCTGACCGGCGACACCATCGTGCTGCGCAACACCGGTGCGAGCTTCAGCGAACCCGCGGTCGCCAACCAGACGAGCCTGGCGGTCGTGGCGGACACCCTCGTGCTGGGCGTGGGCGCGAAGGCGTTGCGCGGTGTCGCCTCCGCAAGCCTCACCGCCACCAGCCGGATCATCGGCGAGGGCAGCGGCAGCCTCGATGCTGGCGCCGCAAACCTGTCCCTGGTCACGCCGCTGATCACCGGACGCAATGGCGCCAACCAGGCGGTCACCACGACGGGTGCTTTGGCGTTGGCGTCCAGCGGAGTTGCGGGGATAGCGCGTGACGTCGACAGCCTCGGCTCGCGCTGGTCGTTCACCGGCCGCTCGGTCGATCTCGGCGCCCGCATCGATGCAATCGGCGGCACGGTCGCGATTACGGCGATCGGCGGCGATGTCGTGCTCGGCGCGGGCGCGCGTGTCGATGTCGGTGGCCTGGCCAAGAGCTTCTTCGATGTCACCGAATATGCCGATGCCGGCTCGATCACGATCACCTCCGTTGCCGCGGGGATGGACGCGTTCGGCCGGCCGATAGGCGGCAATGTGTCGGCGCTGGCTGGATCGGTTCTCGATCTTGCCGCTCCTGATGGCGGCGGTGATGCCGGGACGCTTTCGGTGGTGGCATCAGGCGGCGGTGGCGTGGTGCTGAACGGTGTCCTCGATGCCCACGCGGCAAACGGCAAGGGCGGTTCGTTCGCGCTCGACATCGCCGCGCTCGCCGACTTCAGCGGATTCAGCCAACGCCTCGACAGTGCCGGCTTCAGCACGGCGCGCGATTTCAGGGTCCGTGCGGGTGACGTCAGACTGGACGGCACCACCATCGTGGAAGACTTCTCGCTCACCACTGACGCGGGCAGAATCACAATCGCGGGGACAGTTGTCGCGCGCAAGGCCTATGGCGGCAGTCTGACGATCACGGGCGGCAATGGCGTGATCATGGAGGCCGGTGCCAGCCTCGCCGCGACGTCGACCACTGCGCTCGGCGGCGGCCGCGTGACCATTGATGCAGGGCAGGGCCGGCTCGACCTTAGGGGCGGTGCCATCGACGTCGCTGGCGGCGAAGGCGGACGCGTCCGTTTCCGGGCGCGCCAGGTCGCAGGTCCGGACTACGTCGCGGTCGACCACCTTGAGGCCAGCATCAATGGTGCGAGCTCGGCGGTGCTCGAAGGCGTCAAGATCTATACGGCCGGCGTCACCAGCGCGGTTCAGTCAGCGGCGCAGGCCGATGCCGATGCGTTCGCAAGTCTCGGCGGCGCGATCACCACGCGCCTCGGCGCGGCCGGTATCGTTGTCGCTGCGGGAATCGAGATCCGCAGCGCCGGCGACCTCACCGTCGACCAGGACTGGAATCTGGCGGGTCGCACCGGCCATCTGGGAACACTGACCTTGCGGGCGGCCGGCAACCTGATCGTCAAGGGCAATATCAGCGACGGCTTCTCCAGCGCCGATCGCAGCGGCACCCTGCTCGCCCAGGACTCCTGGAACCTGCGCCTGGTCGCCGGCGCCGATCTCGCCGCGGCCGATGCGCTGGCGCTCACGCCTCTGGCCGGGCTTGCGGCGGGCACCGGAACGATCACCGTCGGCGACAGCAGCACCGGCAAGCTCGTGCGCACCGGCACCGGCGACCTCGACATCCGCGCCGGCCGCGATCTCAAGCTCGCGCACTACGAGTCGGTCGTCTATACCGCCGGCCGCAAGGACACCACGGTGTTCGCCGATTTCACTACCGCAAAGTCCACGGCGACCTACGGCATTCTCGGCGGCAATCTGCGCATCGCCGCGCAGGGCGGCGTCAGCTCGGCCCTGCCGGTTAATCGCAACAACATGCAGCTCTACACCGAGTGGCTCAGTCGCCAGGGCGCCGTCAACGCAGCGCAGATATTCACTACCCAGAGCTCCTGGTGGGTGGATTACGGCGCATTCAAGCAGGGCGTGGGTGCGCTCGGCGGCGGCAATGTGAGCGTGAGCGCCGGCGGCGACCTCGATAATCTCGTGGTGGCGTTACCGACCAACGGACGCGTCCGCGGCGGGCGCACGGCGACGGAAGCGAAGACCCTGGAGATCCGCAACGGCGGGTCGCTGACCGTCGACGCCGGCGGCGCGGTGCGGGCGGGCTTCTACTACGTCGGTCGCGGCGAAGGAACGATCGATGCCGGCGAATTCGCCATCGGCCGACAGGTCACCACGACGAACGGCGCGATCGTCACGACGTATCAAATCGCGCCGGTGCTGTCGCTCGGCGACGCCACGATCAGTGTCAAGACGGCCGGTGACCTGCGTCTGCAGACCGTTCTCGATCCCTTGATGATCGGACCGGCTACGAGCGGCGATCCAACAGCTTTCATGTCCGGCCAGACCGAACGTACCGCGCTGGACCTGACATCGATCGGCGGCGACGTCATTCTGGTCAGCCAAGGCGCATTCCTCTCGAAGAACCTCACCGTTGCGAACAACGTTTACACGCCTTACGTTCAGAGCACCGGCTACTCGGCCGATATCTATCCTTCGAAGCTGCACGTTTCCTCGCTGAACGGCAGCGTGTCCAATCTCGGCACGATCTACACGATTCCGAGCAGCGATCCGGAGGTGCGTATCCTCGCTGAACGTAACGTCACGCTGGGCACGATCTTCATGTCGCGCGCGACCTTCGAGATGTTCCCTTCGCCGTTCGTGCCGGTCGGTGGCAACGGCGAATACATCTTCAACATGCCCTTCAACCAGCTCTTCTTCAACAGCATCTCCAAATTGGGGAACGCGAACGCCTACGATCTGTATATCGCCAGCTTCCGCAATCCGCTGCACCTTCCGAACGAGGACGACTACGAGCCGAGCCGGATCTATGCCCGCTCGGGTTCGATCATCGGCCCGGTTGCCACCACGACGTTCCGAAGCGCGACGATGCGGGCCAACGAGCAGACCTGGCTACGGGCAGGCAAGGACATCCGCAATGTCACGCTGGACCTGCGCAACCTTCACCGCACCGACACGACATGGCTGGAGGCCGGCAACGACATCATCAACGCCGACCTCTCGGTGGAGGGGCCCGGCTCGGTGCTGCTGACCGCCGGACGCGACGTCTACAAGCCGCGAACGGTGAGCATCGGCAATCGCCAATTCGACAGCAACAACCGCCCGATCACGGGAACGGACATCCGCGGTCTTCCCGCCGATGGCGCCTCGATCGACGTGATCGCCGGGCTCAACGGCAAGTCTCCTGATTACGCGGCGTTCGTCGCCGCCTATCTTGATCCGGCGAAGGTCGCCGCCATGCCGGCCTATCTCACCACGACCGTCGACGGCCAGATCGTGCCGCTGTACCTGACGGATGCCTATGACGACAAGCGCGACGGCAAGCAGATCCGGCTCGGGCTCGTCTCGTTCGTCGCTGACGTCACCGGTCAGACCTTGTCGCCGACGCAGGCCTGGACGGTGTTTCAAACCTTGTCGCCGTTCACCCAGCAGCGTTTCATCCGGCAGGTCTGCATGCAGGAGCTGCGCGAGGCCGGTCGTGACCAGAACGATCGATTGCTGACCGGCGGCTACAACCGCGGCTATGCCGCCATCGGCACCCTGTTTCCGGGCAGCGGCTGGAAGGGCAGCGTCATCAGTCCGTCGGTCTACTTCCGCACCATGTCGGGCGGCGACATCACCGTGATGACGCCCGGCGGCGGCTTCCAGCTCGCCGCGTTGCAGACGCCGGTTGTTCCGGCCGGCGACGGCGTGGTCACGCTCGGCTATGGCAACATCAACATCTTCGCGCGCGACAGCGTCACCGTGAACCGCTCGCGAATTCTCACCTTCGCCGGCGG
>Ga0081540_1000803_pt1 | contig 28862 bp, 27 predicted proteins | sample TabmetS2T1R1_FD_71024 | JGI IMG/M metagenome (GOLD analysis project Ga0081540, IMG submission 71024) | Tabebuia heterophylla rhizosphere microbial communities from the University of Puerto Rico - S2T1R1 | ecosystem: Host-associated > Plants > Roots > Rhizosphere ...
GGTCCGGTGCTGACTGGCAGCCCCATCGTCCGCAAGGTCAGTTTCACCGGCTCAACCGAGGTGGGTCGGCTCCTCCTCGCTCAATCAGCGGAAACCGTCAAGAAGACTTCGATGGAGCTCGGCGGCAACGCGCCGGTCCTCGTCTTCGACGACGCCGATCTCGATCAGGCGGTCGCCGGCGTGATCGCCACCAAGTATCGCAATACGGGCCAAGCGTGCATCAGCGCCAACCGGGTCTACGTCCAGTCGGGGATCTACGATCGGTTCGCCGAAGCGTTGACACGTAAGGTCGAGGACCTCGTGGTCGGTGACGGATTCGACGCAGGTGTCCAGCAGGGTCCGCTCATCGACGTCGACGCTGTCGCGAAGGTCGAGGAGCACGTGGCCGACGCGGCCAACCTGGGTGCGCGCGTGCTCTGCGGCGGTCGGCGTCACGACCGCGGCGGCTTGTTTTTTGAACCGACGGTTCTGGCCGATGTCGACTCCACGATGCGCATCACCCGCGAGGAGACATTCGGACCCGTGACCCCGCTCATCCGGTTCGAGGACGAATCCGATGCGATCCGCATGGCCAACGACACCGAGTTCGGGCTGGCGGCATACCTCTTCACCCGCGACGCTGAGCGTACGTGGCGGGTCAGCGCGGCTCTCGAGGCGGGAATGATCGGCATCAACACCGGCCTCATCTCCAACGAGATCGCGCCCTTCGGTGGCGTGAAGCAGTCGGGTCTGGGCCGGGAGGGATCGGTCTACGGGATCGACGAGTACTTGGAAATGAAATACCTCGCCTGGGAGGGCGCTGGAGCGTCGTAGAAATCGCCCCTGAACAGAAACAACTTGGCCCCTGAACATCCCCGCCCGAGAGGAAACACCATGGCCGTCTATACCCGCACCGAAGCCCGCGAATGGGCCCGCGAGAAGCTCATCGGCGCCGTCAACTGCACCATTCCGTCGTTCACGAGCGACCTCAAATCCATCAACGATGCAGGCATCCGCCACGACATCCGTCGCGCGAAGGAACACGGCTTCCTCGGAACGCTGGGCATCTCCGAGGTCAACATCACCCTGCCGGAATACCTGGAATTCCTTCGCATCATCCGCGATGAGGCCGGCCAGGACCTGGTCGTCGTACACCACGGAAGCTGGAGCACACTCGCCGACAACATCGAGGCCGTTCGCGGCGCCGAGGAGGCCGGCGCAGATCTCGTGCTGCTGTCCTACCCGCCGAACTTCTACCCGGAGACCGAGCAGGAGATCTACGACTACACCAAGGCGGTGTGCGACGCCACCGATCTCGCCGTCATTATCTTTCCGATGTTCCTGTGGGGATTCAGCCCGCGAATCCACCCGTCAGACATCCCGAGCCGCCTCATCCGTCGCCTACTCGACGACTGCCCCAACATCGCCGTCATCAAAGCCGAAGGCGGGTTCCCCTACATCCAGGGAATCATCGAATGCCACCGTCTATTCGGCGACGAAGTCGTCATCTCCGTGCCCATCGAGGCCGATCTGATCCCACTTTCGCAGATCATCCCCATCCAGCTCTCGGCAACCAGTGACCACGAGTACTACGGGCCGATCATTCCGCGGGTCATGAACCTGCTCGCTGACGGCAAGAACGACGATGCCACCGAATTGTTCTGGCAGACGCACCCCGCGCGCAAGGCCAAGGCGGCCCTGGCTCCGATACTCAACGGTGGCGCTTTCATCAACCGCCAGGCGTGGAAGTTCCAGGGCTGGCTACAGGGATACAACGGTGGTCCGCTGCGTCAGCCCACCCAACGAATCCACGACGCTCAAATGCTCGCTCTCCGCAAGGGTCTCATCGACTCCGGCCTCGACCCCTCCATGGACCCGCTCCGCGAGTTTTTCGTCGGCCGCAACCCGGCCTGACACACGCGATCAGCGTCCGGGCGTAGCTACCAGATTGGCCGCCTGCGTCCGCAGTCGCTCACGAAACCACGCCTGGGCAGGATCCCCATCGAGGCGGCGCAGCCAGATGAGCGTTTCGGTGATCGGCTCCAGCCGCATTGGTGGATCGATGAACTGCAGATTGGCAGCCTCAGCCACGAGTGTCGCAAGTGTCCGCGGAATCAGTGTCACCAACGTGGTGTCGCGCAACATGAAGGGGGCGACAGCGATGCTGGTACTGACCTCGACTTTGCGCGGTATGCCGAGGACATCGAGGTTCGTGTCACCCAACGAGGGCCGCCCGTCCTCGAAGGTTGCCGCAAGGTAAGGCATGGCGCTGAACTCCTCGACCGTCATCGCCGAACGGACCGCGCGGTTGGCGGCATCGGCCGCCAGCACGTAACGATCGCGATAAAGCACCTCGCGACAGATGCCGTCTCTCCAGAGAGCAGGGAACGCCGAGATGACCTCCCGAGGCAGCACGATTACGTCGACACGTCCGCGCAGCATCTCAGCGGGAATGTCAATGGAAACCGTTCGAACCTGCACACGGATGTTCGGGTACGTCGAGGAGATCTCCACCAGTAGCGGGTGAAGAAGCGCGGCCGCCGCGAAATCACTGGCGACCACAGAAAACGCATGCTCATCGACCTCCGGGTCGAACGAGCCCTGGGACGACAACGTCACCTGGAGCTCGGCCAACGTGCTGCTCACCGAGCTGGTCAGGGCATTCGCAAGTGGCGTGGCGATCATCGTTCGGCCCTGCCGCACAAGAATCGGATCCTTGAAGAGCCTGCGCAGCCGCGCCAGGGTCGAGCTCATCGCAGATTGTCCGATCCCCAGACGCGCAGCTGCCCCGGTGACGCTCCGTTCGGACATCAACGCCTCGAACGCGACCAACAAGTTGAGGTCGACACGCCCCAGCTGCGCGAGAGAAGGATGTGGCGAAGAGCCTGCTTCGGACGCGATCGGCCTATTCACCGCGCGACCGCCGGCATCAGAGACCACGTTTTCCGGGAGGTGATATCGACGAGGCGTTCTCGCAGCCAGCGATGACTCGGGTCGTCGTCGTTCCGGTCTGCCCACACCATGGCCTCAACCAACGGCTCCAGCGCCATGGGTGGCGCGAGCAACTTCAACCGGGCACCGTCGGCGACCGTCGAGGCCAAACTGGCCGGAAGAATGGTGACCAGTGGGGTGTCGCGCAGCAGGAATGGGGCGATGCCGAAACCCGTAGTCACCTCCAGGCGCCGTGGAATGCCGAGTCGGTCCAATTGCGTCTCGACGAGCGTTGGGGAATACCCGTTGCTGCTTGCCAGATAGGGCAGCGACGAAAACTGTTCGAGCGTGATCTCGCTCGAGACCAGCGGGTTGGCCGCATCGACGGCGATGACGTAGGGGTCGCTATATAGCGTCTGGTAACCGAAGGAATCGGTGATCGAGTCCGCGGCCAGCGGCACGATCGTCAGATCGACGGTGTCGGCTGTCATGTCGTCGAGGAATGTGGCCGACACCGCTTCGATGTGCAGCTCGACGTGCGGCGCTGCATTCCGTAGCTCGACCAGTAGCGGCTGGAGCACAGCCAGGGCAGCGTACTCACTCGCCATCACGGTGAAGCTGCGGCGGTCCCGTTCAGGGTCAAAGACGGGCGGTTCGGTCAGAATCGAATTGAACCGACTCAGTGCCTCTCGAACCGGAACTACGAGTTCCTCCGCCAGCGGAGTCGGGAACATGGTCCGGCCCCGGCGCTCGAGCACCGGATCGTTGAGCAACGCCCGCAATCTTGACAAGGTCGAACTCATCGCCGACTGTCCGACCGAAAGTTTGCGCGCAGCTGCCGTCACGTTCTGCTCGGTCATAAGCACGTCGAACGCCACGAGCAGGTTCAGATCGACCTGCCGAAGATCCATGGGCTGATGGTAGGTCATCGAATTGATCAGGTCGATGGCGAAGTATCGCCAAACATTGTTGGTGCCACGTGATCGGCGCCACTAGCGTTGATTTTGCAGCGTCCGTCCCGGGATGTGGTAACGAGGTGAGGAGTTCACCGATGGCTTCTGGATTCAGTCCGATCACGCATCTGCGGCATGTCGGTCTTGCTGTGCCGAACTATGAGCAGGCTGTGGAGTTCTACACAAAGGTGTGGGGTCTGCTGCCGGTAGCCAGCGATTCGGGGGTGACGTTTTTCGGAACTCCCGCTGATCCTGAGCACTACATCCTGCGCGTACGAGAGGACCGACAGAAGCGGCTCGACCTGATTGCGTTCGCGGCAGAGTCGATCGGCGAGGTCGACCTCCTGGCTGAACGCCTGGGACGGGCAGGGGTAAAGATCGATCGCGACCCGGCCGTGATGACGACTCCGGGAGGTGGGTACGGTCTGCGGTTCTTCGACTTGGATGGCCGTCTCATCGAGGTCTCTGCGGACGTGCAGCAGCGCCCGTTCCGATTGCTCGAGGCGCGGGAGTCCATACCGCGGAAACTCAGCCACGTAGTGATCAATTCGACGGACGTCCACAAGACCAAGGCGTTCTACGAATCGCATCTGGGATTCCGATTGTCGGACTGGTTGGGCGATGTGATGTGCTTCATGCGCAGCAGTTCGCAGCATCACATTCTTGCGATATCACGGGCACCATCGACATCGTTGAATCACATCTCGTTCGAGATGCGTGGGCTGGACGAATACATGCGGGGCACGGGCCGGATGATTCGCAGTGGGTACCGGCCGCTGTGGGGCCCGGGTCGCCATAGCGCTGGCGACAACACGTTCTCCTACTTCTTCGATCCCTTGGACAACGTGATCGAATACACGACCGAACTCGAACTCGTGGATGAGGCCACTTGGGAGCCAACGACATACGACCCAATGCGTCCTGACACCCAGGATCAGTGGGGCACCGGTGGGGCCATGACCGAGGTAATGCTCCCGATCATGCTGAAACAGCGCGATGACGGCGGACTCTGGAGCCCCTCACCGGTTTAGTAAGCCCGTTGTCCCCCACGGCCCAGGAACTCCGCCCGACGAAAGGAAAGACTCGTGTCAGATCTTGACGGCAAGGTGGCTGTCATCACCGGCGGCGCCAACGGCATAGGTCTGGCCTGTGCGCAGAAGCTTAGCGACGAGGGGGCGAACATCGTGATCGCCGACATCGATCTCGCAGCGGCAGAAAAGCGAGCCGACGAACTGCCAACGGACTCACTCGGGGTCCATCTCGACGTCCGGGACTCCGCCTCTGCGACTGAATTAGCCTCGACCGTTCTGCGCGAATACGGTCGGGTCGACATCCTCGTCAACAACGCGGGGATGAACATCGGAGCCCGCAACACCACAGACGTCACCGATGAGGAATTCGACCTCCTGATGTCGATCAACGTGCGGGGCACGTTCACGACGACGCGGGCACTTCTGCCGGCCCTCATCGAGCAGCGCGGCGGGAGCATCATCAACATGTCGTCGATCTGCGGCCAACGAGGCATCGCCCTGATCGCGCCCTACTCGGCATCGAAGTTCGCCATCGTCGGCATGACCCAGAGCCTCGCAGCCGAGCTCGCCCAGTACGACATCACCGTCAACTCCGTGCACCCCGGCATCGTGGCCACTGATCTGCACGTCAAGGTGGTCGAAGAGTTCAGCGGACTCAAGGGCCTCAGCTTCGAAGACGGATGGGACGGCTTCGTTTCAAGGATCCCGCTCGGCCGGCTTCAGACCACCGAGGACATCGGCGACATGGTGGCCTTCCTGGCGTCCCCCAAGGCTCGCAACATCACCGGCTCAGCGTTCAACGTCGACGGCGGCCTCCTGTTGGCCTGACCAAGGTCTCCGCGTCAAACCTTTTGTAGCTCGTCCTTTTCCGCGATAAGAGGTATGCGGAAGAGCGCTGAGGCCCATCAATCAGCGCACCGCTCGCCTTTGGCCGGCACTTGGCCGTAGTCAACGCCGGGTGCCAGCGTGCGGACCCGAATGCCGTCCAGTGCGGATCATTCGCCGTCACTGAGGCCGCGGCCGCGCGCTATGACGGGGCCGATGGAATGCCCGGAGAACGGCTACGCGGTCGCTTACACCTCCGACGGCTGCGCAGCGATCCCCAACTGGTGCATCAAGCTGAAGCCGCCCAGGACCTCGCACACCGTCGAAATGCTCACAATGGACTCACCGGAGAATCGAATGCGGTCGACGGTACGAGCTGTGAACTGCCTGCCGGTCGGCGGAATCCCGAAGAATTCGCCGCGCCAGGTTCCCGACCCAACAAAGAAGACCACTACCTCGTCCTCGTGGGCGATTTGGTCGGTAACGGAGAATGTGAGATCTGGGAAGGCGGTGCAGAACGCTTGCAACGTCGCAATGAGTTTCTCGCGCCCCTCGATCGGGCTTTCATGTTCGAAGACGACATCCGAGGCGAGGATGTTCGTCAGTGCTTCGAAATCCCGCCGATTGACCGCGGCAAAGTATTCCTTCGCGACAGCATCCGCCTTGGCGACTGCATCCGTTGAAGTCACAAGCTTCTCCTCACGATTTGTTATGTCGTAAGCGTAGGAGCGCTCGGGCATAGCGGGAAACGGTCTCTGTCAATGGGGTCGCATTGATTGCGTCGATGGAATCCGCTCGCGCACGGACGCTGGATTCACGTCTGTGCAAGGCGGTCCGACCCGCGACGTTTTCGCGCTCGCGCGAGAATACCGGTGCTATGCAGGATCATTCGTCGTCGCTGCGGCCGCGGCCGGTCGAAATGACGGGGCCGATCTGGCGGATTTGAGGCAACGTGGTCACCACATGCGCAGTCACTCGATCACTGAGACACACATAGTGGTGCGCCACGTCGCCTGGGAATCGGACGAAGTCCCCTGCGGCCACGTCGACCGGTTCACTGAGCGGACCGGTGCGCAGCCTCCCGGTGATCACGAACAGGTGATGAAGGGTGCCGGGTGGGTACGGATCAACCGCTTTGGGCTCGGCGCTGCCGCGCTCCAGTCGCAGCACGAGTGTGCGCACATAACCCGAGCCATAGATCTCGTCGAGTAGTCGCTCCGACCACTCAGGCCCCCCGCTCCACACCCCGTCGTCGCGGCGTTGGACATACACGGGGGTGCCCCATTCGGTGAGTAGCCGCCGGGCGGGAAGATCCAATGCAGCGCCTAGCAGCGCCAGCGTTTCTACCGTCGGGTTACCGGTGCCCTGCTCGATTTTGGACAAGGTCTGCTTTGCGAGACCGGAACGACGGGCCAACTCACCCAGCGACATGGCACGCTCGCGGCGGAACCGGCGCACGTTACGGGCGACGAGCTGGTTCTCCCCCGACGTACTGTCACTTTTAATAGTCATAGCGTCATTATTGACGAACGGCCCCAGGTTTTGCATCATGTTCACTAAGAGTGACGAACAGGCAAATAGAAGCGACCGTCACACGCCCCCGGGAGGAAGTCATGACAGCCGTACTCGACTCCGTGCGCGACGACAGAGCCGCCGTCGACAAGGCGTTCAGCCTGCTGGTTGCATTCGGAGACGAGGCCAGCACCGGTGTCGGTGTTAGCGAACTCGCCCGGCGCGCAAGCCTGAGCAAGTCGACCGCCTACCGCGTGTTGGGGATGCTGGAGCGCAACGCCATGGTGGAACGCATCGGCACCAGCTACCGGCTGGGCTCCCGGTTACACGAACTGGGCCTGGCGGTGTACGCGCCAGGCCACGAGCGGGTGCGCGACCAGCTGATGCCCTTCCTCACCGAACTGTTCGAAGTCACGCACCAGACCGTGCACCTCGCGATGCTGCACGGTACCGATGTCGTCTACCTGGCCAAACTCTACGGACATCGCAACGCGGTTGCGCCGTCACGCATCGGCGGGCGCTTACCTGCACATTGCACCGCCGTCGGCAAGGCCTTGTTGGCCTATGACCCCGCTGCGGTGGAAAAGATCACCGGCGGCCGACTCACCGCGCTCACCGCTCACTCGATCACTGATGGCAACGAGTTGACGCGTGCGCTCGATAGGGTGCGGCGCGACGGTGTGGCGACCGAGCGCGAGGAAAGCCGCCTCGGGTTGGGCTGCGTTGCGGCACCGGTGTTCGGCCGCAACGGGTTACCGATCGCCGCGTTGTCAGTGTCAGTCCCCCTGCGCGCCGACCTTCGTCCGCTCACGCACAGCTTGCGGCGTGTCTGCGCTTCCGCCTCCCGGACCATGAGCCACCTCACCGCAATGGGTGATCAGCTGCCTGGCACTCGATCGAGGTCGGCGTCCACCTGAGTTACCCACTCCGGTTCTCGGACAAGCAAACTCAATTCCTCACCGGGAACGTCGACATCGACGACGTGGCGAAAGCCCACCGACTCCGCCGCCGAGATCGCGGCCAGGTCATCAGGTGCAACAGCAACGACAACACGTCGGCAGGCGGGGTCTGCGGCCACAATCGCAACGCCAAGTTCGTCGAGGAAAGCAGTCAGCCGAGACGAGGGCGGGGGTCGGCGTGAGATGCGAATCTCAACATCATGGGCACCCACCGGGTAGGCGTCGCGCAGAGGACCGCCACTGGCATACCGGACCACCCCCTCGACGCACTCGCCGTCGTCATCACGACGGATAATGCCGAGTACGTCTTTGTCCCCGGGTGTGACCGTCCACCCCGGCCCCAAGTCCAGCGACAGCCGCTTCACAGATGGTCACCTCCAGCAGCCGAAGCGAACCCGCGCACGCCGATACCGCCGTCGACCGAAATCGCCTGTCCGGTAATGGGCCCGCTCTGCTCGCGGCTGGCCAGCAGAACATAGGATCCCGTGAAATCTCGCGGGTCGGTGCTCGAGTCGTACAGCGGGATCGGTGGCGGCGGATCACCCGCTTTCTTCTTCGCAAAGGACGCCGCCAGTGTGCGGTCCTGCATGTCCAGGGCCGCCGGCCCGCGCAACGCCGTATTCATCGCCCCACAGGCCACGCCGTTGACGCGGACCTTCGGCGCCAATTCGTATGCGAGCTCACGCATCAGCCCGAGGCACGCGTGCTTGCTGGCCGTGTAGATCGGGCCGCCGCCGTTGACGTAAAACGAGGCGTTGGACAAAGTCATCACGATGCTGCCGCGGGTCTTGACCAGCTCCCGCCACGCTGCCTCAGCGGCCAGCAGATAACCCTTGACGTTGACGGCGAATAGCTCGTCGAAGGTCGCACTGAGCTGCGCGCCGGTCATCCGGGTCAGCTGCCGGTGGTAATCCCAGATCCCGGCATTGGCCACTAGCGTGTCGAGCTTCCCGAAGCGGTCAACGGTCTCGCCGACCGCGCGATGCAGGTCCGCCGAATCGCGCACATCCGCGCTGATCGCGTGCAGCTTGGCCGGATCGGCGCTGGCCTCGATGGCGGCGTGCAGCGCGTCGGGGTCGCGACCGAGGATGGTGACCGATGCGCCTTCGGCGATGAATCGTTCGGCGACGGCCCGCCCGATCCCGGTACCCCCGCCGGTAATCAGCGCGACGTATCCCTGCAGCCAGCCGGTCACCGCAACTCCGTCAGGAACTGCGCCACCAGCAGTTCAAAATCGCGCCGACGCTCTAACTGCACCCAGTGCCCGCAGTTGCCGAATACGTGCAGCTGCACGTTGCGGATCTGTTTGAGCATGATTTGAGATCCGTCGAGGGTGATGGTGCGGTCATCGCGGCCCCACAACAGCAGGGTGGGGGCGGTGATCTTGTGCAGATCACGCCATAGCGGATCCATGCCGTGTCGCTTACCGAAGGCGGCGTTGTACCGGTGATAGAACTCGATGTGGCTGGGATCCAGCGATGCCTCGTACCGCGCCTTGACGACGTCAGCACCGAACTGCTTGTGGTCGAAGACCATGGCGCGGATGAAGTTCGCCATCTTCTTCTCGCTGGGGCCATCACCGTTGTAGTACCGGAACATCTCCTTTTGCCCCTCGGTCGGAGTGGGGCCGAACGGCAGCCAGCCACCCCCGGGCGCCATCAGCACCAGTCCGGTGATCCGATCCGGCTGCGCCTGTGCCATCGCGATGGCCGCCGCACCGCCAAGGCTGTTGCCCAGCAGGTGAAACCGCTCGATACCGACGGCGTCGAGCGCCTCGAAAAGCGCGCCGAGAGAGATCTGGGTGATCGACTGCGCGTCGAGGTCGGCCTCGGTGGGGCGGTAGCTGCCGCCGAACCCGGGCTGATCGGGCAGCACGACCCGAAACGTCTTAGCCAGCGCAGGCAGGTTCTGGTGGTAGTTGCTGACACCGGAGGCCCCCGGGCCGCCGCCGTGCAACATCACCAGGACGGGTCCCTCACCGGTCTCCGCCATGGCGATGTCCCCGTAGGAGGTGGTTACCGTCCGCGTGAGCAACGTGGGCATTTCGTCGATCTCAGTGTCGAATTGCGTGCTGGACACCGGCACGTCCTTTCACTCGTCGGTCCGGAAGGAAATCTGTCGACTCAGAAGAAGGTGGAGATGTTCTTGGCCAGCAGGACGCTCTGATCGAGCAAGATGACCCTGCGGGCGACCTTCAACCCGCCATCAGGGCTGCGACGCAGGATGTCGGCGCGGCACCCCGCGAACAGGTTCACCTCGTGTTCGAGGCGGTTGCGATACACCAGAAACGCCGAGCGAGCGGCGAGATCAGAGCCACTCCCCTGATCCGAATCGACATGGTGCACAACGACGTTGGTGACCAGATGCCGGGTCCGCGAGGGCGGGTCCTCGGCCCAGGCCATGCCGGAATCGAACCGCCGGATCCGCCAGGCCAGACTCTCCTTGGTCTCGTCGTAGAACGCGGCCTCACCGCGTGCCGAAATCGACAGCGCCTGTTGGCGACGCAACCGGTTGGTTCTGGTGGGCATCCAGTAGTCGAGGTCGTCGGCCAACAGATCGAGCCAGTCAGTGAAGCGTCCGTCGTCGAGCAACTCAGCCTCGGCGTAGTAGAACTGCTCGACCTCGAAGTGAATGTCATGGCTGGCCCGCCGCGCACCGTCGATGCTGGCCAATACCGTTGCCGCGCTGGTCATATGCGTACTCTCCGTGTCGTCGTCATCGTTTGATCAGCCTGCGTAGGTCTACCGATCGATCCCCTAGTTCGTCCGCGGATATCGTGATGCCGCGATCGATCATCCGGCGCGCGGCCCGAACAGACGCCGAGTCGTCGACCGCCACCGCTCCGGCAACCCGCCCACCGCGCAATCCGAAGCACGCGTAGGGCTGCTCACCGAGGCGACCCCGAGACACGAATTCGTCAGCACCAGCGAGGTTTCCGACGACCTCGACGTGTGTCCCGTACCGGTCGGTCCAGAACCAGGACGCGCCGGCAGCTGGCGGCCGCACGCCGAGGATCGTTGCAGCCGCGCGCTGTGCGTCGTGCTGCGCCGCCTCCCAGTGCTCGCTGCGGTGCAGCAGGACACCGCCGGCACAAGTGCGTGCAACATCCCCGACCGCGAGGACCGCGGGATTCGACGTCACCTGCATCGGGTCGACAACGATGCCGACATCTACTGTGAGACCGGCATTGCGAGCCACCGCGGTAGCCGGGGCCATCCCCACGGCCAGCACGACCGCGTCGAACACCCGCGGCACGGCGCCGGCTAGTACAGCGGTGATTCCGCCTGGCGAGTCCTGGAAGGATTCGACGACGCTGCGCAGCACCGTGGCACCGTGGGCGGTGTGCATGCCGTGCAACCAGGAAGCGATCTCGTCGCCGACCACGGCGGCCAGCGGCGCCACGACCGGATCGACGATCGTGACCTGGCAGCCCAAATGCATTGCCGTGGAAGCCACTTCGGCGCCGATCAAGCCCGCACCAACGATCAGCAGCCGGCCGCCGGGCACCAGTGCGGTGCGCAGTCGGTCAGCGTCCTGCGCGCAGCGCAGCGTGTGCACCCGGGCGCTGTCAGCCCCTGGAATCGGTGGCCGTAACGCGTGACCGCCGGTTGCGAGCACGACCTTATCCGCCCGGACCGACCCCCCGTCGGCCAACTCGACCACACCCAGACCGGGACGCAGTGCCCCCACCGAGCTGTGTGCCATCAACTGCACGCGGTGGTCGTCGAACCACTCCGGAGGCTGCAGGGCAATGCTTTTCAGGTCGACATCACCGGCCAAGTAAGCCTTCGACAGCGGTGGCCGGTCATAGGGGAACTCCCCTTCATCGATCAGTACGACGTTCCCGTCGAAGCCGCCGGCCCGCAGCTCCGCGATGACACTCACGCCGCCGACACCACCTCCGACGACCGCGATCCGGTCGAGGCCAGTCATCAGGGCCTCTCCCCCGGATAGAGAAACACCTGGCCGTCGCGGACCTCGACCCGGTGCGGGCGGGCGTCCTGGGTGGCTGGCAAACCGTCGACGGCACCGGTCTTGAGACAGAACTTGCTGGAGTGCAGCGGGCACTCGACCTGACCGCCCTCGATCCATCCCTCGGCGAGCGAGGCCTCGGCGTGGGGGCAGGTGTTGTCCAATGCCCACACGCTGCCGTCGTCGTCGCGCAGCAAAGCCACATCGTCGTCGGTGCCGGTGATCGACCGTGCGATGACGATGCCCTCGCCCTCGGCGATATCGGCGACGGCGGCGACGCGGATGCCCTCACTCATCGGCGGTTTTGCGTTCATGCCACGCCGGGGTGTTCATCAGGTCACGCCAGTGCGCGTAGAACGAGCGCGCGGCGGCATCGCTGTAGAGCTCACTCGTTATTCCGGGGTGCCGCCCGTCTTCGCGTTCGGATCCCAAACCCATCTGATAGTTCAGATGCATGGAGTTGGTGATGAATCCGTGCGAGATGGTCTGCACCTCACTCCAGTTCTCACCGTCGTCCTGTTCGAAGATTCCGCTGGGCCCGAAGGTGCGCAAATTGTAGAGGCGCTGCGCCTCTCGCACGTGCTCGGGCATCGACTTGTCCACGATGCACCACGCCCAGACCTCCATCCGGTCAGGTCCTTTCGGGTGCGCCACCCGAATCGACCCGTTGACCGGCAGGTAGGAAAAGTTCGGGAACACCGTGCCGTGCCCGGTCGTCAATGGGCCCTCGACGCGTGCGTCGCCCAGCCGCAGCCGCAAAGCCGCGTAGTCCATCCATTCATGCACGGTCTGCGCGTCGAACCGGTTGCGCGGATGCACAGGGAAGCCGTGCCCGTGCCCCCTCGGGTCGACGTACTGGCGTCCAGTACGGTGCACCACTTCGGCCTTCGGCTTCCCACCCGCCAGCACCGTCAGCGCCGATCCGTGGCTCATGTTCACGTGGTACCAGTCGCTGGCGGCCTGTTCGGCGGCGAGCTTCCAGTTGCCCTCCAACACCCATTTCTCCACGCCGCCCACGACGATGGTGCCTTCTGGATCGTGGTCGAGCATCGCGTCCAAGTACCAGGTCATCCCGCCCAGCGAGTCGCGCAGGCTACTCGCGCCGGGATCCCAGTTCCCGAAGATCAACCCGTGGTAGGAGTCCACGTTCGGCACCTCGACCAAACCCCAGTCGCCGGACTGAAAAGTGTCGGGGTAGCCCTCCTTGTTCGGGATGCTGATCAACTTGCCCTCGAGGTCATACGCCCACCCGTGATACGTGCACGTGAAGCTGCGGGTGGCCCCGACCTCCGCGCGGCACACCCGCACCCCCCGGTGCCGGCACGAGTTCAGATACGCCCGGATCTTGCGGTTCTTGTCCATCGTGACGATCACCGGGTCCTCACCCATATAGGTGGTGAAGAAGTCGCCGGGCTTGTGGAACTGGTCGGTGTGGGCGAGAAACAGCCAGTGGGTGGCGAAGATCCGCCGCTGCTCCTGCCGGTAGATCAGTTCATCGGTGAACAACGCGCGGTCCAGCAGCCCACCCTCGGCGTCGACAAGACCCGAGACGTCGACAGTGCGCTCGAGTTCGGCGGGACGTCGTAGCGCCGTCCTCGGCGGCGACGTGAGTGCCTGGCCCTCGGCGCCCGGGTGCATGGTGGAAGTCATACGGACCACACAACTCCGCTCACTCAGGGAATTCCAGCGAGCGTTTCGCACAACGGCACACCGACTGTGAATCGGGGCTCAACACCGCCAACGTTGCCGATGTGCTTGCCGCAGTCGCCATTTCACAGAATCCAGATGACCCCCTGGCGGGGCTTGAGCTCCACGATGTGCCGAAACCGCAAGCCCGGCCGGGGTGGGCCGTGGTGCGGGTTGCGGCCTCCGCGCTGAACATGCACGACCTGTGGACCCTGCGCGGTGTCGGGCATCCCGCCGAACGCCTACCGATGGTGCTGGGCTGTGACGTGTCGGGGTACGACGAGGACGGCAACCCGGTGATCGTTCACCCGGTCATCGCCGACCCCGACGCCGGCCGCGGAGACGAGACACTGGACCCCAATCGTGCGCTGTTGACCGAGCGGCACAACGGCGGATTCGCCGAGTACATCTCAGTGCCGCGGCGCAACCTCGTCGCCATGCCGCCCTGGCTGACCGTCGATGAGGCGGCTTGCCTGCCGGTGGCGTGGACGACGGCCTACCGAATGTTGTTCACCCAGGCCAACATCAAGGCCGGTGACCGTGTCCTGGTGCAGGGTGTCGGCGGCGGGGTGTCCTCGGCCGCTATCAAACTCGCGGTGGCCGCGGGCGCCGTCGTCTACACCACCAGTCGAAGCGAGGCCAAACGCACCGAAGCGCTGCGTTGGGGCGCCCGGGAAGCAGTGCCCAGCGGGGAACGACTGCCCGAACGGGTCGACGTCGTCATCGAGACAGTCGGTGAAGCCACCTGGTCGCACTCGCTGAAGTCGGTGCGCCCGGGCGGCACCATCGTGATCGCCGGCGCGACCACCGGGATGAATCCGCCGGCCGACCTGGGACGCATCTTCTACCTGCAGCTGAGAATCCTAGGCTCCACAGGCGCCGCGCGTACCGAGCTCGATGCGCTGCTGCGGTTGCTCGACGCCACCGGAACCCGGCCGGTGATCGACCGGACCTTGCCACTTGCCGACATCCACAAGGGGTTTCAACAGATGCTCGACGGCGACGTCATGGGCAAGATCGTCATCCATCCGTCATCCGAGACTGAGGTATCCGCATGACCGCCGCCGTCGTTGGCCTGTCACACTCGCCGCTCATCGGTAAGAACGACCCCGACCCCGAGACCCTCGCCCGGGTCCACGCGGCAATCGAGGCCGCGCGGACGTTCATCGCCGACTTCGCCCCCGATCTGGTGGTGCTCTACGCGCCCGATCACTATAACGGCTTCTTCTATAAGGAGATGCCGCCCTTCTGTCTGGGCACCGAAGCGCACGCGGTCGGCGATTTCGATTCGTCGGCCGGACCGTTGTCCGTCGACACCGACGCCGCCCGCCGCATCGCCGAGGGTGTGCTCCAGCGCGGTGTCGACCTGACCATCTCGGCGCGGATGACCGTCGATCACGGCTTCGCCCAGCCCCTGGAGACGCTCTTCGGCGGTATCGACCGGGTCCCGGTGGTGCCGATCTTCATCAACGGTGTCGCCACACCACTTTGCCCCGTCGCCCGAATTCGGGCGCTGGGCAACGCCGTTGGCGAAGCTGCCACCGATCTCGACCGGCGCGTGCTCTTCCTTGCCTCTGGAGGCCTCTCCCACGATCCACCGGTCCCGGTGCTCGACGGCGCCCCGCCCAGGGTTGCCGATGCCCTGATTGAAGGTCATCCACCGACACCCGAACAGCGCACCCGTGGTGAGGGGCGGGTAATCGAGGCGGGTCGGCAGTACGCGGCCGGCAGCACCACGATGATCCCTATCAACCCGGGCTGGGACAACAGGTTCCTCGACCTGCTCGAGCACGGTCCTCTCGGCGAGTTCGACACCTGGACTGTCGAGGCGATGGCTGCCGAGGGCGGCGGCTCCGCCCATGAGGTCCGCGCCTGGATCGCTGCCTTCTCATCGCTGGCCGCCGTTGGCAGCTACACGATGGATCTGCGTTTCTACGAGCCGATTCCGGCCTGGATCGCCGGATTTGCGGTGGCAACAGCACGACTCACGGAGGCCCCTCGATGAACCTGGAGAGCAGTGCGGTCGTCGTCACCGAAGTGGCCGACCTGCTGACCGCCGCCACCGACACCGGCAGCCCCATTTCCCCCGTTCGACCTCTCATCGGTGGCGCCGACATCGGCCTCGCCTACGCCGTGCAGCAGGAGCTTGTGCGGCGACGACTCGCCGGGGGCGGCGAAGTGGTGGGACGCAAGATCGGATTGACCTCTCCGGCGGTGCAACAGCAACTCGGAGTCGACCAACCCGACTTCGGCGTGCTGTTCGCTGACATGAATGTCTCCGATCTCGACGCGGTGCCCTCGGCGCGGCTACTACAGCCGAAGGTGGAGGCAGAGATCGCCTTCGTCCTGGGTCAGGATCTCGTCGGCGGCGACTTCACCGCAGACAGTGTCCGCGGCGCCGTCGACTACGCCGTTGCCGCGCTGGAGATCGTCGACAGTCGCATCGCGAACTGGGACTTGACGATTGCCGACACCGTAGCCGACAACGCCTCCAGTGGACTGTTTGTGGTCGGTGACACGAAGGTCCGACTGTCCGACTTCGAGCCACGGGAGGTCACCATGCAGATGTACGCCGATGATCACCTGGTTTCCGAGGGCACCGGCAGCGCCTGCCTCGGCGATCCCCTCAACGCCCTGGCATGGCTGGCCCGAACCGCCGAACAGTACGGAGAGCCGCTGCGGGCCGGCCAGGTCATCCTTTCCGGCGCACTGGGTCCGATGGCACCGGCGCCACCGGGAACCCATATCCGCGCCACAATCACCCCGCTGGGCGGGGTGTCGGCAACCTTCTCACCCAAGGACACCCCATGACCAAGACCAAGGTGGCCATCATCGGTTCCGGCAACATCGGCACCGACCTGATGTTCAAAATCCTGCGAACGTCCGAACACCTGGAAGTGGCGGCGATGGTCGGCATCGACGCCGACTCCGACGGACTGGCGCGCGCCCGCCGCCTGAACATCCCGACCACCCACGACGGCGTCGACGGGTTGATGTCGATGCCGCACTTCGGCGAGATCGACATCGTCCTAGACGCCACGTCGGCCCGGGCGCACATCGCGAACGCCGCCGCCCTTGCGCCACACGGCAAGACGCTCATCGACCTGACACCGGCAGCCCTCGGCCCCTACGTGGTCCCTACCGTCAACTTGGACAAACGCCTCGACGACGGCGTCCGCAACGTCAACATGGTCACCTGCGGCGGCCAGGCCACCGTGCCCATCGTCGCCGCGGTGTCAGCGGTCACGCCGGTGCCCTACGCCGAAATCGTGGCCTCCATCGCATCGAAGTCAGCCGGACCCGGAACCCGCGCCAACATCGACGAGTTCACCGAAACCACCTCACACGCAATCGAATCGGTGGGTGGAGCCGCCAGGGGAAAGGCCATCATCGTCCTCAATCCCGCCGAACCGCCCCTGATCATGCGCGACACCGTGTTCTGCCTGATCGGAGACGCAGACCATGCCGCGATCCGCGACTCGATCCACGAGATGGCCGAACGAGTCGCCCACTACGTGCCGGGCTACCGACTCAAACAGGACGTCCAATTCACCCCCATCGAACCCGACGAACCCGTGCACACCCTGCTGCGCCCCGGCTCCGCGCCCGTGCGCACCCGGGTATCGGTGTTCCTCGAGGTTGAGGGTGCCGCCCACTACCTGCCCGCCTACGCCGGCAACCTCGACATCATGACCTCGGCCGCCATCCAGGTCGCCGAGGCCATCGCCCGCCGCACCAGAACCGATTCCCTTGTGTCGGAGGCACACCCATGACCCCCACGCTCTACATCCAGGACGTCACGCTGCGCGACGGCATGCACGCCATCCGCCACCGCATCAGCACCACCGACGTGGCCCGGATCGCCGGTGCGCTCGACGCCGCCGGCGTCGACGCGATCGAGGTCGCCCACGGCGACGGGCTCGCCGGAGGATCGGTCAACTACGGCCCGGGCAGCCACACCGACTGGGAGTGGATCGAAGCCGCCGCCGACAGCATCAGCACCGCGGTGCTGACCACCCTGCTGTTGCCCGGTATCGGCACCATCGCCGAGTTGCGGCACGCCTACGCCCTCGGGGTCCGCTCGGTGCGGATCGCCACCCATTGCACCGAGGCCGACATCTCCGCCCAGCACATCCAGACGGCGCGCGAGCTCGGCATGGACGTCTCAGGCTTCTTGATGATGAGCCACATGGCCGAGCCCGCGCAGCTCGCCGCCCAAGCCAAACTCATGGAAAGCTATGGGGCACACTGCGTTTACGTCACCGACTCAGGCGGACGACTGACGATGAACGACATTCGCGAGCGAATCCGCGCCTACCGCGACATCCTGGACCCCGGTACCCAGATCGGGGTGCACGCCCACGAGAACCTGTCACTGTCGGTCGCCAACAGCGTCACGGCCGTCGAAGAAGGCGCCACCCGCGTCGACGCATCACTGGCCGGCCAGGGAGCCGGCGCAGGAAACACCCCCATCGAAGCGTTCATCGCGGTCGCCGATCTCCTACAGTGGACGCACGGCTGCGATCTCATGGCGCTCGAGGATGCCGCCGACGATCTCGTCCGCCCGCTACGAGACCGGCCGGTTCAAGTCGACCGCGAAACCCTCACACTCGGATCCGCCGGGGTCTATTCGTCCTTTCTTCGGCACGCCGAGAACGCCTCGCGCATCTACGGCATCGACGCCCGCGCACTGCTGCTCGAAGTCGGCCGGCGTGGACTCGTCGGCGGGCAGGAGGACATGATCGTCGACATCGCATTGGACCTCGTCGGGCAGCCTGCTGCCGCCACCGCCTCGTGACCGGGCCGAACAGCACCGCGCGACTCGACGTCGAGTTCGCCTCTGCGGGTGTCACATGTCGAGCCTGGCTGTACCTACCGAACTCCACTGCCCCGGCGCCGATCATCGTTATGGCCCACGGTTTTGGCGGCATCCGGGAGATGCGACTGGATGCCTTCGCCGAGCGATTCCGCGCGGCCGGATACGCGTGCCTGGTCTTCGACTACCGACACTTCGGCGCCAGCGACGGGGAACCGCGCCAATTGCTGGACGTCCAAAGGCAACTCGCCGACTGGGCCGCCGCCATCGCGTTCGCTCGCAGTCGTCACGACATCGACGCCAGCCGTATCGTGTTGTGGGGCAGCTCGTTCAGTGGCGGACATGTACTGTGTGCCGCGGCCCGGGATTGGGATATCGCCGCCGTGATCTCCCAATGCCCCTTCACCGATGGCCTGGTGTCGGTGCTGGCCATGGATCGGTCAAATGCTGTGCGGGTGGGGATGCGTGCCGTCGCCGATGTTGCGGCGCGCATCGTCGGCCGACCACCGCTGATGCTGCCCATCGTTGGCACGCCGGGATCGGTGGCCATGATGACCGCCCCGGACGCAGCGCCAGCGATGGCGGCAATGGTTCCGCCGGATGTCAAGTGGCGCAATGAAGTCGCGGCGCGCCTGGCACTGCAAGTGATCCGATACCGGCCGGGACGCGAGGCCGCGAAAGTCCGCTGCCCGCTGCTGGCGTGTGTCTGCCGCGAGGACTCCGTCGCGCCCGCGGACGCCACACTCCAGTACCTGGAGAAGGCCCCGCAGGGCGATATCCGGCTGTACCCAGAAGGACATTTCGACATCTACGACGGCCCCGCCTTCGAACAACTGGTCTCCGATCAAATCCAGTTCCTCAGCCACCATGTTCCGGTGGCGAGCAGCTCGATGCCCCGCCGCCGATCCACGCAGCAATCTCGATGACCACCGCACCCTTTGCCGACCCCGACATCTCAGCCGAACACCTCCCCGACGGTTCGCTGCTGCTCACCTGCCGTCAACCACTCGACGACCGGGCCAAGCCCAATGTGCTGAAAACCTTCTTCGCCCGTTGCGCACAACACCCCGACCGCCTGCTGGTCGCCGAGCGCAGCCAACACGGCTGGTCGAAGCTGACATGGGGCGAGGCCGGCGAACGCGCGCCGCGCATAAGCCAGGGGCTGCTCGACCGCGGCGTCGCCGGTAGACCGATAATTGTGTTGTCGCACAACAGCATTGCCCACCTGCTGGTCACCCTGGCCGGATACGCGGTAGGCAGCCCGGTCGTGCCGGTCAGTGCAGCCTATTCTCTACAGAGCACAGATTTCGCCAAGCTGCGCCACATCATCGCAGCAACCGATCCCGCGGCCGTCTTCGCTGAGAACGACGACTACGCCCGCGTTCTGCCCGTCGTCGGCGAGGTCGGGCTGGTGCTGACCGCCGCGGGCACCGTGCCGGGTCTCACACCGCTCGGCGAGATCGAGTCGGCGCCCACGACGCCGCTCCCCATCCTGACATCGAGCATCCACGACGACACGGTTGCCAAAATCATGTTCACGTCCGGGTCCACCGGCATGCCAAAGGGAGTGATCAACACCCACGGCATGCTCGCAGCCAACCAGCAGCAGATGCGTCAGGTGTGGCCCTTCGTGCGGGAGGATCCGCCGGTGATCCTCGACTGGCTGCCGTGGAGTCACACCTTCGGTGGCAATCACAACGTCAACATGGTGATCGTCAACGGCGGGAGCCTCTGGATCGATGACGGCCGTCCAGCACCACAGCTGATCGGCCGGACCGTCGCCAACCTCGGCGAGGTGTTTCCCACGCTGTACTTCAACGTGCCTGCCGGGTATTCGGCACTGTTGCCTCACCTGGAGGCCGATCCCGCACTGGCCGAACGGTTCTTCTCGCGGCTGCGTTTGGCGGTGTTCGCCGGCGCGGCGCTGCCCCAACAGCTTCTGGATCGGCTCCGTGCGCTCGCCGACCGGTACGGCTCGGCCATGCACCCGACCACTTCGGGGGGAATGACCGAGACAGCGCCGGCCGCCACATCGGCGCACTTCGCCATGACCCGCAGTGACACGATCGGTGTTCCGCTGCCCGGCGTGACGCTGAAACTGGTTCCGGCCGAAGGCAAGTACGAGGTGCGGGTGCGCGGGCCCAACGTGACGCCGGGCTATCACGGGCGGCCCGATCTCGATGGGTCACTATTCGATCGAGACGGATACTTGCGCACCGATGACGCAGTGACGCTGGCAGACCCGGCTGACCCGAACAAGGGACTGATCTTCTCGGGGCGGGTTTCGGAGAACTTCAAACTCTCCACCGGAACGTTCGTCACCGTCGGACGGGTGCGGACTGAGCTCATCTCGGCGATGAACGGCTTGATCCAAGACGCCGTCATTTGTGGTGAGGGCGGCGAATTCGTCGCCGCGCTGGTCTGGATTCACCCCAGCCATGCCCACCGGGTGTCGACGGATGGCACGCCCGACACCGGTCTGCGCGCCGAACTCTCGGCGGCCCTCGACGGGCTGGCCGCCGACGGCGGTGGTTCCTCGCAAGTCGTGCGGCGCTTGCTTATCCTGTCTGAGCCACCCGACATCGACCTTGGCGAGACAACCGATAAGGGTTACGTCAACCAACGACTGGTTCGCAAGCTCCGGGCAAACCTAGTGGCCGAACTCGTCTCCGCCGAGCCCTCGGTGCGCGTCATCTGCGGCAGTCGATTCCGGTCCACCTCGTTCGGTCATGTTCGAGCCTGAACGCGCGGCGGGTGCGTGATCGACGAGGACTGCGCCTTTCGCCCTGAGGGATTAAGCAGGTGGAAGTCGCCTGAGCGTCATCGCAACCACGGTCGCGACTCTACGGGTGCCTGAGGCACCGCGGTAGCCGACACCGCGGCCGCCAGCAACCTAAGAACTCAGAGGGACGCGAGTATTGGTTCAGAACGGCGACTTGCCGCCAGCACGCTACTGGGAGTGACGCCGAATGCCTGTTTGAAGATGCGGCTGAAGTTGCCGACATCGGTGAATCCCCAGCGAAACGCTACGTCGGTGACCGTCTCGGTAGCGCTGGCCTGCATAAGGTTGCGATAACAGACGCTTAAGCGGCGATCACGGATCCGCCGCGCCACAGTGGTTCCCGTCTCTGCAAACGCGAGCTGCAACGTACGCACCGAGATACCGTGCGCGGCCGCGATCGAGGTCGGACACAGGTCGGGGTCTTCGAGATTGTCCTCGATGTACCGACGCACCTGCAGCAGCAGCGAAGCCCGCGCAGGCGCGGCGGGGGCAGCCAGGCCGGAATCCAAAGTGTCCAACAAAGCCTGGCATGCGATCGCCAAACCTGCATCCGAGAGTTGGTCGAGTTCACGCGCGATAGCGTGCATTTGGTCAGCGGCGATCGACAGCAGGCCGGTCCCGGGACCGGCGGCGACTGCACCGCCAGCGCTCAAAGCCGTGCGCGTCAAACCCTGCGGGGCTCGGCGGCGCGGCAGTAGCACATACAGTTCTCGGTGCGGGTCGACGACTTCAAAGCCTTTGGCAATCTCGCTGTCCCACACGGTGAGTTGTCCAGGCCCGACCACGAACTCTTTGCCAGAGACATACCGGCACACGAGCTGCCCCGAGAGATTCATCAAGATTCCGATGCACGGCTCACCACCGCGCACCGAGGCCGGCAACCGACCCGCGCACCGGCCGGTACGAAATTCGGCAACCGTTAACGCATCCAGCTTTCGGTACCGGATCGCCGCACCAAAAGGCTCCGGCTCCGGGAACGACATCGCCCATGCGAGGTGTAGCTCGGAAAGTTTGCTGTTCAAGGCGTCCTGCGCAACGTCTTCGAACCCGTTGTCGGTCGACCACGTCGTTGCTGCCGTCATTGCGGGGATACCTCCATATGACCATTCACTGTAGTCCAGCTCACACCGGCCGACTTGACCACTACGCGTGCCGTGGAGCGGACCGACGCCATGCGCAAATCAGCGGAGGTGTTGCGTCCAGTGACAAGCGCAACCCTGTGGCGCGCGGCACAGTTGGCCGACATAGACATCCATCACGGAACAAGCAAAGGAGCAGCCGTGAGCGAGCCTCGCCCGGTCGTCATCTACGGAGCCAGTGGTTACACGGGCCGACTGGTCGCCGAATTTTTGCGTGAATACAACATCCCGTTCGTTGCTGCCGGGCGCAACAAGGCGCGGCTGCAAGAGGTGATGAACGCAGTTCCCGGCATCGAAACCGCCGACTACGAAATCGCCGAAGTCGATGGATCGGTCGATGAACTGACCGCGCTACTGGAGGGCCGCAAGGTGGTCTGCAACACCGTCGGCCCCTTCCTGCGCTACGCACCGCCGGTGTTGGAAGCCGCGCTGCAGAGTGGTTGCCACTATCTCGACACCGCCGGTGAACAGTCCCATCATCTGGCGATCGTGGACGCCTGGGGTCCAAAATTCGCAGCGGCTGGCCTCGCGGTCTCCACGGCCAACTCGGTTCAGTACGCGGTACCCGACATCGCCGCCCACATCGTCTTGGAGACCCCCGGTGTGGACACCATCGAACTCGGCGAATACGTCAGCAACGTCCCCACCGTGGGATCGACTCAATCGATGTTCGACGTCATCCGCAAGGACGCCTATTTTCTCGAAGACAACGTCCTGAAGAAGTACGACGGCATCGTGGAACAGGATCTGGTCGTGCCCGGCACCTCACAGGTGGTGCCGGGACTCAATTGGGGCGGCACCGCGATGCCCGTCTTCTTCAAAAACGATCGTCGGGTGCGCAATTGCCGCATGTTCGTCGCGATGAAGAACGCCAAGGGCGATATTCCGCAGCGGGTGCGCGAGGCTGAGCGCCTCTTCAAGACAACGTTCCAGTGGCTGCCCGAGGACAAGTTGTATCCGATCCTCGATCAGGTGGCAGCCGCAATGACACCCGCAACACCCGCCCGGGAGAACCGACAGATCAACCGGTGCGTCGACTGGTGCAGCGGGCGCGGCAACACCGTGACAGCACGGGCAGTGATAAACAGCACCTCCGGCTACTTAATCACCGGCCTCGTGCAGGCCTACACGGCGATGCGGCTGGTGGGAGATACCTATCACGGCACGGGATTCCGCTCCCCTGCCGCACTGGTGGGCCATCGCGAATTGCTCGGCGCTCTGCAGGCCTACGGGCTTGCCCAGCTGACCGAGGAGTCCGCCGCGTGACCGCGGATGACGTGTGGGTCGTCGGGGTAGGGATGACCGCGTTCGGGGTTCGGCCGCAGACCTCGATCAAGGAACTGACCCGCGAGGCGGTGACCGCGGCACTGACCGACGCCGGCGCCGCGCTTGGCGACGTACAGGCCGGCTACTTCGGCAACACCTGTCAGGGCGTGCTCGAAGGCCAGGTCGTGGTCGCGGGTCAAATGGCGCTGCGGTCCATGGGATTCGAGCGTATTCCGATCGCCAATGTCGAAAATGCTTGTGCCACTGGCGCAACCGCGCTGCACCAGGCGGTGCTGCACGTGCGCTCCGGTGTCGCCGACATTGTGCTGGCGGTCGGAGTCGAACGGATGAGCATCGGCGACAAAGGCCGCGCCCTGGCCGTGTTCGAGGGCGGTATTGATGTCACCGACACCGACAGCGTCCACGCGATGCTCGCCGAACTCGGCGGCACGGCGTCCGATGACGGCCGGCCGCACAGCATGTTCATGGACTATTACGCCGCGCTGGCCCACGCCCACATGAACAAGTTCGGCACCACCCGCCAGCAGCTCGCGGTGATCGCGGCGAAAAACCATGCTCATGCCGTGCACAACCCGCTTGCGCATTTCCGCGCGGCAATGTCGGTGGCGGAAATCCTTGCTGCACGGCCGGTTTCCGGGCCCCTGACGGTACCGATGTGTGCCCCGCTGACCGACGGAGCCGCCGCAGCGGTGATCTGCAACAAGGCCGGCCTGCGCCGGCTCGGCGCCACCCGAACGCCGATCCGGATCCTGGCGTCTGTACTCCAAACGGGGACCGTGCGGGAGTTGTCGGACTGGAGCCGTGCTGCCACTCGGCTGGCTGCTCTGGACGCCTATGCGCAAGCAAGTGTAGGCCCCGAGGATGTCTCAGTGGCCGAGGTCCACGACGCCTCGGCGTTCGGTGAACTGCTGCAGACCGAGTTGATGGGCTTCTGCCCGATCGGCGGCGGCGGCGAGTTCGCCGCATCCGGGGCCAGCAGCCTCGGGGGCCGCCTACCGGTGAACCCCTCGGGTGGCCTGGAATCCAAGGGACACCCGATGGGCGCCTCCGGCCTGGCCCAGATCTACGAGTTAGTAGCGCAGCTACGCGGCGAGTGCGGCGTGCGCCAAGTACCTGATGCCCGAATAGCGCTGGCGGAGAACGGCGGCGGGCTCTATCGCGGCGAAGAAGCTGCCGCCGCGATCACCATCCTCAGTTCCTGATCACCTCTGCAAGGAGTCAACGATGACCTATCACACGCTCAACACCCGCCGCGACGGTCGAATCCTCTACGTCGATTTCGACAACCCACCTCTGAACCTCATGACGATTCAGATGGTGGGCGAACTGTTCGAGCTCGCCGGCTCTCTGGCCGGCGATCCCGGCACCACCGTCGTCGTGTTCGGCAGCGCCAACCCGGAATTCTTCATCGCCCATTTCGAACTGAATGATCTGATCCGCTCATTCAGCGATCCCACAGTGCCGCAAAGCCGTTACGACGACATCAACGTCCTTCAGGCATTGACCACCACGTGGCAGGGCCTGCCTCAGGTGAGCATCGGTGTGGTGGATGGGATTTGCCGCGGCGCCGGCTTGGAATTCCTGCTGGCCACCGACATGCGGTTCGCGACACCGACTAGCCAGTTCTGCCTACCCGAAGTCGCCGGCGGCATCCTTCCCGGCGGCGGCGGCACCACTCGCTTGGCCATGGCGATCGGTCCGGCCCGGGCCCGCGAAGTCATCTTGGCCAGCCGCGACTTCACCGGAGAGGAGGCGGCCGCCTACGGCATCGTCAATCGGACGCTGCCACGCGACGAACTGACCTCCTATGTCGATACATTGGCCCACGCCGCCGCCACGCGATCACCTGCCGCCATCGCCGCGGTCAATGAAGTATTCAAGGCGATCTCGCCGGCTGCGATCGACGCGTTGTTCGCCGGTTTCGCCGCCGAAAACGACGGGTTCCGTGGCCTGTTGGCCAACCCGGCTGCCCAGCAAGCCCTCCAAGCCATGGCTGAACTGCAGACCCTCGAAGGCGAGCGGGATCTCCCAGCCGCAATCGCCGCCGCCACCTAGCCCAAGACACAGCAAGCCCAGGTAGCCCGCGATAACCCTGCCGGATATCCAATGAAAGTGAAACACCAACTGTGACAACATATGTGGACCACGACGCCGCGGTACGCCCCGCATTGCCCTACGTCGAGGCAACGGGATTTGAGATCCTCAGCGAGGAGGAACGCACCGTTCAGCAGGCGATGCACAAGTTCGCCCGTGAGGTCATGCTTCCGGCCGGCACCGCCATCGACAAGCTCAGCGCGGAAGAGGCCATCGCACCCGGTTCCCCATACTGGGATTTCATGCGGGTAGCTGCCGAGTCCGGCATCGAATTCGACTCCGACCCCGGGGATGTACCCGCGGCGGCCATGGCTCGGCTGCAAGCACTCATCATCGAGGAATTCGGCTGGGCCGACGTGGGTCTGACGGTGTCGCTGGCCGCCGCCGCCTTCCCCCACATGATGGCCAAACGCGCTGCTAACCCCGAACTGATCGAACTCACCGAAGGCAAGCTCGGCTGCTGGATCGCCAGCCAGCCCGATCGCGGATCGGACGGCACCATGCTGTACCCCGCCGAGCGGCATGCCAGCGCGCCCCAGGGCAACAAAGGCAACCTGACCGCGCGGGTGCACGGTGGCGACATCGTGATCAAAGGGCAGAGCTCTGCCTGGGTCTCCAACGGCGCGGTCGCCCAGGTCGGGATCCTGTCCATTGTTGCCGATTACGGCAACGGGTTCTTCGACGGCGACGGCCACCCGTACGGGATGGAGGTGATCGTCCCCTTCGACCTGCCCGGGGTGAGCCACGGGAAGCCGCTGGAAAAGCTCGGACAGCGATCACTACCCCAGGGCGAAGTCTTCTTCGACGACGTCAAAGTTCCGGTGAGCTACGCGGTGTCGTTCGGCGACGACTACTGGCGCGGCCACGCTGACACCTGGTCGACCGCAGGTGTTGCGATGGGCCAGATGATGTCGGGGCTGGCGCGGCGGGCACTCGAATACGCCGTGGAGTACGCCGGGCAACGACGCCAAGGCGGCGCGCTGCTCGCCGAGCACCAGATGGTGCAAGCTCGCCTCGGTGTGATGGCCCGCAACGTGGAGACCATCCGCGCGGTGGCCCGACGTGCCACCGAGTACACCGCACTCACTCCGGCCAAACATCCGTACTACACCGGGGCGACCAAGGTCACCTGCACCGAACTAGCCTTCCAGGTCGTCGACGAAGCCCTGCAGCTGTTCGGCGGCAACGGACTCACCCGGGAATATCCGCTGGAGAAATTGTTCCGCGATGCCCGCGCAGCCCGCATCGAAGATGGCGAAAACAACCTGTTGAGCATGAAATTCGGCTACCTGACCACGCTGCTGCAGCGCCGCGGGCAGCTCGGATCCTAAAGGGGAGGCGCAGACCACATGGCGATCACGGATTTCTTCGACCGCGGCTGGCGGGCAGCCCCCGACCGGCTCGCGTTCATCGCCGAGGACCGCGGCTACACCTATCAAGACATCGGGGAGCTGTCCTGTCGGGTGGGTAATGCGTTGTTGGGCACCGGGAAGGCTGTGGAGCGCAACGGCGCGGTGCTTGCGCCCAACGATCCCATCGCCTGGGCGTGTGTGCTGGGCATGTGGCGAGCCGGCATGGCTTGGGCCCCGGTCAATCCCGCCAACCCGATCGACGATATCGGACGGCTCCTCGACGGCTTCGATTGCGAAATACTCTTCTGTCACACACAACTACTGCCGCTTGTGGAACAGCTACGCCCAAACCTTCCGCAGTTGACGACGGTGATCACGTTGGGCGAGAACGCCGTAACCACAGCGGACGCTGTTTCCCTCGACGAGTTCATCGCCGGCGCCTCATCGGAACTGCCCGGCTTCATCCCGGCCCAGGAATCGGTGGCCGGAATCATGCCCACCGGAGGCACCACCGGCGCACCAAAGGGTGTGATGAACACCCATCGCAGTCTGTCGGTCAGCGCACAGCACCACATGTTCGCCACGTCCTACACCGCCGACGAGACGCCGGTCTTCCTGGTCGCTGCCCCGATGACGCACGCCGCGGGCACGATGACACTGCCGTGCACGGCGCGCGGCGGCACGGTCGTGGTGATGCCGAATATCGATCTCCACCTGCTGCTCGATCTGATCGAACAGCATCGCGTGACCGAGCTCTATCTGCCCCCCACGGTGATCTACCGACTACTGGAACTGCCCGGTATCGAGCAGCGCGATTTCTCGTCCCTCAAGTACCTGGTTTACGGTGCGGCGCCGATGTCGACCGAGAAGCTGCGCCGTGCCATCGACGTGTTCGGCCCCGTCATGTTGCAGGGATACGGGCAGGCCGAGGCGCCCAGCGCCATCGCGTTCCTACGGCCGGAGGAACATTTCCGCGACGGCGCAATCGCCGAGGATGCGCGACTGACAGCGGCCGGCCGACCCGCGCCGATGGTGCGGGTAGAAATCCTCGCCGACGACGGCACCATCCTTCCCATTAACACCACCGGTGAGGTCTGCGTGCGTGGGGACTTGGTGATGAAGGGGTACTACAAAGCACCGGACAAGACCGCCGAGACCGTCGTGGACGGCTGGCTGCACACCGGCGATCTGGGTTTCCTCGACGCCGAGGGCTTTCTGCACATCACCGACCGCAAGAAGGACATGATCATCTCCGGCGGGTTCAACGTGTACCCGACCGTGATCGAGCAGGCGATCTATGAGCATCCCGACGTCGAGGAAGCCGTCGTGATCGGCGTGCCCGACGAGTATCGCGGCGAGGCGGCGAAGGCGTTCGTCAAGCTGCGCGCGGGCGCCGCGGCGCTCACGCTCGAGGCGCTGCGCGACTTCCTCAAGGACAAGCTCGGCAAGCACGAGCTGCCGGCGGCGCTCGAGTTGCGCGACGCCCTGCCGCGCACGGCCGTCGGCAAGCTCTCCCGCCTCGACCTGCGCGCGGAAGAGCGCGC
>Ga0081540_1000804_pt1 | contig 28834 bp, 29 predicted proteins | sample TabmetS2T1R1_FD_71024 | JGI IMG/M metagenome (GOLD analysis project Ga0081540, IMG submission 71024) | Tabebuia heterophylla rhizosphere microbial communities from the University of Puerto Rico - S2T1R1 | ecosystem: Host-associated > Plants > Roots > Rhizosphere ...
ACGAAGACGCTGATCGCCTTCACGCTGCCGACGCTCGGCAGCAACGTCCTGCAGTCGCTCAACGCGTCGGTGAACGCGGTCTGGGTCGGGCATTTCCTCGGCGAAGCGCCGCTGACTGCGGCCACCAACGCCAACATGGTGCTGTTCCTGCTGATGGCGGCCGTGTTCGGCGTCGTCATCGCGACCGGCATCATGGTCGGGCAGGGCATCGGCGCGAAGGACCTGGCGAAGGCCAAGCAAGTCGTCGGCACCAGCGCTGTTTTCATCGTCCTGCTGTCGCTGGCGACTGCAGTCGTCGGCTCGCTGACCGCGGAGCCGATTCTCCGCTTGATGAGCACGCCGCCGGACGCGATGCCGTACGCCGTGAGCTACCTGCGCATCATCTTCATCGCCACGCTGCCGATGTTCTTCTACATCTATGTGGCGATGACGTTGCGTGCCGCCGGCGACGCCCGCACCCCCTTCATCTTCATGTTCGTGTCCGTGGGCCTGGACATTGCGCTCAACCCGTTGCTGATCTTCGGCCTGGGGCCGCTGCCGGCGCTGGGCATCGCCGGCTCGGCGCTCGCGACCCTGATCGCGCAGTCGACGACCCTGCTCGCGATGCTGGTGCTGCTGTATCGACGCAAGCACTTCCTCTGCATTCACCGCGACGAGCTGCACTACCTGCGGCTCGACCTCAGCATCGTCAGAGTGCTCGTGGTGCGTGGTCTGCCCATGGGGCTGCAGATGCTGATCGTTTCGTCGTCGATGTTGACGGTGCTGGGACTCATCAACGGCTACGGCACCGACGTGGCCGCTGCATTTGGCGCGGCGGTGCAAGTGTGGACCTACGTACAGATGCCGGTGTTTGCGGTCGGCGCGGCCGTGACGGCGATGGCCGACGCCGCAGCGGTGCTGGCGCGTCGGCTGCACGAGGAAGGCCGCATCGACGGCGTGCTGGCCGCGGGCGGCTCTGGCAACACGGCGATCGCGACGCGCGCAATGCAGGCGCTGCCGGTCGGCGTGCCCAAGCTCATCGTCTCGACGGTGGCGTCGGGCGACACGCGGCCCTACGTCGGCGCGGTCGACGTGACGATGATGTACTCGGTCGTCGACATCTCCGGGATCAACCAGATCTCGGCGCAGATCCTCACCAACGCCGCGGGCGCGATCGCGGGCATGGCGACCGCCACGGTGCCCGAGCGCGCCGGGGAACGCCCGCTCATCGGGGCGACGATGTTCGGGGTGACCACCCAATGCGTCACACAGGCGCGCGAGCGGCTGGAGGGGCTCGGCTACGAGGTGCTCGTCTTCCACGCCACCGGGACGGGCGGGCAGTCGTTCGAGGCGCTGGCCACCGGCGGCTTCCTTGCCGGCGCGCTCGACATCACGACGACCGAGCTGGCCGACGACCTCGTCGGCGGCGTGCTGTCGGCCGGGCCGGACCGGCTGGAGGCGGTCGGCCGCACCGGCATCCCGCAGGTCGTCTCGCTGGGCGCCCTGGACATGGTCAACTTCGGCCCGCGCGAGACGGTGCCACCGCAGTTCGAGGGCCGCAACCTCTACGTCCACAACCCGACGGTGACGCTCATGCGCACCACGGCCGAGGAGAACGCGGAGCTCGGCCGGCGGATCGCGCGCAAGCTCAACGCGGCCGACTCCCCGACCGTCCTGTTCATCCCGCTGCGGGGCGTGTCGGCGATCGACGTCGACGGCCAGCCGTTCCGCGACGCCGAGGCGGACGAGGCGCTCTTCGCCGCGGTGCGCGAGGGGATCGACGCGGACAAGGTCGAGGTCCACGAGGTCGACGCCGACGTCAACGACCCGGCCTTCGCCGCCGCGATGGCCGACCGCCTCCACGAGCTGGTGCAGGAAGCGCGCTCGTGAACCGCGACGAAGCGCTGGCGCATCTGCGCGGCCAGGTCGCCGCCGGGAGGCCGATCATCGGCGCCGGAGCGGGCACCGGCCTGTCGGCCAAGTGCGCGGAGGCCGGCGGCGCGGACCTCATCATCATCTACAACTCCGGCCGCTACCGGATGGCGGGCCGCGGCTCGCTGGCCGGGATGATGCCCTACGGCGACGCCAACGCGATCGTCATGGACATGGCCCGCGAGGTGCTGCCGATCGCGCGCAAGACGGCGGTGCTCGCCGGTGTGTGCGGCACGGACCCGTTCCGCCTCATGGACCGGTTCCTCGAGGACGTCGGGCGCGCCGGCTTCAGCGGCGTGCAGAACTTCCCGACCGTCGGCCTCATCGACGGCACGTTCCGTGCCGGCCTGGAGGAGACCGGGATGGGCTACGGCCTGGAGGTCGAGATGATCCGCCAGGCGCGCGAGCTCGACCTGCTGACCTGCCCCTACGTCTTCACCGAGGACGAGGCGCGGGCCATGGCCGAGGCCGGCGCCGACGTCCTCGTGCCGCACATGGGCCTCACCACCGGCGGGGCGATCGGCGCGCAGACGGGCCTGACCCTCGACGAGGCGGTCGAACGCGTCCAGGCCCTCGGCGACGCGGCGCGCGAGGTCAACCCCGACATCCTCTGCCTCTGCCACGGCGGCCCGATCGCCGAGCCCGGCGACGCCCAGTACGTGCTCGACCGGACGACCGGGATCGTCGGCTTCTTCGGCGCCTCGAGCATGGAGCGCCTCCCGACCGAGGTCGCCATGACCGAGAACATGAAGCGCTTCAAGTCCATCAAGATCCAGGAGAGAGCATGAGCCGGTTCATCACGCAGGGCGACATCGTGCGCGACGAGTTCGAGTGGGGCGTGGCCGGGTGGGTCAGCCGCCCGGAGTTCACCGGCTCGCGCTCGATGTGCGTCATGGACGTCACGCTCCAGCCGGGCGCGGGGCATCCGTTCCATCGCCACCCGGACCAGGAGGAGATCATCTGGGTGCGCGAGGGGCGGATCGAGCAGTGGCTGGAGGACTCCAAGCAGGAGCTCGGCCCCGGCGACGCGGTCTACATCGAGAAGGACGTCGTCCACGGCTCCTACACGCTCGGCGACGAGCCGGCCAAGCTCACGGTGATCCTCACCCCGACCGCCGGCGAGGGCGGCTACGAGGTGATCGACGTCTTCGAGGAGGAGCCCTGGGCCTCGCTGCGCTGAGCGATTCGCTGGCGACCTGCGAGGAGCCGCTCGAGCTCCTGCGCGGCGCCTTCGACGTCGACCGCGTGTCGCTCGCGCGGATCGACCTGCGCACGAGCCGGTTCCAGATCGCCGCCGACGCCGGGGCGCAGCTGCTGGCGCCGGGGACGGCGCTGCCGGTGAGCACCTGCTCCTACTTCGCCCAGGTGTCGCAGGGGAGCGCGTTCCACGAAGACGACTTCGATCGCTCGCGCGCGTTCGACCGCCCGGTGGACGGCGTCATCCTCGCCACCGGCTTCCACTCCGGCTGCTCGGTGCCGGTGCGCGACGGCGGCGAGATCGTCGGCGCGATCTCGCTGTCGACGTCGCGCCGCGGGCAGGCGATGGCCGCCCTCGTCGCCGAGCTCGAGCCGCTCGGCGAGGTGCTGGCCGCGCAGATCGCGCGGCTGCGGATGGACGCTGCAGTGCGCGCGCTGCGGTCGGTCGAGCGCGAGCGATCGGGCCAGCTGCTCACCGCGCGCGAGCAGGAGCTGCTGGAGTGCCTGGACGAGGGGCTTCGCTTCAAGCAGGTCGCCGGACGTCTCGCGATCAGCGAGGCGACGGCGAAGACGCACGCCCGCCACCTCTTCCGCAAGCTCGACGCCACCTCGCGCGCGGAGGCCGTGCACGCCGCGCGCGTGCGCGGGCTGCTCGCGTGATGACCCCTCATCCGAACGTGCGATGGTGCGCGCGGCGGGCGGGGGGAATAGTGGGCGCGAACGCATCCAATCCCGCAAGGAGGAGAGCATGGGCCTCGAAGTGAAGGTCCTCGACCTCGGCGACATCGAGCTGGACACGAGCTTCCTCGTGCTGGCGCTCGAGCCCGGCGTCGCCCAGCAGGTGCCGACGCTGGGGTTCCTGATCACCGGCGGCGAAGCGCCGATCGTCGTCGACACCGGCTTCAGCGACCCGTCGATCATGGGCAACCTGGGCATGAAGGGCTGGTGGCGCGGCGAGCAGGGGATGGAGAAGCAGCTCGCCAGGCACGGCCTGGAGATGAAGGACGTGCGCCACGTCCTGCACACCCACCTGCACATCGATCACGCCGGCTACGACGACCAGTTCCCGATGGACGGGACGACCGTGGTCATCAACCGCCGCGAGCTCGAGCACTCGGTCTCCGGCCTCATGGGCGAGCAGTACCCCGCGCCGTACATCAAGCACCTCGTCGACCGCCTGCACCATCCCGGCGCGCTGCGGCTGCTCGACCTCGAGGTCGTCGAGTACGAGGAGATCATCCCCGGCGTGCGCTGCGTCGCCGCCGGCGGGCACACCGAGGGCTCGATGAACGTGCTCGTCGACACCGACGAGGGCGTGGCCTGCATCTGCGGCGACGTCATCTACGACATCGAGCATCAGCTCGTGCACCCGCACCTGCAGGTCATGGAGCTCGACCCGCAGGTCACCGGCAACCACAGCGGCAGCAAGCGCGGCGAGAAGGCGGCGATCCGCAAGGCGCTCGTCGGCTCGCGCTTCGTGCTGCCGGCACACGACCGGCCCGGCGTGGTGGAGGCCGGTCGCATCGTGGGCCGGACGTTCGACTCGACCCCGGGGCCGCTGATCTCCAACGAGGACTTCCCCGGCAAGCTGACCTCCGACCACAAGGAGGCGGCGCACGCCTGAATCGCCGGCCGGCCGCGCGGCCATCGTCACCGGCTCCTCCTCGGGCATCGGGCGCGCCGTCGCCGCGGAGCTGCTCGCCCGCGGCATGCGCGTGGTCGTCACGTCGCGCTCGCAGGAGCGCGCGCAGGCGGCCGCCGACGCGCTCGGGGAGGGCGCGGTGGGCGTCGGGGTCGAGCTCACCGAGGTGGGCGCGCCCGAGGCGCTGGTCGAGCGCGCGCTGTCGGAGCTCGGCGGCCTCGACGTGCTCGTCAACAACGCAGGCGCCGGGCAGGTCGCCGACTCCGAGACGCTCGATGCCGCCGACTGGCAGCGGATCATCGACCTCGACCTGACCGCGCCGTTTCGCTGCTCGCAGGCCGCGGCGCGCCACATGCTCGCCGCCGGGCGCGGGGTCATCGTCAACATCTCGTCGCTGACCGGGCACGTCGGGCTGGCGCGCCGGGCGGCGTACACCGCGGCCAAGCACGGCCTCGAGGGGTTGACCAAGGTCCTCGGGGTCGAGTGGGCTGCGCGCGGCGTGCGGGTGATGAGCGTCGCGCCCGCCTACGTCGCGACCGAGCTGCTCGAAGGGACGTCGCGCGCGGGCGGCTTCACCCTCGACGACGTCGCGGGGCGCACGCCGCTGCGGCGGCTGGCCGAGCCCGAGGAGGTCGCGCGGGTGGTCGCTTTCCTCGCTTCCGACGAGGCGTCGTTCATGACAGGCTCGAGCGTGCGCGTCGACGGGGGCTGGCTCGCCGACGGCGGATGGGAGCATGGAGCGCGATGAGCACTGCACCGACGGTCGATCCCGCCGAGCCTCTGCGCCTGCTGGCGCCGGACGGCACGCTCGCCCCCGGCCACGTGCCCGGGCTGGACCTGCTCGACGCGTGGCGGGCGATGCTGCGGTCGCGCACGTGCGACGAGCGCTGCTTCTCGCTGCAGCGCCAGGGGCGGATGGGGACGTTCTCGCCGATCGCGGGCGAGGAGGCGGCGGTCATCGGCTCGGCGTGGGCGCTCGAGCCCGCGCGCGACTGGGTCGTGCCCCAGTACCGCGAGCTGCCGGCGATGCTGCGCCAGGGCTACCGGCTGGCCCAGGCGCTGCAGTACTACCGCGGCAACCCGGCCGGGAGCCGCATCGATCCGGGCGTGCACGTGCTGCCCTTCCAGATCTCGCTCGCCGCGCAGATCCCGCACGCGGTCGGGCTCGCGTGGGGGCTGCGCCATCAGGGCAGCGACGCTGTCGTGATGACCTACTTCGGCGACGGCGCCTCGTCGGAGGGCGACGCGCACGAGGCGCTGAACCTCGCGGGCGTGCGCCGCGCGCCGGTGGTCTTCGTGCTCAAGAACAACGGCTGGGCGATCTCGACGCCGGTGCGCAAGCAGACGGCGGCGACGAGCTTCGCGGCGCGTGCGGCCGGATACGGCATCGCCGGCGAGGCGGTCGACGGCAACGACCTCTTCGCCATGCACGACGCGTGCTCGCGTGCCGTGGCGCGGGCGCGGGCGGGCGACGGGCCGACCCTGATCGAGGCGCGCACCTACCGCATGGGGCCGCACAACACCTCCGACGACCCGACCCGCTACGTCGATCCGATCGAGCTGGAGGAGCGGCGGGCCCTGGACCCGGTCGCCCGGGTGCGCCGGTACCTCCTGGCCGAGGGGCTCGTGGACGCCGCGTCCGAGGAGCAGGCGATCGCCTCGCTGCGAGCCGACTTCGACGCGGCGTTCGCCGAGGCTGAGGCCGGGTCGGTGCCGGGGGCCGACGCGCTGTTCGACCACGTCTACGCGCGGGCGCCGCAGCGCCTGGAGCAACAGCGCAGGGAGGCCCGCTGATGCCCGAGATGACCATGGTCGAGGCGATCCGCTCGGCCCTGGGCGACGCGCTGGCCGGCGACGAGCGGGTGATCGTGCTCGGGCAGGACGTCGGGGCCAACGGCGGCGTCTTCCGGGCCACCGAGGGCCTGCAGGACCGCTTCGGCGCCGACCGCGTCGTCGACATGCCGCTGGCCGAGGCGGTGATCGTCGGTTCGGCCGTCGGCCTGGCCTGCAGCGGCCTGATCCCGATCCCCGAGCTTCAGTTCCTCGGCTTCGGGTCGCAGGCCTTCCACCAGATCGAGGGCCAGGTCGCGCGCTACCGGTTCCGCTCACAGGGCGCCTACGGGATGCCGATGGTCATCCGCGCGCCCTTTGGCGGCAACGTGCGCACGCCCGAGCTGCACTCGGACTCCCACGAGGCCAAGTACGCCAACGCCCCGGGGCTCAAGGTGGTCATGCCCGCTACCGCGTACGACGCCAAGGGGATGCTCGCCGAGGCGATCCGCGATCCCGATCCGGTGCTGTTCTGCGAACCGCTGCGCGGCTACCGCCTCATCAAGGACGATGTGCCCGAGGACGACTACACGGTCCCGCTCGGTCGCGCGCGCGTGGTGCGGGAGGGAAGCGACCTCGTGATCGTCGCCTACAGCGCGGCGGTGGTGATCGCCCAGCGCGCCGCGGAAACGGCCGCTGCGGAGGGCTACTCGGTCGGGGTGCTCGACCTGCGCAGCCTCGTGCCGCTCGACGTCGACGCGCTGCGCGAGGCGGTGGCCGCGTGCGGGCGCGCGGTCGTGCTGCACGAGGGCTCGCTCACCGCCGGGTTCGGGGCCGAGCTCGTGGCGACGATCCAGGAGGAGGCGTTCTGGTCGCTGCAGGCGCCGATCGGCCGCGTCGCCGCGTACGACACCCCGTATCCGCCGGGCACGGTCGAGGACCTCTACGTCCCGTCGGTGCAGCGCGTGGTCGCGGCGATCCGCACCGCGATGGAGACCCCGTCGTGACGAGCCTCGAGTTCCGCCTGCCCGACGTGGGCGAGGGGATCGCCGACGCCGAGATCATCGCGTGGCAGGTCGCCGTCGGCGACCACGTCACCGAGCACCAGGACCTCGTGGAGATCCAGACCGACAAGGCCACGGTCGTCATCCCGTGTCCGGCCACCGGGGTGATCGCGAGCCTGTCGGGCGAGGTGGGAGACACGATCGACGTCGGCTCGGTGCTGGCGGTGATCGAGGTGGCCGAGGCCGAAGCGGCGAGCGGCGAAGCGGCGGCGGCCGAGCGGGTTCCGGCGCCGGCGACCGAACGGGCTCCAGCGGCGGCGACCGCTGCGCGCCTCCCGCGCGGCCAGCTCCCGCTCGCCGCCCCCACGACACGCCGCCTGGCGCGCGAGCTGGGCGTCAAGCTCGACGCCGTCGAGGGCAGCGGCCCGCACGGCCGCATCCTGCGCGAGGACGTCGAGAGAGAAGCGAACGGCGAAGCGCCCGCAGCCGCAGCCGCAACCGCGCCCGCTCCGGCCCCCACGCCGGCCCCTCCCGGCGACGTCGTCCCGCTGCGCGGCGTCCGCCGCACCATCGCGCACACCCTCACCCGCGCGTGGCTCGAGGTGCCGCGGATCGTCGACTACCGCGAGGTGGATGCCACGGCTCTGTTACGCGCGCGCGCGAGCCTGCGTCAGCGTGCGCTCGATCGCGGCGAGCAAGCGCTCGCCAAGGCGCTGACGCCGACGCCGTTCGTCGTCCGCGCCGCCGTGCTCGCCGCGCGCGAGCATCCCTACGTCAACGCGTCGATCGACCTCGAGCGCGAGGAGATCGCGCTGCACCGCCACTACAACGTCGGCATCGCCACCGCGGGCCCGGACGGGCTCACGGTGCCCGTCGTCCACGACGCCGACCAGCGGTCGCTGGCGGAGATCGCACTCCAGATCGTCGAGCTCGCGACGGCCGCTCGCGACCGCCGGCTGCGGCCCGACCAGCTTGCGGGCCCGACGCTCACCGTCAACAACTTCGGCGCGCTGGGCACCTGGATGGGCACCCCGATCGTGCGCCCGCCCGAGGTCGCCAACATCGGCGTCGGCGCGATCCGCGACCAGGTCGTGGCCGTCGACGGCGCGCCGGTGGTGCGGCCCACGATGGTGCTGTCGACCGCCGGCGACCACCGCGTGCTCGACGGCGATACCCTCGCCGCCTTCGTCACCACGCTCGCCCGCCTCCTCGAGGACCCGGTCCTGCTCTTCGAGGACCTGCGCTGATGGTCGTCGGCGAGCTCGCCGAGTCCGCCGACCTCCTGATCATCGGCGGCGGGCCCGGCGGCTACGCCGCGGCGATCCGCGCCGCCCAGCTCGGCCGTGAGGTGACGCTGATCGAGCGCGGCGGCGCCGCCGGCCTCGGCGGCGTGTGCCTGCACGTCGGGTGCATCCCGAGCAAGGCGCTCATCGAGGTCGCCGGCGCCGCGCACCGCACCGGCGAGCTCTCCCGCGCCGGGCTGCAGGCCAGCGGCGTGGCCGTCTCGCTGCCCCGGTTCCAGGCATGGCGCGCGGAGCTGTGCGCCCGCCTGGCCAGAGGCGTGGGCGAGCTCCTCGCCCGCGGCGGCGTCCGCGTCGTCCACGGCGAGGCGCGCTTCAACCGCCCCGACCGCGTCGCCGTCCGCACCCCCGACGACCGCGCCCTCTTCTTCGAGTTCGAGCACGCGATCATCGCGACCGGCTCACGGCCGATCGAGCTTGACGGCCTCCCGTTCGACGGCGCCCGCGTCCTCGACTCGACCGCCGCGCTCGCCCTCGAGGAGACGCCTGCCAGCGTCGCCGTCGTCGGCGCCGGATACATCGGCCTCGAGCTCGGCACCGCGCTGGCCAAGCTCGGCGCCCGCGCGACCGTCGTCGAGGCGCTCGACCGCGTGCTGCCGAGCGTCGACGCGTCGCTGACCGCGCCGGTCCTCCGCCGCCTGCGCGCGCTCGGCGTCGACCTGCGCCTGCGCAGCACCGCGGAGCGCATCGACGGCGACCGCCTCGTCGTCGCGGCCCCGGGCGGCGAGGAGCGCGTCGAGGCGGAGAAGGTCGTTGTCGCGGTCGGCCGCAGGCCGAACACGGACGAGCTGGGCCTCGACGCGGCCGGGATCCGCACTGCTGCGAGCGCGCGCGGCGCCGACGGCGCTGACGGCCGCGCACCGGCTTGCGCCACCGGCCTGATCCCCGTCGGCGACGACATGCGCGCCACCGAGCGCATCGCCGCCATCGGCGACGTCGTCGCGGGACCCGCGCTCGCCCACAAGGCGACCGCCGAGGCCGCCGTCGCCGCCGAGGCGCTCAGCGGCATGCCGGCCGCCTTCGACGCCCAGGCGGTCCCGGAGGTCATCTTCACCGACCCCGAGATCGGGACCGTCGGCCTCACCGAGGCGCAGGCGCGCGCGGCGGGCATGGACCCCGTCGTCGCGACCTTCCCGCTCGCCGCCTCAGGCCGCGCCGGCACGCTGGACGAGCGCGACGGCTTCACGCGCGTCGTCGCCGACCGCGCGACCGACCGCGTCGTCGGCGTCCACATCGTCGGCCCGCACGCGAGCGAGCTCATCGCCGGTGGCGCGCTCGCGATCGAGCTGATGGCGGCGCCCGGCGACGTCGCCGCAACGATCCACCCGCACCCGACGCTCAGCGAGGGCCTGCGCGAGGCGGCCGCGCTCGCGCTCGGCCACCCGATCCACGTCTCAGGCTGAAGGCAGGGGCGCCGGGTGAGCCCCGGGGAGCTCGGCGTCGGCGCGGCGGGCCGTCGCCTGGAGCATCTCCACGAACCAGTCCTGGTGCTCGCGACTGACCCGGCAGGCGAGCTCGACGTCGCCGGCGGCGATCGCGTCGACGATCGGCTGGTGGGACTCGGCGAGCGTTGCGATGTCGAGGTCGAGCGTGACCATGGTCAGCGCGGTGTGGTCGGTGATGCTCAGGCTGCTCCACATGGTGTAGAGCAGCTGGTTGGCGCTGCTCTCCACGATGAGGCGGTGGAAGCGCTCGCTGTGCTCCACCGCGGCGTGGACGTCGTTGCGCAGCGCGGCATCGGCCATCCCGTCGACCTCCGCCTGCAGCTCGGAGACGTCGTCGCACATCCGCGGCGTCGCCATTCGCGCGGCGAACTCCTCCAGCGCGGCGCGCACCTCGTAGAGCTCGAGCATGCCGCGCTGCCACGGATCGCGGACGTACGTGCCGCGATGCGGCTCGCTGCGCACGAAGCCGAGCATCTCGAGCTCGCGCAGCGCCTCGCGGACCGGTCCCTGGCTGGTCCCGTACGCCTTGGCGATGTGCATCTCGATGAGCCGGTCTCCGGGGCCGTACTCACCGTCGAGGATCGACTGCACCAGACCGTCCCTGACGTCGTGGCGCAGCGCCCTGCGCGGCCTCTTCATGGCAAAAAGGTACCTGCTGAAGCCGTTCGGGACAGAATCCCGATCCGGTTGGACCCTAGGTCACGGCCCGCGCCCAGGCCTCGAGCCGCGCGACGTCCGCGCCGGTCAGCCCGACCGCGGGATCGGTGCCGACGAGCAGCGTCGGAGCGCCGCGATCTGCAGCCCATGCGTGGCAGCCGTCGTCGTGGCCGTCGTCGACCCAGGCCAGCGGGCGGTGCAGTGCGTGGGCCTCGATCGACTGAAGCTTCCAGTGGCGCACGCCGTCGACTGGCGGGAACGAGAGGTACGGCAGCGGTCCGTCGAGGGCCAGCGTGCCGAGCAGATGCTCGTTGGCCTTCTCCTCCCAGCCGCTGCACCACACCAGCTCGTAGGCGGCGCCGAGACGCTGCAGGTGCTCGGGCGCGGTGGCCGAAATCAGGTGCAGGATGCCGTCCACGTTCATCCAAACCCCATCTGGACGCCTGTCGGATTCGAAGCCGAACAGCGACAGGACGCCGTCGATGTCCATGAACAGCAGGGGTTTCGTGTTCTTACGCACGGTTGAGGTTGCTTCGCTAGCCTGTCGCGCTTCGCGGTTGGTCAAGGAGGGAATCAGTGCTGCCGATGAACTGTTCGTCGGACGGGCACTGATGTTGACCGAACGCGTCCGATGAACCCTGCATGACCCTTCATCTCGGCATTCTGCTGGCGCTCCTGTGCGCCTTCGCTTCGAACCTCGGCTTCTTCTTCAAGCACCGGGGGGCCTGCGAGGCGCCCTGCGTGGACATCCGCCATCCGCTGCGCACCGCGCGCGGGCTGTGGTCCTCCCGGTGGTTCGCCATCGGCATGGGCGTCGGCGCGGGCGGGTGGGCGCTGCACGTCGCGGCGATCTCCCTGGCGCCGCTCTCGGTCGTCCAGGTCGTGCTCTCGGGCGGGGTCGTCCTCATCGCCGTGATGGCCGACCGCATCTTCGGCTTCGAGGTCGGCAAGCGGCAGTGGTGGGGCCTCGCCTTCACCGCGGTGGGTCTGATCCTGCTCGGCATCACGATGCCCCAGCCCCACGGCTCGCACTCGACCTTCTCCCTCGCCGCGATGGTCGGCTTCGAGGGCGCCCTCTTCGGGATGGGCGGGCTGCTCATCCTCGGCCCGCGCGCCGGCGCGCCGGCCGAGCACCACGGCGTGATGCTCGCCGCGGCCTCCGGCATCCTCTTCGGCGTCTGCAACGTCGCCGTCAAGGCGCTCACCGGCCTCGTCGGACACGACGGCTTCATGGGGCTGATGAGCCCGTGGCTCATCGTCGCGGCCGCCGGCTCCTGCACCGCCTTCTACGCGTCGGCCAAGAGCCTGCAGGACGGCCATGCGGTCGAGGTCATCGCGATCACCGGCACCGCCGCCAACATCGCCTGCATCGCCGGCGGGATCATCGTCTTCGGCGATCCGATGCCGGGCACCGTGCTGGGCATCGTGCTGCAGGCCTTCGCCTTCGTGCTCGTGGTCACCGCCTCGGCACTGACGCCCGCCCCGCGCTCGGCGCAGCGCGCGCCGGCCGCGGCCACCGCCTGAGCCGCGCGGTAGCCTTACCGCCTGACGCCGTCAACCGGTAAGAGCTCCGCAGACCAGGCTCGCCCCGAGACCATCCGGCTCGCGGGCGGGGCACTGTGCCTGGACTTCGCCAACAGCGTCGACTGGGACGAGCGCGGGCGAGAGCGTCCGTCCGATACCGACGCGTTGGCCGATGCCCGCGCGCTCATGCGATGGGGCCGCCGGCTGGAGGTCGTTGGGGCCCGGCCGCCGGAGGCCGACGACCGCGAGCTCGCCGCCGCCCGCCGGCTGCGCCGCGCGCTCCACGCGACGTTCTCCGCGGTCGCCGCCGGCACGGCCCCGCCGGCCGGCGCCCTGGAGCTGCTCCGCGCTACGCACGCCGAGGCCGCCTGCGCCGCGCGCTTGACCAGGCGCGACGGCGCGTTCGCCCTCGGCTGGCCCGCCGGCGATCCGCGCCGCGTGCGCTTCGCCGTGGCCGTCGACGCGGTCGCCCTCCTCGGCGATCCGCAGCGCCTCGCCCGCGTCCGGCTCTGCCCGGGCCGCAACTGCGGCTGGCTGTTCCTCGACGCCAGCGGCCGGCGGCGCTGGTGCTCGATGGACACCTGCGGCAGCCGGGAGAAGATGCGCCGCATGTACGAGCGCCGCCGAGCTACGCGATCGCGCGGGCCAGCGCGGTAGCGACCGCCGCGACGGTGACGACCACGAGCACCGAGCGCTTGAGCGCCAGTGCGACGGCGGCCGCGGCCAGGCCGACGAGCCTCGCGTCGACGTGGATGCCGCGACCGTCGGCGCTCAGCGTCTCGTAGACGACGAGCGATGCGAGCAGGGCCGGCGCGACCATGGCGATGACCGAAGCCGCCCGTCCCGAGAGCGGCCGGCCGCCGACCATGAGGGGCCCGGCCGCCTTGAGCACGGCGTTGGCCACGCACAGCGCGGCGACGGTGATCCAGACATCGCTCACGTGCGCCGCAGCCCGACCAGCGCGCCGAGGCACGCGACGATGACCGGGACGCCCACCGGAGCGAACGGCATGAGCAGCGCGGTCGCGCCGGCGCCGATCGACGCCGCGATCAGCGCCCGGCGCCCGCGGACCTCGCCGGCGAGCAGCGCGAGATAGAAGGCCGGGAAGATCGCGTCGAGGCCCAGGGTCTGCGGATCGGGCAGCGACGGCCCGGCGAACACGCCGACAGCCGTCCCGCTCCACCACGCCGCCGCCTGGACCGCGGTGGCGCCGAAGAGCCGCCCGCGGTCGAAGCTGCCGTCGCCGCGGTTGGCCATGACGAACGAGGCGTCGACGATCGTCTGCCCCTGGGTTGCGCGCGCGGCAGAGCCGCCCGGCAGCGACGGCCCGATCGCGAAGCCCATCGGCAGGAAGCGCAGGTTCATGAGCACCCCGGCGACGATCGCGGTGCCGGCTGCGCCGCCGGCCGCCAGCACGCTGAGCGCCGCGAACTGGGCCGCGCCCGAGAAGACCACGACCGACATCACGATCGGCGCCAGCCAGCCCATGACGGGCCTCGCGAGCACCCCGAACGACGCGCCGAGCAGGAAGGTCGGGAGCAGCAGGGGCAGCGCCGCGCGGATGCCTTCGCGCACGCTGCTCTCCCGGGCCATGCGGCGCGACCTTACCAGTTGTTGTTGCCAACCGGTAAGGATCCGGACAGCAGCACCGCGGTGACCGCCTCGGGGTCGTCGTGGAAGGGCAGATGCCCGCAGCCGCGCAGCGTCAGGTGGCGCGCTGTCGGAAGCATCCGCCGGGCCCGCGCGGCCTGGCGCGGGATGAGCAGGGCGTCGCGCGAGCCCCACGCGATGGTCACCGGCACGCCGCGCAGCTGCTCGCCGTCGCAGAAGCGGTAGTTGGCGAAGGCCTGCAACGCGGGCTCGACCCACGGCGCGTCGACGAACGCCTCGACCTCGGCCACGACCTCGTCGGGCGGCACGCGCCAGGGGCGCGAGCGCATCTGGCCCAGCACGGCGCTGCGGCCCACGGCGGTGCCGGCGATGGCGGGAAGCAGCGGGCGGATCTGTGCCGCGATCGCCCGCGAGGCCCGCAGCGACATCTGGCCGAAGCGCAGCTCGCGCCGCGTCCAGAAGCCGGCGGGAGAGATCGCGGTCGCCGAGGAGACCAGGCCCGCGCGCGCCAGCTCGAGGGCGATCGCGCCGCCCATCGAGTTGCCGGCGACATGTGGACGGTCGAGTCCCTGCTCGGCGAACCAGCGCGCCAGCCGCCCGACGTACTGCGTCGGCCCCGGTACGAAGTCCTCGGCCGGAGAGGCGCCGAAGCCCGGCAGGTCGACCGCGTACGTCCGCCGTGCGCGGGCCAGCGCCGGGACGACGGGATCCCAGACCGCGCGCCGGCTCCCCGTCCCATGGAGGAGGACCAGCGGCGTTCCGTCACCTTGGACGTCGAAAGCGATGGTCATGTGACGCTCCGATCGATACGTTTGTCCAAAGCGATCAACGCTGTGACGGATTGGAGAACAGACGCCCCATGGCGACCACCGTGCCCGAGACGACCACGAGCCTGCAGGAGCTCGCCCAGCGCCACCTCTGGCTTCATTTCGCCCGCATGGGCGGCTACGGCGATGGCCACGAGATCCCGATCATCGTTCGCGGCGACGGATGCTACGTCTGGGACGAGCACGGCAAGCGCTATCTCGACTCGCTCAGCGCGCTGTTCTGCGTGAACATCGGCCACGGCCGCCACGAGGTCGCGCAGGCCGGCGCCGACCAGGCGCGCGAGCTGGGCTTCTTCACCAACTGGTCCTACGCGCACCCGCCCGCCATCGAGCTGGCCGCCCGCGTCGCCGCCCTGGCCCCGGGCGACCTCAACCGCGTCTTCTTCACCAGCGGCGGCTCGGAGGCCGTCGAGTCCGCGCTGAAGCTCGCGCGCCAGTACCACAAGCTCACCGGCTCGCCGACCAAGACGAAGGTCATCGCCCGCGAGGTCGCCTACCACGGCGCCACGCTCGGAGCCCTGACCGCGACGGGCATCCCCGGGATGCGCCAGCCCTTCGAGCCCTTCACGCCCGGCGGCTGCCACGTCCCGAACACCAACCTCTACCGCCTGGCGCCCGGCTACGGGATGGAGAACCTCGCCGAGTCGATCGCCCATCGCATCGCCTTCGAGGGCCCCGACACCGTCGCAGCGGTGATCCTCGAGCCCGTGCAGAACGCCGGCGGCTGCTTCACCCCGCCCGAGGGCTACTTCCAGCGCGTGCGCGAGATCTGCGACGAGAACAACGTCCTGCTGATCTCCGACGAGGTCATCTGCTCGTGGGGCCGCCTGGGCCACTACTTCGGCGCCGAGCGCTACGGCTACCAGCCGGACATCATCACCACTGCCAAGGGCATCACCTCCGCCTACGCGCCGATGGGCGCGGTCATCGCCTCCGACGACGTGTTCGCGCCGTTCGCCGAGGGCAAGGCGTCGTTCCTGCACGGCATCACGTTCGGCGGGCACCCGATCGCCGCCGCGGTGGCGATGGCAAACCTCGACGTCTTCGAGCGCGAGGGTCTGCTCGAGCACGTCCGCGAGAACGAGCAGCACCTTCGCGACATGCTCGAATCGATGCGCGACATCGAGCTCGTCGGCGACGTGCGCGGCGCCGGCTACTTCCACGCGATCGAGCTCGTCAAGGATCGCGACACGAAGGAGTCGTTCACGCGCGAGGAGGCCGAGGCGCTCGTCCGCGGCTACCTGTCACCCGAGCTGTACGGCCGCGGCCTCATCTGCCGCGCCGACGACCGCGGCGACCCGGTGGTGCAGTTCTCGCCGCCGCTCATCGCGGGTCCCGAGCAGTTCGAGGAGATCGAGGGCATCCTGCGACCGGTGCTCGAGGAGGCAGCGCGCCGCTTCCGCGGCTGATCATCGGCGTGCTGACCGTTCGCGAGCTCCTGGCCGACGTCGACGTGACCCTGCTGGCCGGCGAGGGTCACCTCGACGTGCCCGTGCGCTGGGTGCACATCTCAGAGCTCGCCGACCCGACCCCGTGGCTGTCCGGTGGCGAGCTGCTGCTCACCACCGGCATCGGCCTCGACACCGCCAAGCTCCAGCGCGACTACATCGCAACGCTGGCCGATCACGGGCTCTCGGGCCTCGGGCTCGGCACCGGCTTCACGCACGACAAGGTGCCCAAGGCGCTCCTCGAGGCCGCGCGCGAGCGCGACTTCCCGCTCTTCGAGGTCCCGTACGAGCTGCCGTTCATCGCGCTGACCGAGAAGGCCTTCACGCGCCTGGTCAACGAGCAGTACGCGCTGCTGCAGCGCTCGATCGCCGCGCAGGAGCGCCTGCAGCGCATCGTCCTCTCCGAGCGCGGCCTGGACGCGATCGTCGGCGCCCTGGCGACGCTGGTCGGCGGGCCCGCGATGGTCTTCGACGGACGCGGCGAGCTCCAGGCGATCCGCACGTTCCGTCGCGAGCTCGACGATGACGTCGTGGCCGCGCTGGGCGAGGAGCTGCGTGAGCGCGCGCGCCGTGGCGACGGGCGCGGCTTCGTCCCCGGCCACGCCGAGCTGGCGCCGCGGGCGCTGGCGCTGCCGGTCGGCGGCGCCGACAGCGGCGAGCGTGCGGTGCCCCAGGCCTGGCTCGTCGCTGCCAAGGACTCAGGCGGCCTGGCCGAGATCGATCGGCTCATCCTGCACCAGGCAGTGACCGTGGTGGCGCTCGAGCTGCTGCGCCGCCGCGTGGCCGACTCGACCGAGCGGCGCCTGGCCGGCGACGTCCTGTCGGCGGCGATCGCCGGCGAGCTCGAGGGGGTCGAGCTCGCCCGCCGCCTCGAGCCCTTCGGCCTCGGTGGCCGGGTGGCCGCCCTCGTGCTCGCTCCGCCCGAGCGCGCGAGCCTCCAGGCGTGCGAGTCCGCCGTCGCCGAGGCGCTGCGCGACGAGGCGGTCAGCGCGCTGATCGCGCCCGAAGGCCCAAACCTCGTCGCCCTGCTGCCGAGCTTCCACGACGACGAGCTCTTCGAGCTCGCCGAGCGCGCGGTGGCTCGCGCCGGCGAGCAGCTCGGCGCCCGGCCGGCGGCGGGCGTCGGCCGCGCCGTGCCGGCGGCCCGCGCGCGCGAGACCTACCACGAGGCCCGCTGCGCCCTGGAGGCCCGCGAGCTCGGCGCGGCCGGGCCGAACGGCGCGGGCAACGGCCCGGCGCCCGGCGCGGTGGCCACCTATCGCGACCTCGGCTCCTTCCAGCTGCTGCTCTCGCTGCAGGACACCGACGCGCTGGCGCTGTTCTGCGAGTCGCTGCTGGGGCCGATCGAGAGCGGCGAGGGCCACTACGGCGGCGAGCTCATGCGCTCGCTGGAGGCCTTCATCGAGTGCAACGGGCAGTGGGAGTCCGCCGCGCGACGGCTCTACTGCCACCGTCATACGCTGCGCTATCGCATCCGCAAGGTCGAGGAGCTCACCGGCCGCGACCTCGGCTCGGCCCGGGACCGCATCGAGTTCTGGCTCGCCCTGCGCGGGCGCGAGATCGTCACCCCTCCTTCGAACCACAGCGAGGTCCACCAGTGAAGGTTGGCGTCCCGACCGAGATCAAGGCTGACGAGTATCGGGTGGCGCTGACGCCGTCCGGCGTGCGCGAGCTCTCCGACCGCGGCCACGAGGTCGTGGTGCAGGCGGGCGCGGGGGAGGGGTCGGCGATCGCCGACGCCGACTACGTCGCGCAGGGCGCGCGGGTGCTGCCCGACGCCGACGCGGTCTTCGCCGAGGCCGAGCTCATCGTGAAGGTCAAGGAGCCCCAGGCGGCGGAGGTCGCCCGGCTCGAGCCGCGCCACACGCTCTTCACCTACCTGCACCTGGCGCCGGATCCCGAGCAGACGCAGGGCCTGCTGGCCTCGGGGGCGACAGCGATCGCCTACGAGACCGTGGAGGACGCGCGCGGCCGGCTGCCGCTGTTGGCGCCGATGAGCGAGGTGGCGGGCAAGATCGCCACGCAGGCCGGCGCGTTCATGCTCGAGAAGCCGCTGGGCGGACGCGGGCTGCTGCTCGGCGGCGTGCCCGGCGTCGCTGCCGGCAAGGTGATGGTCATCGGCGGGGGCGTCGTCGGCCAGAACGCCGCGGAGATCGCCATCGGCATGGGCGCCGAGACCTACGTCTACGACCGCTCGATCGACCGGCTGCGCGAGCTCGAGGTGCTGCTCAACGGGCGTTGCTCGACGTGCTACGCCTCGACGCTGGAGATCGAGTCGCGGCTGGGGGAGGTGGATCTCGTGATCGGCGCGGTGCTCGTGCACGGTGCCAAGGCGCCGCGCGTGATCACCCGCGCCCAGCTGGGGCTCATGAAGCGGCACGCGGTGCTCGTCGACGTCTCGATCGACCAGGGCGGATGCTTCGAGACCTCGCGGCCGACCACCCATTCGCATCCGACCTACGAGGTCGATGGGATCACCCACTACTGCGTGGCCAACATGCCCGGCGCGGTCCCGATCACCTCGACCTGGGCGCTGACCAACGCGACCATGCCCTACCTGCTCAAGCTCGCCGACCTGGGCGTGCACCGCGCCCTGGGCTCGGACCCCGGCTTCATGAGGGGCCTGAACGTCGCCGCCGGGAAGCTCACCTACGAGCCGGTCGCCAACGACCAGGGCCTGGAGTTCACCGCGCCCGAGGACGCGCTGGCGGCCGTCCCCGCCGCGTAGCGATGTTCATCCGCGAGCGCCTCGCCCGGGACGACGAGGTCCTGCACGGGGTGATGGGGACGATCCCCTCGGCCGTCTCGGCCCAGGCCATCGCCGCGGGCGGCGCCGACTTCCTGCTCGTCGACCGCGAGCACAGCCCGGTCGGGCGCGACTCGATGCAGGCGATGATCGCGGCGACGGCCGGGACGGCGTGCGCGCCGCTCGTCCGCGTGCCGCGGATCGACGGCGCCGAGGTCAACGTTGCGCTCGACGCCGGCGCCGAGGGCATCGTCTTCCCGATGGTGCGCACGGTCGAGGATGTCGAGCGCAGCGTCGCGGCCGTGCGCTATCCGCCGCACGGGACGCGGGGCTGGGGCCCGTTCGTGGCTCACTCCCGTCATGGCTCGTCGCCGGCGGAGTACGCGGCCGCGGTCGGGCCGCACATCAGCTGCTGGATCCAGATCGAGACACTCGAGGCGGTCGAGGCGATCGAGGACATCGCCCGCGTCGGCGGCGTCGACGTGATCGTCGTCGCGCCGTTCGACCTCAGCATGGCGCTCGGCGTGCCGGGCCGGTTCGACGCGCCCGCGTTCGCCGAGGCGGTCGGCGCTATCGAGCGTGCGGCGCTGGCCGCGGGCATCCCGCTGTCGGGCGTGGCGTTCGATGCCGCGCGGGCGGCGGAGCTCGTCGGTCGCGGCTACCGCGTCCTGCTGCGCGGCATCGACGTCTTCATGCTCAGCGGCGCCGTGGCCGCCTTCCGCACCTAGATCGCGTCGAGCACCTCGGCCATCCGCCGCAGGACGCGGGCGGCGTTGCCGAGGTCCTCGGCGGGGATGTCGCTCAGCGCGTCGCGCCAGCGTTCCTCGATCTGGCGCTGCTTGGCGGCGAAGCGCTCGCGGCCGTCGGGCGTGAGGCGGTTGAGCACCACGCGGCGGTCGCTCTCGCTGCGCACGCGCTCGACCCAGCCCTGATCGGCGAGGTGGTCGAGCATCTGCGTCGCCGAAGCGGGGGTGAGGTCGGCGCCGGCGGCTAGCTTGCCCGCCGGCAGCTCATCGTTCTCGGCCAGCTGGCGCAGCAGGTGCCACTGGGCGATGCTCAGCCCGCCGGCCTTGGTGTCGCGGCTGCGCAGCCGTCGCTGGGCCGCCGAGAAGGCGGCGACGGCCTCGCGCAGCTCGCTGGCCACTTCCGCGCGCGTCACGGTCGCGGGCATCGTCGCCATCCTAAGCCGCCGCCTCGGCGACGGCGACCGTCTCGACGCGATCGGTCTCGGCGGCGCGGTCGCGCTCGGCGCGGGCGAGCACGATCGCCGGGGCGATCGCGACGGCCGTGAGCGCCAGGACCCACAGGTAGGTGTGGCCGAAGGCGCTCGCCGCGCCGGCCGCGGTGTGCGGGCCGGCGGCCAGGCTGTGCTGGAGCACGACGGTCAACAGCGCGGTGCCGATCGAGCCGCCGACCCGCTGCAGGACGTTGAGCTGCGGCGTGGCGTGCGCGATGTCGCGCGGGCGCAGGCGCGCGTAGGCGGCGGTCATGGCCGGCATCATCGTCAGGCCGATGCCGAAGCCGCGGCCGATCATCGCCGCGCCGATGTCGAAGTACGACGTGCTCGCGCCGAGCATCACGAACGGGATCGTGGTCAGGAGCGTCACGCCGAGGCCGGCGAGGGCTACGCGCCCGCCGCCGACCCGGTCGGTCAGCCGGCCGGAGAGACCCATGGCGACGGCGGCGCCGATGCCCTGCGGGATGAGCAGCAGGCCGGTGGCGACCGCGTCCTCGCCGCGGACGAGCTGGAAGTACAGCGGCATGATCAGCATCGCGCCGAAGAGGCTGCCGCCGAGGACGAAGGTCGTCAGCGCGGCCGAGCTGAAGTTCGCGTCGCGGAAGAGGCGGACGTTGAGCAGCGGCTGGTCGGCGCGCAGGGCGTGGACGACGAAGACGCAGATCAGCGCCGCCCCGATGGCCAGCGGCGCCCATGCCTGGGTCGCGGCGAGCGTGCCCTGCTGGCCGATCTCGGCCAGGCCGTAGACCAGGAGCGGGACGCCCGACGCGAGCAGCGCCAGGCCGATGCGGTCCAGGCGCGTCCGCTCGACGCCGTCCTCGACCTTGGGCAGCAGCCGCAGGCCCATGACGACGCCGATGATCCCGACCGGCAGGTTGACGTAGAAGATCCAGCGCCAGTCGAGGTGGTCGATGAGCAGCCCGCCGATGGTCGGGCCGAAGATGGGGGCGAGGATCATCGCCAGGCCCACGACGCTCATGACGCGCCCGAGGCGCGCGGGGCCCGCGGCGCGCGTGAGGACCATCTGGCCGACGGGCATGATCATGCCGCCGCCGACGCCCTGCAGGACGCGGAAGGCGATGAGCGACCCGGTGGACCAGGCGAAGCCGCAGAGCACCGAGCCGAGGGTGAAGAGGACGACGGAGGCGATCCACAGGCGCTTGGCGCCGAAGCGCCCGGCGGCCCAGCCCGAGACGGGGATCACCGCGGCGAGGGCGAGCATGTAGCCGGTCGCCACCCACTGGATGTCGGCCAGCGACGAATGCAGATCGCGGCTGAGGGTGTCGAGGGCGACGTTGACGATCGTCGTGTCGAGGATCGACATGATCGCGCCCACGACGACGACGGCGGCGATGCGCCAGACGTGTGGTTCGATGCGGTCGGTGTTCACGGTGCGGCTCCGGTGATTCTTCAGGCTCAATATCTTCAGGTACTAAAAGTTTAGCACCCATCATATCGGCAGGCAACGCCAGAACTTGAGACTCGCCGTAGCCCTGCCGCGGGACCCGAGCCGCGGCCGGTCGTCACCGCGCTCGTGCTCGCGTGACCGTCAGACCGGCGGGCGCGGCGTGAACGGAAGCTCCTCGTCGTCGCCGGGCTGGACCACGAGAGCCGATGACGGCGGTACCTCGCGCCAGAGACCGGGCAGATCGGCGAGCGGTTCGGAGACGACCGCGCGCGCCTCGTCGGACAGGTGGCGGAGGCGCTCGTTCTCGGGGTAGAGCAGCTGGACGTCGCGCGCGTCCTTGCTGACGTACAGCGAGTTCGCCGCGACCGCGCCGCTGGCATAGCGAACCGCGTAGAGGCGCTCGCCGTCGCTGACGCCGACCGTCATCTGCAGGGCGTCCTCGACTCCGTGCCGGCGCCCGGTGGCCTCGACGAAGCCCGCCATCCGCTCCAGCGCGGGCAGCGGCTCCTCGTCGAGCCCGAACGTGAGCGCGAGGAAGAAGATGAGCTCGGAGTCCGTCGTCCCCTCGATCTGGTCGAAGAGCTGCGGATCGACCGCGAGGACGAGCTCGCGGCGCAGGCGCGAGTAGTGGGCGATGAAGCCGTTGTGGACGAAGAGCCACCGATCCTGGCGGAAGGGGTGGCAGTTGGTCTGCTGTACGGGCGTTCCGGTGGAGGCGCGGATGTGGGCGAGGAAGAGCGGCGACTCGATCTGCGCGCAGAGCTCCTGGAGGTTGCGGTCGTTCCAGGCCGGCGCGACGCTGCGGTACATGCCCGGGCGTGGCCCCGTGCCGTACCAGCCGAGCCCGAAGCCGTCGGCGTTGGTGACATGCGTCGTCATCCGCGCTGACCGGCTCTGCTCGATCAGCGAGTGCGTCGGGTTGTAGACCAGCTCCTCCAGCCTGATCGGACTGCCGAAGTATCCGAGCCAGCGGCACATTGCTCCTCGCGTTCATCAAATCACGCCTGGGCGGCCGGCCGGGGCGATCGGAGTAACGTCCGCGCCGACCCGGTGAGCCCCTCCTCCCGCATCGCCATCGCCGTCGCGATCGTCGCCTGTGCGCTCGCGGCGGTCGCGTGTGGGTCGTCGGACGGCGGCGGGTCGACCGCGTCGCCGACGGCGACGGCCGGCGCCACGACCACCGGCGCCACGACCACCGGCGACAGCCGGCAGGCGCCGGACGTCGAGGGCGGCGACATCGCGCGCCTGCCGGAGGTGCCGGCGGCGACCGAGGCCACCAAGCACCCCGTCTCCCCGGGCGGCACGGGCGGCGACGCCTTCCTGACGGCGGTGTTCAACGACGTGCAGGCGATGTGGAGCAAGGAGTTCCAGGCCGCGGGCCTTCACTACGTCCCCGCGACGCTGACCATCTTCCGCGACGAGGTCCACACGGCGTGCGGGACGCAGAGCGCGAAGGTCGGACCGTTCTATTGCCCGGCCGACCGCGGCGTCTACCTCGACACGCGTTTCTTCGACGCGCTCGGGCGCCAGGCGGGTGTCGAGCTCGGGGACTTCGCGCAGGCCTACGTGATCGGCCATGAGGTCGGCCATCACGTCCAGGTCCAGCTCGGCATCACCCATCGCGTCGCCGCCGCCGACCAGCAGGATCCGGCGGGAAGCAACGCACGCTCGGTGCGCGTCGAGCTGCAGGCCGACTGCTTCGCCGGGATCTGGAAGCACTCGAGCTATCAACGCGGGGAGATCACCTCCAAGGCGATCGAGGACGCCCTGCGCGCGGCCGCCGTGATCGGCGACGACTTCCAGCAGCGTCAGGCCACGGGGACGATCTCGCCCCACGACTGGACCCACGGTTCCTCGGCACAGCGCCAGCACTGGCTCACCGTCGGATTCGACGAGGGCAGGCCGGCCGCCTGTGACACCTTCGCCGCCTGAGCCGGCTCCGGCGCGAAAGCGCCCGCTGCTACCATGCTCCGCCGCATGCCGACCACGAGCCAGCTCGTCCGCAAGGGCCGGACGCCGAAGCCCACCAAGCTCTCCACCCCCGGCCTGAAGTCGGGCAAGGGGCGCAAGAAGAAGGTCGCCGCCCCGCAGCGGCGCGGCGTGTGCACGCGCGTGTACACGACCACGCCCAAGAAGCCGAACTCGGCGCTGCGCAAGGTGGCCCGCGTCCGCATCTCGGGCGGCATCGAGGTCACGGCCTACATCCCCGGCGAGGGCCACAACCTGCAGGAGCACTCGGTCGTGCTCGTGCGCGGCGGCCGCGTCAAGGACCTGCCCGGTGTGCGCTACAAGGTCGTCCGCGGCACGCTCGACGCCGCCGGCGTCAGCGACCGCAAGAAGGCCCGCTCGCAGTACGGCGTGAAGAGGAAGTAGCGGATGCCGCGTCGTGCAGCAGCGCAGGTCCGGCGCATCGAGCCGGACGCCATTCACCGCTCGCGCCTTGTCCAGCAGGTCATCAACAAGGTGATGCTGGACGGCAAGAAGTCCACGGCCGAGCGGATCGTCTACGACGCCCTGGCCATCCTGGGCGAGCGCTCCGGCAAGGAGCCGGTCGAGTCGCTCGAGCAGTCGATCAAGGCGCTCACCCCCGTCCTCGAGGTCCGCTCCCGCCGCGTCGGCGGCGCGACCTACCAGGTGCCCGTCGAGGTCCCCGCGCGCCGCGCGCGCACCCTCGCCGTCCGCTGGCTGGTCGAGTTCGCCCGCCAGCGCCGCGAGAAGACCATGGCCCAGCGCCTGGCCAACGAGCTCCTCGACGCCCAGCAGCAGCAGGGCGGCGCCTACAAGCGCAAGGACGACATCTACCGCATGGCGCAGGCCAACAAGGCCTTCGCCCACTATCGCTGGTAGCGGACGCCGCGAGCGCTCGCGTCAGGCGGACGGCCCGCCGAAGTGCTCCACGATCCGCGGCGAGTACCACTCCGGCCACGGCTCGCGCGGAGTCTCGCGCTCGTAGTCCTTCGCCAGCTGGACCAGCAGCCAGGTCAGCTCGCTGCGCACCGGTCGTGCGGCGAGCGCGTCGGGTAGCTCGGACAGGTGCAGGAGCCAGTCGGCGTACCAGGAGGCCCAGTCGGCGTCGTCGCCGTCGACGATCCGGTAGACGGTGTGGTGGGTCTCGCCCGCCTCGTGGAGCAGGGCGGCGATCTGAGCGGTGGCGTCGGGCATGCCGGAACGGTGACAGAGCGGCCGAGCGCCCACCCGACCGGCCGGCGCCCGGGGGGCAATCACCACTCGTTGACCCCACACGCCGCGTAGGGGTGTTGGCTTCGGGCCATGTCCCGTTCCCGCCTCCGCGCCCGCCTGCTCGCCGCCGGCGCCCTCACGCTGCTGCTCATCGCCGGCGCGATCGCCGGCCCGACCTTCGCCCACAAGGACAAGCCCGCAAGCCACGATCCCGCTGCGCACAAGGTGCTGATCATCGGCCACCGCGGCGCTGCCGGGTACCGGCCCGAGCACACGCTCGCCTCATACGAGCTCGGCGCGCGGATGGGGGCCGACTACATCGAGCCCGACCTCGTGTCGACCAAGGACCACGTCCTCGTCGCGCGCCACGAGCCGAACATCACCGACACGACCGACGTCGCCGACCATCCCGAGTTCTCCGGCCGCAAGACGACCAAGACGATCGACGGCGTCACCCAGACCGGCTGGTTCACCGACGACTTCACCCTCGCCGAGCTCAAGACGCTGCGCGCGAAGGAGCGCCTCCCTGCCGTGCGCCAGCGCAACACGATCTACAACGGCCACTACCAGGTCCCGACCTTCCAGGAGGTCATCGACCTCGCCAAGTCGCTCTCGCGCGAGCTCGCCCGCCCGATCGGCATCTACCCCGAGACCAAGCACCCGACCTACTTCCGCAGCGAGGGCCTGCCGCTCGAGGAGCCGCTCGTCGCCACGCTGAACCGCAACGGCCTCAACCGGCCCGGCGCGAAGGTCTTCGTGCAGTCCTTCGAGGTCGGCAACCTCAAGGCGCTCGACAAGGTGCTGCGCGTGCCGATCGTCCAGCTGCTCGACGCGCCGAACCTCAAGCCGGGCGACGTCCTCGCCGCCGGCGGCACCACCACCTACGCCGACCTCGCCACGGCCGCCGGGTTGAAGGAGGTCGCCAAGTACGCCGACGGCGTCGGGCCGTCGAAGGACTACATCATCCCGCGCGACGCATCCGGTCACTCGCTGGCGCCGACCGCGTTCGTCGCCAACGCGCACGCGGCCGGCCTCGTCGTGCACCCGTACACCTTCCGCAACGAGAACCAGTTCCTGCCGGCCGAGGATCGCAAGGGCGACCCGGCCGACCCGAACTTCCCCAACCTCTACGGCGACGCGTTCGCCGAGGACAAGGCGTTCTTCGCCGCGGGCGTCGACGGCATCTTCACCGACAACGCAGACACGGGGGTAGCCGCACGGAGGGAGGCCGGTCTGTGACGGGCCCGGCCTCCACGCAGTAAGCCCGCCGGACGCCCCGCGCTCCCTCGTGGCGCGGGGCGTCCGGGTGGTCGCACCCCGATGGAGCCAAGCGGGGCGCGCCTGCCGGCCACCGCGGAGCAATGGCTCCGCTCGGGCCTGCCGCCATGCCGCGGGGGTGGTGCCGCTGGCGGGACGACCGGTTGCCAGCAGGGTGGCCCGTCCGCCGTTCCTAGGCAAGAGCCGCGTCGCGAAGACTGGCCCCTCGGACGGGGGGAGACTGGTCGCTGGTCTAGGGGGCGGGCGTGACGTCGGTGTGCGCTTCGTTCCGGGTCCGCGCCAGGGCCCGTCAGCCCTCGCCCACGACCGCCATCAGCCCGCCGCCCGCGAGCAGGAGCACGCCGCCCAGCGTCTCGAGGTAGAAGCCCGCCGACGGACCCGCCGCGGCGTCCTCGTAGACCTCGCCGATGAACCCCGTCTCGTTGAGGTCGGGCACGTCGCCGATGATCGCGATCCCGAGCGTCACGAGCCCCAGGACCGCGAGCGCGATCATCGCCGGCCGCGCCCCGCGCAGCGCGCCCGCGAGCATCGCCGCGGCGAACGCCGCGATGATGAGCAGCGCCGGTCCGTGGCGGTCCCAGCCGCTGAGGTGCGTGTCGCGGCCGGGTATCCTCGAGGTGGTCCCGACCTTGATCTCGATGACGGTCGTGAAGGTCGCCAGGACAAGGCAGACGACGCCCGCCGCGACGGCTGTGGAAAGCCCGATTCGAAGGGCTCGCAGGCTCGTTGTCATGGGGCGGAGGGCGGGCATCTTCCTGCTATAGTCGACTGCCGTTCGCTGGGCGGGCGGCAGTTCTCTCTGCGCCGACCACGAACGGTTTTTCGCGCCCGAATGGAGACCCCGAGCACATAGCGCGCCCCACAGGCATCAGACCGGTAGTGCGCGCGGGCCCGAGGGGCCCGTTCTTTTTGCCCCCACTCCCATCCCTGAGCTGATCCATGCCCCGTAAGTACTCCCTCGAGAACACCCGAAACATCGGGATCATGGCCCACATCGACGCGGGCAAGACGACGACGACCGAGCGGATCCTCTACTACACCGGGCGCACCTACAAGATCGGTGAGGTCCACGAGGGCGCCGCGACGATGGACTGGATGGAGCAGGAGCAGGAGCGCGGCATCACGATCACGTCGGCTGCGACCACCGCTGAGTGGAAGGGCCACCGGATCAACATCATCGACACGCCTGGTCACGTCGACTTCACCGTCGAGGTCGAGCGCTCGCTGCGCGTGCTCGACGGCGCGATCGCGCTCTTCGACTCGGTCGCCGGCGTCGAGCCGCAGTCCGAGACCGTCTGGCGCCAGGCCGACAAGTACCACGTGCCTCGCATCGCGTTCATCAACAAGATGGACCGCATCGGCGCGGACTTCGACATGTCGATCCGCACCATGGTCGACCGCCTCGGCGCCCACCCGGTCCCCGTTCAGCTGCCGATCGGCGCGGAGGCCGACTTCCGCGGGATCATCGATCTCGTCGGGATGAAGGCGATCATCTACAAGGACGAGCTCGGCAAGGAGTTCGACGTCGTCGACATCCCAGAGGACCACCTCGACGTGGCCAACGCCGCGCGCGAGCAGCTCCTCGAGGAGGTCTCCAACTACGACGACGAGCTCGTGGAGCTCATCCTCGAAGAGGCCGAGATCCCGATCGACAAGCTCAAGGCCGCGATCCGCAAGGCCACGCTCGAGATCAAGCTGACGCCCGTCTTCTGCGGGTCGGCGTTCAAGAACAAGGGCGTCCAGCCGCTGCTCGACGCGGTGCTCGACTACCTGCCGAGCCCGCTCGACGTCCCGGCGGTCACCGGCGTGGAGGAGGTCCGCGGCCAGGACGAGCCGCGCGACGCCAGCCGCCCCGCCGACGACGGCGCGCCGTTCTCCGCGCTGGCCTTCAAGATCATGGCCGACCCCTTCGTCGGCAAGCTCACCTACTTCCGCGTCTACTCGGGCAAGCTCGAGGCGGGCTCGCGCATCCTGAACGTCAACACCGGCCGTACCGAGCGGATCGGGCGCATCCTGATGATGCACGCCAACGATCGCGAGGAGGTCTCGGAGGTCTACGCGGGCGACATCGCCGCGGGCGTGGGCATCAAGCAGGTCGTCACCGGCGACACGCTGGCCGCCCCCGACGCGCCGATCAAGCTCGAGACCATCGAGTTCCCCGAGCCGGTCATCAAGGTCGCCGTCGAGCCGCGCTCGAAGGCCGACCAGGAGAAGATGTCGGTCGCGCTCGGCCGCCTGGCCGAGGAGGACCCCACCTTCCAGGTCGCCACCAACGAGGAGACCGGCCAGACCGAGATCTCCGGGATGGGCGAGCTGCACCTCGAGGTCCTCGTCGACCGCATGAAGCGCGAGTTCAACGTCGAGGCCAACGTCGGCAAGCCGCAGGTCTCCTACCGCGAGACGATCAAGGGCCACGCCGAGAACATCGAGGGCCGCTTCGTGCGCCAGACCGGCGGCTCGGGCCAGTACGGCATCGTCTACCTCGACATCGAGCCGGCCCCCGGCGAGGGGTTCGACTTCGTCTCGAAGATCAAGGGTGGCTCGGTACCCACGGAGTTCATCCCGGCCGTCGAGAAGGGCGTCGAGGAGGCGCTCGAGTCCGGCGTGAGGGCCGGCTACCCGATGGTCGACGTGCGGGTCACGCTGGT
>Ga0081540_1000805_pt1 | contig 28833 bp, 26 predicted proteins | sample TabmetS2T1R1_FD_71024 | JGI IMG/M metagenome (GOLD analysis project Ga0081540, IMG submission 71024) | Tabebuia heterophylla rhizosphere microbial communities from the University of Puerto Rico - S2T1R1 | ecosystem: Host-associated > Plants > Roots > Rhizosphere ...
CCGCCACGGCCGGCGCGAGCAGCCCCCCCATCGGCTGGCCGCTGTCCGCCGTCGCGGCGGCCCCCGCGGCGAGCACCGCGACGCTGGTCAGCAGCCAGGGCAGCAGCAGGGAGGGCGTGGTCAGCAGGGCCCGGGCCAGGCCAGGCGAGCGGAGCAGCCGGCCCGCGGTTCGCTCCAGCCAGCCCGGCTGGCGGCGCCACACCTGGGCGGCCACCGAGATCCACACCCGGCCCAGGTCGACGTCGTCCGGGGCATCGTTCCGCAGACCGCTCACCACATGCCTCCTTCGGGCACTCGCAGGGCGGCGCGCAGCCGCCGCCGGACCCGGTGCGCACGGCTCTTCACCGTGCCCGGCGGCACCCCGAGCAACTCGGCCACCTCGGCTACCGGCCGGTCCTGTTCGTACATCAGCCGCCATACCTCACGCTCCGGGCTCCCGTCCGGACCCAGGGTCGCGACCGCGACCTCGAGGTCAGCCCGGGCCAGCGCGATGTCGGCCGGGTCGGAGCCATCCGGGCCGGCCGGCAGGCCGGCGGGCAGCGCGGCACCGGCTTGCCCCGCGGGCGTGACCGGGCCCCGGCGGCGGAGCAGCAGCGCGGCCTGACGCCGGGCGATCCCCCACAGCCAGCCACCGCAGGCACCCTGCGGCTGGTAGCCACGCGCGCGGCGCCAGGCGGCCAGGAACGTCTCCTGCAGCACGTCCTCCACGTCGGCGGCGGGCAGCACCGCCCGCAGCCGGACCGCCAGCCACGGCGCGTGCCGGCCGAACAGCTCGCGCAGCGCCGTGTCGTCGCCGGCCGCTACGCGGGCGACCAGCTCGTCGTCATCCATTGCCTCTCTATTGCACCCCGGGACGGCTAGGTTCACGTAGCTCTAGCGAACGGCAGCGGCACCGGTGAGCGCGGCCGCGGCCAGGGTGCGAGCGGCCTCGAGCGACCCGACCAGGGGGTGCAGCGCGAAGGCGCGCAGCGCATCGCCGGCCGAGCCGGTCAGGGCGGCCGAGGCGATGGCCCGCTCGCAGCTCTTCACCGTGCTCATCAGGCCCAGCTCGTGATCTGACGGTGCCGCCGCCGGCAGCGGCACCGCGCCGTCGCCGTCCACCCGGCACACGGTCTCGATGACCGCGTCCGGGGCCAGCGCCGTGACCGTGCCGCCGTTGCGGACGTTCAGGATGAGCCGGGCCGGTGCCGACCCTGTGAATCCGGTCAGGGCCCTCCCCATGAGCGCGGAGGCCAGCCCGATCGCGATGGCCTCGTAACCGCCCGCCTCGACGTCGGCGGCGTCCCGCTCCCCGGAGCGCAGCTCCGCGAAGTAGCTGCGCTTGCGCTCGTCGTTGGCCCCGGCCCACAAGGCGGCGGCCCGGCCGGGATCAGCGGCGGCGGCCGCGAAGAACCGCTGCTGCTCGGCCCGGACGTGCTCGGCCCGCGTTCGGCCGGCTCCCCGCACGTCCCGCAGCGCCTCGGATCGGGCGTAGTACCAGTACAGGTACTCGTTCGGGATCGCGCCGAGGGCCTGGAGCAGGTCGGCGCCGAACAGCCGGCCCTCTTCAGTCCGCTTCAGCGCGTCCGGGTCAGCCAGCAGCCCGGGCAGCCGGTCGGTGCCGTCCACCCGCAGCCCGCGCAGCCAGCCCAGGTGGTTGAGCCCCAGGTAGTCCACCTCGACCCCGTCCGGCACCTGGGCCAGCCTGGTGCCCGGATTCACCCCCGCGGCAGCGCAGGCCCGGCGGACCAGTCCCGTGGGTGAATCGCAGACGCCGACGACTCGCGGCCCGAGCGTGGCCGCCATGACCTCGGTCACGATGCCGGCCGGGTTGGTCATGGAAATGACCCAGGCCCGGGGGGCAAGTTCGGCCACGCGCCGGGCGATCGCGTCGACCACGGGCACCGCGCGGGCGGCGTAGGACAGTCCGCCCGCGCCGACCGTCTCCTGCCCGATCACGCCGGCGTCCAGCGCGGAACGCTCGTCGGCGACCCGGCCGTCAAGACCGCCCACCCGCAGCGCCGCGAAGATCACGTCAGCCCCGCGCAGGGCGGTGTCCAGGTCGGTGGTGGTGCGCAGCGGCAGGCCGTCAGCGGCCAGCACGGCGGAGATCACGGCGAGCCGTTCGGGCACCACGTCGTACAGCACGACCTCGCCGACGGCGAGGCCGCTGGCGGCTAGCTCCCGGCAGATCAGCGGCACCCGGAACCCGCCGCCGCCGAGGATGGTGACTCGCACGCCCCGACCCTATCGGGCAGACTGGCCTGACAGGCGATCGACGGGGGGCCATCAGGAGAGCCGGGATGAACGAGCATCACGACGACGACCAGTACGACCTGTTTGTGCACGGCACCGTGTTTTTCGACGTCGTCTTCACCGGCCTGGAGTCCATGCCCGTACGCGGCACCGAACTCCAGGCGTCCGGGATGGGGTCGTGTCCTGGCGGCATCGCCAACCTCGCCATCGCGGCCAGCCGGCTGGGCGTGCATACGTCCCTGGCCGCCGCGTTCGGCGACGATGTCTACGGGGACTTCTGCTGGTCGACGCTGACCGAGCAGGAAGGCGTCGACCTGACGTACTCACGCCGGTTCGCCGACTGGCACTCTCCGGTGACGGTCTCCATGGTGGTCGAACGGGACCGGGCGCTGATGACCCACATGCATCCGCCGCCCGTGCCGGTCAGCGAGCTGCTCTGCACCATCCCCCCGGCCAGGATCGGCTTCGCGCACCTCGATCCCGAACCGCGCGAGTGGTTCCGCTCGGCGGCCTCGGACGGCATGCTGCTGTTCGCCGATACCGGCTGGGACACCGATGAGAAGTGGCCGCCGAGCGTCCTGGACCAGCTGGAGAACTTCCACGCCTTCCTGCCCAACAGCGTCGAGGCGATGGCCTACACCCACACCGACGACCCGCACGACGCTCTGCACGCGCTGGCCGACCGCGTGCCCGTCGCGGTGGTCACCTGCGGCGGGCAGGGTGCGATCGCCATCGACTCCAGCACCAGCGAGCAGGAGTGGGTTCCGGCGCTACCGGTCAACGCCCACGATCCGACCGGAGCCGGGGATGTCTTCGGCGCCGCCTTCGTGCTCGGCACCCTGGACGAGTGGCCGCTGCGGCAGCGGCTCGCGTTCGCCAACCTCTGCGCCGCGCTTTCGGTTCAGTACGTCGGCGGATCGCTGGCCGCACCGGGATGGGGCGACATCATCGACTGGCTCGGGCGCACCCGGGCCAAGGCCGCCGATGGCTCCAGCCACGCCGCCGAATTGGCCAGAAGCTACGAGTTCATCACCGATGTCCTGCCTGAGTCCGGCCGGATCTCGGTCCGCCGCGCCCGGGCCACCATCGCCCGGATCTCGGACGCCGAGACACACCGGCGCCGGGGCTGACCCTACCCGGACGCGGGGCGCCGGGCGATGATGACGGTGGCGTCCAGATCGGCCGAGCGGGCGACGCGCGCGGCCAGGCCGCCGGCCGTGACAACGGCCTCGGCCAGCGAGGCCTGGCGGTCGCTGGTCTCGCTGAGCAGGTACCCGCCGGGCGCCAGCCACGCTGCGGCCCCGATGGCGACCCGGCGCAGCACATCGAGGCCGTCCGCGCCGCCATCCAGCGCGGCGCGCGGCTCGTGTGCCCGCGCCTCGGCCGGCAAAAGCTCGATGTCCCGGGCGGGCACGTAGGGCACGTTGGCGGCCAGGACCGCGACCCGGCCACGCAGCACCGCTGGCAGCGGGGCGTACAGATCACCCTGGTAGACGCGGTCGGCTGGGAGGTTCTGCCGGGCGCAGCGTACCGCGGCCGGGTCGATATCGGCCGCGTACACGTCGACCCCCTCCACCGCGGCGGCCAGGGCCGCGCCGATCGCGCCCGCGCCGCAGCACAGATCGACGATCACGTCACCACGGCGGGCCAGGGCTGCGGCCTGCCGGACGAGGAACTCGGTACGCCGCCGCGGCACGAAGACGCCGGGCGCGACGGTGATCCGCAGGCCGCAGAACTCGGCCCAGCCGAGGACCTGTTCCAGCGGCAGGCCCGCAACGCGCTGGCCGACCATGGCGTCGAGTTCGGCCGGAGTCCGGGCGGCCGCGATGAGCAGCCTGGCCTCGTCCTCGGCGAAGACGCAGCCCGCGGCGCGGAGCCTGGTGACGATGACGGAATCCGGGACAGCCATCCTGGGGCTACGGCCGGCGGGCGGCCTGTCGGGTTGCTGCCTTGTAGGCGGATTTCCGGGCCAGCTTGGCGATCTTCTTGTCCGGGTGATACTTGCCGATCACGGTCAGCACGTCCGCCGCATCCGGATGCGGTACCCGCGCCATCAGCTCGAACACCGCCGGTTCCTGCCCCGCCGGGATCATTTCACTGAGCCGCTTCACCAGAGCCTCCGGTTCGTGGCCGGCATCCTCGCCCGGGTCATCCCAGCCCTCCGCGGCGAGCGCGTCGGTGATCATCCAGGCCAGGTCGTGGTCGTCGGGCTCCAGCCCCGGCGGCGAGGCCGCGGCGAGATCGCCGCCGGCCAGCGCGGCCAGGGCGCCTTTCGCGTACGCGCGCAGCTCGATCCGGTCGAGCGCCTCGCGCCACGCGGGCTCGGCGGGTGCACCGATTTCGGTAATCACGACACCGACCGCGAGGATGCGCGACGCCGGGTCGGATGCGGCCGCGACGGCCAGCAGTTCCCTGGCCGCGGGCTCCGCCGTCTGGTGCGACAGCCAGGCAGCGGTCTCGGCGAGGAACTCTTCCTCGGACGCGCCCGCGGCCAGGGAGATCAGCTGCGCCGCGGTCATGTGCTCGGCGTCCGGAAGCAGCGGGATCTCCACCCCGGATTCGACGAGCTGCTCGCGGACCGCAGCCAGGCCCAGGGGCGTCAGCCGGGCCACGGGGCCGTCCTCGGCGTCGTCTATCTGGATGGCGTGGTGTTCGGCCATCAGGTCCAGCAGCAGCCGCGCGGGATCGCCGTGCTCGCGGACCCACGACTGCCAGGCTTCCTCCGCCCGGGCGGGCGGCAGCTCGTTCGTTGCGGCGGCCCTGATCACCTCGCTGACCTCGGCCACGGGCAGGCCATCGGGCCGGGCCAGGAAGAGCGTCACCGCCAGCGCCGCTCCGTGTCCGGAGAAATCCAGGTCTTCGGACCGGTCTGGATCCAGGGCGGCGGCGGAGGCCAGCGTGTCGCCGATGACCAGGCCGAACACCATCTCCCAGATGTCGAGGACCTCGTCGTCGTCGCCGTCGTCCCAGGCATGGGCGGACTCGCCGGGGACGGCGTTCGCCGGGTCCTCATCCAGGTCGATGAATACCGCGTCGAGGGCCATCCACCACAGGTACGGCAGGCGCGCGACGTCAATGCCGAGCTCGGCGGCGGCTTCGGCGGCATCACCGCTGGCCAGCTCCTCATCCTCGGTGACCGCACGGCCTGTTCCCAGCCACCACGCCAGCTTCCGCAACTGCGCCATCAGCGGAACGCGCCGGGCCAGCGCGGCCAGTTCCCCGGGCTCGGGCAGCCGCACTGGCGCCAGCTGGTCGGGCAGGCCGAAGGCCTCCTTCAGGTCGAGGAGGTCGTCGTCGTCCTCGTCGTCACCGGCCCCGGCCAGGTGCGCGTTGTAGCGGGCGATCCAGTGGTCCACCGCCGCCTGGTCGTCGAGGTCGACGCCCTCGGCGGCCATCGCGTGGACGAGAGACCTGGCCATCCCCCAGTTCGCCGGGTCCATCATCGCCTCGGTGAACCGCGGCGCCACCTCGTCCAGCTCTCGTTCCAGTGCGCGTGCCGTGCTCTGCGGTATCTCGCCGCGTTCGGCGAGGTAGGCGAGGAAGTCGCGGACCGCGGGGATCGTGTCCTCGGTGTCGTCGGCGCCGAACGCGGTGATCTTGCGCGGGTAGATCTGCAGCAGCAGTTCTCTCAGGTCCCCGGCAGCGAGATCGGCCGGGCCCTCGACGTCGAGGTAGTTCCGCATCAGGTCGAGCAGGGTCTCTACCTCGCCGACGGCCGTTTCGGGATCGGCGCTCAGCTTCCGCTTCGTGGCTGCCGTCCACTGCTCGAAGCCATCCAGCGCCGCATCGAAGGGGTCCTTCGTCATAGGGCCCAACCCTAAACCCCGGGGCGGTCGCGGATGCGGCTACCGGAGCGACCGGAGCACGTACTGCATAATGCCCCCGTGCCGGTAGTAGTCGGCCTCACCGGGAGTGTCGATCCGGACGGCAGCGCGGAATTCCTTGTCACCGGCCGTCACCGTTACCTCGTTCGGTACGTTTCCTGAATTTATTTCCTCGATACCGCGGATATCGAACGTTTCCTCGCCGGTGAGTCCGAGGGAAGCCGCGGACTGACCCGGCCGGTACTGGAGCGGCAGGACGCCCATGCCGATCAGGTTGGACCGGTGGATGCGCTCGAAGGACTCGACCAGCACCGCGCGCACGCCGAGCAGGAGCGTGCCCTTCGCGGCCCAGTCGCGGGATGAGCCTGAGCCGTATTCCCTGCCGCCGAGGACGATCAGCGGGGTGCCGTCGTCGATGTACTGGCGGGACGCGTCGTAGATGGACATCTGCTCGCCGTCCTTGGCCGTCACCCCGCCCTCGGTGCCCGGCGCGAGCTGGTTGCGCAGCCTGATGTTGGCGAACGTGCCCCGGATCATCACCTCGTGGTTGCCGCGCCGGGAGCCGTAGGAGTTGAAGTCCCTGCGCTCGACCCCGTGCTCGGTCAGGTACGTCCCGGCCGGGCTGTCCGTCTTGATCGCCCCGGCCGGCGAGATGTGGTCGGTGGTCACCGAGTCGCCCAGCTTGGCCAGCACCTTCGCGCCCACGATGTCGGTGACCGCCTCCGGCTCGGCGGGCATCCCGTCGAAGTACGGCGGGCGCCGCACGTAGGTGGACGCCTCGTCCCAGGCGAAGGTATCGCCCGACGGGATGTCCAGCCCGCGCCAGTTGTCATCGCCGGAGAACACGTCGGCGTAGTCCCGGGTGAACATCTCCTCGGCCACCGCGTGCTGCACCACGTCGGCGATCTCCTCCGGCGACGGCCAGATGTCCGCGAGGTAGACCGGCTTGCCCTCGGCGCCGGAGCCGATCGGCTCGCGCTGCAGGTCGATGTCCATGGTCCCGGCCAGCGCGTACGCCACGACCAGCGGCGGGGAGGCCAGGTAGTTCATCTTCACGTCCGGGTTGATCCGGCCCTCGAAGTTCCTGTTGCCGGACAGCACGGCCGTCACGGCCAGGTCGTTGTCGTTCACCGCCTCGCTGATCGCGGGCGGCAGCGGTCCGGAGTTGCCGATGCAGGTGGTGCAGCCGTAGCCGACCAGGTTGAAGCCGAGCTTGTCCAGGTACGGCAGCAGCCCAGCGCGCTCGTAGTAGTCCATGACCACCTTGGAGCCCGGCGCCAGCGTGGTCTTGACCCACGGCTTGCGGGCCAGGCCCCGGTCGACCGCGTTCTTGGCCAGCAGTGCGGCGCCGACCATGACGCTCGGGTTGGACGTGTTGGTGCAGGACGTGATCGCGGCGATGACCACGGAGCCGTGATCGACAGCGGTTGTCGTGCCGTCCTCGAGGGTGACCTGGATCGGGTTCGAGGCACGGGTGCCGTCGCCGGCGGCCACCGGGTCGGAGGCCGGGAAGGTGCCGGCCAGGCCGTTGTCCAGGGTGGCTTCGGTCACGTAGTTCGGTAGCGCGTCGCGGAAAGCCTGCTTGGCGTCGGCCAGCGTGATCCGGTCCTGCGGGCGCTTCGGCCCGGCGATGGACGGCACCACGGTGGACAGGTCGAGGCTGAGCTCCTCGGAGTACCGGGTTTCCGCCGCCGGGTCGTGCCAGAGCCCCTGCTCCTTGGCGTACGCCTCGACCAGGTCGAGTTTCTCCTGCGAGCGGCCCGTGAGCCTCAGGTAGTCCAGGGTGTTCTGGTCGATCGGGAAGATCGCGCAGGTAGAACCGAACTCCGGAGACATGTTGCCGATCGTGGCCCGGTTGGCCACCGGGACCGCGGCCACGCCCTCGCCGGTGAACTCGACGAACTTGCCCACCACGCCGTGCTTGCGCAGCATCTCGGTGATCGTGAGCACCAGGTCGGTGGCGGTGGCGCCGCTGGGCAGCTCGCCGGTCAGCCGGAAGCCGACCACCTTCGGAATGAGCATGGAGATCGGCTGGCCGAGCATGGCCGCCTCCGCCTCGATGCCGCCCACGCCCCAGCCGAGCACGCCCAGGCCGTTCTGCATGGTGGTGTGCGAGTCGGTGCCCACGCAGGTGTCGGGGTAGGCGGTATGGTCGCGCGTCATCACGACCCGGGCCAGGTACTCGATGTTCACCTGGTGCACGATGCCGGTGCCCGGCGGGACCACCTTGAACTGGCTGAACGCCTCCTGGCCCCAGCGCAGGAACTGGAACCGCTCCCGGTTGCGCTGGAACTCGATCTCCACGTTCCTGGTGAAGGCGTCCGGGCTGCCGAACACGTCGGCCACCACCGAGTGGTCGATGACGAGTTCGGCCGGGATGAGCGGGTTGATCTTGGTGGGGTCGCCGCCGAGAGACTGCATGGCCTCGCGCATCGCGGCCAGGTCGACCACGGCGGGCACGCCGGTCAGGTCCTGCAGGATGACCCGGGCCGGGGTGAACTGGATCTCGGTGTCGGGTTCCCCGGCTGGGTTCCAGCCCGCCAGCGCGGTTATCTGGCTGGCGGTGATGTTGGCGCCATCCTCGTTGCGGAGCAGGTTCTCCAGCAGGATCTTCAGGCTGAACGGGAGGCTGGCCGAACCTTCCGCAGCGTCCAGCCGGTAGATCTCGTACCGCTCGCCCGCGACCTCAAGGGCCGCCCGGCTGCCGAAGCTGTTCGCTGTCATCGTGTGCTGAGCCTCCTCGCTCGCATCAGTGCCGTCCCGCGCTGGTGTCCAACCTACAGTATCTCGATATCAAGCTACTTAGCGAGGGGTTCGCCGAGAAATCTCGACGTCAAGCTACTTTGCCTCGCGCCTGTGCGCGGCGCGGCTGGGCCGTACGACATGAATGCCGCGTTCATGCTGCTCCAGGTGCATGGCTGGGACATCCATGCAGTATGAACCGGGCTAGCTCTTTAGGATGACGCTGTCATCGTCGGTATCTCAAGCGGGAGAGGACGTCAGGTAGATGCGCTTCGCCATCAAGACCAGGCCCGAGCACCAGACTTGGGAGGAGATCCGCGACGCGTGGATCGCGGCGGACGAGATCCCGCTGTTCGAGTCGGCGTGGAACTGGGACCATTTCTACCCGCTGTCCGGGGACCTGACCGGCCCGAACTTCGAGGCCTGGACGACGCTGGCCGCGCTGGCCCAGGCGACCCGGCGGATCAGGCTCGGCTGCCAGGTGACCGGCATGGTCTACCGGCACCCCGCGGTGCTGGCCAACATGGCCGCGACGGTGGACATCATCTCCGGCGGGCGGCTGGAACTCGGCCTGGGCGCCGGGTGGAACCAGATGGAATGCGACGCCTACGGCATCGACCTGCCGCCGCTGCGCGAGCGGTTCGACCGGTTCGACGAGGGGGTCGAGGCCATCGTCAGCTTGCTGAGCCAGACCACCACCACCTTCGCCGGGCAGTACGTCAAGCTGACCGACGCGCGGTGTGAGCCGAAGCCGGTGCAGCGGCCGCACCCGCCGGTCACCATCGGGGGCCGCGGCAAGAAGCGCACGCTGCGCACGGTGGCGCGCTGGGCCCAGCAGTGGAACGCGATCGTGCCGGACCCGGGCGAGTGGCTGGAGCTCAAGGCGGTGCTGGCCGGGCACTGCGCCGCGATCGGGCGCGACGTGAACGAGATCACCTGCTCGGTCAACGTGCGCATCGACCCCGAAACGGGCCTGGAGCCAGTCGTCGCCGAGGCAACCGCTTATCGTGACGCAGGCGTCGACCTGGTCATCGTGAACCTGCCGCTACACGCCAAGCCCGATTCGCTACCGCCGCTGGCCGAGGCGCTCTCGCCGCTGGCGTAAGCGCGCCGGCGGCGGGAACACGCAGGCCTAAGGCGCCGCCGGCTCCATCCGCCAGGCGCTCGTGCAGGGCGCGGCTGGCGCCGGCCATCAGGGGCGGCACGCCGAGCTCGGCGAGCATGTCCGCGGCCGCTGCCATCTCGGCGGCGCGGCGCACCGCGTGCCTGCGGGTGCCGTCGGTGATCCGGTCCACGATGGCGGCGTCGGCCGCGGTGAGTTCGGCCGCGATGTGCTCCCGCAGCCACGGCTCGTCGCCCGCGGCCCTGGCGGCCTCCAGGGCCTCGATGATCGAGGCGGCCATGCCCTTGTAAAACACGCTGCGCAGGAGTTTCTTGCTGGCCGCGAGCCCGGGCGGGCCGTCGAGCACCTCGATGCCGGCGCCGAGAGGCCCGAGCAGGGCGGCGTAGCGGGCGGCTCCGGGTCCGCTGGCCAGCATCGGGACCCGCAGGCCGCGACCGGGCACCGGGGCCATCATCGCGACGTCGGCGAACGGCACGCCCGCGTCGGCCGCCAGGCCCGCCAGCTTCCGCTTGGTGCCGGGCGAGGCGGTGTTCAGGTCGGCCCACACGACGTCCGGCCGCGGCTGCCCTCCGGGGAGCAGGCCGGGTAGCCCGGCCTTGAACGCCTCGACCGCCGCCTTCGCGCTGTTGACGCTCAGCACGAGCTGCGTCCCTTGCGCCGCCTCGGCCTCGCTGGCGGTGTCCAGGACGGGTTCGGCCGCCGGGACCGCCGGATCGTAGCCGCGGACCCGGGTCCCCGCGGCGGCCAGGTCGCGGGCGATGAGGGAACCGGCCTCGCCGAGGCCGAGCACCGCGATGACCAGCGTCTGTCCGTCCCGGGTCACCATGCGCGGGGCTGGTCGGCTGTGACGGGGACGCCTTCGGGCGGGGTCTTCGGGCCTTCCGGCTGGGCTCCCCCTGCCGACCCGGCCGGACCGGGCTGCCGGAAGTAGTCGCTGATGAGCTCGCGCTGCTGGGCCAGCAGCTGGTCGAAGTGCTTGTCGACGTTCGCCTCGCCGATCGCCTCCGCGGTCAGGTACAGATCCTTGATCTGCTCGAGCTTGCGCGCGCGCTCGTACGCCGACTCCGCGGGCGCGTCGCCTGCTGCAGGGTCCGCTGGTGCCTGGTCCGCGTGCGGCGGATCGGAGGACGACACCAGCGGCTCGAACGGGCCGCGGGCTTCCTCACCCGGCTGCGGCTCGCCGGGGCCGGCAGCACTGCCGGGCAGGTCATACCAGTACGCGGCGTCGTTCCCGCCCGGGCCCGGCCCGGTCGCGGCGGGACCGCCCGGCTGGTCGCCGGTGTCCCGGTAGACGTACACGCCGTTGGGTGCCCCGGCAGGAGGAGCTGGCTCGGCGGGGCGGCCGAAGCCCGGCGGCCTGGCCCGGCCCGCCGGGCGGACGGGGTGATCCGACGCCCGGATGACCTTCGCGTAGCCGCCGTCGAAGGGCGTGTCGTCGTCGGCCGGGCCGCGGTAACCGGGAACGTCCGCGTGACCCGGCGGCCCCGGCCGGTGGCCGCCAGGGGCTCCGTATCCAGGGGCTCCATATCCGGGGGCTCCATATCCGGGGGCGCCGTGTCCGGGGGCCGCGTGTCCGGGGAATCCGTATCCCGGGGCTCCGTATCCCGGGCCGGCCGCGCTCCGTCCGGCGCCGTGGTCCCGGGGGTGCCCGGGGCCCGGCGGCGGGTAGGCAGGATCGCGCGCAGGCACGGGGCCGCCCGGCCGGACGGGTCCGCCGGGTCCCATGCGGCCGGGGCGCGAGGCATCGCGGGGGTTCGGCCCCGGACCCGCCCCGCGGGGCGGGAACGGCTCGCGGCCCGGCGCGCCGTCGCGGCCCGGCATCGGGTTGCCCGCCCGCGGCGCCTCGCGAGGACGTCCGTACGCGTGGGGTGGCGTGGGGGGCGCCGGCTGGCCGCCCGGGCCGTATGGCACCCGGCCGGGACCGCCGCCTGGGTTCATTCCCGGCGGGTAGCCGAGGCGCGGAGGCTGAGGTCGGGTCCAGCCCGAAGGCGACCGTTCCTGGCCGCGCCCGCCGGCGTGAGCCCCGGGAACCGGCCCTCCGGGACCCGGGCCGGGTCCCGCGGTGCGCAGGATCTCCGGGATGTCCCGGCCGTCCGGTGTTCCGGGCGCGCGGCTTTCCCCGGGCGGATCGATGAGGCCGCCAGGCGAGTACACGTTCGTCGGGTTCAGCAGGGGCGGCCGCCCGGAACGCGCTGCGCCGTCGCGCCCGGCGTGCCCGCCGGCCTGTGCAGCGCCGGCCGGCGCAGTGCTGGCCGGCGCAGTGCTGGCCGACGCAGTGCTGGCCGACGCAGTGCCGGGCCGGTGAGCGCCGGGCCGCTGGCCGCCGGGTTGCCGAGTACCGGGCGGCCGAGTACCGGGGCCGGGGGCTCCGCGGCGGTGATCAGCCCGGCTCGCCCGCGACCGGGATCTGCCGGTTCCCCCCATGACGAACGCCACCAGGGCGACCAGGCCGAACGCGACGCCCGCCGCCGCGACTTCAAGTCCCAGCCTGGTCATGTGCGCGGGCTGGTGCGTGGCCGTCAGGATGGCGCCGATCATGATCGTCACGACGGCCGCCACCGACAGGACGATAACGAGCCGCACCCTCCTGGTCGTGGCGGTTCCCGAGCGCACTGCTCAACGATCGCATCGCGGTTAGCGGCCCGCAAGCCAAATGGCCAGCTGTAACCATTCTGACCTTCATGGAAGGAGGGTCACCGGCCGGCTTAATCGAGCGAATTGGTCCGGACCACCGTTAACGCGGCTGACCAGGCATTTTTCATTAAAGAACGAACTGGGTTCCGGTGCCTGGAGTGACTGGCGATACGTTATGTGCATGATCAGTCAGGCGGACAAAGCACAGAGGTTCCTGGAGCTGCACCGGCCGGGTGAGCCGCTCCTCATGCCGAACCCCTGGGACCTGGGCTCGGCCCGGCTGCTCGCATCGCTCGGCTTCGCGGCTCTGGCCACCACGAGCTCGGGCTTCGCGGCCACCCTGGGCCGCAACGACGGCTCGGTGAGCAGGGACGAGGCGATGATCCACGCCGCGGTGATCGTGGCGGCGACGGACCTGCCGGTCTCAGCGGACCTGGAGAACGCCTACGCGGACGAGCCGGCCGGGGCCGCCGAGACCATGCGGCTGGCGATCGAGGTCGGCCTGGCCGGCGCCTCGATCGAGGACTTCGCCGACGAGCCCGGGATCTACCACATCGGGCAGGCCACCGAACGGGTCGCGGCGGCCGCCGAGGCAGCTCACGCGGGCCCCGGCCGCCTGGTGCTCACCGCCCGGGCGGAGAACTTCATCCGCGGCAACCCCGATCTCGCCGACACGATCGCCAGGCTCCAGGCCTACCAGGAGGCTGGCGCCGACGTCCTGTACGCACCGGGCCTGCGCAGTTTCGAGGACATCAGCCAGGTGGTCCGCGAGGTGGACCGGCCGGTCAACGTGCTCGCCCTGGACGACACCCCGCCCGTGGCCGAGATGGCCCGGGCCGGGGTGGCCAGGATCTCGGTGGGCGGCGGGTTCGCGTTCGCCGCCCTGGGGGCGGTCGCCGCCGCCGCCACCGAACTACGCGACCAGGGAACTTATGGCTGGCGGGCGGGCGCTGCGGCCGGCGGGGCGGCTGCCCGCCGTGCGTTCGGCTGAATTATCCGAACGGTCCGGGCGTGTGCCGCACCGGCCGGGCCCGCGCCTGCCCGGGCCGCACTACACCTGCGGCATCACGTCCGAGGCGATCAGCGCCAGGTGATCGAGGTCGTCCAGGTCGAGCACTTGGAGGTAGACCCGTTCGGCGCCGATACCGGCGAACTCGGCCAGCTTCGCCGCCACCTCACCCGGCGTGCCGCCGACGGCGGTCTCGCGGATCCGGTCCGGCTCCCAGCCGATCGCGGCCGCCCGGCGGCGGAACTCGGCCTCATCCTTGCCGCAGCACACCGTCTGGGCCACGGAGTAGATCACGGAGGACGGATCGCGTCCAGCGGCCTGGCAGGCCTCGCGGACGCGGCCGAACGCGGCGGCCGAATCCGCCACGGTGCGGAACGCCACGTTGTACTCGTCGGCGTACCTGGCCGCCAGCCGCGGCGTGCGGCGCGCGCCCGCACCGCCCACGATGACCGGCGGGCGCGGCCGCTGGGCCGGCTTCGGCAGCGCAGGCGAGTCCGCCAGCTGGTAGTGCGTCCCGTCGAAGGAGAACGTCTCGCCGTCCGGGGTCTCCCACAGGCCGGTGACGATGGCGAACTGCTCCTCCAGGCGGTCGAAGCGCTCGCCGAGAGACGGGAACGGTATGCCGTAGGCGCTGTGCTCACGCTCGAACCAGCCGCTCCCGAGGCCGAGCTCAACCCGGCCGCCGCTCATCTGATCGACCTGCGCCACGGAGATCGCGAGCGGACCCGGCAGCCGGAACGTCGCCGCGGTGACCATGGTCCCGAGCCGGACGCGGCTGGTCTCGACGGCCAGGGCGCCCAGCGTGACCCAGGAGTCGGTCGGCCCGGGCCGCCCCGATCCGCCCATCGCCAGGTAGTGGTCGGATCTGAAGAACGCGTCGAAACCGAGTTCCTCGGTGGCCAGCGCCACCGCGCGCAGCGTCTGGTAATCGGCGCCCTGCTGCGGTTCGGTGAAGATCCGGAGTTTCATGGCCCCATCCTGCCAGGGCTCAGACGAAGAACCGGTCCCAGGCCACCTCGCCGGCCGGGGTGCGGCGGCCTAGCCATCCCACCCCGGTCCTGACGTAACACGGCGCCAGCGTGTGCGCCGCCATGCCCGGGCGCACCACCTCGATGATGACCATCGCGGCGCGGCCGGACCCGAGAGTCTCCTCGCCCGCCTTGATGGCCCGGGCGCGATCGTCCGTGATGCCCATGGCGACCGGCGGCCCGCTTGCTGTCCGGTTGCTTCCGCTCACTGCGACCCACGAATAAAGGATCATGACCTGCCCAGGGATCTGACTCCGCACGGCCGTGGCGGCCCTCACAGTTTCAGACGTTAACGCACGATTAGGTTTCTCGTCTAATCTCGACTAGTGTCGAAGCGTTGCGATTGGCAATATTGCCAATCGAGTACGGTACGAGAGTGTCGATAAGCGACGAATCGGACCCAAGAGCCTATGTGCGACTGGCCGCACGGCTGCGTCGGGAGATAGCCGAGGGGAAGCTCACTCCCGGCATGCCGACGCCGTCCATCACCACCCTGAGCCAGCAATACGGGCATGCCCGGCAGACGTGCGCCAAGGCGCTGCGCACCCTGGAGGACGAGGGCCTGCTGACCCGCGTCCCCGGCCTGGGCTACTACGTCACCGCCACTACCGAGCCCGGATCCTCCGCCCAGCAAGGCACCTGACCCGGCCGTTGAAGCCTGCTAAGCCGGATCGCGGAGCAAGGTGGCGACGCACTCGACGTGATGGGTCATCGGGAACGCGTCGAACGCGCGCAGGCCGTCGAGCACCCAGCCGCGCGCCATGAGCAGGCCGATGTCGCGGGCCAGCGTGGCCGGGTCGCAGGATACGTAGGCGAACCGGGCCGCGCCGTGCCCGGTCGCTCCGAGGTAGTCGATGACCTCGCGGGCCAGCCCTGACCGCGGCGGGTCGGCCACCACCAGCCGGGCGGGCGGCAGCGCCGAGCCCCCGGCGCCGGACTGGCCCCTTGAGTCCCGTGAAGCCCTCGAAACCGGAGAACCGCCGCGGCGGAGTACCGCGGCGACGTCGCCCTTGTGCACCTGCGCCCAGGGCCACTGCCGCAGGTTGTGCCGGGCGTCCCGGACCGCGGCGGCGTCCGCCTCGACGCCGGCCACCGTCCCGCCCGGCCCGACCGCCGGGGCCAGCGTCCCCGCGAACAGCCCGGCGCCGCAGTACAGGTCGAGTGCGACGTCTCCGGGTCGCGGCTCGAGCGCGGTCATGACGGCGTCGGTCAGGGCGTCGGCCGCACCGGGGTGGACTTGCCAGAAGACGCCCGCGCTGACCCGCCAGTCTCGTCCGGCGGCGTGCTGGCTCAGGTAGGCGCGGCCGCGCACGGGAGTCAGCCGGCGGTTCAGCGGCTTCAAGGGTCCGGCCCGGCGCAGCATCGCGTCGGCCCCGGGGATGTCCGGCGGGGCGGATCCTTCCGGGCCGGAGCCTGCCGGGCCGGAACTTGCCGGGCTGACGATCACGGCCCGCTCGCCCGAACCCGTGGCGACGAGGGCCTCCACCGAGGATGTGCCCGGCCAGCGCCGGGCCGTGAGGCCGAGTTCGGTGATGCCCCGATGTGCGATCAGGCATTCGCCGACGTCGATCACCTGGTGGGAGCGATGGGCGCGCAGCCCTGCCACCCCGTCCGGCCGCACCGCGAACTGCACCCGCGTCCGCCAGCCCAGGCCCGCGTCGGGCCCCTCGTCGGCGGGCAGCGGCTCGACGGTGATCTCGCGGTCCAGGCCGGCCAGCCGCCTGAGCTGCTGGCGCAGCACGGTGGCCTTGAGCGCGCGCTGGGCGGGCAGCGTCGCGTGCTGCCAGTCGCAGCCCCCGCAGCCGCCGGGGCGAGCGTGCGGGCACGGCGCCTCGACGCGGTCCGGCGACGCCGCCAGGATCTCTGTCGCCTCGGCCCGGGCCAGCCGTGACGTGACGTCGGTGACCTCGGCGCGGACCGTCTCGCCCGGCAGCGCATGCCGGACGAACACGACCGGCCCGTCGTCCGGCCGGGCCACGCACCAGCCGCCGTGCGCCACGTCCACGGTCGTCACCTCGATCAGCTGACCCTTCTGGTAGGTCGCCGGAACGTGGCTGGTGCGGGTGGTCCGCGAAGTCAACGCGGCTCCTTCCTTCAGTTTCCTTCAGTGCGGAGAAAATCCCCGCCTTCCAGGCGGGGAGAAGGCCAAGTGAGGGCATACCTTTGTGGTGCTGGTGTGGTCGCGAGGCGCCGCTGCGCTCAGGGACCTACTCATCGTTGGAGGACGGTCGTGCACATCGTAATCATGGGCTGCGGTCGAGTCGGGTCGACGCTCGCCCACATACTCGAGGACCGGGACAATACGGTCGCGGTCATCGACAGGGACCCGGAGGCGTTCCGCAGGCTCCGCTCCTCGTTCAAGGGCGACCGCATCACCGGGATCGGGTTCGACCGGGCCGTGCTCACCCAGGCGGGCATCGAGCGCGCCGACGCCTTCGTCGCGGTCAGCAGCGGCGACAACTCCAACATTATCTCCGCCCGGGTGGCGCGCGAGACGTTCAACGTGGAGCGGGTGGTGGCCAGGATCTACGACCCGCGCCGGGCCGAGGTCTACGAGCGCCTCGGCATCCCCACCGTGGCTACGGTGCGCTGGACCGCCGACCAGATGCTGCGCAAGATCGTCCCGGAAGGCGGCGAGCCGCTCTGGCGCGACCCCAGCGGCAAGATCGTGCTGGCTGAGGTGGGGTTCACGCCGGCCTGGATCGGCGAGCAGGTGAAGTCGGTGGAGGCCAGCACGACGAGCCGGATCGCCTTCGTGGACCGGCTGGGCCAGGCGTTCGTGCCCGAACCAGGTACGGTCCTGCAGGAAGGGGACGTGCTGCACGTGGTGGCCCGGGAGAACGACCTGGACCGGATCGCGGCGGCCTTCGCCACCCGGGGAGGCGAGCACTGATGCGGATCGCGATCGCGGGAGCCGGGGCGGTGGGCCGGTCCATCGCCGGCGAGCTGCTGGAGAACGGGCACGAGGTGCTGCTCATCGACAACTCGCCCAAGTCCATCAAGGTGGACAGCGTGCCCCGGGCCGAGTGGCTGCTCGCCGACGCCTGCGAGATCAGCTCCCTGGATGACGCGGCGCTGCAGCGCTGCCAGGTGGTGATCGCGGCGACCGGCGACGACAAGGTGAACCTGGTCGTATCGCTGCTGGCCAAGACCGAGTACGGGGTGCCGCGCGTGGTGGCCCGGGTGAACCACCCGGGCAACGAGTGGCTGTACAACGAGTCCTGGGGCGTCGACGTCGCCGTCTCCACGCCGCGGCTGCTTTCCGCCCTGGTCGAGGAGGCGGTCAGCGTCGGCGACCTGGTACGGCTGATGACGTTCGGGCAGAGCGAGGCGGGCCTGGTCGAGCTGACCATGCCGGACGACGCGCCGCTGGTCGGCCAGCGCGTGGGCGGCATCGACTGGCCCGCGGACACCTCGCTGGTCGCCATCTTGCGTGAGGGCCGGGTACTGGTGCCGCAGCCGGATGACCCGCTGCAGGCCGGCGACGAGCTGTTCTTCGTGACCAGCGAGGACGTCGAAGACGAGCTTGGCCGGCTGCTGCGGTCCAGCGACTAGCCGGACGGCTAGCGAGTCTCGGTGAACTCCGGACCGCGCTCGAAGGGGTTCAGGTCCCCGCCGAACCGCTTGTCCTGTTCCGCGGCGGCCTGCTCCTCGAGAGCCTGGCGCGCTTCGGGCGGGAGCCGCAGTTCGAGTATCTCCCGCGGCGGCACCGGGTGCTCACCGCGGACCACGACAACGTCCCTGAATACCTCTTCGAGCAGGTCGGCCTGGTCGCCACCGTCCGCGGCCGGCCCGGTAAACAGCCCGCGCACGAACCAGCGGGGCCCGTCGACGCCGACGAACCTGACCGGCCGCATTCCGCCCGGCTCAGCAGGCCCCTGGCCGGGCTCGGCCGGTACCTGTGCCATCAGCTCGATCCCGAACGATCCCTCGGTCTCCTGGCTCCGACCGCCCGCCGTGTTCACCTCGGCGGCGATCTCGGCCCGGACGTCGTCCCACAGCGCGCCACGGCGGGCCGCCGCGAACGCCTGAATCTGGACCTCGCTCTCCCGGTACCTGATCGTCACCCAGGCACCGTGCTGCTCGGCCATGACCAGCTGGATCTCGTGCTCGGGCCCGATCGGCACCTGCAAGCTGCCGAGGTCCACCCGCTCGAAGGCAGGAAAGGGCTCGTCCGCGTCCCACGGGCCGCCTTCCGCACGCGGGACTCCCGCGGGCTGCTCCGGCTCGTCGTAATCGAACTCGTCGCGGTCCGCGTCTTCTGAACGACGCCGACGAAACACTCCGCACCTCCTATTTCCCCCGGGGGGGCGACCCCCCCGGTGACCCCCCCGATCCTGGGAGGGCTGCCCGCCCCCCCAGACCCCCCTGGCCCCCCGCCGGGGGGATGAATCCTGCGAACGCTGCTCGGCCGGTGGAACCGAAGCCGCCGTCACCGCGGCTCGACCCGGGAAGCACCGTCACCTCATGGAACAACGCTCGTTCGACGCGCTGGATTACCAGCTGCGCGATCCTGTCTCCGCGGCTGAAGCTGACCCGGTGGTTCCGGTCCGTGTTCAGCAGGGTCACCTTGATCTCCCCGCGGTAGCCCGCGTCGACGGTCCCCGGCGCGTTCACCAGCGTCACCCCGTGCCTGGCCGCCAGGCCCGAGCGGGGATGCACGAACGCCGCGTACCCGTCGGGCAGGGCGATCGCGATCCCGGTCCGCACCAGGGCCCGCTCACCCGGCCCGAGCTCGACGTCCTCGGCCGTCGTGAGGTCCGCGCCCGCGTCGCCCGGATGGGCGTACGACGGCAGCGGGACGCCGGGGTCAAGGCGCTGGATCAGCACGTCAGGCTGGGACTGCGGCAACGGAGAACTCCCTACTGGTGGCACGCACGGTGAGGATAGCGCGACATCCGGGCGCTGTCGCATCCTACGGGCCGCCGGGAGCTGGATCTCGCCGTCCCCGCTCCCGCCACGACTCCATCAGGTCAACTACCCTCGGGTGCATGCATGATTACCGCGAACGGCTCCGCGTACCGCTCGCCTGGTGGCTGCTCGCCGTGCCAAGTGTCCTTATCCTCGGCGCCACCCTCTATGCCGGCCTGGCCGAGCCCTGGCCGGTCATCATCATGGTCGGGCTCCTGGCGGGCTGTGCCGCCTTCCTGATCGCCCTGGGCCTGGCGGCGATCGAGGTCCGCGACGGAGCCGTGCGAGCGGGAAATGCCGCGCTGCCCCTGACGGCCGTGAGCGAGGTGGTCACCCTCGACGAACAGCAGACCGCGCGCCTGCGGGGCCCGAGAGCAGACCCGGCGGCCCACCTGTATTCGCGGCCCTACCTGAAGGAATCGGTGTACCTGGCCGTGGCGCCTTCGGGATCGGCGACCCCTTACTGGCTGATCGGCACGAGGCATCCGGCGGAGCTGGCCGCCGTCATCGAACGGTGCCGGGTGCAGGCTGGCCACGAGCCAGTGGCATGATTGCGCGGACGAGGGTAGCGGTGAGGCTAAGGAGGCAGTGATGGCGGACAACCAGAAAAAAGAGGACTTCAGCACCAGGGCCTTCAACACGCTGACCCTGCTGGCGGCCCCGTTTATTGCCCGCAAGGCGATCACGGTCGTCTGGACCAAGGTCACCGGCAAGGAGCCGCCCACGAATCCTGAGGATCCGGGGGTGGCCTTCGCCGAGGCACTGATTTGGTCCGTGCTGACCGGCGTAACCGTCGCGACGTTGAGGCTGCTCGCGACCCGAGCTGTGGCGCGCAGGGCGCTAACCAGCGCGGACCGCGAGGCAGCTGACGCCGCGGACGGTTAGGCCGCACACTCCCGGCAGACAAGCTGACCATTGCGGTCTTCTGCAAGCTGGCTCCGGTGGTGCACAAGGAAGCACCGGGAACACGTGAATTCGTCCGCCTGCCGCGGAATCACCCGGAACGAGAGCTCCTCGTTCGACAAGTCTGCCCCCGGCAGTTCCAGGGACTCGGCAACATCGTCGGGGTCAAGATCGATGGTGCTCGATGACTTGTCCATCCGGCGCGCCTGAAGTTCCTGAAGGCTGTCCTCAGTCAGGTCGTCGTCGGTCTTCCGCGGGCTGTCGTAGTCGGTAGCCATCTGAGTACTCCATCCCCCTTCATCCGTAGTGCGCATTCGCTGCGCGGGTGTAACGCTTTCAAGGCCCTAGTTGTGCCCGATTCCGGCGGGGAATTCTGTCACGTTCGCGCCGAGCGCACACGCGGCACGCCGATAACTCCTGACGCGTCCCGTTCCTGGCTTGCCGACGAGCGCCTTTCCCGGTCCGGTTTTACGCTTCCCGCCCCTGACTACGTTGCACGTCCCGCTCCGGGTTCAGCTTGCTGAGGAAGGTTTCAAGCTGCTGGTAGAGGCCCGGCCCGGCGGCCACCGCCATCGAGGTGCTCTCGGTCCGCCCGGCCAGCCCGCCGACCAGCGCGCCTGCCTCGCGGGCGATCAGGCCGCCGGCCGCGAAGTCCCAGTAGTTCAGGCCGCGCTCGTAGAAGGCGTCGAGCCGCCCGGCGGCGACCGAGCACAGGTCCGCCGCGGCGGAGCCGCCCCGGCGGATGTCCCGGATGTACGGCAGCAGGGCCGCGAGCACCTCGCCCTGGACCCGGCGCCGCCCCGGGTCATAGCCGAAGCCGGTACCGACCAGGGCCTGCCCTAGCGGCACGCCCGAGGAGCAGCGCAGCGCCAGCCTGGCTTCGCCCCGGTGCAGCCAGGCCCCCTGGCCGGCCACGGCGGTGAACCTCTCGCCGTGCCGCGGCACCTCGACCACCCCGGCGACCACCGTGCCGTCCACCTCCGCCGCGATGGACACCGCCCAGTCACGCAGGCCGTAAAGGTAGTTGACGGTTCCGTCCAGCGGGTCGACGATCCAGCGCACCCGGCCCGGCTGGCCTGCGTCGGTGCCATCGCCGACCGGCCCGCCCGCGGTCTGACCGCCCTCCTCGCCGAGGACGGTATCGCCGGGACGGTGCGCGCGTATCCGGCTGGTGATCAGCGCCTCGGACCGGCGGTCCATCTCGGTCACGATGTCGGTCGGGCTCGATTTGGTCTGCACGACCTCAGGTCTCTCGTCGCCTCGCCAGGAGGCCAGCAGCCGCCCTGCCTCGGTGGCCGTCGCTACCGCGATTCGCAGCAGCGCCTCGGCGTCCTCGTTCGCCTGGGGGATGGTCATGCCCGCGATCCTCCCGCCGGCCGGCCGGCGGCCGCCACGTACCGGCAGCAGTCCGCCGGGCAGTCCTGGCCCGGCACGGGGTCATCGGGCCGCGCGAGGCGCTCCCGTACGAGTTCGGTGATCATGGAGACGAACGCCGGGTGGCAGCCGGGGGTGGCCGCCCGGGCAAAGGCCAGGCCCAGCGAGTCGGCCGTCTCGGCCGCCTCGAGGTCCAGGTCGTGCCGGACCTCCATGTGATCGGACACGAACCCCACGGGGATCACCACCACGGCCTTCGTCCCGGACTTGGACAGCTCGCCCAGGTGATCGCGGATGTCGGGTTCCAGCCACGGCTGGGAGGCAGGACCGCTCCGGCTCTGGTAGGCCAGCGTCCACGGGTGCGTGGCACCGCCGGCCCGTTCGGCCACCAAACCGGCCGCCTCGGTCAGCTCGGCCCCATAGCGCCCACCCACCTCTTCCGTGCACGGGGGGCTCCCGCCCCCCGTCCCCCCTGACCCTGCCCCCCTTATCTCCGGGCCGCTGGCCTGGGCCATCGCGACCGGGATGCTGTGCGCGGTGAACACCAGGTGGGCGTCGTCCCGCAGGTCGGCGGGAAGCGCGGCCAGCGCGGCGCGGGTACTCGCGGCGAACGGCTCGATGAAGCCGGGATGGTGGTAGAAGGGCCTGATCTTGTCGATCCTCGGCGCGGCCGGGCCCACCTCGGCGCGTGCCCGCTCGATGTCTTCCAGGTACTGCCGGCAGCTCGAGTAGGAGCTGTACGCGGAGGTCACCAGGGCGACGGCCCGCTTCACGCCGTCGGCCGCCATAGCCCGGACCGTGTCGGTCAGGTACGGCGTCCAGTTCCTGTTTCCCCAGTAGACGGGCAGCGACAGGCCACTGGCCGGGAAGGCGGCGCTGATCGCGGCCAGCAGGTCCCGGCACTGCTGGTTGATCGGGCTCACCCCGCCGACCGCGTAGTAGTGCTCGGCCACGCTGGCCAGCCGCTCCGGGGGGACGCCGCGGCCGCGCGTGACGTTCTGCAGGAACGGCATGACGTCGTCGGGGCCTTCCGGGCCGCCGAACGAGACGAGCAGGAAGGCATCGTAGGCCGGCATGTCTCCATCCAACCAGGGCGGCCGGACGGCTATGCCCCCGATGCTCTCAGCTTGATCGTGAAGACCGGTCCACTGCCGGATCCACTGCCGGATCCACTGGATCCGGGGTTTCACGGCGTTCCAGCTGGCCCGGCGCGGCCGCCGGGAAATCCCGTTGGCGGTGTCCGATATCGTGATCTTCATGGGGCAATGCGGCCGATGACCGGGCTTGATGAGGCGGAAAGGCCCGCCAGCCGCTCCCCCGCCGGCCTGCTGACCAGGCCGCTGCGGCCGTACGCCGAGATCTTCAAGATCCCCGGGGCCTGGCGCTTCTCCGTAGCGGGCGTCATCGGGCGGATGCCGATGTCGATGTTCGGGCTGGGTACCGTCCTGCTCATCTCGGCCGTCACCGGGAAGTACGGCGTGGCCGGCACGGTATCCGCGGTCGGCTCGCTCGGCTACGCGTTCATCTCTCCCCGGCTCGCCCGGGCGGTGGACTCGCATGGTCAGCGGCGCGTCCTGATCCCGCTGCTCACCGTGTTCACTGTGGCCACCGCGCTGCTCATCGTGGCCGTAGAGCTTCAGCTGCCCACCTGGGCATTCTTCGTGCCCGGGGCGGTCGCGGGATCGGCCATGCCGTCGCTGGGCGCGATGGTCCGGACGCGCTGGAGCGCCCTGCTCGCGGGCTCGCCCCGGCTGCACACCGCGTTCTCCTTCGAGTCGGTCGCCGACGAGCTGTGCTTCATCGTCGGTCCGGCCGCGGTGACGCTGCTCGCGACCGAGGTCTCCCCCGCCTCTGGCGTCGGCGTCGCGGCCGTGCTGTGCCTGGTGGGGACGCTGTGGTTCGCTGCGGAACGCGGCACCGAGCCGCCAGTGGTCCGGCGAGAGCGGCCCGCCAGCCGCGCCGGACGGCGAGCCGACCGGGTCCGCGGCGCGCCCGCGCCCGGGCTGATCGTGCTGGCTCCGGTATACGTGCTCCTCGGTGCGATGTTCGTGTCGATCGACCTGAGCACGGTGGCGTTCGCCCAGCACTTCGGGCACAAGCCGCTGGCCGGCTTGATCCTCGGCACGTACGCGTTCGGCAGCGCGACGGGCGGGATCTGGTACGGGACCAGGCACTGGCGGGCACCGCTGGAGAAAAGGTTCGCGCTCGCCCTCACGCTGACCGTGCTCGGCGTGGCCACGTTCTGGGCACAGCCGAACCTGATCTCGCTGACCTGCGTGATCTACCTGTGCGGGCTAACCATCGCGCCGACCCTCATCGCCGGGTTCAGCCTGCTCGAGGCGCAGGCCAAGCCGGGCCGCCGGACCGAGGCCATGTCGTGGCTGAGCAGCGGCATCTCGGTCGGGGTAGCCGCCGGCGCCGCCGTGGTCGGCTTCGTTATCGACGCACACGGCCCGCGGTTCGGCTACGTCGTCGCCGCCGCGTGCGGCGCCGCCAGCGCCGCCATCTGCCTGGCCGGCCTGGGCCGCCTCCGCCCGGCCACCGGGCCGGCTCCCGCCGGAAGCTAGAACGCCGGCCACGGGCCGGACCTTCGCCGGGATAGCGGGGTTGATCGGGGCCAGGCGGCACTGCCGCTTTGCTCGCTGGCCGCGTGGACGGCGGCGCAGACGCCGGAGCGGTACCTCCGTCACTCCGGCACCACGCGCACCGGGCCATACGACATGAATGCCACTTTCATGCTGCTCCAGGAGCATGGCTGGGACATTCATGCCGTAAGAACCGGGCAGCGGGCGCGCAAAGCCAGTCACGGCGGCGCACCGGGAACACGCGAGCACCACGGGCCACAACCAGGCCGACACCACCCGCTCACGACCAACCTAAGCCAAGCGGCATGGCCAGAAAATAATCCGTGGCTTCCCGGGATCGGGCACGCCTGTGGGTAAAATCCGCCCGTCTGCGGCTGGTGTGACTGGTGAGCCGAATGGTGCAAGCAGCGGAAGCGCCGGGGCAGGTTCCGGCGGTTAGGCGGGGTTCTTGGCGTACTCCCCGGCCAGCGCCAGCACCTCGTCGACGTACCAGGTGGCGTGGTTATAGGCGAAGATCGCCCCGCGCAGCGTCGCGGGATTCCCGGCGCCGGCCGCGCACAGCATGCGCGCGGCTGAGGGGATGGCGTCGAGCGGGTTCATGATGTCCGGAGGGCCGGGCGGGCCGAATCCGTTGATGCCCCACTCGGCCCAGGTTCCCGGCATGAACTGCATCGGGCCCAGGGCGCCCGCGCTCGACGGGCCGTTGTTGGCGCCGTCGCCGCTCTCGATCTGACCGATCGCGGCCAGCACGGTCCAGGACATTCCCGGGCAGTACTTCGCGGCCGAGGCCTTGAAGAGGTTGAGGTAGTTGGCTGGCGCGCCCGCCGGAATGTTCGTGGCGACTGGTCTCTGACTCGCCGTCGCCAAGCCGTAGGAAACCAGGTTCACCACCTGACCGCTCTTCCCGATGACGGACCTGACCTGAGACATCAGCGTGGGCAGGCTGGCGCTGGGCGGCGCGCTGATCAGCACGGCGAAATTCTGCGCCAGCCCGAGCTGCGCGGACCTGGCGAGGTTCACGATCGCGTCCGCGCCGGTCACGCTCAGCGCGGTCGCCCCGCCGAACGGCAGCCGGGTGAGAACCGCGGCCGACACCGGATAGGACTGGCCGACGGCGAGGTGCAGCCTCCGGGCTGCCGCGCTCGTGCTGACGAGCTGCCCCTTGCCCAGGTTCGACCAGATTGCCGGCGAGCTGGCCGAGGCCAGTGGCGTCCAGGACCGGAACGCCTGCGGCGAGACGCCGAGTACGTTGGCGCTCTGGCCGTTGACCTTGACCTTCCCGCCGTCGACGGGCAGCGCCGCCTGGACCCCGTGCAGCTTGGCGATCGCGGCCAGCTGCGCGGAGGTTATGCCGCTCGGCACGGCGGCGATGAGGTCGGGCACGTACAGCTGCTTCCGCTGAGAACTCCCGTCCGAGCCGGTTGCCGTCAGCGACGACGCGGACGGGCTCCCGGAGACGGCGACGCCGGGAGGAGGATTCACGGTGAAGCCGAAGGGATCGCCCGGACCCGTGCGGGCACCGGCCGGAGCGGCGAAACCAGCCAGCGTCGCGCCCGCCGTGGCGGTGACGGCGAAGAGCTGGACAATACGCCGCCAGGGGCTGGTGCGGGCGGCGCGGCCGACGCGGCGCTGGGACAGAGGCAGCACAATGTATAAGACGATATAAGGCCCCTCCCGCCAACAGAAAGCCCCCGGTGGATTGTTAAAGGGTTCTTAAGCCTTACGAGCCCGTGACCAGCGGCGCAAACCGGACCGAGCCGTCCGCGCCGGGTGCTGCGAACGTGAGCACCCGGTTCGCCTCGGCGATCAGCGCATCCCGCTCTCGTTCCCGTTCCCGTTCCGGGCCGAACATCTCGATGGTCACCGTGGCCTCCTTCCGGGTCCGGGCCAGCCGCCACATCCCGGCCACGAACCCGTCCACGAGGACCGCTGCCGGGATGACGCCGTTGACGGTGTAGAGCCGGCTGGTGGCTTCGGGGCTGACGACCCGGGACCGTTCGGCGTGCGAGAGCACGAGGTTGTCGAATTCCGCGGTCAGCCGGACCGGCGCGGGCGTGTCCTCGCCGGGGCGCGGCGCGGCGGGCAGGTCGAACAGCTCGGCGCCCTGCTCGTCGCGGAAGGTGACCAGGGACGGGCGGAGCTGCTCGAGCACGGCCTTGAGCCCGGTCAGCCCGGACCAGGCCTGCACGTCCCGCACCGTGGCCGGGCCGAACGCGCCGAGGTACCTGGTCACCAGCTGCGCCAGCTCGGCCGGGGAGGCCGCCGGGACCGGGTAAGCGGGCTCGCCGGGCGGACGCCGCCGGCCGAGCCAGTGTTCGGCCGAGGTGTGCATCGATTGCCCGGCCCGGCCCCAGACCGCACGCGGCGGCACCTGCACCAGTGGCACGTAGGTGCGCACGCCCTGGGCCAGGGCGGCGGGCGGATGATCCGGCCACTGCGCCGCTAGCGCCTGGCCGAGCCGGGCGAACGTCATCGGCTCGGCCTCGACCAGGCGGCGGCCCGCCGCGGCCAGCTCCGCGGGATCCACCCCCGCTAGCTGCCTGCCGAACGCGCCGCGCATGCCCCGCTCGATCACCGGCTGGAGCAACCGCCGCAGCGGCAGGCAGTCCCGCGCGGACACCAGGTGAATGGTGCCGCGCATCAGCGCGATCCGGACCACGCTGCGGTCGGTGATCAGCGTGGCCAGGTCCTCGGGGCGGAACCCGTCCAGGCGGGAGTGGAGCCCGTAATACGGCGGGAACGGCGCCTGGGCCTGCAGCCCCACCAGGTGCTCGATGGTCTGCACCACCCGCGCGGCCCGATCCGGCTGCCCGGCTGGCAGGACCCGACGCTCGAGCAGCAGCTGGCGGGCCAGGAGCGCGCGGTTGACCGCACGCAGGCTCAGTACCCGCGCCGAAGCCATCAGTAGCAGATGTCCGTGTGCAGCCGGGCCGCGGGCAGCGGATGGGCCAGGGCCTGCGCGGTGCGCGCGTCGGCCGGACGGTGCAGCACCACGTAACCGTGGTCGGCGTACACCAGCGCGTACCCGTGCGCGCGCAGGTACGCCACCTCCTCGGCTTGCTGGCTGGGGGTGCAGAACGGGAAGTCCAGCCCGAGCGTGTCCCCCACCACCCACGGCGCCCACCGGGGGGTGCCGTCGAGCAGCAGCACCGTGTTCCGGCCGGACAGCGCCGGGCCGATGTTGTTGGACGCTTCCACCTCCACCCCGGCGGGCACGTGCGCGACGGCGGCGGCGGCCGCCCGCATCCGCGCGTTGGTGTTGTAGAAGCCGGGCTTGAGCAGCGACCCGAACGGCGAGGACGGAAGGTAGACCAGCGCGGCGGCGCAGATCGCGGCGGCCCACAGCGTGGCCGGGCGCCTCGGGATCCAGCGGGCGGGCCAGTGCCGCTGCAGCCGGGCGGCGCCGTCCACCGCGGCGCAGCACAGCATCATCACCAGGAACGCGTTGTACTGGAACTTGGCCTGCCACCAGAGCGGGTACCCCGAGGCGAGCATCCGCTCGGCCAGCAGCGGCAGCACGGCCACTACCATCGGCGAGGCGAGCGGCAGGAAGCCGAACATCGCCAGCAGCCCGATCATGGTCCGGGCCTTGACCCCCGGGGTGACGAACACGTGCAGCGCGTGCAGCGGATGGGCGAGCACGTTGAGCACGGCACTGCCCAGCGTCGGCCCGAATTGGCCGTAGGCCCAGTAGAAGCTGGCCGAGCCGCCGAACGCCGGGATCAGCAGGTGGGTGGCGGCCCAGGTCGCGAAGATCCCGCCCGCCACGAAGGCCAGCCCAATCCACTTCTCTGACCGCCACCGGGCCAGCAGGAGATAACCGCCGAATCCCGCGACGAGCAGCCCCATGTCCTCCTTGACCAGCAGCAGCGCGACGGCGGCGAGGACACCCTGCCAGCGCTTCCCCGCATCGAAGCGCTCGACCATCACCGCGGTCAGCACGGGGACGAAGGCCACCTCGTGGAAGTCGAAGATGACGGCTTCCATGACCGGCAGCGACAGGGCGTAGGCCACGCAGACGAAGTACGCGGCCCCCGGTCCGATCTGGCGTCGCGTGTAGGCCCACAGCGGCGGGATGGCCAGCGCGAACAGCACGCCCTGGGCGACCAGCAGGGTGGCCGGGCTGTCGTAGATCCAGTACAGCGGCGCGAGCAGCGCCAGCACCGGTGACCAGTGGTCGGCCAGCAGTTCCAGATGCGCCCCCTGCCCGTCCGAGACGCCGCGAGCGACCGACACCGGCGCCGCCAGGTGGGCGTAGCCGCGGATCCCCTGATCGAAGATGACCAGGTCGAACGTGCTGGCCAGGAAGCGGCGCAGGAGGTTGAGCGAGTCCAGGCAGTAGACCAGGGCGGCGGCGACGGTGAGCGCGCCCACCTTGACCGGGGAACGCCGCCAGAATTCTCGCAACCGCCCTGTACCTGCGGCCGCCCCGTCAGCCAAGCTGGGGGTGGTCGCAGTGCCGGCA
>Ga0081540_1000806_pt1 | contig 28823 bp, 25 predicted proteins | sample TabmetS2T1R1_FD_71024 | JGI IMG/M metagenome (GOLD analysis project Ga0081540, IMG submission 71024) | Tabebuia heterophylla rhizosphere microbial communities from the University of Puerto Rico - S2T1R1 | ecosystem: Host-associated > Plants > Roots > Rhizosphere ...
AACTTCCCGACCGACAAGACCCTCGACCAGGTGGGGTTCGGGGCGATCGACCAGAGCTCGCTCGAGTATGGGGCGATCCCGTACCGCATCTCGCACGCCGAGTCCCGCGACTGCGCGGTCGGCGCCGTCGGGCAGTCGGGCGGCCAGTTCGAGGCCGGCGTGGTGTGCCCGGGGACCCGGGACTACGACGAGGCAGTGGCGATCGGGCGGGAGAACCCGGACGCGCAGCCGATCCCGATCAACGAGGCGGCCTGGTGGGTGACGCTGTTCACCTCGATGTTCATGCACGGCGGGTTCCTGCACATCGCCGGGAACATGCTCTTCCTCTGGGTCTTCGGCAACAACATCGAGGACCGGCTGGGCAGGGTGAAGTTCCTGATCTTCTACCTGCTGGCCGGGCTGATCGCGGTCTACACGCAGGCGCTGATCGACACCTCCTCGACGGCTCCGACGATCGGCGCCAGCGGCGCGATCGCGGGCGTGCTGGGGGCGTACGCGCTGCTCTTCCCCAAAGCCCGGGTGCTGACCCTGATCTTCATCATCTTCTTCGTCACGCTGGTCGAGATTCCGGCGCTGATCCTGCTCGCGATCTGGTTCATCCTGCAGTTCGTCCCCGCGCTCGGACAGGTCGCGGTCGAGTCGGGCGGGGGCGAGGGAGTGGCGTACTTCGCCCACGTCGGCGGCTTCGTCTTCGGGCTCGCCGTCGCCGCGGTCATGCTTCTCGTGGCTCGGCGGCGCGGCGGAGAAGAGCAGCCTCGATTACCGGCCTACTGACCGAAATTGGATCCAGACCTCAGGAACGCACTACTGCTGATCGGCCTGCTGTTCTGCGGGTTCTTCGCGGCGATCACGCTCTACGTCATCGCGGACACCGGACTGCACCTGCGGACCTACGGCGACATCGGCGCGATCATCCTGTACGGCGTCTCGCTGCTGATCATCGTCATGATCGCGGCGGGGCTGATCGGGGCGCTCCGCAACCCGCCCGATGATTAGGAGAGCCGCCGCGATCCTCGGGCTGCTGCTGGCCTGCGGCGCGCTGGCCGTCATCGCGATCGCGATCTGGCCGGAGAGCGCGGGCAACGGGGACACCGCAAGACACGCCGCCACGGAGGTGACGCTGCCGACGGTGACCGCCGTGGGAGTCCCTCCCAGCGGGGAGACGTCGAAGCTGTCGCGGCCCGGTGACAAGCGCTTCGCGCTCCAGGCGAGCTCCGATCCGCTTCCGGTCCACTACCGGTTCAAGCATCCGCCGGTCGCGGGAATCCTGTTCGACGTGAAGAGCGGGCAGGTCCTGTGGGAGCGAAACCCGGGGCTGGAGCGCCCGATCGCCAGCCTGACGAAGATGATGACCGCGCTGATGATCGCGCGGGAGGACTCGCCGGACGAGCGGGTCAGGGTGAGTCGGAACGCGGCTCACACCCAGGGCTCAGCGACGGGGTTGCTGCCGCAGGGACGGAAGGTGCCGCTCGAGGCGCTGCTCAAGGCGCTGATCCTGATCTCCGCGAACGACGCGGCGGTGGCTCTCGCCGAGCACGACGGAGGGAGCGTGCCCCACTTCATCAAGGAGATGAACGCGACCGCTCAGGCGATGGGCCTACGCTGCACCCACTTCACGACCCCCAACGGTCTCCGGGACCGCGGCAACTACTCCTGCCCGCGCGACCTGGCAGAGCTGGCGCGAGCCGACCTCGCGAACAAGCGGCTCGCAGAGATCGTCCGCACGCGCTGGGCGAAACCGCGGTTTCCGATCAAGGGCAAGCGCCTCTACCTGACCAACAACCACTACTTCCTGCAGCACGGGATCGGCGTTCCGGGGGCGGAGGTCACCGGGGTGAAGACCGGCTTCACCGACGCGGCGGGGAGCTGCTACGTCACCACGGCACGGCTCGGCCGCCACCACCTGGGGCTGGTGCTCCTGCACTCCCCCAGCCCGCTGACCCAGGTGCCTGCGCTCTTGCGGGCCGGCTTCATCGAGGTCGGTGCAATCGCGCCGGCCGTGCCCGCCCCGCCGGTGGCTCCGCCGCCCAGCGGGTAGACCGGCCGAGGTGCGGGCGCGCCTGCCAAGCACCCCGACTCTGATTGGCCTCGGGCTCTGCGCGGCGATCCTGGCGTTCGCCGCGGGCGACCTGGTTCACACCGACTCACGGCTGCCCGATGCCGGCGGTGGCTGCCCGAAGACCGACGCGAGCTGTCGCGACGCGCGGCTGAGCGACCAGCTCGCGCGGGATCGCGCCGCCGAGCCGCTGCAGGACCGCTACGACACCCGCGCCTGGGTCTACGCGTTCGGAATCCTGGCGATCGCCGCGCTCACGGTCGGCTACCGGCTGCGCACCACCTCGCGCCGGGAATGGCCACGGATCTTCACCAACCTCGGGGTGACAGGGGTCTGGCTGGGAATCGCGGCGGTGCTCTTGCTGCTCGCCACCGACGGGAGCTCGGTCTCACCGCCGCCGGGGCCCCTGCTGATGGTCCCGGTGATCCTGCTGGTCGCGGCAGCGGCGGGCACGCTGACCGCACGCTCCGAGGGATGGGCCGAGGAGAGCCCAGGGGGCGGCGTCAGGGAGATGTTCGTGCAGGCGGGCAGGCGGGCGATCGACATCGGGACGGCCGGCCAGATTCGACGCTCGAAGATGGACGAGCTGGCCGCCTGGCTCTCACTCCTGACGCTCTCGCTGACCGCACTGACCAGCCTCTTGGCGCTCGTCTTCGTCTTCGCTCAGCCGGGGTGCGACACGAACGCAAGTCCGCCCGACTGGACGAATCCGATCGACTCGGTCGCGGCCATCACGGCGATCGGTGCGATGGCGGCCGCGGTGGGCGCGCTCGTGCTTCGCCGCTGGGTGGTGGCCCTCGTGGGGCTGGTGATCTGCCCCGTGACGGTGCTGTTCGTACTGGCGAGCACCTGCGCCTTCTACTGAGACGGAGGACCCGCCTCGCGGCCCCGGCCGTGTAAATGGAGCCAGCGGGGCTCGAACCCGCGACCTCGGCGTTGCAAACGCCGCGCTCTCCCAACTGAGCTATGGCCCCGTGGGAGGCCGATTGTAGGCCCGGGCAGGCGGAGCCGCCGGGTATCGCCCTGTGAGAGACTGGCTCCCGATGGCCACCAGGGCCAAGCAGGATCAGTCCGGGGGAAACGGCAAGGCGACGGACAAGTCGCCCACCGCCGTGGACGAGACGAAGGAGCGCGCCGCCGCCGCGGGGGAACCCAAGCCGGGACAACGGGCGGAGATCTCGAATCTCGACATCGTCCGACACTACTTCGACAGGGCGGTCGAGCGACTCGCCCTTCCGGACGACATCCGCACCGTCTTCTGGACCCCGTACCGCGAGGTCACCGTCCAGATCCCTGTGAAGCTCAGCGACGGAAAGGTCCATACCTTCTCCGGCTACCGCATCCAGCACAACGGCGCGCGCGGCCCGTACAAGGGGGGCATCCGCTACCACCCGGAGGTCGACATCGACGAGGTCCGGGCCCTGGCCTCGCTGATGACCTGGAAGACAGCCGTGGCGAACATCCCATTCGGAGGCGCCAAGGGGGGCATCAACTGCCCAGCGGATCAACTCGAGCGCGACGAGGTCCAGAAGATCACGCGCTCGTTCATGGACAAGATCGAGAAGGTCCTCGGCCCCACCCGGGACATCCCGGCCCCCGACGTCAACACCAATGCCCAGGTGATGGCCTGGCTGATGGACGAGTACGGAAAGCTCCACGGCCACACCCCGGCGATCTGCACGGGCAAGCCGATCGCACTCGAGGGCTCATATGGGCGGGAGCAGGCGACGGGCCGTGGATGCATCTACATGTTCCGCGAGGCGGCTCCCCAACTCGGCCTGACTCCCGCCGAGAGCACCTTCGTGGTCCAGGGCTACGGCAACGTCGGCTCCTGGGCCGCGCGCATCCTGCAGCAGCTCGGATCGAAGATGGTCGGCGTCTCCGACGCGACCGGCGCGATTCGGAGCGACGCCGGCATCGACGCGGACGATCTCGCCAGGCACGTCAGAGAAGGCGGGGAGCTGACCGAATTCCCGGGGATCGAGGTGATCAGCCCGGACGATCTGCTCGCGATCGAATGTGACGTACTGATCCCCGCCGCGCTCGGCGGCATGATCCACGAGGGGAACGCGGACCGGATCAACACGCGGATGGTGATCGAGGGCGCCAACAGCCCGACCACGCCGGTGGCTGACGAGATCCTCCAGGAGAAGGGGATCCACGTCATCCCCGACGTGATGGCGAACGCGGGCGGCGTGGTCTGCTCCTACTTCGAGTGGGTTCAGAACCTCCAGCACTTCCGCTGGTCGGAGCGCGAGGTCAACGACAAGCTCGGCGGCGTCATGCGGCGGGCCTACCGGGACGTCAGCGCACGGTCCAAGGAGGAACGAATCTCCCTGCGCGAGGGGGCCTATCTGGTCGGCATCGAACGCGTCGTCGAGGCGAGCCGCACCCGCGGGTACGTCTAGTCGTCGAAGTCGAAGTCCTTGGGCGGGCCCTTCTCGAACCAGAGGTCGTCCTCCTCTTCCTCCTCCAGCTCGAGCGGACGCTCCTCGGTGTCCGACGACCCCCGGCCGCGCGGCTCCTCCTCATCCAGCGCGGGCCTGACCTCGGTCCCGGGCTCCTCGGCGTACGGCTCCTCCTCGTCCAGGTACGGGGCCTCCTCCTGGGCCGGGCCGAGCGCCTCGAAGTCGTCGATCGACGGCGGTGGCGATGCCGGCGCAACGGATTCCTCGTCGGTCTCGAAGTCGTAGAGCTCCGGGGCATCCGAGCTCGCGGGCGCGTCCCGCGGCGGCAGCGTCTGCTCGTCCGAGATCGGCTCCTCTTCGGGCAGCTCCATGGGCGGGGGCTCATACGAGGTGTCCGGCCGGCCCAGCTCCGGCTCGTCGTCCGGCAGCGGCGGCAGATCGCCCGTCTCGCCCGGAGGCGGGTGCTCCTGGGTGGGAACGTCGATGCGGCCCCGGGCCCTGCCGGGCGGCTCTGCCCCGGGCGCCGGCGGGGGCGGCGGCGGATCCGGGACGTGGGGCTCGGGCTCCGGCGGCGCCTGTGCATCGGGCTGCGGCTCGAGCGGCCGCGCTACCGAGGGCGGCTCCAGGTCCTCGGAGGGTGGCTCCGTCTCGACAGGCGGAGCCTCGGCGGCTTCGGGCACGGGGGCGTCGACGTCCTCCGGGAACGGCTCCTCCTCCGCGATCAGCTCCTCGAGCGACTCCGACGGGGCCGGCGCCTCGGGCTCGGCGTCCAGGCGCTCCTGGCCCGGAATCTCGTCCTGGCCGGGCAGCTCCGTCTGGCCAGGGATCTGGCTCGGCGGCTCGGCGTCGAGGGGCTGGTCCGACGTCTCGGGCTCGGCGGGCCGCAGAGCCTCGGGCTCGGGCGCCGGCTCGATCGGCGGGAGCGGCGGCTCGATCGTCGGCGCCACCTCGGACTCGGGCGCCGGCTCCGTGGAGCGCAGCGCCTCCGCCTCGACCAGGCGCGTCGGTTCCTCGTTCCCGGCGTCGACCTCGACGGAGCCGACCTCCGTGTAGATCTCGCCGCCGACGAAGGGATCCGGCTGCTCGCCCGAGCCGAACGCCTCGTCCTCGATCTCCCGCAGCTCCGTCTCGCGGGCTCCGTGCTTGCGCTTCAGGTCGAGGTGTTCGCGGATCGCGTCGTCGAGAATGCCCATGATGCGCGGGGTTCGCCCGCCCTCGAAGGGTCACAGCTTAGGCGCTGTGCGTTCCATGTGATACCTGGAGCACCGATAACACCCTGCATCTGACCGACCATTTTCCGGCCGTTGTCGGTCCCCAAGGCCCGCTTTCTAGATCTCGGTCGCCGGACGTCCCTCGGGACGCCGGTGCAGCCGCCCCCCATGCACCGACCTTCTGCTCGCCGGCGCCGTGCGGATCTGGTTCTTGCCCGCCCTCTTCGCTCGCAGCAGGGCGCGGTCCGCCCCGTCGACCAGCGACTCCAGGTCGTCCGCGGAATCCGGGATGGTCGCGACCCCGACGCTGATCGTGACGCCCATCTCACCGCCGTCACGCACCGGCACTTCGGTGTCGCGGGCCCGCTCGCGCAGCCGCTCGGCCAGGATCGTGGCGCCCTCGTTGTCGGTCTCGACGAGGATCAGCGCGAGCTCGTCTCCGCCGTAGCGGGCGGCGACGTCGATGTCCCGGGTGGCGTCTCTGACCAGATCGGCGACCGTCTCCAGCACGAGATCGCCCTGCAGGTGCCCGAGACGGTCATTGATCCGCTTGAAGTCGTCGACGTCGAGGATGATCAGCGAGATCTCGTGCCCGAAGCGGATCGCGCGAGAGACCTCGCGGTCCAGGGTCTCCGCCAGGTGTCGGCGGTTCCAGAGCCCCGTCAGCGGATCTGTCATCGCCTCCTGCGCGATCCGCTCGTGGCGCCGCGTCAGCGTCCGCGCCAGGCCCCACGCCAAGATCGCGGCGGCGACCAGGAACCAGATCATCACCGCCAGTGCCCCCTTGCCGACGCCGAGCACTCCGCCTCCCTTCGGGGGGCCGAGCAGCAGCAGATCCTCGTCCGCGGCGGGGTTGAGGGCGACCATGTGCCCGCGGTACTCCTTGCCGCCGACGTTGAGGTCTGCGGTCTGATCGGGCTTGAGCGTCTCAGAGGGCGGCGGCACCGTCGAGCCCAGCGGCTGTCCGGCGCGGCTCACCACCACATCGGTGTCCGTCAGCGACTTGACCTCGTCGGCGTATTCGTCGGCGGTCGTGACCGAGACGAGAAGGCTTCCGACCGGCTGCCCGCCCTCGGTCAGCCCGACGCGGGCAAAGGCGACCGAGTCGGGGGAGCCCGCCGCGGCGATCTGGTTGCCGGCGTTGTCGCTGAGCACGACCCGATCGGCAACCGACCGATCGATCGCCTGCTGGGCGAAGAGCTGCTCGCCACTCGGATCCTGCGTCCGCAGCGCGGTCCCGAGGTCGGGGGACTTGGCGAGGCTCTGAGCGGCGGCGGCGGCATCGTCCGTCCGCGTCCGGTAGACGGCGGTCGCGGTCCGCAGGCCGGCGGCGAGTCTCGCGTCCGCCTTGCCCCGCTGTGAATCCTCACTGACGAACAGCAGAATCGCGATCAGTGCCAGCGTGGGCACGACCGCGATCAACACCAAGAAGAGCGCCAGGCGCCGTCCGAAACTCACCCTCGCGACAGCGTATCCTTGACCCCCCTGCCGGTTGTCAGCACTTCCATGTCACCGGTTGTACATATTTCCCAGTCACGCGGGGCTATAGCTCAGTTGGGAGAGCGCCTGGATCGCACCCAGGAGGTCGCCGGTTCGAGTCCGGCTAGCTCCATTGTCCGTTGAGATCGAGACCCCGTCGGGTCCCGCCCGCGCCCACCTCACCTCGCCCGAGCGGGCCAGGGGCGCGGTCGTTCTCGGCCACGGGGCGGGCGGCGGCGTCGAGGCGCCCGACCTGGTGGCCGCGAGAGACGCGGCGATCGGATCGGGCTTCAGCGTCGCGCTCGTCGAACAGCCCTACCGCGTCGCGGGCAGGCGCTCGCCGGCACCCGCGAAGAGACTCGACGAGGCCTGGATCGCGGTCGTGGAGCGCCTCTCCACCGGCGAGCTCTCCGGTCTGCCCCTCATCGTCGGCGGCCGCTCGCTGGGAGCTCGGGTCGCCTGCCGCACGGTGGCGGAGACGGGCGCCGATGCGGTCCTCTGCCTCGCCTTTCCCCTGCTCCCCCCCCGCCGCGGCGACAAGCCGCCGCAGAGCCGGCTCCCGGAGCTCGAGGCGGTTGCCGTCCCCGTACTGATCGTCCAGGGGGAGAGCGACCGCTTCGGAATGCCGCCGGAGGGCCCGGATCGGACGGTCGTCCGGGTCGCGGGAGATCACGGGCTGAAGGCCGACACCGCCGCCGTGGGCGAGGCGGTCGCGGACTGGCTGTCGGCCCTGCCTATCGCGGTGTGATCATCTGGACCAGGCTGCCGCGCGCGATCGTGCCGAAGAAGAAGCCTCGCTTTCCCTTCAGCGGGGTGACCGCGGCTCGCACGACCGACACACCGTCGTGGGAGCTCACCGTCACCTCGGCGCCCGGCTCGATCAGCTCGGAGAGCGGTTGGCCGGTACGGGGATCGCGCGCACCGGGGGCGAGGGCGTCCGTCAAGGCGTCGGCCGTCCGCCGGGCCCGCTCGGCCGTGCCTCCGAGGACACAGAGGGTCTCCCCGTGGCGCCCCAGCCCGGCCGCGACCAGGTCGATCCCCACCTCCACGGAGAGCAGGTGCCGCTCGGAGACCATCCGGGCCGCCGCCACGTCGCCCAGGCAGTCGGCGGCCGCGCGGTAGTCGGGCTCTTCGATCAGCCGGCCGTCGTGTCCGAGCAGAGCCGCGCGGGAGGTCGCCGAGATGGCGAGCACGGTGAAGTCCGGGGTGAAGGCGTCGCGCGCTCCGAGCCCGAAGACGCCCGCCCTCAGCAGCGGCTGCGGCACCTGGGCATAGGGCCCCACGTCAACCAGGTCGAGGCCCTCGGTGCTCCGCTTCGGGTGGCCACCGGTCGCCACCAGCGCGGCCCCCAGGCCCGAGCCGCCGATGCCGTCCAGCCGGAGCCCGAAGGCGTAGGAGCCTCCCACTGAGACCAGCCTCCGGGCGCTGAGCGGGTCGAAACGGAATCTGCGCCGTAGCTCCGGAGCCGCCTCGACCACGCTCTGCGCGTTCGGACCGAGCGCCGCGGCCATCAGCTCCGGCGTCACCCCCGCGGCGCGGGCCAATGCGGGCTCGGTCCACCCGACCCCGAGCGAGCCCTGCTCACCCCCGCCGCCGACCTCCGCCAGGGCGGCCGCCAGCGGCCCCGGAGGAGGCGCCGGCTCGGGGTCGGAACCGCAGCCGGCTAGGAGAGCCGGCAGGACGAGCGCGAAGGCGATGCCGGTCCTGAGCGGCACTAACGGGCGTAGGCGAGTTTCCACATCCGCAGGTACGCCTCGGCGGAGCGGAACAGCGAGCGGAGCGCGGAGCCGCCGCCGTGCTCCTGCATGTCCGCCAGCAGGTCCGGGATCAGCCCGTAGTGCGCCACGCCGTCGCTGTTCAGGTCGAAGGTCCGGTCCCCGGTTCGCTCGCGCTGGAGGAGGACCTTCCCGCGGAAGGCACGGAAGGGATAGGTGAGCGGCGACTGAACCGCATCGGGCCGGGGCCCCGGCAGCTCCGAGAAGCCCCCGGTGTCGGTGCCGAGGCCGACGGCGAAGTAGCGGCCCTTCGCCCGGTCCTCCTTGAACGACTCGATCTTCGCGGCCAGCGCCGGCGCCTGGTCCGGCGTCGCCGATGCCAGGCCCCCGAGCCGGTAGAGCAGCCGCAGCTGTCCCGTCGTCCATGTCCCGCCGGTGCCTGTATGGCCCGACACCAGCGGATAGCGGCGCCGCTTGGCGATCCGGAGTACCGACTCGCGAGCCCACTCGCCCATGTGGTCCATCTCGATCAGCATGTGGTTCACCATCAGGCGCTTGATCAGGTAGGCCCCGAGGGGCGTCAGCCCGTTCGAGTTGCACTGGCGCCCGGCCGGGTACTCGGGAAAGGGAGCCTGCGCCAGGGCTGCCGCGGCCGGGAAGAAGGAGGAGAGCACGGAGAGCTCGACCGGGCTGAGGCTTCCCATCTCCTCGCCCTGTCCGGGCTCCGGGCAGGGGCCGGTGCGAAAGTAGTGGCCGGTCTGGAACGCCTCGAGCAGGTTGATGAAGATTCCCTTCGCGCCTCCCTCGAGCGCCGAGCCGCCGAAGGCGTTGTCGGTCCAGTGCATGGGGAAGACGCTCCGCACCCCGAGCCGGCGGGCCCTACGAATCCCCCGGTCGATGTCGCGCTTCGTGCATTCCGGCTGGTCCGCCTGCTCGCTGCAGCCGAAGAGGTTCGAGGACTCGATGCCGATCAGCACCGCCAGCCTGCCCTTCTCTATGGCGGCGCGGGCCTGACGCGGGTTGTAGACGAGCCTGAACCAGCCCCTGCCCCTGCCGCCGGCCTGGGCGTCGACGTAGTTCTGCAGCCCGCGCAGGGTCTGGATCTGCTGGCGGACCGCGACGGTCTCGTCACAGGAGTGCGTCCGGCGCGGCTCGATCTCGCAGATCGGCTGATCCTCCAGCGTCTGCGCGACGACGAGCCGCTCGCCCGCCATCCAGGCTCGCTTCAGCCAGACGTAGTACGTCTGCTGGTGAGTGATGGTGTCGTGGACGGGCCAGCCGGCGAACGTCGGCCAGCCGCTGGTGTCGTGAGTTCCGAAGGGCAGCCCGGTTCGCAACAGGTTGCCCGTGACGTCCTCGCTGCCGTCCGGGCCGTGGACCTCGGCATCGTGTCCGAGGGCGCGCGTGACGCCGTAGATGTCGTACGCCTCGCCGTAGATGACCGCTCCACCGGCGCGCTGATTCGCGGTGATGTGAAGGTGCATGTCGGCGAACCCCCGAACGTTTCCCTTCCGGTCGGTCCCGCGGAAGGGCCTCCCGGTCGCCCCGACGTCGGCCTCGGGGAACGGCACGCAGCCCCGAGTCCGGCTGAGCCTGAACGGCGCGACCTGATCGCGCGCCTGCGGGGAGAGCAGGGTGAGCCCGCCGGACCGCGCGATGCCCAGGTGACGGCCGGCGGTCGGAGAGAAGAGCGCCGCCCGGCCCCTCGGGAGGAACGACACGGACCAGAGCGCCGCTTGGCCCGGCGCCACTGCACGACCGATCGAGCCGTCTTCCTTGACACCCAGGAGCCGTCCGCCCTGATCCTGCGGGAGGAAGGAGGCGAGTGTCGCCGGCTTCCAGAAGAACCGGGCGGCCGTCGACTTCCGCGGCTGGTCGGCGCGGTAGGCCTCCCCGCTGATGCCGACGAATCGCCCGGTCGCGGATGAGCGCAGCGCGAAGCAGGAGTTCGCCAGGTGGACGGACCTCAGCGGCCTGGGCTTCTTGGCCGCGCCCGAGCCGCCCGGGAGGAGCCCGAGCGCTGCGATCGCTGCGACGACAGCCAGCCCTCCTGTCAGGAGCCGACGCACGTTGTGACGAACTATCCCACCCCCGCGCTCACGCGTGGAGCTCAGCGAGCCGCTCGGACTCCTCGCGCAGCTCCCGCTTCGCCGCGGCGTCGAGCCTGCCGAAGGCATTCGTCCTGACCCTTCCCTTCTCGAAGCTCCACGTGCCGGCCACCCGCCCGTCGACCATGAAGGTCGGGACGGATTGCGGAGTCTTGGTGCTGAAGACCTTGGGGCGATGCTCCTCGGGCAGGATCCCGCTGCGGCGGGCGTGGACGAGCAGGGTCGCATCCCAGGTGGGCAGGAAGCGAACTGGTGCGGGTGTCTCGGGGTCGGGCAGCAGGCCACGCGGGAGGTCGAGCAGCTCGTCTCCGTCCGCGGAGTCGAAGGTCCGCAGCTTCATCCGGTTCAACACCAGCGCCACGCGCTTGGCCGGCACCCCGGCCCAGTTGGCGATCTCGTCGAGAGTCGATGGGCCGAAGCCGCCCAGGTAGCGCTTCACCAGCAACTCGATTCCCCCCTCCTCGTCGAGCTTCGCCGGGGGCGGGCCGAGCCGGTGCTCCGCCGCGGCGTAGAGGTCCGCGCGCCGGCGCTCCCAGGTCCCGGATGGCGGCACCCGGACCAGATCGAGCCATGCGTTCACTCCGTTCGTGATCACGCTGTCGGAGCCGAGGAGCTCGTGGATCTGACTGCGGCTCATGGTGCCCTCTCCCAGCCGGGAGCGGAGCTTGCGAGCAGCCGAGGAGACCTGCTTCGCCGTGTAGCCGCGCCGTGCCCTGTAATCGAGCCACGCCTCCCTCCGCGACCGGCGGATTCCGAGTGCCATCGGCCAGTAGTCGGCCGCGGACACCAGGTGGATCGTGGCCCGCATCAGCGTTCCCTGCGCGACCGAGGGTCGCTCCAGAGCACGGTCGAGCTGCGCTCGCTCGAAAGCGTCCATCCGCGTCCAGAGCCCGATGTACATGGAGGGTGCGTACTGGGCCTGGAGGCCGCCCATCCGCTCCAGGACCTTGGGAATCGAGGCTCCGCTCCGCTCGATCAGCTGCTGCCGGGCGAGCAGGGCCCGGTTCAGCTCCCGCTCGGTGAGGGTTCGGCGCTGGCCGGGCACGGCCCCAGGCTAGACCTCGACCGTGCGGCGAAAAGGCCAGAGCCCTTTTCCGACAGCCGTACAAGGATTTCCCGCCAGGGCGCTCATACCGTGCTAGCCGACCGAAACCGCGACCGCCGCGGGGCTGCCTCGGCGGGCATGGAAAGGAACGGAAATGAGTCGAAAGTTGCTCGGGGCTCTGGCCCTTGCAGGGGTTTTGGTGCTTGCGCTGCCCAGCGCGGCGTTCGCCCAGGATCCGACGCTAGACGACACGATCTCATCGCTGAACACGCTCTGGGTCGTGATCGCCGGCGTCCTCGTGATGTTCATGCAGGCGGGGTTCGCCCTCCTGGAGATCGGGTTCTCCCGGATGAAGAACGCGGGGGCGGGGGTCGCCAAGATCCTGGTCAACTACTCGATCGCTTCAATCGCCTACTGGGCGGTGGGATTCGCGCTCGCCTTCGGCGGCGCGGGGGCGATCGCCGGCACCCATGGGTTCTTCCTCAATGTGAGCGGAGACCCCGCCCAGGCGGCCTCGCAGATTCCACTGCTGGGCGTCGTCAACATCAGCCCCGCGGCGCTGCTGTTCTTCCAGTTCGTCTTCTGCGCGGTCTCGCTGGCGATCATCTGGGGCACCACGCTCGAACGGATCAAGTTCGCCGCCTACGTGATCTACGCGATCATCTTCAGCGCGCTGATCTACCCGATCATCAGCCACTGGATCTTCGGCGGCGGCTGGCTGCAGGCGAATCTCGGAATGCAGGACTTCGCCGGATCCACGGTGGTCCATCTGATCGGCGCGACTGGAGCGTTCGCGGCTCTGCTGCTGCTCGGGGCACGCCGGGGCAAGTTCGGCGAGGACGGGAGGCCGAGGGCCATCCCCGGCCACTCGATGCCGCTGGTCGGACTCGGGGTCCTGATCCTCTGGCTCGGCTGGTTCGGCTTCAACCCGGGCTCGACCCTGGCCGCGCTCGGCAATCGGTTCGCCGAGGTCGCCCTGGTGACCAACCTGGCGGCCGCCGCGGGGGTGATCACCGCCGTGGGGACCATGTACGCCATGCGGAGGACGATCGACATCGGGATGGCCGGCAACGGCGCAATCGCAGGGCTCGTCGCGATCACCGCTCCGTCCGGCTACGTCGAGTTCTGGGCCGCACCCATCATCGGCGCGATCGCAGGCGTCGTGGTCGTCTTCGGGGTCCTGACCATCGACAAGTACCTCGACGATCCGGTCGGCGCGCTGTCGGCGCACGGACTCGCTGGAATCGTGGGCACGCTCTGCTGCGGGATCTTCACCTCCCCCCGGCTGGCCGAGCTCAATGGCGTCGGCGATCCGGGCCTCTGGTACAGCGGCAGCTTCCACCAACTGGGCGTTCAGGCGCTCGGGATCGCCGTTGCCTTCGTCTCCGTGTTCGTGGTCTCCTACGCCGTGTTCTGGGCGATCAAGAAGACCATCGGCCTCCGCGTGACGGCGGACGAAGAGGACGCCGGGCTCGACATCTCAGAGCACGGCATGTACGGATACCCGGAGCAGTTCATCCCGCAGCCCGAGTACCCGGGTGCGGCGAGCGGGCCCCTGCCCGTTGGCCAGCCGGCGTTCGGCACCGCGGCGATGACGACCAACCCAACGAACGCGAACGCCAAGTGAGGAGGTGAACATGAAGAAGATCGAGGCATTCATCCGCCACGAGGCGTTCGAGCCGATTCGGACCGAGCTGCTCGACAAGGGGTTCCCCTCACTGTCGATCGGCGAGGTGAAGGGATCCGGGCGTCAGAAGGGCGTCGTCGAGACGTACCGCGGCTCGAGTCTGACCGTCAACGTGCGACCGAAGCTCAAGGTGGAGGTCGTGGTCGAGGACAAGGACAAGGGTCTCGTCGTCGAGACGATCCTGAAGCACGCCCGGACGGGCGACGTCGGGGACGGGAAGATCTTCGTCCTGCCGGTCGAGGAGGCGATTCGCATCCGCACCGGCGAGGAGGGAGAGGCCGTCCTGCAGGCGCACCAGGAAGAGGAGATTCCCGCCTGACGCGGGCACATCTGGAGTTGCGAGGGCCGGGTGAAAGCCCGGCCCTCGTTCGTTATGTGTGCCGATGGGACTGAACGCGCCCTGGCGGGGCGGTATTCCGCGGTCAATACCCTTGCCGGAATGAGAATCGACGAGATCCTCGCCTCATCGCAGCCCGTCTTCTCGGTCGAGTTCTTCCCCCCCAAGACGGAGGAGGGCCGCGAGATGCTGTTCGAGACGGTCGACGTGCTTCGCAGCCTCGGACCGAGCTTCTTCTCGGTCACCTACGGGGCCGGAGGCGCGACGCGGGAGGGGACCGTGGAGATCACCCGCGAGATCCGCGACGAGCACGGCGTCGAGGCGATGGCCCACCTGAGCTGCGTCGGCGAGACCAGGGAGGAGCTGAGCGAGATCGTGGAGGAGATCGCGGCCGCCGGGATCGAGAACATCCTGGCGTTGCGCGGCGACCCGCCGCGCGGCCAGACCGACTTCGAGCAGCCGGACGGCGGGCTCGGCAGCGCCGCGGACCTCACGGCGCTGATCACGGAGGCCCACGACGAGATCGCCATCGGGGGAGCGTGCTTTCCGGAGGTTCATCCGGAGGCCGACAGCCTCGAGGCCGACATCGCCTACCTGAAGACGAAGGTCGACAACGGCGCGAGCTTCCTGATCACCCAGCTCTTCTACGACAACCGGTCCTACTTCGACTTCGTGCCCGCCGCCCGGGCCGCGGGCATCGATGTGCCGATCATCCCGGGGATCATGCCGATGACGCGCTACCAGCAGATCGCGCGAATCGCCGAGCTCTGCCAGGCGAGGATCCCGCAGCCGCTCGGAGAGGCCATGGAGGCGGCCGACGGCAACGAGCAGGCAGAGTTCGGGATCGGGGTCGCCTACGCGGCGCAGCAGTGCGCCGAGCTCCTGCGAGCCGGGGCTCCGGGGATCCATTTCTATGCGCTCAACCGCTGGCCGGCGACGCGCGCGATCCTCGCGGCTCTGCAGGCGGCCAGGCCGTGGGAGGGTGGCCCAACCGAGGAGCCGACGGCGGTTAGAGCGACCTGATCTACGCCTAGACTCGTTCAACACATGCCCGAGTTCGACTACAACGGCTCCCGGATCTCGTACGACGAGTACGGGGCAGGCGAGCGGCCGCTGGTACTCATTCACGGCCTGCTGATGAACCGCCGGATGTTCGACCGGCTCGGTCCCACCATGGCGGAGCGCGGCAATCGAGTCATCACGATCGACCTGCTCGGCCACGGCCGCTCGGATCGCCCGGCGGACATGTCGCAGTACTCGATGACCTTCTTCGCTCGCCAGGTGGAGGCCCTGCTCGATCATCTCGACCTCAAGGAGGCCGTGGTCGGCGGGACATCGCTCGGCGCCAACGTCTCGCTGGAGCTCGCCTACCTCGAACCCGAGCGGGTGAAGGCGATGATGGTCGAGATGCCCGTCCTCGACAACGCGCTCCTGTCCGCCGCCGTGATCTTCACCCCGATGATGGTTGCGCTGCGGTTCGGCGAGCCGGTCCTGAAAGTGATCGCGTCTGGCGCTCGGAGGATCCCGCGGACCAACCAGCTCCTCGACGTCGGACTCGACTGGATCAGGCAGGATCCGGCGCCCTCCGAGGCCGTCCTCGAGGGCCTCTTCCTGGGCTCCTCGGCGCCCCACCGCCAGTTCCGCGTGAAGATGGAACAGCCGGCCCTCGTCATCGGTCATCACGCCGACCCCCTGCACCCCTTTTCGGATGCCGGCATGCTGGCGGAGGAGATGCCGAACGCCAGATTGATCGAGGCGAACTCGATCCTCGAGTGGCGGATCAGCCCGAAGCGGCTCGACGGGGAGCTCGCGCAGTTCCTCGACGAGGTCTGGCGGGAGCAGCCGCCCGAGGCGCCGAGGACCGACGGAGCTGCCGCCGCATCGCCGCTAAGTAAGGCTTGAAAGTCACCCGCTAGCCTCTTCGCCCCCGATGGCCAGTAGGAAGGAAGAGAAGGAACGTCTGCGCCAGCAGCGGCTCGCCGCGGAGCGGGCTGCTGCTTCCTCGGGCCAGCGTCGCCTGGTCCTCGGCTACGTCGTGGCCGGCCTCCTCGCCCTCGCCGTCGTCGCCGGCCTCGTCGTGGTGATCGTCAGCGGGAGCAGCAGCAGCGCCGAGGCGAGCACCTGCGAGAACGCCCACATCAAGAACTCGGGAGGAACGTTCCGCGGCCTCGAGCCCGATTGCCGCGAGGGCACGCCCCCGCCGACGATCCAGGTCGCCGATCTCCAGATCTCGGCCCAGAAGGCCGGCTGCGACCTCCGCCTCGACCTGCCGAACGAGGGCAACACCCACGTCCCCAACTCCGAGCCGGTCGACTACAAGACGACACCGCCGACCTCGGGCAACCACAACCCGGTCCCGATCGACGACGGCGCCTACACCACTCCGATCACCGACGACACCAGTACGCCCACCAACATCCGCAACGAGGTCCACTCGATGGAGCACGGGCGGATCGAGATCCATTACAAGCCGAGCCTGCCGGAGAACCAGCAGCTCGCCCTGAAGGGCGTCTTCGACGCCGACCCGAACGGCATGCTCCTCTATCCCGACCCGGACATGCCCTACGACGTGGCCGTGACCTCCTGGCAGAACATGGCCGTCTGCCCGAACTACAGCGAGGGCGTGCTCGACGTGATCCGCAACTTCCGCGACACCTATCGCGGCAACGGCCCCGAGCAACAGATCCCGATCGATTTGCCATAGCTCGCGCACCCTCCGGAGGTCCGAGGGGTTAGAAGGGGGCATGCGCAAATGGCTTTTGCTGGGGGTCTGCCTCGCGCTGCTCGGTGGCTTCGCCTGGGTGGCGGCGCCCGCCCTCTCCCTGCGCCCGTACGAGCCGGGCGGAGTCGACTTCGAGCGTGCCATTCCCAAGGCGAAGCGGGTCTCGGCCGAGGTCGTGGCCGCTGTCCGCTCGGCGCATCCACACGAGCGCGCGCCGCGCTGGATCTCGCCGCCGGTCGAGGCGCCGCACCAGTTCGACCTGGTCGGGGTCGCCCGGGAGATGCGGACCGTCCAGATCCGAGTGCGAGACGACGGCGGGCGCTGGAGCAACTGGGTCGACCAGGATGACGGAACGCCCATCTACACGGGCGGCTCGGACCAGGCACAGGTGCGCGCGCCGTTCCGCCCGCGCGGCCGCCTGCACTTCGTCAACGTCTCCGGCACGGCGGGCGGATTCGCGAGCGACCTGCTCAATTCGGCCCGCCGGGCGATCAACACGGCGTTCATCTCGGTCGCCTCGACGCCGGTCGCCCAGGCTCTGTCGCCCAAGCCCCAGATCGTCAGCCGGGCCGCCTGGGGCGCCGACCTGACGGGCGGCGGCTGCCCGCCCCGCGGCCCCGCGGAGTACGGCTCCGTCCAGGCGGCGGTCATCCACCACACCGTGAACGCCAACGACTACACGCCCGAGGAGGCTCCCGCGATCGTGCTCGGCATCTGCCGCTTCCACGTCTACGGCAACGGCTGGAACGACATCGGCTACAACGCGCTCGTCGATCGCTACGGCACGCTCTACGAGGGACGCGCGGGTGGCCTGAAGCGCCCGGTGGTCGGTGCGCAGGCACAGGGCTTCAACTCCCAGACCACGTCGATCGCGTCGATCGGCGATCACACCACCGAGGTCCCGACGCCGGCGGCGGAGCGCTCGATCATCCGCTTCCTGGCCTGGAAGATGGCCGTCAACCGCGCCTACCCGGTGACCGCCGCCGTCCCGCTCACCTCGGCCGGCGGCCCGGAGAGCCGCTATCCGAAGGGGGTGGTGGTCACGGTCGCCCGAATCGTCGGTCACACGACGCTGGGTCTCACCGCCTGCCCGGGCGGGGCGATGATCCCCCTGATCCCGCAGATCACCACAGCGGTCCAGAAGCGGATCAAGCACTTCGCCAAGAAGAAGCGCAGGAAGAGGCACGGGAAGCGGCACTCCGGCGGCCTCGCCCGCTGAACCGAGTGGGCAGGGTGGCGCGACCGCCTGGCAAGCTGGGCCCATGCACCCGGATCTCGATGCATGGCTGCCGGATCCGCAGGTGCGCACCCTCCACCGCCGCTCCGCCGAGGCCGACGCCGATCGGCTGTGGAATTCGGCGGAGAGCGTCCGGCTCCGCGACACGCGTGTTCTGGGCCGTGCGGTGCGATGGCGAATACCCGACACCTCGCCGGATATCTCCTTCAGGGATCTTTTTCGCGAGTACCCGTTCGCGGTTCTCGCCGAGGGGACACGCTGGTCGCTCTCAGGCCTCTGCGGGCGAATCTGGACGCTGCGGCGGGACTACCCGCGAATCGACGACGCGAGCGATTTCATGGCCTGGGAGGAACCCGGAACGGTCCGGGTGCTCGTGGCTCATTGGACCGAGGACGACGGCCCCGGACGCAGCGCACTGGTGAGCGAGTCTCGGATCAAGCCGGTCGATGGCCGAGCGCGCCTTCGCATCCGGGCGCTCTGGGCACTCGTCGGCCACTTCGAGCCCCTGATCGAGACCGAGGCACTGCGCAGCGCCGCGCAGCGCGCCGAAGGCGGCTGAAATCGCGGTCGTCCGGAGACGGCCGGTTCAGGCCCGGTAGGCGGGGAAGAAGCCCGCGGGCGCGTCGCGGCCCGCCGAGAGCTCCTCGTAGGCGGCCGGGTCGCAGATGACCTCATGGGTCTGCCAAGGTGCCTCGCCGCTGGCGAAGCCGCGCTTGAAGTCGTCGAGGGAATCCCCGGACGTCACCCCGCCACCGAGATTGACCGGCAGGCCGAGATCCTGCCCCTGGCCGATCATCGCCCAGAAGAGGTTCTTCATCGGCGAGTCGCCCAGGGCCTCGTCTGCGGTGCCCCCGAGGTAGTAGTGCAGGTAGCCGTCGCTCGCGCCCGCGATGGCGCCGGCGAGGGCATCGCCGTCGCGCTCGGCGAGGATCAGCCAGCTCGGCTCGCTCAAGAGCAGCCGCGCGAAGTAGCTGGTCGGGTAGAGGTAGCGCTCGGCCGCCTCGGTGCGAGCCATCGTCTCCCCGTAGGCGCGATCGAAGCCCCGGAGCTGACCCATGTCGACCTCACGGCCGGGGACGATCCGTGTCTCCCAGCCCCTCCTCCTGTTGCGGCGGATCTGCTCCCGCAGCCGCTTGCGGACGCCGCTCTCGCCATCGGCGAGGTGGACGTGCGAGCGCACCGTTCCGCCCTCAAAGCAGGGGCGGTCGCCGAGACGGTCCCGGACGAAGACGCTGACCAGGCCGGTCGCGGACCAGTCGATCGAGGCTGGATCGGGCGGGTCCTCGGGTGAGCGATCCGCCCCGGGATAGCCGTAGGGAGAGATCGCATCGAGCCGATCGGTGCCGTCGATCTCGCGGATGATGAGCGGGAGGCGCAGCTCAGGATCGCCCTCCACCAGGAGCGTGTGAGTCACCGCTTCGGCCTCGAGGAAGGGTGGTGAGCGGAAGAACTCCCCTGGGTCGGAGGCGGCGGCCCCCTCGTCCTCGACCAGGCGAGCCTTCACGGGCTCACCCTTCAGGCGGCTCAGGCAGATCCTCCCGGAAGCCGCCCCAGAGCTCGACGTCGATCAACTCGTCGCCGTGACGCACCTGTCTGCGCAGGACCCCCTCCTGCTTCCAGCCGTTGTAGATCACGGCCTTCCTGGCGGCCTCGTTGCCGGCCGGTATCCGGCCATAGACCTTGTGGGCTCCGAACTCCTCGAAGGCCTTCAGGTTGGTCAGGCGCTCCGCCTCGCGGCCCACGCCCCTGCCCCGTACGCGTTCGTCTCCCATGATCGCTCCCAGCTCCGGGGCGGTCTGCCGATGCAGGCCATAGAGAGCGGTGAAACCGACGGCGCCGTCGATGCCCTCGACCTCGACGGCCCACTTGCGGTCCTCCGACGCCGGGTCCTGGGCCTGCTCGATCGCCCGCTGCACCCAGCGTCGAGCGTCCTCGGCCGTGAACTCGCCCTCGCGGCGCTCGAGCAGGTTCGCGGTGGCGGCCGGCGAGTTGAACCAGCGCTGCACGGCCTCGGCGTCGTCCGGCCGAAAGTCCCTCAGCGAGATCCCGCGCGCCATCAGCGCTGCCCGCTTCGCTCGCGCTCCGCGGCCTGGCGCAGCGGCGAGTCCGGCGACGAGCCGGCGTACGGGTCGGGGGCCACGTCCCCGGCTCCTCCCAGCAGGGCGGCGGGCGTCCTCGCCAGGATCCTCAGATCCAGCCAGAGCGAGCGGTGCTCGACGTACCAGACGTCGAGCTCGATTCTCTCCTCCCACGGGATCCCCGCCCGTCCGTGGATCTGCGCCCAGCCGGTCACCCCGGGGCGCAGGTCGAGGCGCCGGAGCTGGCGCGGTGTGTAGAGCTCGACCTGTGCCGGAAGGGTCGCTCGAGGTCCCACGATCCGCATCTCGCCGCGGAGCACGTTGATCAGGTTCGGGAGCTCGTCCAGCGCGTAGCGGCGCAGGAACGCCCCGACCCGGGTGACTCGGGGGTCAGAGGCGGTGACCGCCGTGCCGACACCCGCTGGATCGGCTCCCTGCCGCATGGTGCGGAGCTTGTAGAGCTCGAAGATCCTGCCGTCCCTGCCGACGCGCCGCTGGCGGTAGAAGACGGGCCCCCGCGACTCGAGCTTGATCGCGATCGCCGCTGCCAGCAGGAGCGGCGAGACCAGGGCGAGGCCGAGGGCGGCGATCGCCAGGTCGGCCGCCCTCGGAAGCCCCTGCCGGGGCCGGACCGGCGGCTCGGGGACGTCGAGTCGCTGCTGCGCCGCGGTCGGGATGCCGCCGTCGGAGTCGCTCATCGCGTCCCCTCGACCTTCTCCCAGCCGATGGGAACGGCCCCGGCGCGGATCCGGTCCCAGAGCCCGACTGCGATCGACGCCGTCACGGTCACGTAGTAGTAGGCGATCCGGAACGGCAGGATGGGGACGAATCGCCCGAGGGCGGCGGCGGCGAGCAGGCCGAGCTGGAGCGCCATGGTCACCACGTACACCCAGCCGTGAGAGAGGAGCGGGATGTTGACGGCGAGCGCGATCAGGTGGAGCCACGGAGTCAGGTAGCGCAGCAGCCTGTGGGAGTAGATCTCGAGTGCGTAGGCCGGGCCGTATCCGCGCGGGTCGAGCATGCCCCACTTGAGCATCACGTCCCAGAGCCCCCACATCATGCGGCGCTTGCGACGGAACTCGCCCTCGACCGTCGGCGCCATCTTCTCCTCGGCGACCGCGGTGGGCTCGTAGACGGCGCGCCAACCGCGCTTGGTCAGCTCGAAGGGGAAGCCGATGTCCTGTCCGCGGCTCGGATCGAGCTCGATGTAGGCGTCGCGGCGGACGGCGTAGATCCCGCCGTTGCCCGCGGTGATGCCACCCAGGCGGGTCTCGAGGGAGCGCACTGCCATCTCGTAGCGCCAATAGAGCCCCTCCTGGTTACCCCCCTCCCCGCCCTCGAAGCGAACCTGGCCGCAGGCGTAGCCGATCCGCTCGTCGGCGAACCGGTCGACGAGTCGGCGGAGCGCATCCGGACGCCAGTAGCTGTTGGCGTCCGAGAAGGCGAGCAGATCGCCTCTCGCGCGCTTCACCGCGGCATTCAGGCCGGCGACCTTGCCGCCGCGGGGCAGGTCGAGCACCTGGTCGGCGCCCCCCGCGCGCGCGAGCTCGACCGTTCCGTCCGTGGAGCCATCGGAGACCACGATCACCTCGAGCAGATCCTCGGGGTAGTCGAGCGCGCGGGCGTTCGCCAGCTTGCGCTCGATCACGAGCTCCTCGTCGTGCGCCGGCACGATCAGGCTGACGCTCGGGAGCTCGCCATGCCGCCCCCGCGCCGGATCGCGTTCTCCGAAGAGCGCCACCAGGGCGCGGAGGAGCAGCGGGTAGCCCAGGTGGGCGTAGACGATCAGGCCGACGGCCACCCAGAAGACGATCTCGAGCGCCATGAGCAGGGGATTATCGGCGGACCGCGCTCATCGCCGCGGTCCGAGGAGATCACGGTAGAGCGACAGCGTCTGTTCCCCGATCCGGTCCCACGAGTACGTCGTTGCGGCCGCTTCGGTGGCGGCATCGGCGAGCGCTTCCCGTGCGGATCGGTCCGAGAGCAGCGCGCTCAGCGTCCCGGCCAGGGCGGGCGGGTCCTCGGGTGGGACGAGTCGAGCCGCCCCCTTCTCGGCGATCTCGGGAAATCCGCCGACGTCGCTCAGAACCAGCGGCCGGCCGAAGGCCAGCCCGGTGTAGAGAACGCCCGACTGCTCGATGTTCCGGTAGGGCAGCACGACCAGGTCCGCCCGACGCATGAACGCGGGGATCTCCGGGTCGGTCACGAAACGGTCGACGAAGCGCACCGTCCCCGGTGCCCGGCGGGCCAACTCGCGCAGCTCGTCCATCGGCATCCGGGGCATGCCGACCACCCAGAGCTCTGCGCCCTCGACCTGCTGAAAGGCCTCCAGGAGGACGTCCGTTCCCTTGTAGGGGCGAACCAGCCCGAAAGCCAGGATCACGGGCCCGGTGACCTCCCGCAGCTCGGCCGGCAGGGGCGCCTCGTCCTCCTGGCGGGTGAGATAGTCGAAGGCGCCGTGCGGGATCACGTGGAGCCTCTCGGGGGGCACGGCGAAGTCCGCCTCCAGCCTGCGGGCTCCGTGCTCGCTGTGCACGACCACGGCATCCATGCTCGCCAGCAGCCGCACCAACGTCCGGGCGATGCGCGTCTCCTTCTCTGGCAGCCGCCAGTGCATCGTGTAGACGCGGGGCCGCCTCGCGGGGAGCAGGTGGCGATCGAGGGCCGGGAGGGGCAGCCACATGTAGTGGACGAGGTCCGCCCGCTGCGCGACTCGGCGATAGCGCAGCATGTCCGGCACGTGCTCGGCCGCGCGCAGCAGGCGGCGCCGTCGTGCCCCGATGCCCTCGCGCGAGGAGCGCCGGTAGAAGAGCTCGTTGACCGTGTAGCCCTCCCCGACCGGGACGGGGCCGTAGGAGAAGCGGGAGGTGACGAGCTCCACGTCGGCGCCCGCACGGGCGAGCGCCCCCGCGAGGGCGTGGTCGTACGGGGGCGTGTAGGCCGCCGGATCGACGATCTGGACGCGCATGGGCGAGCATTCTCGCCGTGCTGCTCTCCTACTGCGTGGTCAACACGAACGGGCGGGAGTTCCTGCTCGCCTGCCTCGAGGCGATCGAGCGTGCGACCCCACCCGACCTGGATCACGAGATCCTGGTCCTGGACAACGCCTCCGACGACGGCTCGGCCGAGGCCGTCAGGGCTCTCGGGCGCGACATCCGGCTGGTTGCCCTGGATCGCCGCGAGGGCAAGGCGGCGAACGACAGCCGGCTGATCCGCGAGTCGCGGGGAGAGTTCTGCCTCCTGCTCAACGAGGACTCGGAGCTCCAGCCGGGCGCCGTCCCCGCCCTGCTCGGAGCCCTCCGCTCGGACCGCCGGGCCGCCGTGGCGGGTGCGCAGCTGCTCTCCCCCGACGGCCGGCCCGTCCCCTGCGCCTGGCGACTCCCGGGTGCCGAGACGGCCGTGGCGGGGGCGCTCTTCCTTCATCGCCGCTTGACGGTCGAGAGTGGAGGCGAGGGGACCCATCCCGTCGGCTGGGTTCAGTCGAGCGCCATGCTCGTCCGCCGCGATGCCGCGCTCGAGATCGGCGGCTTCGACCCGGCCTTCTTCGTCTACTCGGATGAGACCGACTTCTGCAAGCGCCTGACGGACGCCGGCTGGCGGATCCTCTACGTGCCGGCGGCCCGAGCGATCCACCACGACCAGATGGCCCAGGACGCCGCCGGGGCGGAGCGGCGGATCGTCGAGTACCACCGCGGCCGGGACCGCTACCTGCGCAAGCACCTCGGCCGCACTCGAGCCGTGCTGCTGCGGCCGCTGCTCGCCTGGCCGTATCTGGTCCGCGCGCTCGGGGCACTGGTGCTTCCCCGGCACTCCCCCCGCCGCTACTGGCTGCACGCCCGCCAGGCGCTGATGCCGGGCCGGGGCAGCGGCATCCGGGAGGCCGCCGAGTCTTACAACCGGCAGCTCGATCAGGCTGAGGGACGATGAGGATCCTGGAGGTCACCCAGATGTGGCCGAGCTCCGAGCACCCCGACCTCGGCAGCTTCCTGGTGCCGCTCACTCGCGAGCTGCGGAACCTCGGCCACGAGGTGGAGGTCGCTTCGATCAGCCGCCGGGGAGGATCGCCGACCGAGTACCTGACCCTGGTCCGCAAGGCGCGCGCCGACGCCGCCGAGTTTCGGCCCGACGTCGTCTTCGCCCACTTCCTCTTCCCGGCGGGGGCGGCCGGCGCCCTCGCCGCCCGGAAGGCCGGGGTGCCGCTGGTGGTCATGGCGCACGGCCAGGACGTCGCAAACCTCGGGCGGATTCGGGGTGTGAGGGCCGCGACGCGCTGGGTGGTCGACCGCTCGGCGGCGCTGATCGCCAACTCGCGCTGGCTCGCGGGGCGCCTGACGGACGAGATCCCGGCCGCCGGCTCCAAGATCGAGGTCGTGGACCTGGGCGTCGATCTCCAGGCGTTCTCGCCGCGCCCGGCCGACGCGGCCCGGCGGCAGCTCGGCTGGGAGGGCGACGGGCCGGCGTTCCTCTGCGTCGGCTCGCTGATCGAGCGAAAGAACGTCGTCCGGCTCGCCGACGCCTTCGCGGAACTCGGGAGAGGCCGGCTCGCATTCGTCGGTGACGGCCCCCTGAGGCCGCGGCTGGAGGGTCGTGCGAACGTCACGCTTGCCGGCCGCATCCCGCAAGCGGACGTGCCCCAGTGGATCGCCGCGAGCGACGTCGTCTGCCAGCCGTCGCTGATCGAGCCGTTCGGCCAGGCCATCCTCGAGGCGATGGCGATGGAGCGCACGGTGGTCGCGACCAGCGTGGGCGGACCGCCCGAGTTCGTCACGCCCGAAGCGGGCGTGCTCGTGGATCCCCAGGATCCCGCGGCCCTGGCCCACGCGCTGGAGCTGGCGGCGACCAAGCCGTCGCCCAACGAGGCGTCGCGCGTGGCCGCGGCCGAGCACGACGTGACCAAGCAGGCCGGGCGTATGGCCGCGGTGCTGGAGCGCGTGGCCGAGGCCGGCTGAGCAATCCGCAGCGGTATGCCCGGCTAGCGGATCGCGTCCTCGTCGCGCTGCTCGGCTTCGAGCGTCTCGCTCGTCAGGCGCGGGCGCCTGCCGTTGGTGCGCTCCTCCTCCTCTTCCTCTGCGCGCTCGGCCTCGGGCTCCGGCGGCGGTGCTTCGCGGATCCGCTTCAGGGCGGCCTTGACGTAGGAGGGGCTGAGGACTCGGCCGGCCGCCTCGCGCTCCTCGTCGTTGAGGAAGCCCGTCGCCCAGAGCAGCAGCGGATAGGCCAGCCAGAGAGCGGTGCGGCCCGCCAGCCCGCCGATCCCGGAGGTCGGCAGCAGCAGCTCCCCGGCCAGTACGAGTACAGCGGCGAGCCCGACGGCCTGGGAGAGACGCAGCCACTCATAGGGCACGTGGAAGAGGCGCTGCGTGAAGACGTACATCAGCACCAGCACGACCGCGTAGGAGGCGACCAGGGAGATACCCGCACCCACGATCCCCAGGGACGGGAGGAGCGCCAGGTTGAGGCCGATGTTCACCAGGGTGCCGGCACCCGTCGCCGGGAAATTGAACTCGGTGCGCCCCGTTCGCCCGAGGACGATCACCAGCACCAGATACAGCGCGTAGAGCATCACGCCCGTCGAGACCAGCCCGATCGTCTTGTAGGAGTCGAAGAACTCGGGGGCGGCCAGCACCCGCACGATCCAGCGAGAGAGCAGCCACATCCCGGCGACCACGAACGTGGTCACCGAGACGAACCAGGTGACGATCACGGCGTAGGCGCGGCGAGCCTCGTCGTCGTCCTGGATCGAGTACGCGAGCGGCGGCCAGGCCAGCTGGAAGCCCTTGACCAGCACGTTGACCCCCTGCGCGAACTTCACCGAGAGGCTGTAGAGGCCGGCGTCGCCGAGGCCGACGAGCCGCACGATCAGGAGCCGGTCGATGAAGTTGAGGGAGTAGAGCGAGAGCTCGGCCGGCATCGTCGGCAGGCCCCAACGCAGCATCCGCCGCAGGAGGGGGAAGTCGGGAACCACCGCCAGCCTGTGCCGCTGGGAGATCACGAGCCCGGCGAGGAAGACGGCCCCGGTCGCGTACTGGCCCCAGAGCAGCCCGCTCGCCCCATCGTCCTCGCCCACCACAAGCCAGACGGTGACCGGGATCGTCACCAGGACATTCGCGACGGTGAACACGAAGTACGCCTTGGCCCGCTCGTCGAGCCGATAGAGCGCGGTCAGGAACTCGAACATCGTGAAGACCCAGAGCCCGAAGATCGCGATCCGCACCAGGTCGGGATCGGAGTGGTCGAGGAGCAGGCGGGAGATCGGCTCGGCGAGCGGAAGGGCGATCGCGAGGCCGATGGTCGTCGTCCAGAGCAGCGAGGCGAACGCCGTCTTCACGACCTCGTCGGGGTCCTCGCCGGCCTGGTAGTAGAAGCGCAGCAGCGCCTCGATGATCCCGAGGCGGATGACGATGCTCGCCGCGATCACCCCGGTGATCAGGACCTCCGCCGCACCGTAGTCCGCCGGGGTCAGGTACCGCGTATAGAGCGGCAGCAGGGCAACCGCGATCAGCTTCGAGATCACGCTCGAGGCCGTGTAGGCGGCGCCCGTCGTCGCCAGGCGGCGGAGGTAGCCGGTCATGGGATCAGGCGACTGTAGGAGCGGCGGCGGATTGCGCCTCCGGCTCCGTCTCGCCGGCTCTCCGCGGCCAGCCCCCGGCGCCCATCTCCGCGGCCAGCACCCCACCCAGCCCGAGAAGCGCCCAGGTGAGCGGATCCGTCAGGTACGCGGCATACCCGATCGTGTGGGCGAGGAGCGCCACGAAGGCGGCAGCCAGGCCGATCCTCGCCGGCCCCAGCTCGGCGCGTTGCCCGTCCTCCAGTGAATGGAAGCGCGCGCCGAGACCCGGCGCGATCGACCTCATCCCGGAGAAGAGGGTCCAGAGGGCGGCCGCGAGCAGCACCAGGTAGCCGGCGACGCCGATCAGTCCCTGTTCGGCGGCCACGGTCACGGGCTCGGTGTGCGAGATCGTCGTGTCGCCGGGTGGCACGTCCTCCGCCTCCGCGAACTCCTTCGAGAACGACGCCGAGCCGTATCCGTAGAGGGGACGGTGCCACGCGAGCTTGGCGCCGCCGCTGATCAGGCTGCTGTGGCCCTCGCTGATGTCGCGCGAGCTCTCGTTGGAGCCCCCGGCGAGAAAGAAGACCGCCAGGATCGTGACGGCGAAGGCCAGTGGGGCCCCGACTGCCACCCACCCGGCGCTCCAGCGGAGCGCGGCGAGCACCGCCAGCCCGACGAAGAGGCTGACGAAGGTCGTCTGGGAGAAGGAGAAGACGAGTCCGACGAAGGTGATCGCGACCGCGCCGACGAGGACGAAGGCCACCCGCCGCTCGGAGGTGAACAACAGCATCGCGCAGGCGAGCAGGATGGCCGCCATCAGATAGCGGCCATAGATGTTGGGATCCCAGAACAGCGAGTTGACGCGGAAGTAGAAGTGGAAGTCGTTCGAGGCCTCGAGCTTCCCGTTCCAAAAGATGTGCTCGGTCGCGTACTGGGCGATGCCGATGCCGGCGAAGAGGACGGCCTCGATGACGACGACGGCGATCGCCAGGCGAAGGAGCCGCCGGTCCCACTCCACCATCGCCAGCAGGCAGAAGAGGACGGCGAACGGGGTGAGGAAGAAGCCGATGTTCCTGGCCGCGAAATCGAGGTCCGCGGAATAGGTCGCCTGCAGCGCGTAGAGGCAGATGACGAGCACCACCGCCAGAACCAGCGGCCTCGGGAGCGGGCGGACCCGGGCACGGCCGCGGATCGCCTCGACCGCATAGTCGGGGAGGCAATCCGACAGGTCGGTCAGATGCACGCCGGGCCGATAGGACGGCGTCACCGCGCCCAGTTCGGTCGAAGGCCGCCGCTGGAGAAAATCGCCGACGCGCTGCCCAGGCGCCTTGTAAGTTCCTCCGCCCGCCTCGAATGCCTTGCTTTCCCATTTGCGCTGCAGGTCGATCCCGGCCAGCACATGCTCGGGATAGTCGCCCGGGGTGATGCCGACCACGATGCCGGCATTGGCATTGCGCTCGTTGCGCGAATACTGGCTCATGCCGTTGGTCGCGACACGGCCTTCCTCGGACGTCGCCGCCACCACCGTCCCGCCCGGGCACATGCAGAAGCTGTAGACCGAGCGTCCGTTCGCGGCGTGATGCACCAGCCGGTACTCCGCGGCGCCGAGCTGCGGAATGGTCTTTCCGTAACGCGCCTTGTCGATGATCGATTGCGGATGCTCGATGCGGAAGCCGATGGAGAACGGCTTGGCCTCGATGTCCACGCCGCGGTCGTAGAGCATCCGGAACACGTCGCGCGCCGAATGTCCGGGCGCCAGCACGACATGGTTCGCGGCGATGCGCTCGCCGCTCGCCAGCACCACACCCTGCACCTGCCGCGCGTCATCCAGCTCCAGATCGACCACGCGGCTCCCGAAGCGATACTCGCCGCCCAGCCCCTCGATCGTCCTGCGCAGGTGCTCCACCATCGTCACCAGCCGAAAGGTGCCGATATGCGGATGCGCTTCGGTGAGGATGTCTTCGGGCGCGCCGGCCTTCACGAACTCGGTCAGCACCTTGCGCCCCAGATGCCGCGGATCCTTGATCTGGCTGTAGAGCTTGCCGTCGCTGAACGTGCCCGCGCCGCCTTCGCCGAACTGCACGTTCGATTCCGGATCGAGCACCGATCTGCGCCACAGCCCCCAGGTATCCTTGGTACGCTCGCGCACGACCTTGCCGCGCTCCAGGATGATCGGACGGTATCCTGCCTGCG
>Ga0081540_1000807_pt1 | contig 28790 bp, 20 predicted proteins | sample TabmetS2T1R1_FD_71024 | JGI IMG/M metagenome (GOLD analysis project Ga0081540, IMG submission 71024) | Tabebuia heterophylla rhizosphere microbial communities from the University of Puerto Rico - S2T1R1 | ecosystem: Host-associated > Plants > Roots > Rhizosphere ...
ACCAGCTTGATCTCGCCGCCGTGGGCGCGCACCAGCTCAGCCGCGATAGCGAGCCCGAGGCCGGTGCCGCCGCTGCGGGTCGAGCCTTGGAACGCCTCGAACAGATGGGCACGCGCCCTCTCGGGAATGCCCGGGCCGGTATCCGACACCTCGATCACCACCACCGCCCCCTCGCGGCGGCCGGCGATGCGGATCTGGTCGCGCGCGCTATCGTTGGGTGCCCGACCCTCCAGTACCTGCACCGAATTGCGCACGAGGTTGACGAGCACGCGGAACAGCTGGTCGGCATCGGCATCGACCTGCAGGCTCCGCTCCACCGCGTTGATCCAGCGGATCGGTCCGTCGGGGGCGAGGTTCACGGTCTCGCGCACCTCCTCAACCAGGTTCTCAAAGTTCATCAGACGCCGATCCGGCGGCGCCTCCTGGGCGCGGCCATAGGACAGGGTCGACTGGCAGAACGCGATGGCGCGCTCGAGCGCCCGCATCAACTTCGGGGCAAAGCGCTGGACGCGCGGGTCGGGAAGGCTGGAGAGCTGATCGGACACGAGTTGCGCCGATGACAACAGGTTGCGCAGGTCATGGTTGATCTTCGATACCGCCAGGCCGAGCGCCGCCAGATGGCTCTTCTGATGCAGCATCGAGGCGAGATCGCTCTGCATGCCGGCCAGCTCGCGCTCGGCGATGCCGATCTCATCACGCCGCGTCGACGGCGAAATGATGCGGGCGGAATTTTCCGGGTCGCCGCGAAAGGAGGTCATGTTGCCGGTGATGCGGCGCAGCGGGCGAACGAAGAGATAAAGGAGCGCGATATAAACGAGCGCTGCCGTGATGCCGGAAATGAGCAGCGACAGCAGCAGGATGTTGACCGAGAAGCGCACCATCGCCTTCCGCAGCGGCCCCATCGGCAGCACGATTTCGACGAAATCGCCGCCCATGGGGGCAGGCCCCACCGCGCGCAGCAGATCGTTGTCGTTTGACGCCAGCATCACCTCGAAGGCATTGACGATGGCGCGCGTCGCCGAGACGTTGCGCACGTCGACGTCCTGACGCAGGACCAGCGGAACCTCGGACATGGCGAGCAGGCGGCGCTGTTCGCCCTTCTTCATGGCCACCGCCTTGGCCCCGACACTGTCGAGGATCTGACGCGTCAGGCTTTCCGGCACCATGCCGCTCGGCGCCGCGTCGAGGACGAGCGCCGCGGTGTGAGCGGCGGCGAGGCGGTCGCGCAGCCAGTTCAGGCGGAAATTCGCGATCGACGGCACATAGATCAGCACCTCGGCGAGCATCACGAACAGGATGGTCAGCACGAGGAGCTTGCCGGAGAGCCCGAAGCGCGGCGTCCGCCCGGCCGCGATGTCCGTTGCGGTGTCGTTGTTCATCGGCGCGGATTCGGTCATGCGTCGCGGCTTATCCGAAGCGACGCAGGAACGTTATGATGCGCCGCAACGAAGGCCGGGTCAAACTGGGGGTGAAATAGCCGATGGCCGCCCGTTTTCCAACTTCCGCCAGGGTCGGATAGGGCAGGATCAGCTCGCCGACGGCGCGGATGTTGAGCCCCTGCTGAACGGCGAGCGCCCATGCGGCGATGAGCTCCCCGGCATGCGCTCCCACGATGGTGGCGCCGAGAATGACCCCTTTGTCCGTGGTGACCACCTTGATGTGCCCGCGCGTGTCACGCTCCGTCTGAGCCCGGTCGTTGTCGTGAAACGGCGCGCGCAGCACGCGAACACGTTTCTTGCGCTTGCGCGCCTGCTCCTCGGTCAGGCCGATATGCGCCAGTTCCGGGTCGGTGTAGGTCACCCATGGGATGATGTCCTGGTTCACCTTGGCGCTGAGCCGAAACAAGGCACGCCGGATGACGATGCCGGCGTGGTAATTGGCCATATGGGTGAACTGCGCCTGCCCCGCAACGTCCCCGACGGCGAATACGCGGCGATTGGAGGTGGTGAGGCCGGCTTTGACGATGATGCCGCGCGGCCCGGTCTTGATGCCGGCGGCTTTGAGATCGAGCCCGTCAATGTTGGGGCGGCGGCCGGCCGCGACCAGGAGATGGGTGCCCTCAACCGTTTCCTCGCCGGCCCCCGATTTCAAAATCGCGCGCACTTTCGGCGGCGCCGACTCGATGCGCGCGACCTCGACGCCGGAACGGATCTTCACCCCTTCCCGCGCCAGCTGGTCGAGCACGATGGCGGAGCATTCCGGGTCGTCATGGGCGAGCGGGGTCGCCGCCTCGAGCACCGTCACGTCGGCGCCGAGACGGTGGAAGGCCTGGGCCAGCTCGAGACCGATCGGCCCGGCACCGATCACGACGAGGCGCTCGGGACACTGTTTGAGGTCGAACACGGTCTCGTTGGTGAGATGCTGCGTCTCGGCAAGCCCGGGGATGGGCGGGAGCGCCGGCGCGGAGCCGGTGGCGATGACGAAGCGCCGCGCCTTGATCTCGATGTCGTCGCCCACCGCCACGGTCCGCGCATCCTTGAAGCGGGCGGCGCCTTGGATCACGCGCACGCCGAGGCCGGTGAACCGTTCGATCGAATCATTGGGCGCGATGGCGGCGATGACGCCGTGCACGTGATCGTGCACCTTGGCGAAATCCACGCTCGGGCGTGCCGTCACCCCGAAGGCCGTGCTGCGGCGGGCACTCTCGGCGCGCTTGGCGGCAGCGATCAGGGCTTTTGACGGCACGCACCCGTAGTTCAGGCAATCGCCGCCCATCTTCCCCTTTTCGATCAGCACCACCGAAACGCCGAAGGCGGCGGCCGCCGCGGCCACGGAGAGGCCTCCGGAGCCCGCGCCGATGACGCAGATGTCGGGATTGAGGACCTCGGTCATCCGCGGTCCCGCGGCTCACATCCGCCGCCTGCGGCGCCGCCGCTCCCGGTGGTGCCGCCGGCCTTGGCGGCCATGGCGCCACTGTTGAAAAGCCGCACCACCACCGGGGCCAGCGCCAGGAGCCCGAGCGCGATCAACGCCCCGATCAGCTGCGGGGTCAGCACCGCGGCGGGGTTGAAATCGAGATGGCAGTCGGTGCGGCCGGCATTGAGACAGGCGTTATACATCGCGGCCTGGGCCTGGATGACGCTGTCGAGACCGGCACCGACCGAGGCGAACACGAAGGTCGCCGGAATGATGCCGATCGCCGTGGCCGCGACGAAGGTCGTGACGCGCACACCGACGAGCGCGGGCGCGAGGTTGACGAGGAAGAATGGAAACACCGGGACCAGCCGCAGGAACAGGAGATAGCTGAAGGCATTGGCGCAGAAGCCATCCACGAGCTTCGACAGGCGCGGGCCGGCCCGGCGGACCACATATTCCCCGAAGGCGCTGCGGGCGATGAGAAAGATCACGGTCGCGCCGGTCGTCGCCCCCACCACGGCCGCGGTCCCGCCGATGACGGCGCCGAAGAGGAGGCCGCCGGAGATGGTGAGGAACAGCGCCCCGGGCAGCGACAGCGAGACGGCCGTGACGTAGATCGCCACGAATGCCGTCAACGCGGCGGCGAAATGCATGTCGACGAAGTCATCGAGCGAAGCGCGGTGGCGAACGAGGGTTTCCAACGAAAGCTGGCGGTGCCAGCCCATGGCAAAGACCAGGACAGCCACGAGGCCGATGGCGACGACGGGCACGAGGCGCCCCACCGTCAGGCGCCCTGACGGCGCCGCCGGGGCGGGAGCAAGACCCGGCTTATGCGGCATGGCGACGATGTGATCCCGGCACAGGCATGGCAACTCCAACACTATAGGCTCGGCGGCGCGAGCGGGATGGTCTCACCACGATTTGACACCCGGCGCAATCGGCCTCGCCTTCGCGTGAACGCCGGGGTCAGGGGCCGAAAGCCCGCCATCCAAGGGACCTGACACACCGGCATTGCATTGACTTGCGCGCCGCGCCTCCCCTATAAGCCGCGGACTTTCGAGCGCACAGCGGGCGTTGCGGATTAGTTTCGATTCGCGCGCCGATATCCGGCTCGAGCGAACCCAGCGGAGAGCAGCCGTGAAGCGGACCTATCAACCGAGCAAGCTGGTGCGCAAGCGTCGTCACGGCTTCCGCGCGCGCATGGCGACGAAGGGGGGCCGCAAGGTGGTGGCCGCCCGACGGGCGCGCGGACGCAAGCGTCTCAGCGCCTGACCGCCCCGGGCCAGGCGCATGGAACGCCTGAAGCAACGGGCCGAGTTTCTCGCCGTTGCGGCGGGCGCGAAGATACCGGCCGGCGCCTTCATCCTGCAGGCGCTCCGGCGCGCCGATGAGGGTCCGGCCCGGATCGGCTTCACGGTTTCGAAGAAGGTCGGCACAGCCGTGGAGCGCAATCGGGTGCGACGGCGGTTGAGAGAGGCGGTGCGGCGTTCGGCCTCTCCGCACCTGCGCGCGGGTCATGATTATGTGATCGTGGGACGTCGTGCCGCCCTCACAGCAGATTTCGCGCGGCTGACGACGGAGCTCGAGCAATCGTTGGCACGCTTCCACAAACGCGGCCAGGCCCGGGCGCCAGCGCCCACGACCCGTGAACACGTGCAATGAACGACCAAAAGAACACCATCCTGGCAATCGTGCTGTCGGCCATGGTGCTGATCGCGTGGCAGTTTTTCTTCGGCCTGCCGCAGTTCCAGAAGCAGCAACAGCAGCAGCAACAGCAGGCGCAGCAGACCCCGCAACAGACCGCGCCGGCCGGGCAGACGCCGCAGCCGCAGACCGCTCCTGGCGCCGGCCCTCAGGTGCCCGGCCAGCCGACACCGGCCGGCGGTCCGCAGCTTTCGCGCGACGCGGTGATCGCCGCCTCCCCGCGCGTCGCCATCGATACGCCGCGGCTCAAGGGTTCGATCGCCCTGAAAGGCGGACGCGTCGACGACCTCTCGCTCAGCCAATATCGCGTCACCGTCGATCCGAATTCGCCTGCGGTGGTGCTGCTGTCGCCGTCGGGCACGGCGCATCCGTTCTACGCGGAGTTCGGGTGGGTCGGGGCCGCGGGCGCCAACGCCAAGCTGCCGGCGGCGGATACCGTGTGGCAGCAGGAGGGGTCGGGCGCGCTCGGTATCGACCGGCCGGTCACGCTCACCTGGGATAACGGCGAGGGGCTGCAATTCCGCCGCACCATCGCGGTCGACGACAAGTACCTGTTCACCATCCGGGACGAAGTGGCGAACAAGAGCTCCGCCGCGGTCTCGCTCTATCCTTATGCGCTGATCTCGCGGCACGGCACGCCGGAGACGCTCGGCTACTACATCCTGCACGAAGGCCTGATCGGCGTGCTCGGCGATCAGGGCCTGCAGGAAATCACCTACAAGACCATCGAAGAAAAGAAGAACATCACTTTCAAGGTCCATAACGCCTGGTTCGGCATCACCGACAAGTACTGGGCCGCGACCCTGCTGCCTGATCCGGCGGCGAACCTGCAGGCCCGCTTCTCGGCCGGCCAGAGCGGACAGCTCAAGACCTACCAGACCGACTACCTGCTCGATGCCGTGACGGTGGAGCCCGGTGCCACCGGCGCTGCCAATGCGCGGCTGTTCGCCGGCGCCAAGGAAGTCGCGATCATCGACGGCTATGACAGGGGCCTCAAGCTCAACCGCTTCGAGCTGCTGATCGACTGGGGCTGGTTCTATTTCATCACCAAGCCGATGTTCTGGGCGATCGATTGGCTGTACAAGTTCTCGGGCAATTTCGGGATCGCCATTCTGCTCGTCACCGTCCTCATCAAGTTCGTCTTCTTCCCGCTCGCCAACAAGTCCTACGCGTCGATGGCGAAGATGAAGGCGGTGCAGCCGCAGCTTCTGATGATCCGCGAGCGCTACGCGGACGACAAGATGAAGCAGCAGCAGGCGATGATGGAGCTGTACAAGAAGGAGAAGATCAATCCCCTTGCCGGCTGCCTGCCCATCGCGGTGCAGATCCCGGTGTTCTTCGCGCTCTACAAGGTGTTGTTCGTCACCATCGAGATGCGCCACGCGCCGTTCTTCGGCTGGATCAAGGACCTGTCGGCGCCCGACCCGACCAACATCTTCAACCTGTTCGGACTGATCCCGTTCGATCCCACCGTGCTGCCGGTGCTCGGCCAATTCCTCCATATCGGTGCCTGGCCGCTGATCATGGGGGTGACCATGTGGATGCAGATGAAGCTCAACCCGCCGCCGCCCGACCCGACGCAGCAGATGATCTTCGACTGGATGCCGGTAATCTTCACCTTCATGCTGGCGTCGTTCTCGGCGGGCTTGGTGATCTATTGGGCGTGGAACAACACGCTGTCGGTGATCCAGCAGTCGATCATCATGAGCAAGCACGGCGCCAAGATCGAGCTGTTCGACAATCTTAAGGCGCTCTTCGTCCGCAAGAAGACAGAATAAAAAAGAGCCCCGGTCGGGTCGCCCCCGACCGGGGCTCGGTGCCCCCAAGGCCTAGAAACTTTCCCTGCATTACCGGCTCACGCGCCGTCCGACCATCAGGAGCATTCCTGATCAGGGGCATTGCTGATGCGGCTGCGTAGGGTGGGCAAAGGCGCGCCAGCACCGACTGCGCTCACGGGAAAATTTGCGTGCGCGCCGTACCCACGCGGGACGACCTCTCAGCTTAGGAACCCTCTCGACTCGACAGCGTGCGCACGGCGCGTATCAACGGCATCGTGCGTTGAAGCGCCTCGGCGCGCGCCTTTGCCCACCCTACGAGGCCTTCGCCCTCTGCTTCGCCATTGCGTTTTTCAGCCGCGGATAAACCTTGATGGCATTGTCCTCGAAGATCTTCTTGCGATCGGCGTCCGAAAAGCCAGCCGCGTTGTCGATGTAGCGCTTGGTATCGTCGAAATAGAAGCCGCTCTTCGGGTCGACCCCCTTGACGGCGCCGACCATTTCCGACGCGAACAGGATGTTGTCCGCCGGCACCACCTTGGCAAGAAGATCGATGCCCGGCTGGTGATAGACGCAGGTATCGAAAAAGATGTTGTTGCCGATGATCTCGGCGAGCTCCGGCCGGTTGTTGTTGAGCGCGATGCCGCGGAAACGCCCCCAGTGGAACGGCACCGCGCCGCCACCATGCGGGATGATCAGCTTGAGGGTGGGAAAGTCCTTGAACAAGTCGGACAGGATCAGCTGCATGAACGCCATGGTGTCGGCGTTGAGATAGTAGGAGCCCGTCGTGTGCTGGGCCGGGTTGCAGCAGCCGCTGACGTGGATCATGGCCGGCACGTCGAGCTCGACCATCTTCTCGTAGAACGGATACCACCATTTGTCGGTGAGCGGCGGCGAATTGAAATAGCCGCCGGACGGGTCGGGATTGAGGTTGCAGCCGACGAAGCCGAGCTCGGTGATGGCGCGCTCGAGCTCGGCGACGGAATTCTTCGGCGCCACGCCTTGCGACTGCGGCAACTGGCACACGCCGATGAAGTTCTTCGGGTAGAGCGAGACCACGCGATGGATGAGGTCGTTGCAGATCTGCGTCCATTCGAGGCTGACGGACTCGTCGCCGATATGATGCCCCATGCCGGAGGCCCGCGGCGAGAAGATCGTCAGGTCGGTGCCGCGCTCGCGCTGCAGCTTGAGCTGCGCGCCCTCCAGGCTCTCGCGGATTTCGTCGTCGCTCATCTTCAACGACGCCCGGGACGGCATCGCCGTCTTGTCCTTGACGGCTTTGGTCTGTTCCTGCCGGAACCGATGCAGGTCCTTCGGCTCGGTCGTGTAGTGGCCGTGGCAATCGATAATCATGGCACCATCGCTTAAGAGGTTTGAGGCCGCGATGCTAAGACCCGCCGCACCATTGTCAAACCGGGACCGCCATCTGTTAGGATGCCGCCCGCTCAAGGGGAGACCTGCATGGCCGACATTCCGCGGCTCAACGGCATCATCCGCGCCCTCGAACAGGGGCAGCATGCGCTCACGGCGTTCACGCCCGCCGACGTGGAGTCGGCAATCGCGCTGGCGACCTCGAAGTACGACGGCGTCGTCTACGAGATGGAGCACAATCCGTACGACATACGCGCCTTCCGCGACTGCCTGCAGTACATGCTCAACCGCCGCCAGATCGCCCAGTCGGGCTCGCTGGCGCCGGGCGTGACGCCGATGGCGCGCATCCCGCCCAACGGCGGCGAGAAGGCGCAGTGGCACGCCAAGCAGGTGCTCGATGTCGGCGGCTACGGCATCATCTGGCCGCATGTCAGCACCGTCGAGCAGGCGTACAATGCGGTCGCGGCCTGCCGCTATCCGCGCCTCAAGGACAAGCCGCTGCACGAGCCGGCCGGCATCCGCGGCGACGGGCCGACCCAGGCGGTGCGCTACTGGGGCATAACGCAGCAGGAATATTACGAGCGCGCCGACGTGTGGCCGCTCAATCCCAAGGGCGAAATCTTCGTCATCCTGATGATCGAGGACACCGAAGGCATCAAGAACCTGCGCGACATGCTGAAGAACGTGCCCGGCATCGGCGCGGTCCTCATCGGCGAGGGCGATCTCAGCCAGGAGCTCGGCTATCCGCGCCAGTACGAGCACAAGGTGGTGCTGGAGGCGATGGCCGAGATCGTCCGCACCTGCAAGGAGAACAACGTGGTGGTCGGCCATCCGCATGTGGAGGCCGGCAATGCCGAGCGCATCATCAAGGAGGGCTACCGCTTCCTGATGTGCGCGCCGGTGCGCAGCTATGGTCATCTCGACAAGGCCCGGCAGCTTGTGGGCCGTTCCTAGGAGTTAAGCCATGACGGTCGCGTTTCCCAATGCCGGGCCGGTGACGCTGAAGGTCAACCTCGCCGACTACCCGGTCACCCACGCGCTGCGGACCGGCGAGGTCAAATCGGACCTGGTGGCGTTCGATTTCACCGGGCCGAAGGTCGCGCATGAAGGTTTCAAGCCGATGGTGCGCGACGGCAAGTTCGATGCCGGCGAGCTCGCCATCGTGACGTACCTGCAGGCCAAGGCCTACGGCAAGCCGCTGGTGCTGCTGCCGGCGGTGGTGATGGGCCGCTTCCAGCACCAGTGCATGGGCTACAACCCCGCGCGGGGCGAGCTGAAGCCGGACGCCATCCAGGGGCGGCGGTTTGGCATCCGCTCATACACCCAGACCACGGGCGCATGGATGCGCGGCGTGCTGCAGCACGAATGCGGCGTCGATCCGGAAAAGGTCACGTGGGTGTGCTGGGACGACGCGCACCTCGCCGAATACCGCGACCCGCCGCATGTGGAGCGCGTTCCGCCGGGATCGAAGAAGCTCGACCAGGCGCTGCTCGACGGCGATATCGACGGTGCCATCAGCGATCTGCCGCACGATCCGCGCGTGCGCCCGTTGTTCCCCGATCCGCAGGCGGCGGCGCGCGAGTGGGCCAAGAAGCATGGCACCGTCCCGATCAACCACCTGTTCGTGGTGAGCGAGGAATTGTCGAAGACGCGCCCCGACGTGGTGCGCGAGACCTATCGCGTTCTCCTGCAGGCCAAGAAGGCGGCGGCGCCGCACCCGAGCGGCATCGACTTCCATCTGTTCGGCGTGAGCGCGTTGCGCAAGCCGCTGGAGCTGATCATCCAATACGCGTTCGAGCAGAAGCTCATTCCGCGCCGCTTCGTGGTCGACGAACTGTTCGACGAGACGACGCGCACCCTCGATGCATGAACGCCGACCGCAGATGAGAATGATGAGCGGCAAGGACCGCGCGCGCATTTGCGCTCTCGTGGCAGCCGGAATCCTGGCTGCGACAATTCCGGCCGTGGCCGCGAGCGGCGCCGGCGCCCCGCCGGACGAGCCGCTCTACATCCTCGGCATTCCCGTCGATTTCATCCTGTTCGGCCTCACGCTCCTCGGCGTCGCGGTGTTTCACCATGCGACGCTCTACGTGGCGCTGGCCGGCCTCGCGACGATCACCGCGTACAAGCTGATCTTCACCGGTTTCAGGTTCGGCTTCGGCTTCAGCGGCCTGGCGCTGCAACTGGAGCACGAGTGGGTCATCCTGGCGAACCTTTTCCTGCTGCTCATGGGCTTCGCGCTTCTGTCCCGCCACTTCGAGAAGAGCCGCGTCCCCGACGAGATGCCGGCCTTGCTGCCCGACGACTGGAAAGGCGGCTTTCTGCTGCTGGTCATCGTGTTCGTGATTTCGAGCTTCCTCGACAACATCGCGGCGGCGTTGATCGGCGGCACCATGGCGCGCCACGTGTTTCGCGGAAAGGTTCACATCGGCTATCTGGCCGCGATCGTGGCCGCGTCGAACGCCGGCGGCTCCGGCAGCGTCATCGGCGATACCACGACGACGATGATGTGGATCGACGGGGTGAGCCCGCTCGCCGTGGTGGAAGCCTACGTTGCGGCCATGACGGCTATGGCGATCTTTGGCGTGCCGGCGGCTCTGCAGCAACAGCGTTTCTCTCCGATCGAGAAACACGCGCCGAGCGGCCTGCGCATCGAGTGGACGTACGCCGCCATCGTGGCGTTCATTCTCGTTGCTGCCATTCTGGCCAATGTCATTGCCAACGTAAAATATCCTGCCATCCTCGACGCCATTCCGATCATCGGGCTGGCGGTATGGGCCGCCATCCTGATCAGCGCGCCGCTGCGCCGTCCCGATTGGGAGATCATGCCGGAAACCTTCAAGGGTACGATTTTCCTCCTTGCCCTGGTCGTCGCCGCTTCCATGATGCCGGTCGAAAAGCTCCCCGGTGCGTCGTGGCAGACGGCGCTCGGACTGGGCTTCCTGTCATCGGTATTCGACAACATCCCGCTCACCGCGCTGGCGCTCAAGCAGGGCGGCTATGACTGGGGCTATCTCGCCTACGCGGTCGGCTTCGGCGGCTCGATGATCTGGTTCGGTTCGTCGGCCGGGGTGGCCCTGTCGAACATGTATCCGGAAGCGAAATCGGTCGGCTTGTGGCTTCGCCACGGCTGGCACGTGGCCGTCGCCTACGTCATCGGCTTCTTCGTCATGCTCTCGGTCCTGGGCTGGCACCCGGACGCTGAGCATCGCAAGCGCGTGGACGCTCCGCATACCTCGCCGCTGGCCGTTGCTGCCGTGCAGGATTAAGCTCAGCCCATCCGCGGCGAAATCGGCAGCAGCATGAGAAAGACGAAGATCGGCACCAGGATCAGGCTTGCCCAGAACAGGTACGCAAAGAAGCTGGGCATCTGGATTCCCCGCTCCTCCGCAATGGCCCGCACCATGAGGTTCGGTGCGTTCCCGATATAGGTGAGCGCGCCCATATAGACGGCACCGAGCGAGATGGACGTCAGGATCCCGGCCAGTGGCCCCATCAAGGCCTGCGGATTTCCTCCGGCCAGTTCGAAGAAGACCAGATAGGTCGGCGCATTATCGAGAAAGGCCGACAGTCCGCCGGTCAGCCAGAAGAACGCGATCTCCTGCGGCCGGCCTTCGCTGTCGGTCACCAGACGCAACAGCCAAGCGAACGCACCCTCGCGACCCGCATCGAGCATCGCCAGCACCGGCACGATAGTGATGAAGATGCCGAGGAAGAGCTTGGCCACCTCGCGCATCGGCTCCCACGTGAAGCCGTTGGTGGCACGGTGCTCGTCCGGCGTGAGCCAAAGCGACAGCGCGACGACACCGATCAGAAACGCGTCACGCAGCATGTTCTGCAGCTCGATGGCGGTGCCAAGAATGTCGAGACGGATCCCCGGCTTCCATATTCCCGAGAGCAGGATTGCGCCGACAATGAGAAAGATGAGCGGCAGGTTGACGATCCCGCGCAAGCGCACGCGCACCGCCTCGTTGGCGAAGACGGCCGGGTCATGCTTTTCCCGGCGGAACAGCACGCTGTCGAGCACGATAAAGACCAGGAGCACCAGCGCCGCAACCGCAACCGTCTGCATCCAGAGATGCTGCAGGGGCCAGAAGAAATCGACGCCACGCAGAAAGCCGACGAAGAGGGGCGGATCGCCCAAAGGGGTCAAGGCGCCGCCGACATTGGCCACAAGGATGATGAAGAAGACGATCACGTGGATCTTATGAGCACGCCTTTCGTTTGCCTGCAGCAGCGGCCTGATCAGGATCATTGCGGCCCCGATCGTCCCCATGAAGCTCGCGAGGATCGTGCCGATCACGAGGATCGCGGCATTCATGGTCGGGGTGCCGGCCAAGTTCCCGACGACCAGGATTCCGCCCGCCACCGTGTAGAGCGCGAACAGAACCAGGATGAAATCCAGGTACTCACCGAGCACGGCGTGAACGAGTGAAGCCAATGCGGCCGAGGGACCGAACGCCCCGGCGATGGCAAGCAGGGCCAGCATGGCCCAGGCGGCAGCGATCTTGCCGTAGTGGTGATGCCACACGCGTGGGAACAGGACCGGCCCGCCGGCAATCGACAGCAGAATGCCGATAAAGGGGAGCGCCCAGGGCCAGCGCATGGCCGCGCCGTCGAGCGCTACCGCGGCTTGCGCGGCGTCGGGAACAAGCAAGGCAAGCGCGAGGGCCGCAACGAAGCCGTACGACATCATGTGGACAGCCCCCGCATCATTGGCTGCCGGCGGCTATCAGCACCACGCATCACGGCGCAAATGCCTCGACTTCAATTGTTCAGGAACTCTGCGGGGTCACCGTGACGAGGCCTCAGTGCGCCTCGTCCCAATTGTCGGCGGCGCGGGCGTCGACCTGCAACGGCACCGACAACGAGATGGCCGGAAGCGGCGCGTATTCCATCACCCGCGTGACCACCGGCAGCGTCTTCTCGACTTCGCCTTCCGGCACCTCGAACACGAGCTCGTCGTGCACCTGCAGCAGCATGCGCCCGGTGAGCTTCGCCTGCGCCAGCACGTCCGGCATGCGGATCATGGCGCGGCGGATGATATCTGCGGCCGTGCCCTGGAGGCGCGCATTGATGGACGCGCGCTCGTTGAAGGCGCGCAGCGATGGGTTCTTGGCCTTGATGTCGGGATAATGAATCTTGCGCCCGAACAGCGTCGACACGTAACCGTTTGCGCGGCAGAACGCCTTCGACTCCTCCATGTAGTCGCGGATGCCGGGGAAGCGCTCGAAATACTTCTTGATATAGGCGCCGGCCTCGTCGCGTCCGATGCCGAGCTGGTTGGCGAGCCCGAAGGCCGAGATGCCGTAGATGATGCCGAAATTGATTGCCTTGGCGCGACGGCGCACGTCCGGCGGCATGCCTTGCACCGGCACGCCGAACATCTCCGATGCCGTCATGGCATGAATGTCGGTGCCTTCCTGGAACGCCTGGCGCAGCGCCGGCACGTCGGCGATCTCGGCGAGCAGCCGCAGTTCGATCTGCGAATAGTCGGCAGAGACGAGCTTATGCCCCGGCTCGGCCACGAACGCCCGGCGGATCTTGCGGCCCTCGGTGGTGCGGATGGGAATGTTCTGGAGATTGGGCTCCGACGATGACAACCGGCCGGTCGGCGTGGCGGCGAGCGCGTAGGACGTGTGAACGCGCCTGGTCTGCCGATTGACGTAATTCGGCAACGCGTCCGTGTAGGTCGATTTCAGCTTCGACACCTGCCGCCAGTCGAGAATCTTTCGCGCGATCTCAACGCCCTGCTCTTCCGCAAGATCCTCGAGCACGTTGGCGCGTGTCGACCAGGCGCCGGTCGGCGTCTTGGTCCCGCCCTCGAGCTTGAACTTGCCGAACAGGATGTCGCCAAGCTGTTTGGGGCTCCCCAGGTTGAAGCGCTCGCCGGCGACCTCGTAGATTTCGTCTTCGAGCCGGGCCGTCGTCTGCGCGAAGTCGGACGACAACCGCTTCAGCATGATTGGATCGATTGAGATGCCGGCCCGCTCCATGGCGCCGAGGACCGGAACGAGCGGGCGCTCAAGGGTGGCGTAGACGGTGCTCATGCGCTCGGCCACGAGGCGCGGCTGCAGCACGCGCCACAGGCGCAGGATCAGGTCGGCATTCTCGGCGCAATAGGTGCGGGCGCGGCCGATCTCCACGCGCTCGAACGGGACCTGGGTGCGGCCCTTGCCGATCACGTCGTGGAACGCGATCGGCGCATGGTCGAGATGGCGCGTGGCCAGCTCGTCCATGCCGTGGCCGCCGAGGCCGGCATCGAGCACGTAAGACATCAGCATCACGTCGTCGAACGGCGCCAGCGTAATGCCGTGGCGAGCGAGCACCACGATGTCACTCTTCAGGTCGTGGCCGACCTTCAGGATGCCGGAGTCTTCCAGCAACGGCTTAAGGCGCGACAGCACCTCGCTGGCCGGAATCTGGCCCTCCGCAAGCCCGCCTTCGGCCAGAAGATCGTCGGCGGCACGGTGGCCGAGCGGCACGTAGCACGCCTCGTTCGGCCGCAGCGCCATGGCGATGCCGACGATCTCCGCCTGCATCGGATCGGGCGACGACGTGCGCAGCGTCACCGCAAGCGCGCCTTCGCGCCGCGCCGCGGCGATCCAGTCGTCCAGCGAGGAGACGAGCGAGATGGTGTGGTAGCGCGCGTGCTCGACCTCGGCCTTGGCGGCTTCCGTTTTGCGCGCGACCACCAGGCTGTCCGGCGTGAAGGCAGGTTCGCCCGGGGGCGACACGGGAGGCGGCGGGGGAAAAAGGTCGCCGCTCGGCGGCGATGGAACCTCCGCGGCGGGCAACATCTCCTCCACCGGCGCCGCGATGCCCTTGGCGGCCAGGCGCGGGTCGGGCGCCACGGTGTCGGCGTCGATCCCGACAAAGGCGGAGGCTCGCCGCGTCAGGTCTTTGAACTCCATGGCCTTGGAGAAGGCGATCAGCCGCTGCGGCTCGATGCCTTCCAGGCACGAGGCGCCGTCAAGGCAGAGCTGCGTGATGTCGCGACCGAGCGGCACCTGGTCGTCGAGCACGACCAGCCGTTTCGACATCCGCGCCTGATCGGCGAAGTCGATCAGGGACTGCCGGCGCTTCTCCTGCTTGATCTCGCCGGTACGCGAAAGAAGGGTTTCGAGATCGCCGAATTCGTTGATGAGCAGTGCCGCCGTTTTCACGCCGATGCCGGGCACGCCCGGCACATTGTCGGTCGAGTCGCCGATCAACGCCTGCACCTCGGGCACTTTTTCTGGCGGCACGCCGAACTTCTCGATGACCTCGTCGCGTCCGATCGGCCGCTCGCGTCCCGGCATGGGGTCGAACATCTGCACGCCCGGACGCACGAGCTGCATCAGATCCTTGTCGCCGGCCACGATGGTGACATCGGCCCCGCTTTCGAGCGCGATGCGGGCATAGGTCGCGATGACGTCGTCGGCCTCGTAGCCCTCCTGCTCGATCGGGATGAGGCCGAAGGCGCGCACGGCCTCGCGCATCAACGGGAACTGCGGGATCAGCTCGTCGGGGGGATCGGGCCGGTGCCCCTTGTAGTCGGGATAGATTTCGTTGCGGAAGGTACGTTCCGAATGGTCGAAGACCACGGCCACGTGGGTCGGCTTCACGCCGTTGAACCCCTCGCGCAGCGCCTTGAACAACATGTTGGAAAAAGCCAGCACGCCACCGATCGGCAGTCCGTCGCTGCGGGTGAGCTTATTTCCGCTCTTCTGCGCCGCCGCGAACATCGCAAAATAGGCGCGGAAGATGTACGACGATCCGTCGATGAGGAAGACGTGATCGCCCGTCTTCAATGGACGCGCAGGCGCGGCTTTGGTGGCGGCTTCGTTCATCGGCGGGGCTTCGGGGTTGACCCCGCGGATTTAACACTCCGACGGCCCCTTCGCCACCCGCTCGGCGGGCTTGCGCCCAGCGGGCGCACAGCGCCTTCCGCCCCGGCGACTCAGGCCTCCGGCATCTTGTCGATCTCGGTGCGGCGGAGCAGGTAATCGAGCCCGCCCACCCGATACCAGCGATAGCCATAGGCCTCGATGACGAGCCGGTGCCTGCCGTTCTCGTCGCCCCGGCTGTGATCCTCGGCCAGAAGATTGATGAGCAGCTTCCCGTGCTCACCCTCACCGACCGAAAACGTCACCTCGTGCGGCATGGCGGAAAAGTTATGCACGAACAGGACTGAGTTGTTGCGCCAGTCGTAGCGCATCACCAGGACCGACGGGTTGCGCGTCGGGATAACCACGAAATCGCCCCAGCCGACTTCCGGCACCTCCTTGCGCATGCGGATGATGCGCTCGGTCCAGTTGAGCAGCGAATCCGGATGGCGCCGCTGGATGGCGGCATTGACGTGCTCATAGCCGTACGGCCCGCCGCTGATCACCGGAAGCACCGGTTTGTCGCTCTTGGTGAAGCCGCCGTGCGGCTCGGTCGACCACTGCATCGGCGTGCGGGCGCAATTGCGTTCGGGCAGGCACAGGTCGTCGCCCATGCCGAGCTCGTCGCCGTAGCGGATCACCGGCGTGCCCGGCAGCGTGAACAGGAGGCTGTAGGCAAGCTCCAGGCGCCGATGATCGCCGTCCAGCATGGGGGCAAGGCGCCGCCTGATGCCACGATCATAGAGCTGCATGTCGGGAGTGGGCCCGAACTGCTTGAACACCTCCTGGCGCTGCTTCTTCTCCAGCCGGCCGAGGTCGAGCTCATCGTGGTTGCGCAGGAACAGGCCCCACTGCGCGGTAGCGGGACGCGACTTGGTGGCTTTCATCGCCTTCACCAGCGGGCGCGTATCGGCCGACGCGAGCGCATAGAACAGGTGCTGGTTGACCTGGAAATTGAACATCATGTGCATGCGGTCGCCGTCGTCGCCGAAGTAATCCATGTCGGTTTCCGGCAGCACGTTGGCTTCCGCCAGCACGATGCAGTCTCCCTGCCGCCACTGCAGGAATTCGCGAAAGGTGCGGAGCATGTCGAACTGCTCCTCCGGCTTGCGCACCGTCGGGCCCTTGGTGGCGATGATGAAGGGTACCGCGTCCATGCGGAAGCCGGACACGCCGAGCTGAATCCAGAAGCCCATGATCTTTAGAAGTTCCGCCTGCACCTCGGGGTTGGACGTGTTGAGGTCGGGCTGAAAATCATAGAAGCGATGGAAGTACCAAGCCTTCGCCTGCTCGTCGAAGCTCCACGTCGTCTTCTGCACGCCGGGAAACACCATGCCCTTGTCGGCATGCGGCGGCCGCTTCTTCGACCAGACATACCAATCGCGATATTTCGATTCCGGGTCGCTGCGCGCCTGCTTGAACCACGGATGCTCGTTCGAGGTGTGGTTCACCACGAGGTCGATGATCACCCGGATGCCGCGCTGCTTGGCGCCGTGGGTGAATTCGACGAAATCGCCGAGCGTGCCGTAGCGGGGATCGACATTGTAGTAGTCGGAGACGTCGTAGCCGTCGTCGCGCTGCGGCGAAGTCTGGAACGGCATCAGCCAGATGGCCGTGATGCCAAGACCATGCAGGTAATCCAGGCGCCGCATCAGGCCCTGGAAGTCGCCGACGCCGTCGCCGTTGGCATCCATGTAGGTGCCGACCGACAGGCAATAGATCACCGCGTTCTTGTACCAGAGGTCGTTGATCATCGACGCCTCTCAAATGCGCTGATCAGATCAAAAGGCACACGCCTTCAATTGCGGGATGTACGACGTCGCCGCGCAGAACACGGCGACGAGCCGATCAGCATGACAACGGAGCCCGTCATCCTCGTAATGCCGAGGACGACGTTCGGTTCCGATGACGATGGGCTTATGGGGAGCCGGGTCTTATTCTGCCGGTTGCAGCGCAAACCGCCGCGGTTCGCCGAGCCGGAAGCGCTCGGGGCGGACGAACAGGAACCGCAACGGCGTGCCGCGGACGGCCCAGAACATGACGAGCGCACCGATCACGCCGGCGAGCGTCACGACAGCCGAGATAGTCCCGACATCGGCAATGACGCCGCTCTTGAGCAGCAGCGCCCGCGTGGCCGCCATGGGCAGGAAGAACGCCAGATAGATCACGATGGAGTTGCGGCCGCAGTAGCGCAGCGGCGCGAACAGGTGGCTCTTCGCCAGCAAGGCCGAGAACGACACCACCGCCATGGCGCCGAGGAAGCCTAAGCCCAGCGACAAGAACGGCAGGTCGGCGAGACCCTTCGCGACGAACAGGTTGTTGATCAAGGCCCATACGACGAGCCCGGCCAGCCCGATCGCGGGCTGGCGCTGCACGCTCTGCGCCAGGGTGAAGATGTGCGGCGCCAGCAGGTAACCGGTGTAGAAGTACACGAAGCGGCTGGCGAATTCGTCGATGATCACCGAGCCGGTCTCGATCGGGGCGATTTCCAACGCCGCGGCGGCGAGCCAGATGACCACCGGCGGTATAGCGCGCGTCAGCTTGGTGAAGACGAAGAAGATCGGCAGCAGATAGATGAACCACAGCGTGCCGAACGGCTGGATGAAGGCTTCGAGATAGAGGAGCGCGACCCCGCCCCATCCGTGCTCGGCGGCAAAGCCCGGCGCCTTCAGGGCGAACTGCAGCGTGACCCACAAGACATAGAAGTAGGCGAAATGCACCACCTTGCGGTCGAGATAGGTGCGCCAGTCGCGGTCGATGACGCGCGCCAGGAAAAGGCCGGAGATCAGGAAGAAATCGGGCATGCGGAACGGCTTGGCGAAGGCGACCGCATAGTGCAGCCAGCCCTCCTGCCCGGCCGCTGCTTCGACACCGAGGGTCGAATGCATCATCACCACCATGACGATGCAGAAGCCCTTGGCGTAATCGACCCAATCGACCCGTTCGGCTTGCGGCAGGTTCATTGCTTCCTGGTCCTTTGACGCCGCCTGTCCCGGTTCGGCACAAGCGCCTTTGAAGCTCGCACCCAGCATCGCAACATACGTGCCGCTTTAGCCGCGCGCAGGGCGGCGACGCGGATCCCCCTGGATTTCCCGCAATTGCGGTAAAGGTCAGGTGAACAAGACGGCTAAAATTCGCGCGGATTTATCGACAGCATGCATGTTCCGTTACCCATTGACGCGGTTCTGCCCGAGCTTGTGCGCGCGTTCGGCGCCGGGCGCGCTGCCGTGCTGGTGGCGCCGCCGGGAGCGGGCAAGACCACGCGGGTTCCCCTGGCGCTTGCCGACGAGCCCTGGGCCGCCGGCAAAAAGATACTCGTGCTCGAGCCCCGGCGGCTCGCCGCCCGTGCCGCGGCGGAACGCATGGCGCACACGCTGGGCGAGACGGTTGGCCAGATGATCGGCCTGCGCGTCCGTTTCGGCTCCAAGCTGTCCCGCGCCACCCGCATCGAGATCATCACCGAAGGCGTGTTCACCCGGCTCATTCTCGACGACCCGACGCTCGAGGGGGTCGCGGCGGTCGTGTTCGACGAGTTCCACGAGCGCTCGCTCGATGCCGATTTCGGCCTCGCGCTGGCGCTCGATGTCCAGCAGGGGCTGCGCGAGGACTTGAAGCTGCTGGTGATGTCGGCGACGCTCGACGGTACGCGGGTAGCCCGGCTTCTGGGCGACGCGCCGGTGATCGCCAGCGAAGGCCGCGCGTTCCCGGTGGAGACCCGCTATCTCGGCCGCGACGCCGGCGCGCGCATCGAAGCGCAGATCGCCGACGCGGTGATGCGCGCGGCCCGCTCCGAGCCAGGGTCACTGCTGGTGTTCCTGCCTGGTGCCGGCGAAATCCGCGGCACGCAATCCATCCTGAACGACCGCCTCAGCGACGCATCGGCCGACATCGTTCCGTTGCATGGCACGCTCGACAGCGCCGCGCAGGACCGCGCCATTGCGCCGGCCTCGGCAGGGCGTCGCAAGGTCGTGCTGGCGACCTCGATCGCCGAGACGTCGTTGACCATCGAAGGCGTGCGCATCGTCGTGGATTCGGGGCTCGCCCGGGTGCCGCGCTACGAGCCGGATGTGGGCCTGACGCGGCTGGAGACCGTACGCGTATCGCGAGCGAGCGCCGACCAGCGCCGCGGTCGCGCCGGCCGTACCGAGCCGGGCATCTGCTACCGCCTGTGGGACGAGCCGCAGACCGCATCGCTCGAACTCTATGCCAGGCCGGAAATCCTCGCCGCCGATCTCACGGCCTTCGTTCTCGACCTGGCGCAGTGGGGCGTCACCGATCCGGGCAAGCTCGCCTTCCTCGACCCGCCGCCGCAGGCGGCGTTGGCCGAAGCGCGCGTCCTGCTGCAGGACCTCGAGGCGATCGATCGCGACGGCCGCATCACCGAGACCGGCCGCAAGCTCCGCCGATTGCCGCTGCCGCCGCGCCTGGCCCGGATGGTGACGGAAGGCGTGAGCGAGCTTGCCGCCGATGTCGCGGTCATCGTGAGCGAGCGCGGACTCGGCGGCAACGATGTCGACCTCCGCCACCGGCTCGACGCGTTTCGGCGTGATCGCTCGCCGCGCGCGCAGGACGCCCGCCGGATGGCGCAGCGCTGGAGCGCGATCACTCGCGACGAGGCGGCAAGGCCGTCCGCGGCGCTCGACAGCGGCGGCGAAGCCTCCGTCGGTGCCTTGCTGGCGCTCGCCTATCCGGAGCGCATCGCCCGCAACCGCGGCAGCGGTGCCGGCGCGTTCCTGCTGGCGAATGGACGCGGCGCCGCCGTCGATGCCGCATCACCCCTGGCGCAGGAGCCGTTCCTGGCGGTGGCCGAGCTTGCCGGGAGCGCGGCGCAGAGCCGAATCCTGCTGGCGGCCCCCATCTCCCTCGACGAGATCGAAGCAGCACTCGGCGCCAACATCGAAACGCGGCAGGAGATCCTTTTTGAGCAGGAGAGCACGGGCCTGCGCGCGCGCGCAACGCGTCGGCTTGGTGCGCTGGTCCTGGCGCAGCAGACCTTGCGGGTGACGCCGAGCGACGAAACCGCGCTCATGCTGGCTGACGGCATTGCGCGGGTCGGGCTCGACCGGCTGCCGTGGACCAACGCGTTGCAGCAATGGCGCGAACGCGTGCTGTTCCTGCGCGGCGCCGAAGGCGATGAATGGCCGGACGTCTCGGACGCGGCGCTCGCGGCCTCGATCCGTGACTGGCTCGCGCCGTCGCTGGGCAGCAAAACCTCCGCCGCCGAAATCTTGGCGGACGAGCTTGCCGCGGCGTTGCATGCGCTCGTTCCCTGGCCGTTGCGGCGCCGGCTCGACGCCGAGGCGCCGACGCATTTCTCCGCGCCGTCGGGCTCGCAGATCGCCATCGACTACGGCGGACCGGACGGCCCGAAGCTGGCGATCCGGGTGCAGGAGCTGTTCGGCCTCGATCGCCATCCCACGGTCGCGGGCGGCCGCGTCCCGCTCGTCCTCGAACTGCTGTCGCCCGCTCACCGGCCGGTGCAGATCACGCGCGACCTGCCGGGCTTCTGGCGCGGCAGCTACGCGGCGGTGAAAACGGAGATGCGCGGCCGCTATCCGAAGCACCCGTGGCCCGACGATCCGCTGGCAGCATCGGCGACGCGGCGCGCGAAGCCGCGCGGCGCGTGACTGCGTCATGGCGCGAGTCTCACCGAGTGTTTCGATAAAATTGCCGCGGTTCGGGCAAGCAATCGTTCATACTTCGACCAACTCGTTCCCGCCGCAGGCGGCGCGTTAGCGAAATCTTGCCCTTTGCGGTGCTGACATGGGTCACGCGCCACACGCGTGATATTGGCAGACGGGCGGCCCATGCGGAACTTCGTCTTCTATGCGCTCATCATCCTGGCCGTTGCCTTGATTGCGCCGCGCTTCCTCAACAGCAAGGTCGCGCCCGCGAGCGCGCCGGCAGCCGCCAAGGTGGCGACCTTTGAGCAGTCGAGCCGGCCGCAGAATTCCAGCGGAGGAACCTTCACGGTGCGCCGCGACGCGCGCGGCCATTTCAAGGTGGAAGGCCGCGTCGACGGCCGACGCATGGACTTCATGGTGGACACCGGCGCCACCGTGATCGCGATTCCCGAGCGGGAAGCGGCCCGCCTCGGCATCCACCCGGCGCGGCGCGAATACACGGCGCAGATCAGCACCGCCAATGGCACCATTCTGGCCGCGCCCACGCAACTCGCCATGGTCGAGGTCGGCAACATCACCGTGCGCAACGTTCGCGCCGTCGTCATGCCCGACGCAGCACTCAGCGAAAATCTCCTCGGCATGTCGTTCCTGTCGCGCCTGCGAAAGTTCGAGATGGCCGACGGCCGGCTGCTGCTGGAGCAGTGATCGGCCGCGATCGACTGCAATCAAACAAGTCCTGACCGTTGACGTGAACGCAGGCAGGAACGCTTGCGCGAGCACGGCATTGCGCTATGTGGTGCAAACCCGCTCGCGAGGTTTAAGCATGTTTCCGGCTCCCAAGCCCACGCTGCAGCCCAACACCTATGAGTTCGAATCGACACCGATGGTGAAGCCTACCGGCTTTCGCGAGTACGACGCCCGCTGGCTCCTCAACAAGGAGATCAACCTGATGGGCATGCAGGCGCTGGGCATGGGCCTGGGCACGCTGATCCGGCAGATGGGCGTCGAGCCGGAAATCGTCACCGGCCACGATTTCCGCGGCTATTCGGCATCGGTCAAAATGGCGCTCATCTCGGGGCTGATGGCGGCGGGCTGCAAGGTGCACGACATCGGGCTGGCGGTGACGCCGATGGCGTATTTCGCCCAATTCGCCCTCGACGTGCCGTGCGTCGCCATGGTCACGGCCTCGCACAACGACAACGGCTGGACCGGCGTGAAGATGGGCGCGCAACGCCCGCTCACCTTCGGACCCGACGAGATGACGCGGCTGAAGGAGATCGTGCTCGGCGCGCGCTTCGACCTCGCCGGCGGCGGATCGTACGTCTTCGTCGACGATCTCGCCGAGCGCTACATGGCGGATCTCACCGATCGTCCGAAGCTGAAACGCCGCCTCAAGGTCGTATGCGCCTGCGGCAACGGCACCGCCGGCGCCTTCGCGCCGCGCGTGCTGAAGAAGATCGGCTGCGAGGTGGTACCGCTCGATTGCGAGCTCGACCACACGTTCCCGAAATACAATCCCAACACCGAAGACATGAAGATGCTGCACGCCATGCGCGACGAGGTGTTGCGCAGCAAGGCCGACGTGGGGTTGGGCTTCGACGGCGACGGCGACCGCTGCGGCATCGTCGACGACACCGGCGACGAAATTTTCGCCGACAAGGTCGGCGTCATGCTGGCGCGGGACATGTCGGCGCAGCATCGCGGCGCGACCTTCGTGGTCGACGTGAAATCGACCGGCCTGTTCGTCACCGATCCGGTGCTGCAGCAGCAGGGCGTCAAGACCGACTACTGGAAGACCGGACATTCCTACATCAAGCGCCGCGTCAACGAGCTGGGTGCGCTCGCCGGCTTCGAGAAGTCGGGCCACTTCTTCTTCAGCAAGCCCTACGGCCGCGGCTATGACGACGGCCTCATCTTCGCGCTCGCGGTCTGCGACATGCTCGATCGCAACCCGGACAAGCGGATGTCCGACCTCAAGAACGCGCTGCCCAGGACGTGGCAATCGCCGACCATGGCGCCGCATTGCGACGACGAGGTGAAGTACAAGGTCGTCGACGACGTGGTGAGCCACTTCCAGGCGGCACAGAAAAAGGGCGAGCGGGTCGCCAGACAACCCATCCGCGATCTGGTCACCGTCAACGGCGTACGCGTCACGGTGGAGGACGGCACCTGGGGCCTGGTGCGCGCGTCATCCAACAAGCCGGAGCTGGTGGTGGTGGTAGAGAGCCCGGTGTCCGAGGCGCGCATGCGCGACATGTTCAAAGCGGTCGACAGCGTGCTGCGCCAGCACAAGGAAGTCGGCGAATACAATCAGACGATCTGATCTGGCGCGCGTGCCGCAACTTTATCGTCTTTTCGGGATCATGCTCTGGTGCGCGCGCCGCACCCCGCCACGTCAGCGCGGAAGCGTGTGCGGCCGGTCGATCTGCACCGTGGCCGGCGGCGGCTTGCCGGCACAATCCGGACGCGGCTCCGGCCCGCGACGGTCGAGCGGCACCCCGCAATTGTCGATTCGCTGATCATCGGACGATTTGTCGGACAGGCGCTCCTTCGACGTCTTGACCGGCTGGGCAAAAGCTGCGCCGGCGCAGAACGCCAACAGCGCGACCAGAGCAGTGCGGCGCATGCTTCCTCCTTGGCGGCGCGGTCTACCCATTCCCCTTATTGGTCATCCGGAACGCGTGCGCGCCGTAGACCCCGAGAATCTTGAAATGGCTGGAGAAGAACTCGAGCTCCTCCAGCGCCAGCGCGAGGTTGCGATCATCGGGGTGACCTTCGACATCGGCGTAGAACTGCGTGGCGAAGAAATTCCCCTCGATCATGTAGCTCTCGAGCTTGGTCATGTTGACGCCGTTGGTGGCGAAGCCACCCAGCGCCTTGTAGAGCGCCGCCGGGATATTGCGCACCTGAAACACGAAGGTGGTGATCACCAGCCCGTTGCCGGGGGCGGTGCGCTTGTCTTCGCGCGAGAGCACGATGAACCGCGTGGTGGAATGGGACTCGTCCTCGATATCCTCGGCGAGGATGTCGAGGCCGTAGATCTCGGCGGCGAGGCGTGAGGCCACGGCGGCGCGCGTCCGGTCGCCGCGCTCGGAGACCTCGCGCGCCGACCCGGCGGTGTCGGCCGCCACCATGGTCTTGACGCCGAGCTTGCGCAGGAAGTTGCGGCATTGGCCGAGCGCCATGATGTGGCTTTCGACAATCTTGAGGTCGCCGAGCTTCGCCCCCTTGGGCGCCATCAACTGATTGCGGATCGGCAGGAACCATTCCGAGATGATGTGCAGGCCCGATGTCGGCATCAGGTGGTGGATGTCGGCCACGCGCCCGGCCAGCGAATTCTCGATCGGGATCATGGCGAGGTCGGCCTGGCCCGACGTGATGGCCGCGAAGGCATCCTCGAAGGTCGCACAGGGCGTCGGCTCGTAATCCGGATAGGCCTCGTGGCAGGCGATATGGGAATTGGCCCCAAGCTCGCCCTGGAATGCGATTTTTCGCGTTGCGCTCATGCCGGTTCCGATAGGCGCAGCAGCTTGCCCAAGTCAACGTCCGGGCCTGAGCAACGCCCGTGCCCGCTCCAGCTCGTCGGGCGTGTCCACCCCGAGCGGCACCGAGTCGACGATGGTCACGTCGATCCGCATGCCGGCCTCCAGCGCCCGCAGCTGCTCCAGGCGCTCGCGCTGCTCCAGCCACGACGGCGGCAGTGCGACGAAGCGCGCCAGAGCCTCGCGGCGATACGCATAGAGGCCGATGTGATGATAGAGCGGCCCTTCCCCATACGGGGCCGTTGCCCGGGTAAAGTAGAGCGCGCGCAAGCGCCCATCCGCGACCGGGGTGCCCACCACCTTGACCACGTTCGGGTTCATGCGCTCGTCGTCGTTGGTGATTTCGGCCGCGATGGTGGCGATGTCCACGGCAGGGTCGGCAAGCGGCGCCAGGGCCGCGTGCACGTCGCCGGGCTGGATGGTCGGCAGGTCGCCCTGGACGTTGACAATCAGGTCGGCACGGCTGCCCACGGTGCCGAGCGCCTCGAAGATGCGGTCCGAGCCGGAGACATGGTCGCCGCGGGTCATCACGGCGCGGCCGCCGGCCTTTTCCACCGCGGCGGCAATCGGCTCGCTGTCGGTCGCCACCACCACGGGTCCGACGTCCGCCGCCTCGGCGCGCCGCAGCACGTGGACGATCATCGGCTGGCCGGCGATGTCGGCCAGCGGCTTGCCGGGGAAACGGCTCGACGCCATGCGGGCCGGGATGAGGACGAGAGCGTCGCCTTGGAACATGGGAATCCCGCGAGGCGGCACACCGCAATGCGGTAACGACCATAAGCCGCAACGGGCCGTGGTATACGGGTTGCAAGATGCGAGGCAAACCGGGTATCTGAGGCGCGGCTGCCGCTTCCGTGGCAGCGGATGCCGCGCCCGCGGCATGCGCTTTTATTCCCCACCGGAGCCGTCGATGGACTCCTTTGAGCTCAACAAGATTCTCGGCGCGGTTCTCGGGACGTGCCTGTTCCTTCTCGCCCTCAACATCGCGGCCGGCGCCATGTTCTCGGCTCCCAAGCCGGCGAAGCCCGGCTACGACATCGCGGTGCAGGAGCAGCCGGCAGGCGGTGCCGGCGGCGCAGCCCCGGCGCAGGACGAGCCGATCGAGAAGCTTCTGGCCAGCGCCGATGTCGGAAAAGGCGAGAATTCCGCCAAGAAATGCCAGGCGTGCCATACCTTCAACAAGGGCGAGCCGAACCGCGTCGGACCCAACCTGTACGGCGTCGTGGGCCGCGACCGGGCATCGGTGGCGGGCTTCAATTACTCGGCCGCCATGAAGGCCAAGGGCGGGAAGTGGACGGTGGATGACCTGAACCACTTCCTGACCAACCCACGCGGCTTCATTCCCGGCACCTCCATGACCTTTGCCGGGCTTCCGAAGGGCAGCGAACGGGCGGACGTCATCACCTACCTCAACTCCAAGTCGGATAATCCGGCCCCGCTGCCGAAGGCGGCGGAAGCGCCGTCGAGCGGTCCGAAGACCCAGTAGAACCAAATCCAGAGAACCGCGTTTCAAAGGGGTAGCCTGGTCACGGCCGGGCCACGAGAATGTGAAGGCGCGAGGGAGTGCGGCGCTACGACCGAATGGCGACCTTTCGCAATCGGTGATAATGCGCTGAAAATCGTGCCCTTGATCGGGCCGCAAGCTCTGGAGCATCTCGTGAGCCTCACCCGTCGCGCAATCATCCGTACCGGCGCCGTTGCGCTTGCCGCGCCTGCCGTGCGCATCCTGCCGCAGGTGCCGCTTGCAACTTCGGCGAGCGCGCAGGAAAGGGCGCAAGAAGGGCCTCCACACGAAGGGAAGCCGAACGAAGGGACTTGGCGCCACGGCCTCTCGCTGTTCGGCGAGCCGCAATATCCCGAGGGGTTCAAGCATTTCGCCTACGTCAATCCGAACGCCCCGAAGGGCGGCACGGTGCGGCAGATCGCCTTCGGCACCTTCGACAATTTCAATCTCGTGGTCGCGGGCGTGAAGGGCTCGATCGCCGGCGGCATCGACCTCGTCTTCGACACGCTGATGGCGTCGGCACTGGACGAAGTCTCCACCGAGTACGGCCTGCTGGCGGAGGCGGTGAGCTATCCGGCCGATTTCTCCTCGGTGACCTATCGCCTGCGCGCGGACGCGAAATGGCACGACGGCAAGCCGATCACGCCGGAAGACGTGATCTTCTCGTTCGACGTGTTCAAGAAGAACAGCCCGCAGCTCTCCGCCTATTACCGCCACGTGACCAAGGCGGAAAAAACCGGGGAGCGCGAGATCACCTTCACGTTCGACTCGCCGGGCAATCGCGAGCTGCCGCAGATCGTCGGGCAGCTCAATGTCCTGCCGAAGCACTGGTGGGAGGGTACCGACAGCGGCGGTCGCAAGCGCGACGTGACCGCCACCACGCTGGAGCCGCCGCTCGGCTGCGGCGCCTACCGCCTCAAGGATTTCGTCCCCGGCCGCAGCCTCGTCTACGAGCGGGTGAAGAACTATTGGGGCAAGGACATCAACGTGAATGTCGGCCGCGATAATTTCGATGAGATCCGCTACGAGTATTTCCGCGACTCCACCGTCGCCATCGAGGCCTTCAAGGCTGACGTCGTCGACTGGCGCACCGAGAACAGCGCGAAGAACTGGGCGACCGCCTACGATTTTGCTGCGGTGCGCGATAAGCGCGTGATCCTGGAAGAATTCCCCATCCAGAATGTCGGCGTGATGCAGGCCTTCGCGTTCAATACGCGGCGCCCGCGCTTCCAGGACCCGCGCGTGCGGCGCGCCTTCAACTTCGCGTTCGACTTCGAGGAGATGAACAAGCAGATCTTCTTCAACCAGTACAAGCGCATCGCCAGCTTCTTCGAAGGAACGGAGCTCGCGTCGGGCGGCCTGCCACAGGGCAAGGAGCTGGAGATCCTCGAGACCGTCCGCGACAAGGTCCCGCCGGAGCTGTTCACCACCGAGTACAAGAACCCGGTCGCCGGCAATGCCGAGGCGGTACGTGCCAACCTGCGGGAGGCCGTGCGACTCCTCAAGGACGCCGGCTACGAGGTGCGCGAACGCCGGCTGGTGAACGCCAAGACCGGCGAACCGTTCGCGGTCGAGTTCCTGGTCGAAGACCCGAATTCGGAGCGGTTCGCGCTGTTCTACAAGCCGTCGCTGGAGCGGCTCGGCATGGCAGTGACGGTGCGCACCGTCGACGATGCCCAGTACGAGAACCGGCTGCGGCGGTGGGATTTCGATGTCGTCACGTCGTCCTGGGGGCAGTCGCTGTCGCCGGGCAACGAGCAGCGCGGCTTCTGGGGCTCGCAGGCCGCCGAACAGGTCGGCTCGCGCAATCTCGTCGGCATCAAGAATCCCGCCGTCGACGACATGATCGACCGCGTCATCTTCGCCAAGGACCGCGACGAGCTGGTGGCCGCCACCAAGGCGCTCGACCGCGTCCTCTTGTGGAATTTCTACGTCGTCCCGCAATGGACCTATGGTAAGGTCCGCACGGCGCGGTGGGATCGCTTCGGCCGTCCCGATCCGCTTCCGAAGTACGGCATGTCGGCATTTCCGACGGTCTGGTGGTGGGACGGCGAGCGCGCCGGCAAAACGGGGTCACGACAATGAAATCGCGCCGCATCTCACGCCGTCAGGCACTCGTTATCGGTGTCGGGGCATTCGGTGCGGCTGCCGGTTTTCGCGACACGCGCCAGGCGGCAGCGGCAGCGGCCGCCAGTCACGACAAGGAAGTTCACGGCATCTCGGCATTCGGCGATCTCAAATATCCGGCCGACTTCCACCACTTCGACTACGTGGACCCGAAGGCGCCCAAGGGGGGCTTGTTCTCGCAGATCGGGCCGGGGCGCCAGTTCAATCAGAACTTCCTGACCTTCAATTCGCTCAACAGCTACATCCTGAAAGGTGATGCCGCGCAGGGTATGGAGCTCACCTTCGCGACCCTGATGGCGCGGGCCCTGGATGAGCCGGACGCCTTGTACGGCTTCGCGGCGCGCGCGGTGCGCATATCGCCGGACAAGCTCACCTATCGTTACCTGATGCGGCCCGAGGCGCGCTTCCACGACGGCACC
>Ga0081540_1000808_pt1 | contig 28767 bp, 30 predicted proteins | sample TabmetS2T1R1_FD_71024 | JGI IMG/M metagenome (GOLD analysis project Ga0081540, IMG submission 71024) | Tabebuia heterophylla rhizosphere microbial communities from the University of Puerto Rico - S2T1R1 | ecosystem: Host-associated > Plants > Roots > Rhizosphere ...
GCCTGGCCGGCTTGGCTGACGCAAACAGGACGAAGTACGACCCGGCCGGCCCCTACCCGGTGATAGCGACCATGGCCGACCAGGAGGACGTGGTCGCCGGGGAGCGGGACATGGGCGGCACCATGCGGCTCGGGCTGTATCCGGCGGTGCTGGCCGAGGGGTCGCTGGTCAGGGAGCTTTACGGGCTGGACGTGGTGGAAGAGCGTCACCGGCACCGCTATGAGGTGAACAACGCCTACCGCGAGCGCCTGGAGGCGGCCGGCCTTCACTGCTCGGGGCTGTCGCCCGATGGCCGGCTGGTGGAGTTCGTGGAACTGGCGCGCGATGTTCACCCGTACCTGGTGGCCACCCAGGCACACCCGGAGTTCCTGTCCCGGCCCACACGGCCGCACCCGCTCTTCCATGGCCTGGTCGCGGCGGCGCTGGAGCATGCACGGGCGGCCCGCACGGCCGAGGCCGGCAGCGTCCGCCGGGCGGCGAGCGCGTGACCAGCGGGCGGGAACCGGTGACCGGAAACGAGGCGGGCAACACGGCGTCAACAAGCACGGGGCCGGGGGAGGAGCCCGCGGACGCCACCGGGCTGCGGCTGACCGACGTCGATGAGCAGTGGCCGGTGGTGGGTGAGCCGTGGCACGCCCGCGGTGCCTTCGTCACCCTGCGGACCGACCAGGTGCAGTTTCCGGACGGGCAGGTGGCCAAACGGGACGTGGTCGAGCACCCCGGGGCGGTAGCGATCGTGGCGCTCGACGACGACGACTGGGTGCTGCTGATCCGCCAGTACCGGCACCCGACGGGTCACCTGTTGTGGGAGGTCCCGGCAGGGATCCGTGACGTGCCGGGCGAGGACCCGCTCCACACCGCCCAGCGCGAACTGCTGGAAGAGGCCGGCTACCGCGCGCGCTACTGGCACGTGCTCGCGGACATCTTCAGTGCGCCGGGCATCACCAGCGAACGGCTGTATATCTTCCTGGCCCGCGGTCTCACCGCGGTTCCGGAGTCCGAGCGAGGCGGGTACGTCGCCCAGCACGAAGAAGCCCACCTGCTGGTCCGGTGGGTGCCGCTGCGGCAGGCAGTTAACCTATTCCTCGCGGGTGACCTGCACAATGGTGTTACGGCAGTGGGTATCTTGTCCGCATATGCTGCCCGGCAGGGCGGGGTCGCGGCGCCGCGGGAGTACGTGCTGCCCGAGCGCTGACTGGCGGCCACGCTGGCTGCCGGGCCCCGGACCTTCCGGCAATGGGGCCGTCAGGACGGGGAGGACGAGGAAGACGTGCAGCCATGAAGGTGGGTATCCCCAAAGAGGTCAAGAACCACGAGTACCGGGTCGCCATCACACCCGCGGGCGTCAATGAGCTCGTCCGCGCGGGCCATCAGGTGTATGTGGAGCGCGACGCCGGCACCGGCTCGGCGATCCCCGACGCGGACTTCGTCGCCGCGGGAGCGGAAATCCTCCCCGGGCCCGACGAGGTGTGGGAGACCGGGGAACTCATCCTGAAGGTGAAGGAGCCGGTCGCGGAGGAATACCAGCGACTGCGCAAGGGCCAGGTGCTGTTCACCTACCTGCACCTGGCCGCCTCCCGGCCCTGCACCGACGCCCTGCTCGGCTCCGGAATCACCGCCATCGCCTACGAGACCGTGCAGGCGGACGACGGCTCGCTGCCGCTGCTCGCGCCCATGTCCGAGGTGGCCGGCCGGATGGCGCCACAGGTCGGCGCCCACCACCTGCAGCGCGACGGCGGTGGCAGGGGCGTGCTGATGGGCGGGGTGTCGGGGGTCTACGCGGCCAAGGTGGTGGTGCTCGGCGCCGGGGTGTCCGGCATGAACGCCGCCGCCATCGCGCTCGGCATGCAGGCGGAGGTCCTGCTGGTGGACAAGAACGTCGCCCGGCTGCGTTCGGCCGACGCGATCTACCAGGGTCACCTCCAGACCGTCGCGTCGAACGCCTACGAGATCGAACGCGCGGTGATCGACGCCGACCTGGTGATCGGCGCGGTGCTGGTCCCGGGCGCCAAGGCACCGATGCTGGTTTCCAACGAGCTGGTGTCCCGGATGAAGCCCGGTTCGGTACTGGTGGACATCTCCATCGACCAGGGCGGCTGCTTCGAGGACTCGCGGCCGACCACGCATGCCGAGCCCACCTACCCGGTCCACAACTCGGTGTTCTACTGCGTGGCGAACATGCCCGGCGCGGTGCCGCACACCTCCACCTACGCCCTGACCAACGTCACGCTGCCCTACGTGCTGGAGATCGCGAACCTCGGCTGGCGGGAAGCACTGAAGGTGGACCCCCCGCTCGCTGGCGGCCTGCACACGCACGAGGGCGCGCTCACGTGCCAGCCCGTCGCCGAGGCACACGGGCTGCCGTGGACCCAGGTCGGGCAGATCATCCGCTGACCGGCGCTGGCCTGGCCGCCGCGGTTGGCCGCTACCTCGACCACCTGTCCGTCGAGAGGGGCCTGTCCGATCACACCCTCCAGGCGTACCGCCGGGACCTGGCCCGGTACCAGGCGGCGATGACGGCGCGGGGGCGCACCACCATCGCCGAGGTCACACCCGAGGATGCGGCGAGCTTCGTCGCCGGGCTGCGGGAGGGCGACCGCGAACACGCACCGCTGGCCGCCAGTTCCGCCGCGCGGGCGGTCGCCGCGGTGCGCGGGCTGCATGCCTTCGCGGTCGCCGAAGGGATGGCCGCGGCCGATGCGGCCGGTCACCTGCGCCCGCCGGCCGCGCCGCGGCGGCTGCCGAGGGCGATCGGGGTGGCCGAGGTGGAGCGGCTCATCGCGGCGGCCGGCGCGGGCGAGGAACCGGGCAGCCCGCGGCCGCTGCGTGACCACGCCCTGCTCGAACTGCTCTACGGCACGGGCGCGAGGATCTCCGAGGCGGTCGGCCTGGACGTGGACGACCTCGGCATCCCCGACCGGGGCGGGCCGCCGGCGACGCTCCGGCTGTCGGGCAAGGGTGGCAAGCAGCGGATCGTGCCGGTGGGCAGGTACGCGCGCGAGGCACTCGACGCCTACCTGGTCCGCGCCAGGCCCGCGCTGGCCGCCGGCTCGCGGCGTGCCCGCGCCAGCCCCGCCGTGTTCCTGAACGCCCGTGGCGGGCGCCTTACCCGGCAGGGCGCCTGGGTCGTGCTCAACACGGCCGCGGAACGGGCCGGCCTGGCCGGAGTTTCGCCGCACACGTTGCGGCACTCGTTCGCCACTCACCTGCTCGACGGCGGGGCGGACGTGCGGGTGGTGCAGGAACTGCTGGGCCACGCGTCGGTCACCACCACCCAGGTGTACACGCTCGTGACCGTAGACAAGCTGCGCGAGGTGTACGCTTCCGCGCACCCGCGGGCCCGCGGTTGAGCCTGTGGGTGGTCTTGTCGGCCGCCGCACGGTGAGTCGGCTTGATGTGGGCTGGGGCACGCCCTAGAGTCCGGGTCCAGCGGAGGTATTTCTGCGATATCCGCCGGGAGGTGCAGCACATGGTGGCAGCGTCCCAGGCAGTCCGTCCCAAGATCGGGCCTACCGGGCGACCTCTGCCGGTTTTCCCAGAACCTGAGCCATTGACGACACATGGACCTGCGCGCGTGGCGGCGGTGTGCAACCAGAAGGGCGGGGTGGGAAAGACCACCACGACAATCAACCTCGGCGCGACGCTGGCCGAGATGGGGCGCCGCGTTCTGCTGGTGGATTTCGACCCGCAGGGGGCACTTTCGGTCGGCCTCGGCATCCAGCCGCACGAGCTGGACGTCACCGTCTACAACCTGCTCATGGAGCGGGGCGTGACGGCCCAGGACGTCCTGCTGAAGACCAACGTGGCTGGCATGCACCTGTTGCCCAGCAATATCGACCTGTCCGGGGCCGAGGTCCAGCTTGTCCACGAGGTAGGCAGGGAGTTCATACTCGGCGGGGTGCTCGAGCCCGTGCTGCCGGAGTACGACGTCGTTCTCATCGACTGCCAGCCATCGCTGGGCCTGCTCACCGTCAACGCGCTGGCGTGCGCGCACGGCGTGATCGTGCCGCTGGAATGCGAGTACTTCGCGATGCGCGGAGTGGCGCTGCTCATGGAGACCGTCGACAAGGTGTCGCACAGGCTGAATCCGAGCCTGGTCATGGACGGGCTGCTGGCCACGATGTACGACTCCCGGACCCTGCACTCGAAAGAGGTGCTGCAGGGTGTCGTCCAGGGATTCGGCGACAAGGTCTTCCACACGGTCATCAGCCGCACGATCCGTTTCCCGGATGCGACCGTGGCCGGAGAGCCGATCACGAGATTCGACCCGGCATCTACCGGGGCCAGTTCCTACCGGGAGCTGGCCAAGGAGGTACTGGAGCGGTGGCGGCAGGCCGGGAACGCGGGCCCCGTCCGCGCCGGGTAAGCCTGCCGGGAGTCGCCGAACTCATCCGCCCCGGCGGCTCCGGCCCCGGCGGCTCCGGCCCCGCCGGTGATTCCGGGCGGCAGGCGAGTGGGCGGGAAGCCCACTCTCAGAAGATTACGGTCTACCTGTCGGCGGACGAATTCCTCGATCTGGAGCGTGCCCGCCTAAGCTTGCGTATCCGCGGAATCCGCGTGGACCGGGGCAGGCTGGTCCGCGAGGCGATCGCGGTGCTGATGGCAGACCTGGAGGCCGGTATCGACGCTAGCGTGATCGCCCAGCGCCTGCGCGCGGCTGGCGGGCCCACCCCGGTTACCGGGACCCCGGCCGATGCCGTCTTGGCCGACGGCGCTCGGGCTGCCGCCCCCGTGCCTGACGGAGTTCGGGGTACGGCCGCGACGTCCGGCAGAGTTCAGGCCACCGCCGCGATATTCGATGGAGTCCAGGCCGCCGCCGCGCGGGCTGACGGTGCTCAGGCTATCGGCGCCGCGATTGATGGCGGCGCGGCAAACGGCAGGGCCAACGGTGCGCCAGCCGACGGCATGCCGGCCAACGGTGCACCGGCCAAGGGTGCGCGGGCCAACGGCGATGGGGTCCACGACGCCACGGTCATCAGCGCGGGTACACATGGCGCGCCGGCAGGGCCGCGGTGACCGAAGCGGTGACCAGCGATCCGAGTGGTGACGCCGCACAGGCCTCGGGGACGGGCGGATTCGAGGTCCACCTTGATGTCTTCGAGGGGCCGTTCGATCTTCTGCTCGGCCTGATCTCCAAGCACAAGCTGGACATCACCGAGGTTGCCCTGTCCAGGGTGACCGATGACTTCATCGCCTACATCCGCGCCCGTGCCGAGGGATGGGACCTGGACCAGGCAAGCTACTTCCTGGTGGTGGCGGCGACCCTCCTCGACCTGAAGGCGGCCCGGCTGCTGCCCGCCGGCGAGGTGGAGGACGAGGAGGATCTCGCCCTGCTGGAGGCCAGGGACCTGCTCTTCGCCCGCCTGCTGCAGTACCGGGCGTACAAGGAGGTCGCGGCCACCTTCGCGGGCAGGATGGCCGTCCATGCCCGCCGTTTCGCCCGCCGCGTGCCGATGGAGCCCCGGTTCGCTGAGCTGCTGCCGGAGGTGCTGTTGGGGCTCGGCCCGGATGGGTTCGCGCGGATCGCCGCGCTCGCGCTCGCACCGCGCCCGGCGCCGGTGGTCTCGACCGAGCACATCCACGCGCCGCGCACCAGCGTCCGCGAGCAGGCAGAGATCGTGGCCGGGCGGCTCCGCACGCTGGGCCGGGCCACGTTCCGGCACCTGAGCTCCGATTGCGCCGGCATCTACGAGGTGGTGGCCAGGTTCCTGGCTCTGCTCGACCTGTACCGGGAGGGTAGCGTCTCGTTCGAACAACGGGTGCCGCTGGACGACCTGCATGTGATCTGGGCCGGAAACGGGGCCGGCCCTCTCGGCATAGCCCGTGAGGAAGACGACTGGTCATGATGCACGACGACGTGGCCGGGGACTCCGCTGGCGAGTCCCAGCCCGGCCCGGGCCTGCGGGCCTGCCTGGAAGCGATCCTGCTGGTAGTTGACGAGCCGGTCCCCGAGGTGGTGCTTGCCCAGGTGCTTGAACGGCCGCGGGAGGAGGTCGCGCGAGAGGTCGCCGACCTCGCCGCCTCGTACACCGCCGAGGGCCGGGGGTTCGACCTGCGTGAGGTGGCGGGTGGCTGGCGCTTCTATACCCGCGAGGAGTGCGCCCCGGTGGTGGAGCGCTTCGTCCGCGACGGGCAGGAGGTCCGGCTGACCCAGGCCGCGCTGGAGACGCTGGCCGTGGTCGCCTACCGGCAGCCGGTCAGCCGTGCGCGGGTCTCCGCTGTCCGGGGCGTCAACTGTGACACGGTCATGCGCACCTTGACCCTGCGCGGCCTGGTCGAGGAGGCAGGCACCGAACAAGAGACCGGCGCCATCCTCTACCGCACGACCGCCTACTTCCTGGAGCGCCTCGGCCTGCCCAGCCTGGACGAGCTGCCCGACCTCGCGCCGTTCCTGCCCGACGAGATCGGGGATGCCGACGGCGCCGAGGAGGAACCGCCGGACTTCGCCGGCGCTCAGGGCCCTGCCGATGCCGCGAGCCTTGGCGATGCTGTCGGCCCGGGCGGCGCTCTGGACCCCAGCGGTGCGGGGGATCTCGGCGGTGCGGGGGATCACGGCGGTGTTGGGGATCTCGGCGGTTTCCCGGATCCTGGCGGTACGGGGATCCTCGGCGGCGCCCCCGGCTCGGCCGGCGCTCTGGACCCCGAGGGTGCTCCGGGCCCCGGTGGCGCCGGAAACGCGGATTCCGGCGGTGCTGCGAGCCCGGGCAGCGCCGGGGCCGCTCACGATCCCGGCGATGCTGGCGATGGGCGTACGGGCCCATGATGGCCGCGAGCATCGCGGCGGGCGCCGGCGGCCAGTGAGGCGCCCTGACGTGCGCGGCAGCTCAGACGGTGCGGGCGGGAAGACGCCAGACGGCACGGACCCGACTGATGAGCCCGGGCGCGACTCGCTCAGCGACGTTCCCGGCGGCGTCCGCCTGCAGAAGGTGCTAGCCGCCGCTGGTGTCGGCAGCCGCCGACGGTGCGAGGAACTGATCGGCGAGGGACGGGTCGAGGTCGACGGGGAGATCGTGCGCCGGTACGGCGCGAGGGTCGATCCCGACCGGCAGGTCATCAAGGTGGACGGCAGGCGCATCCCCAGCCGCCAGGATCTGGTGTACCTGGCGCTCAACAAGCCAGCGGAAGTGGTCACCACCATGTCGGACGATCGTGGCCGGCCCACCATCAACGACTTCCTCGGCGACCGGGCCGAGCGGCTGTTCCATATCGGCAGGCTCGACTATGACACCGAAGGGCTCATGCTGCTGACCAACGACGGTGAGCTGGCCCACCGCCTGACGCATCCCCGGTACGGCGTGGCCAAGACCTACCTGGCCGAGGTCACCGGGCCGCTGCCCAGGGAGGTGGGACGGCGGCTGCTCGCCGGGATCGAACTGGAGGACGGGGTCGCCAGCGCCGACAAGTTCCGGGTGATCGAGCAGGCAGGAAAGCGGGCGCTGGTGGAGATCACGCTCCACGAGGGGCGCAAGCACATCGTGCGGCGGCTGCTGGCCACGGCCGGCCATCCGGTGAGTCGGCTGGTCCGTACCCGGGTCGGCCCGGTCGCGCTCGGCGGCCTGCGGCCCGGCAGCACCCGGGCGCTGACCACCAGGGAAATCGGCGAACTCTACGCCGCCGTCGGGCTCTAGCTGGCCCTTTGCTGCCCGCTGCGCGCCAATCGCCTCCGCGCGTTTCCGGCGCTCACGATCATGGGGTGGGAGTGCCTTAACCTGGGACACTCCGCGAAGGCGCCGACGGCCGCCCGCCTGCCGATAGCCTGGAGCGACGGCAGCGACCCGGGGGCGATTCCCGGGATGTGGTGAAAGGAATCGGGCCGGTGGCGGTCAGGGCGATCCGCGGTGCGGTGCAGATCGACGCCAATGAGCGGACGGCTGTCCTGGACGGCACGACCGAGCTGGTCACCGAAGTGATGACGCGCAACGGCCTGGCCACCGACGATGTGATCAGTGTGGTTTTCACCGCCACCCCCGACCTCACGGCGGAGTTCCCCGCGCTCGCGGCCCGCAAGATCGGGTTCCAGGACGTCCCGTTGCTGTGCGCCAGCGAGATCGACGTTCCCGGCGCCATGCCGCGGGTCGTGCGGCTGCTCATGCACGTGGAAACCGCCAAGCCGCGTGCCGCACTCCAGCACGTGTACCTGCGGGGTGCGACCGCCCTGCGGCTGGACATCGCGCAGTGACGCCGCGACCGGAGGGACCGGGGACCGGCACCGAGGTGCGTGCGCCGGCCGGTCTGCGCAGCGCCGTCGTTATCGGGACCGGCCTGATCGGGACGTCGATCGCGCTGGCCCTGTGCGAGCGGGGCGTGACCGTGTGGCTGAGCGACCACGACCCCGCCGCGGCCCGCCTCGCCGCCGATATCGGCGCAGGAAGGGTGCTGCCCGGTCCGCTGGCGGCGGCGGAACCGGGCCAGGCGTTGGCGGAACGAGGCAAGGCGCCGGCGGAACGAGGCCAGACACGGGCGGAACGAGGGCAGGCGCGGGCGGAACGAGGCCAGGCGCGGATGGAACCGGGCTGGGCGCGCGGCGGGGTGGGAGCGCCACCGGGACGGCGTCCGCGCGGGGAGGGCACGCCGTGGGCGGACGTGGCCGTGCTGGCCGTCCCGCCCGCCGCCGTCGCGCCTTCACTCGCGGCCGCCCAGGCGCGCCGGCTGGCCCGCTGGTACACCGATGTCGCCAGCGTGAAGGCGCTCCCGCTGCGCCGGGCCGGCGAGCTGGGTTGCGACCTCGCCTCCTTCGTGCCCGGCCACCCGCTGTCCGGCCGGGAGCGCTCGGGCCCCGCCGCCGCCAGGGCCGACCTGTTCCTCGGCCGTCCGTGGGTGATCTGCCCGGGACCTCGGACCCGGCCGGAGGCCGTCGCGGCCGTCACCGACCTGGTGCGCTGCTGCCGTGGCGAACCTGTCCAGGTTGGTGCGGACGAGCATGACCGCTGGGTGGCGCTGGTTTCGCACGCGCCGCATGTGGTCGCCGCGGCCATGGCGGCCCAGCTGACAGACGCACCCGCCGGCGCGCTCGGCCTCGCGGGCCAAGGGCTGCGCGACGTCACCAGGATCGCCGGGGGCGACCCTGGATTGTGGACCCAGATCCTGGCGGCTAACGCGGCGCCCGTGGCCCGGGTCCTGGCGGATGTGGCGTCCGATCTAGCGGCCGCTGCCGAGGCGCTGACCGAGACCGGCGGCCCGGCGCAGCCATCCGAACACCCGGCGGTGAAGCTGCTGGCAGGCCTGCTGGACGAGGGCTCGGCGGGGGTGGCGAGAATCCCCGGCAAGCGCGGCACGCCCGAGCGGGACAACGCGATCGTGCAGGTCGTCATCCGTGACCAGCCCGGGGAGCTGGCACGCCTGTTCCAGGTGGCGGGCGAATCCGGCGTCAACATCGAGGACATCGGGATCGAGCACTCACCCGGCCTGCCGGTCGGGGTTGCCGAGCTCACCGTGCGTCCCGGTTCGGTGAAGCGGCTGACGGCGGCGCTGGCGGCGGCCGGATGGCCGGTGCGCCGGTAGCATCGCCAGGGTGACCGAGCGCCTCGTGATCGCCGTTGATGGCCCGGCCGGGTCTGGCAAGTCGACAGCCGCCCGGGGGGTGGCCCGCGCGCTCGGCCTTCGCTACCTCGATACCGGAGCGATGTACCGGGCCCTGACGTGGTGGCTGCTCAAACGCGGGCTGGACACCACCGATCCCGAGACGGTGGCCCGGCACGCGACCGAGCCGGTGATCGAGGTCGGGACCGATCCGGATTCCCCGGCGATCACCGTCGACGGCGTGGACGTGTCCGGCCCTATCCGCACCCGCGAGGTCTCCAACGCCGTCAGCGCGGTCGCGTCGGTACCACAAGTCCGCAAGCACCTGATCGCGATGCAGCGGGAGATCATCGCGCGCAACGCGGGACAGGGCGGCATCGTCGCGGAAGGGCGGGACATAGGCACGGTTGTCGCCCCCCAGGCGCCGGTCAAGGTGTTTCTCACCGCCACCGAGGACGCGCGCGCCCATCGCCGCAGCGCCGACCTTGCCGTGGACCCCGGTGCGACCGAGGCGGTCACCCGGGACGAGCAGTCCCGCAGGGACCGGGCCGACGCGCCGCAGACGATGATGGCAGCCGACGCCGTCGAGATCGACTCCACCGCGCTGAGCCTGCACGAGGTGATCAGCCTGATCGTCGGCCTCGCCAGGGAACGGACCGGCTTCGCCGGGCGCGACCAGCAGACGGATGCGGCGCGGACGCGATGACCATGCCAGGTGAGGGAGCAGCCGAAGGCTTCCCGGACGAGAACGTCCCCGGCGGCGAAGGAGGCGTGGGGGACTACGTGCCGACCCCGGTGGTGGCGGTCGTCGGCCGGCCGAACGTCGGCAAGTCCACACTGGTCAACCGAATTCTCGGCAGCCGCCAGGCAGTGGTGCAGGACACACCCGGCGTGACCCGCGACCGTGTGGCCTACGACGCCTCCTGGCGCGGGCGCGCCTTCACGCTGGTGGACACCGGCGGCTGGGAGCCGTCTCCCGGCTCGGAAGAAGGGCAGGCCAGCCGGGTTCTCGCCGAGCGGGTCACCGCGCAGGCGCGGCTGGCGGTGGAGGCGGCCGACGCGGTCCTGTTCGTGGTGGACGCCGTCGTCGGCATCACCGAGTCCGATGCCGCGGTCGCCGCGGTCTTGCGCCGCTCGGGCAAGCCAGTGGTCGTCGCGGCGAACAAGGTGGATGACGCGCCGGGCGAGCCGGCCGCGTCGGCGCTGTGGGCGCTCGGGCTCGGTGAGCCGTGGCCGGTGAGTGCCCTGCACGGCCGGGGAAGCGGCGACATGCTCGACGCGCTGCTGGCGGCGCTGCCGCCCGCCCCGGCCGAACCGCTGCCCGCGCCGGGTGGCCCGCGCCGGGTGGCACTCGTTGGCCGACCCAACGTGGGGAAGTCCAGTCTGCTCAACAAGCTTGCCGGGCAGGACCGCGCGCTGGTGGATGCGGTGGCCGGCACGACCCGTGATCCGGTGGATGAGGTGATCGAGCTTGGCGGCGTCAGCTGGCGCTTCGTCGACACCGCCGGCATCCGGCGCCGGGCCAGTCACACCCAGGGCGCTGACTTCTACGCATCCCTGCGGACGGCGGGGGCGCTTGAGCGGGCCGAGGTGGCGGTCGTCCTGATCGACGCGAGCGAGCCGCTGACCGAGCAGGATCTGCGGATCGTCTCGATGGTGATAGAGGCAGGCCGGGCGCTGGTCATCGCCTACAACAAGTGGGATCTCGTCGACGAGGACCGCCGACTGCGGCTGGACCGTGAGATCGACCGCCAGCTGTACACCGCCCGCTGGGCGCCCAGGGTCAACGTATCCGCCCTCACCGGGCGGCACCTGGACCGGCTGGTGCCCGCGCTCGAGCTCGCGCTGGCCAGCTGGGATACGCGGGTGCCGACCGGCCGGCTCAACGCCTGGCTCACCGAACTTGTCGCCGCTACGCCGCCGCCGGTGCGCGGCGGCCGACAGCCCAAGATCCTCTTCGCGACACAGGCAGGCATCCGGCCACCGCATTTCGTGCTGTTCGCCACCGGCTTCCTGGAAGCCAGCTACCGGCGCTTCGTCGAGCGGCGTCTGCGGGAGGAGTTCGGGTTCAGCGGCAGCCCGGTGCACGTGTCGGTGCGGCTGCGCGCTAAACGCACGGACCGCACGTCCGGCCGGGCGGGCAGGGCTGGCCGGGTGAGCCGGCGCTAGCTCTATCGTCACGCACAACGGCCAGCCGGCCGCGCCGCGGGACCGTTGTGCGCGCGCGGTCGCCCGGGCCGGGGCGGGAGCCCGCCGGCGTAGCATCGTTGCGGTCGCGGTGCGCGACGAAGGCAGGCGAGCCAGGCAGGGCAGCCAATGCGTTACAGGCCAGTCGGTGATTCCGGGCTGATGGTGTCGGTCGCCGGGCTCGGCTGCAACAACTTCGGCCGCCAGGTGGACCTGGCGGGCACCAGGGCGGCCGTCGACGCGGCCATGGACGCCGGCATCACGATGCTCGATACCGCCGATACGTACGGCGATGGCGGCGCGTCGGAGGAACTGCTGGGTGAGGTGCTGGCCGGCCGCCGCGAGCAGGTGGTGCTGGCCACGAAGTTCGGCCACCAGGGCTACGACATGGGCTACGGCCCGGCGGCGGGCGCCACGGGCTGGGCCGGCGGCAGTCGGCGCGCTCCGGTGACCCCGCCAGAGCCGCCCGCGGAGGTGTGACCCAAGACAGCGGGACGTGCCCCCGAGGAGCGGCGCCAGCGCCGCCGTTGGCGCGGCTACCCCGGCCAGGAACGCTGACGGCCCTAGCACAGGAACGGCTGACGATCCCACTGCCCGGAACGCTGGCGGCCCCGGTACCAGGAACGCTGACGGCCTCACTACCAGGAATGCTGGGTGTCCCAGTGTCCGGAACGCTGACGGTCCGACTGCCAGGATCGCTGGTCCTGCGATCCCGGCTGCTGCCGGTCCTGCTGCCACGATGGCTGTTCCGGCGTTTGCTGGTCTTGCTGTCCGCTCAAGGACGGGCAGGCGGCGCCGTTGAACGTGCACCTGGTGGGGAGGGCCGCACTGCCCCTGCCGTGGATCGTCAGGCTCAATCGCTCGCCGGGGGCGAGCGTCTCGCTGCCGGTGTCGGCGCTGATCGTGAGCGTGTCCCCGCTGACCTGCCAGTGCTCAAAGGGAACCCCGTCCCACCAGGTCCATGTCTCCACCGAGAAGACATCGTCCCCGGGCAGAGTCAGCCGCACGGTCCAGCCGGAGACCGGGCTGCCGCCATTGTTCACAAGGGTCAGCTGGTCCCGGAAATGGCCGAAATCGTGCCGCTCCCTGTCGGACGTGAGGGTCATGGTCACGTCCGGCGGCGGATTGGGGGTCTGCGAAGGCGTGGGTGGCGGCGGGGGCGCTGACCGCGCCGGAGTCGCCAGACGGTGCGACGCGGAGAAGTGTGCCTTGCTGATGTGGCTGTGCGTGGAAATCGCCGGGGTCGGCAGGATGGCGCCGCAGTTGATCAGCCCGCAATCGGACGGCACCTGCTGGCTGGGCGCGCCGTTGCCCGGTACGAGCATTGTCACGCCGCCCGCGACCAGCGCGACGGCCGCGACCGCCATGGCCGCCAGATGCCAGGGGTGCCCGCCGAGCACCTGCCGCCGGCCGGTCCTGGGCGGCCGAGCCGTCCCGGTCGGCTGAGCCGTCCCGGTCGGTCCGCCCCGGGGATCGCCTTTCATGAATGGCCCCCGCGAACGGGTGCCCCTACCGTGCTGCCCGACCCCTCCCGCCATATCCCCTCCTCGAGGATGCTGGGGCAAAAGAGGATGCTGGGGCAAAAATAGCAAGCCAGCGTTGCCTTTTGGGGGCAAAACACCGTGATTGGATTTGATACCCATCAAACCTGGGGGATTACAGATAATTCTCGCCCGCACGCCATTGGTGATCATCGCCCGCGGGCACTCGGCGCTGGGCCCGGCGCAGGGCTCCCAGCGCGGGGTCTCCCGGCGGCGCAGGGCTCCCGGCACGGGCCTCCCGGCGGCGCAGCGGTGCGAGGCGTCGGCCCTGTGACCGCGCCCGGGGCGGGCTTCCGTCGGCGGGGCCGGGCGGGCAGAGTCGATGCCATGAACCTGCATCTGGAAACCCGCGCGATCCACGCGGCCGTCCCCGCGCTGAACGGCTCCCGCCCCATCAGCGTCCCGCTCTATCAGACCTCCACCTTCGCGTTCACCGACCCGGATGCGTGCGCGGAAGCTCTCACCGATCCTGACGCTGGATTCGCTTACAGCCGTTACCGGAATCCCACCACCCAGGCGCTCGAGGACGCGGTCGCCGACCTGGAAGGGGGCACGGCGGCGATCGCGACCAGCTCCGGCATGGGTGCCATCAACGCGGTGCTGCTTGGCCTGCTCCGTCCCGGCGACCACGTCATCGCGCAGCGATGCCTGTACGGCGGCACGTTTTCGGTCTTCACCGGCCTGGCCGCCCGTTATGGCATCGATGTCGGTTACATCACCGGACGGGACCCGGTGGAGCTGACCGCCGCGCTCAGGCCGGAGTCCCGGCTGCTCTTCCTGGAGACGATCGCCAACCCCACGGTCGCCGTCAGCGACCAGCCCGCGCTGCTCGCGGCCGGCCGCGCGGCGGGGCTGACGTGCGTGGTGGACAACACGTTCGCCACGCCGGTGCTGTGCCGGCCGATCGAGCACGGCGCCGACATCGTGGTCCATTCCGCCACCAAGTACCTGGGCGGCCACGACGACGTCACGGTCGGGCTGATCGTTTTCGCCCGCCACGAGGTGCACCGCGCGCTGTGGAGTGGATCGGTGGACCTCGGGGTCGCCGCGGACCCGTTCGCCGCCTGGCTTACCGTCCGCGGCCTCAAGACCCTCTCCCTGCGGATGACACGCCATTGCTCCAACGCCGCATTTCTTGCCGAACGCCTCGCGGCCCACCCGGCGGTGGACACGGTGCTGTGGCCCGGCCTGGCCAGCCACCCCGACCACGCGGTCGCCCGCCAGCTGCTGTCCGGGTACGGCGGCATGCTGGCCTTCGACGTGACCGGCGGGCGCGAGGCGGGCCTGCGGTTCATCACGGCGCTGCGACTGGCCGCGATGGCCCCGTCACTGGGCGGCGTGGAGACCATGGTGCTTCATCCCGCCTCCACCTCCCACCGGCAGATGGACGCCGCGGGGCTGAGCGCGGCAGGCATCGGCGAGGGAAGCATCCGCGTGTCGGTCGGGCTGGAACACCCCGGCGACCTCTGGGCGGATTTCGAGCAGGCTCTCGCCGCGCTCCCTGTGTGATCAGGCGGCGCGCAGCACGACGCAGCAACGGCCCGGGCTGGGGCTCAGCTGGGCACGCGCGTGCGGCCCCGTGCTTTCGGCGATCACTCCCTCGATCAGGGAGAGGTTCAGGCCGCACACCAGCTCCTGGTGCTCCCGCGCGAGCCGGTGGAAGGGGCAGTTGCGGAGCTCGATGCCGCCATCCGGGCCGGTTTGCGGCTGGTAACCGCCGCCGTGCAGCGCCGTCACCAGGTCCCCGCCGGCCTCCGTGCCCACCTGGCGGCCCAGGCTGTGCGCCGCCCCGTTCAGCGTGCTGCGCACCCTTCCCGTCGTGTCGCTCTCGGCCGCCTCGGCCAGCAGCCGCGCCAGCAACTCATACGCTCGCGGCGGCACGCTGACCGTCAGTTCCTGGTCTGCCTGCCGGTAAAGCTTCGCCGGGCGCCCCGCGCCCGGCCCTGAGCGGCCGGCCGGGCGCTGATAGGTGATCGCAAGCAGCCCTGCTTCGGCCAGCCTGTCCAGGTGGTAGGCCGCGAGCGTCCGGGCGATCCCGGTCGCTCCCGCCGCCTCTTCCCGGGAGACCGGCCGGCCGGCCTCGCTGACGTATTCGTACAGGCGCCTCCGCACCGGCTCGTCCAGGCTTGCCAGCCCGGCGAGGTCGCGCAGGCGGTCGGGGTTGTCGGGGCTGGTCGGGCTCATGCGCCCACTCTATCACCAACAACTCTTGACAAATCGTCATCAACCTCGTCAGCTACCCGGGGTTCTCTGACATCGCCCTGCGCGACTTCGGGCTCATGCTCGCCGCCCTGACCCTCGCCCGCCTGGCCTCCGTGTACGACCCCCCGTGGCGGCGCCATCGGGCCGGCGCGGGCGGCTGACCGTTCCGGCGGGCCTGCCCGGCCGCGTGCCGCCGCCGGCAGGTCTCGCCGCCCGGGCCGGAAGGGCCGGAAGCCGGTGATCGTATGGTGTTAGCAGGAGGTGAGGACCCGATGACCTTCCTTATCCAGCCGCACGTGCGGCTCCAGGAATGGGTAGCCGAGGAACACGCGTACTTCCGCGAGGCAGGGCTGGACTATGAGTTCGAGCCGCACGGTCTCGCTGGCGCCACGGTCAGCACGTCGTCGGTCAGGACGGCGGATGAGGCACCCATCGAGGTCACCAGCGGCGCCTTCGAGGACATGCGGAAGGGACGCAGCTGCGACGTCTCCGCCGCCTGCCACTGGGCGGTCAACGCCGCCGCCTCGGTCCGCGGCGGCAGGATGTGGGGGAAGGCGTACTCCGTCTGTCCTTCCGGGATCTTCGTGGCCCCGGAGTCGGGCTGTCAGCGGCCAGAAGACCTCGCGGGCGTGGCGGTGGGAGTGGGCTACCACTCCGGCAGCCATTACTCGGCCATCGAAGGGCTGGAGCAGTACCTGGAACGCCCGCAGATCGAGCTGAGCTTCATCGGGCTGCCGTACGACCGCCTGCGGCTGGCGCTCGAGCGCACGGTGCCGGCGGTGAACGTGTTCGGCGCCCAGTACTACGCGCTCGAACAGCACGGGTTCCGCAAGCTGGTGGACACCACCTTCATGATCGGGTTCCTCGTGAGCGAGGACGTCGACACCGCCGACGTGGAGCGGTATTTCACCGGCCTGCGGCGCGCGCAGCGGGACATCGACTTCGAGCCCGGGCGGTACAAGCATTACTGGCTGCGCGAGATGCCCGACGACATCCAGCGCATCGTGGATGTGCGGCGGTTCGGCCCCGGCGAGCGAATCGTGCCCGAGCCGTACACGCGCGAAATGTTCGAGCAGACCCACCGCTGGATGCGGACCTGGGACCTGTTCGATCCCGGCGCCGCGACGCGTCCCGACTACGAGGAAGCCGTGCTGACGTAACGTCCTGGCGGGCCTGGTTTCCCGGCGCGGCTGACCAGCCGGGCGAGCCGTCATCTGGGCGGCGCCCGAGGTTTTGGTGCGCGCCAGAGGCTTATTTGGTGCGCGGCGCGCCGCGCCGGTGTCATGCTGGACCTGCGCAGGAAAGAGGCTCGCGATGGGAAGCTCATGGCGCAAGGCCGGGAGGTCGCGGCCCGTCCGCGCCGCGATGGCCGGGGTGGCCGTCGTGGTCTCCGGCCTCATGATGGTCTCGTGCTCGCCGTCTGCGGTGCCCTCCGCGCCCGGCACACCGGCACCGGCCGCGCCGTCCGGCGCCACCTCCGGCCCCGGCGGCGCCGCCTCCCGTCCCAGCGGCGTCATCTCGCTGAACACCATCTCGGCCCTCAGGTCGCTGTTCAACCGTGCCGACGGCCATACCCGGCTGGTGCTGATTTTCTCTCCCACTTGAATGACGTGTCTCGCGGGCGCCAGTTGGGTGCAGAACAACATCTTGGCCAGGAACCCGGACCCCTCGCTCCGGGTGTTCGTGGTGTGGGTGCCGTTCCTCGGGGGTTCGCGGGGCGCGGTCAACCCGTCGATCTTCCCCGATAGCCGCGTCACCTATCTGTGGGATCGCGGCGCGGTTTCCAGCCAGTGGTTCTCCCAGCACGTGACCCGCCAGCTGGGGCCCACCTGGGACTATTACCTGCTCTTCGGCCCCCGGGCCAGGTGGGGTGCCGCACCTGGCCCCGTGGTGAGCCAGGGCGGAACGGTGATCGGCGACAGCGGGAGCCTCCTGGCCGCGATCCAGCCACTCCTGCACCGAACCTGAGCGATGTCGGCGCAGCAGTCGTTGTCGTTGTCGCCGGCGCGGACCCGGCTCGCGGTCGGCGTGACGGCCGCCGTGCTCGGGCTGGCGGTCGCCACCGGAATCCTCGCCACGTCGGTGGCATCGGGCCCGCTCATCTTCGTGGAGACGCTGTCTGCCCGCATCTCGGGCGGCCTGCTGTCGCTCGGGACGAAGGCTCCCCTCGGGTACGCCTTCGTCGCGGGAATGGTCGCATCGGTGAACCCGTGCGGGTTCGTGCTGCTCCCGGCCTACCTCGGGCTGTATCTCGGTGATGACCGGGGCTCTTCCGGCGGCCACCGGCCGATCGGCCGCGCCGTCGTGGTCAGCGTCACGGTGACCGCGAGCTTCGTGCTGCTGTTCGGGCTCGCCGGCCTCGTGACCAGCCTGGCCGCATCCGCCGTCACGGCGGCGCTCCCGTGGATCGGCGCCGCGGTGGGCGCTGGCCTGATCGTGCTCGGCGGCGTCCTCGCCTCCGGCCGGGAGCTGGATGTGCCGCTGGGCCCCCGCGCGGCCCACCACTTCAAGGCCGCGGCCCGGACCAGGGGCATCGGCGGGTACGCCGCGTATGGCACGGCCTACGGGCTGGCGTCGCTCGGCTGCACCCTGCCCGTCTTCCTGGGCGTGGTCGGGACCTCTCTTCAGCTCCACGGTTTGGCCGACGCCGTGGCGCAGTTCGTGCTGTTCGGGATCGGCATGGGCGCGGTGCTGGCGGTCCTCACGATCCTCACCGCCTGGTTGGGGGAGGGCCTCATCACGCGGATGCGGTCCCTGGCGCCGTACATCGGGTGGGCGAGCGCCGTGCTGCTGTGGCTGGCCGGCGCCTACGTCGTCTACTACTGGCTCATCGCCATCCGGCTGCTCTGACGCGTTCCGGCGGGAGGCCACAGGGTCAGGCGAGGTTGGCGTCGTGGGCGAGCAGGGCGATCTGGGTCCTGTTGCCGAGCCGCAGCTTGTTCAGGATGTGCGTGATGTGCGCCTTGACCGTGGGCACGCTCATGTAGAGCTCGGTCGCGATCTCGGCGTTGGTATGGCCGCGGGCGATGGCCTCGACGACATCGCGCTCGCGGGGGCTCAGGGTGCGCAGCGAGGCCCGGGCGCGTTCCTGGGCGCCGGCCTCGGCGGCGGCGCGGTCCATCAGCCGGCGGGTGATCTTCGGGGACAGGATGGGGTCGCCGGCGGCGACCCGCCGGATCGCCTCGGCGATCTGGCCGGGGGGAGAGTCTTTGAGGAGGAAGCCGCTGGCGCCGGCCCGCAGCGCGCGCAGCACGTTCTCGTCCGCGTCGAAGGTCGTGAGCACGATGACCTCGGGTGGACGCGGCCGCGCCCGCAGCCGGCGGGTGGCGGTGATCCCGTCGACCCGCGGCATCCGCAGGTCCATCAGCACGACGTCGGGTGAGTGCGCGTCCACCGCCGCGGCGACCTGATCGCCGTCGGCGGCCTCGCCGATGACCGTGATGCCGTCCGCGCCGTCGAGCATCATCGACAGCCCGGCGCGCACGAGGGCGTCGTCGTCCACGAGCAGGACGCGCGTCGGGCTGCTCATGCCGGCCACGGCAGGCGCGCTGACAGGCGGAACTCACCGTCGGCGACCTGATGGTCGAGCTCACCGCCGGCGAGCCGGACCCGCTCGGTCAACCCGATCAGGCCGGTGCCGCTGCCGCCGATCGCCGACCCGACGGTATTGCCGTTGACCAGCGGGTTCCTGACGTCGATCAGCAGCCGATCGCCGGGCCGCCCGTCGATGACAACCTGGACCTGCTCGCCGGGGGCGTGCTTGCGCGCGTTGGTCAGCCCCTCCTGGACTACCCGGTACGCGGTGCGCCCGGTCGCGCCCGGCAGCGCTCCGGGGTCGTCTACGCGGTCGTCCAGCTGGACGCGTGCCCCGGCGTCGCGGGACTCCTCGACCAGCCGTGGCAGGTCGGCCAGCCCCGGCTGCGGCCGCTGCTCGGTGTCGCCGTCGCCGGGCCCGTCGTCCTCGCGCAGCAACGTGATCACTTCGCGGAGCTCGTCGAGCGCCTGGTGCGCGCCGGCGCGGACCACGCCCGCGGCGCGGGTTACCTGCTCGGGCGGCGCGTCGGGGCGGTACTCGATCGCGCCGGCGTAGGTGGCCAGCAGGGACAGCCGGTGCGCGAGCACGTCGTGCATCTCGCGGGCGATGCGGGTGCGCTCAGCCGCCCGGGCCTCGGCGACCCGCCGGCCCTGCTCGGCCTCGGCCCGGCGGGCCCGCTCCCGCAGCGAGACGATGAGCGCGTGGCGGGCCTGGGTCAGCTGCCCCCAGGCGACCAGGGCCGCCTCCGCGGCGATCACCAGGACCAGCCACCAGATGTAGGGCAGCCCGCCGAAGGGCCGCAACAGGCCCTGTACCGCCCCCGCCACGACCCCGGCCGCGCCCACGGTGGCGGCCACCGCGAAGCGGCGCCGCTGGGCGACGTACAGGGTGCCGAAGGTGGCCGCGGGGGTGGCGGCGGGTGACACTGCGGCCAGCACGGCCAGCGCCAGCGCACCGGGAACCGGCCAGCGCAGCAGGACCGGCAGCAGCGCACAGGCTGTCACCCCAGTCGCGACGTCGAGGACCAGCAGGCTCGTCGCGGTGTGTGAGGCGAACTCGCCCCAGATCGTGGCGGCGGTCAGTGCTCCGATCGCGGCGATGATCCAGGCCGTGGTGGCGAGCCCCGGCCCGCGCCGGGCGGCGGCAGCCGGCGGCGATTCTCCGGGGAGGCCGCGGCACAGCGCATCGTCCACGTCACCAGGCTAGAGTCCGTGGGCCTGCGGCGACACCGACCAAAGTCGGTGGTGCGCCGACCACGGTCGAGGCGGAGGCCGGCCCATGGCCGATGCCGCGGCCCGGCCCGGCCGGCGACTCTGGCCGGTATGACGACCAACCAGGCGGTGAACAGTCCCGCCAGCACCCAGTCAGCGGCCATCGTCGCGCCCGCCCCCGGAACCTACCGCATCGACGCGGCGCGCTCGGCCATCACGTTCACGACCCGGCACCTGTTCGGGCTCGGCGCCGTTCACGGCAGCTTCGAGCTGCGTGACGGGGAGATCCGCGTCACCGACCCGCTGAGCGAGTGCTCGGCCAGGGCGAGGATCTCAGCCGCGAGCTTCCACACCGGCAATACCAGCCGCGATGGCACGGCCCGGTCGGCCCGGATGCTCGACGCCGATGCCTACCCCGACATCACGTTCATCTCCCGGCGGCTGGACCATGCCGACGGGCGCTGGGTCCTGCACGGCCTCCTGTCGGTGCGCGGGAGCGCGCACCCGGTCGGCCTGCTCATCGAGGAGGCGCGGCCAGCGGGGCAGGACCTGCACCTGCGGTCGAGCGTCCGCATCGACCGCTACGACTTCGGGATCACCAGCTACCGGGGGGTGGCCGCCAGGCGCCTCGCCCTCCGGCTCGACATCGTCGCTCACCGGATGTGAGCCGGCCGTCATCGCATGTTGGGAGGCAGCAGATGGCAGTGATCGAGGTTGAGCACGTGCACAAGCGGTACGGCGAGAAGGTCGCCGTCGAGGACGTGAGCTTCACCGTGGAGGAAGGCGAGATCTTCGGGGTGCTCGGCCGCAACGGCGCCGGGAAGACCACCACCGTGGAGTGCGTCGTGGGCCTGCGAAGGCCCGACGGCGGGCAGGTCCGCGTGCTGGGGATGGACCCCCGGCGGGAGGGGCACGAGCTGCGGCAGCAGGTCGGTGTCCAGCTGCAGGAGAGCGACCTGCCCGACAAGCTCACGGTCGCCGAGGCGATCGACCTCTACGCCAGCTTCTACCGCACCCCGGCGGACGGCCGGGCGCTGCTGGACCTTCTCGGCCTGGCCGAGAAGCGGAACACCAGGTACAAGAAGCTGTCCGGCGGCCAGAAGCAGCGGCTGTCGATCGCGCTGGCGCTGATCGGCCGGCCCCGGATCGCGGTGCTCGACGAGCTCACGACCGGGCTCGACCCGGCGGCCCGCCGCGACACCTGGGCGCTGATCGAGGACATCCGCCGCCAGGGGGTGACCATCTTGCTGGTCAGCCACTTCATGGACGAGGCCGAACGGCTGTGCGACCGGGTGGCCGTGATCGAGGCCGGGCGGGTCGCGGCGATCGGCAGCCCGGCCGGGCTGGCCGGCCGGCTCGGCGGCGAGCAGCGGATCCACTTCCGTCCCTCCGGGCCGCTGGCCGACCGGCTGCTGGCCGATCTGCCCGAGGTGACGAGCGTCACCCGCACCGGCGACACGGTCGTGGTGACCGGCACCGCCGACGCGCTGATGGCGGTGACCTCCGCCCTGGCCAGCCGGGGCGTCGTCGCGCACGGGCTCCGGGTGGAGCAGCCGAGCCTGGAGGACGCCTTCGTCGCCGTGACCAGCGGCGCCCGTCCACCCACCGAGATATGAGGAGGTCCGTCCCGATGACCGTTGACACCACTCCCGTCTACGCGGCGGCGCGGACCCGGCCGAGGCCGGCGCTGGCGAAGCTGACGCTCACCGAGGTCAGGCTGCTGCTCCGCGAGCCGGTCGCCCTGTTCTGGGGGCTGGCGTTCCCGATGGCCCTGCTGGCCGTCATGGGGCTCGCTTCGTCGTCGCCGCAAGCCAAGCTCGGCGGCCTGCGGCTGGTCGCCGTCTACGAGCCGATCCTGATCGCGTTCGTCACCGTTGCGTTCGCCATTCAAGGGCTGCCCGCGGTCGTGGCCGGCTACCGGGAACGACGGGTCTTGCGCCGCATGGCGACCACCCCGGTGGGCCCGGTCCGGGTCGTCGCGGCCCAGCTGGCCGTGAACCTGGCCGTTGTGCTCGTTGCGACGGCCGGGATCCTCGCGGTCGGCCGGCTCGCCTTCGGGGTGGCGCTTCCCGGACAGCCGGTGGGCTTCTTCGTTACGTATGTGCTGACGGCGACCGCGATGCTCGGTCTCGGCATGCTGATCGCGGCGCTGGCGCCTACCGGACGTGCGGCCGGCGTGATCGGGACCATGCTGTTCTTCCCGCTGATGTTCTTCGCCGGGCTGTGGGTACCCCGGGCGCAGATGCCCGCCAGCTTGCAGCAGATCAGCAACTTCACCCCGCTGGGCGCGGCCGTCCAGGCCCTGCAGGACAGCCTGCGCGGGGTCTGGCCGCACCCATCGGGGCTGGCGGTGCTCGCCGGGTACGCCATCGTGTTCACCGTCGCCGCGGCGCGGTTCTTCCGCTGGGACTGACCGCCGTCGTGTCAACGCCCACGCGGCCGCTGCGGCGTTCCAGCAGGACCACGTCGCGCCAGCGGCCGTGGTGGCGGCCGAGCCGCATCCGGGTGCCGACGACCCGGAACCCGGCCCGCTCGTGCAGGCGCAGGCTGGCGGTGTTTTCGGGGAAGATCCCGGACTCGATCGTCCAGATCCCGGCAGCCTCCGTGGATTTGATCAGGGCATCAAGCAGCGCGGCGCCGACCCCGCGCCCGCGTGCCGCCGGGGCGACGTACACCGAGTGCTCGACGACACCCTGGTACACGCAGCGGGCCGACACTCCCGAGACGGCGGTCCAGCCCAGCACACCGCCGCGGGCGCCGGCGACCGCGACGTGACGGTGAGCGGGAAGCCGGGTGGCGTCGAACACCTCCCAGCTGGGCGCCCGGGTCTCGAAACTGGCCTCGCCGCCGTCCAGGCCGGCCTGGTAGATGGCCAGCACCTGAGCGGCGTCGGCGCTCGTCATGGGGCGAATGGTGTACCCGGCCGGATGGGGGACCGCCCGCGGCGCAGGCCCGCCGCGCGTCGGCCGGCGTCCGGTCTCTGTCATCGTCTACCGACGATAGACGATGACGGCGCCGGGCCGGCCGGGGATTAGCTGGCGCTGGGCCGGCCTGCGGCGAGGGGCGGTTCCGGCGTGCCAGTGCAGGCCTCGTCCTCGCAGGGCGGCGGGTTGCCGGCCGCGGCCAGGATCGCCTGGCTTATCGCCCCCAGCTGCTCGACCTGTTCGGGGGTGAGTGGGTCGAACAGGATCCGGCGGACCTGCTCCACGTGGCCGGGCGCGGCCTCCACCAGCGCGGCGTATCCCTCGTCGGTCAGCTCGGCGAGCTGCCCGCGCCGGTCGGTCGGGCAGTCCCTGCGGCGGATCCAGCCACGCTCCTCGAGGCGGGCCACCGCGTGTGAGACCCGGCTCTTGCTCGACGACGAGGCCTCGGCCAGCTGGGTCATCCGCAGGGTGCGCGTCGGCGCCTCGGAGAGCTGCACCAGGATCGCGTAGTACGCGAGCGGTATCCCCGTATCGCGCTGCAACTGGGCATCGATGGCCGCGAAGAAGCCGCGGCAGGCGCCGAAGAAGGCGCGCCAGGTGGCCTGCTCGTCGTCTGAGAGCCACCGGGTGCCGGATGTGTCCACAAACCCAGTATATCCCGGAATAGTTGAGCGTTTGACATCGTTCCAGCGAGGGTGATAGTAGTTGAGCAATCAACAAGTCGAGAACGGAGAGTCATGACCACCACCGACACCGTGACCGGTATCCCCGGTTACACCGCAGGCACCTGGACGATCGACCCGGTGCACTCGGAGATCGGCTTCACCGTCCGGCACATGATGGTCAGCAAGGTCCGGGGCAGGTTCAACGAGTACTCGGGTGAGATCGTCACCGGCGCGGACCCGGTGGACTCCTCGGTGACCGCGGAGATCGCACTGGACTCGATCGTCACCGGCAACGACCAGCGCGACGCGCACATCCGGTCCGCCGACTTCTTCGACGTCGAGACCCACCCCACCATGACCTACCGTTCCGCCGGCGTCCGGCGCCACGGCGACGGGTACGTCGTGGACGGCCAGCTCACACTCAAGGGCGTGACGCGGGACGTACCGCTCACGCTGGAGCTGAACGGGTTCGGGCCGGACGCCTATGGCGGCACTCGGGCCGGTTTCACCGCGACCGCCGAGATCAGCCGGAGCGACTTCGGTATCAACTGGAACGCGGCCATCGAGGGCGGCGGCGTCGTCGTCAGCGACAAGGTCACCATTCAGCTCGAGATCGAGGCCGTGCTCAAGGCCTGATCCACAGCCCATCATTCGCGGCCGGGAGAGTCCGTCTTCTCCCGGCCGCAGCCATGCGGGCGCACGCCGGGCGCCGGGCGGATCGCGATACGCGTGGGCTGGCGCACATGGGCCGCAGCAGCCGGTGAAAGGATGCCTCCGTAGCTCACCGAAACTCGAGGAGGCGACGTGAAGGCCGCGCTGTACGACTCCCATGGGCCGGCCGCCAAGGTGCTGCGGGTCGAAGAGGTGGAGCGGCCGGAGCCCGGCCCCGGCGAGGTCAGGGTCAAGGTGGCGGTGTCCGCGGTCAACCCGACCGACTTCAAGAGCCGCAGCGGCGCCACCCCGCGCCCCATCGACGTGTTCCAGATCCCGCACCAGGACGGCGCCGGGGTGATCGACGCGGTCGGCGACGGCGTGGACCCCGCCCGGGTCGGCCAGCGGGTCTGGCTCTGGCTAGCGGCGGCCTCGCGCCGGTGGGGGACCGCGGCGGAGTGGACCGTCGTGCCCGGGCGCCAGGCCGTGCCGCTGCCCGACGGCGTGTCCATGGAGCTCGGCGCCAGCCTGGGAGTGCCCGCGATGACCGCGCACCGGTGCCTGTTCGCGGACGGGCCGCTCGCCGGGCAGACCGTGCTGGTGGCCGGCGGGGCAGGCGCGGTCGGTCACTTCGCCATCCAGCTCGCGCGCTGGGCCGGTGCCCGGGTGATCACCACCGTCAGCGGGCCGGAGAAGGCGGAACTGGCCCGGCAGGCGGGCGCGGAACACGTGGTGAACTACCGCGATCCCGACGCGGCCGACCAGATCAAGGCCGTGGCGGAGCGGGTGGACCGGGTGGTGGAGGTCGCACTCGGCGCGAACCTCGGCCTGGATCTCGCCCTGGCCCACCCGGACACCGTGATCGTCACCTACGCCGCGGAACCGGCCGACCCCGTCCTGCCGGTGCGCGCCTGCATGACCGCGAACGTGCTGCTGCGGTTCATCCTGCTGTACCGCGTGCCGGAGGCGGCCCTGGACCAGGCGGCCGCCGACGTCTCCGCCGCGCTGGCCGACGGGGTGCTGACCGAGCTGCCGAGCCGGAGCTACCCGCTGCCCGACATCGCGGCGGCGCACGAGGCGGCCGAGGCGGGCCCGGTGGGGAAGGTGCTCGTCATCCCCGCCTGAGCCGCCCGTCCCCGCCCCTCCGGCCGGAGCGGCGCGGCCCGTACACCGCGGCCCCAATCGGCGGCAAAACGACCGGCCGGCGCGGCGCGCCGGCCGTGAAACTGTCGTAGCGCTCCGCCATCATGTGGCACGTCCGGCTGGCCCGGTGTGCCGGGGCGGCGAGGCGCTCCACGATTCGGGGCGGGGCGATGAGGCTCATCCACACGTCCGACTGGCACCTGGGGCGGACCTTGCACGGTGAGAGCCTGCTGGAGCACCAGTCCGTCTTCCTCGACTGGCTGCTCGGCCAGGCCACCGCCCGCCGCGTCGACGCGGTGGTGGTGGCCGGCGACATCTACGACCGTGCGCTGCCCCCGACCGACGCCGTGGCGCTGCTCGACCAGACGCTGGTGCGGTTCTTCCGCGCGGGCATCCCGGTGGTTCTCACCAGCGGGAACCACGATTCGGCGGTCAGGCTCGGGTTCGCGTCGGGGCTGAGCGAGGCCGCGGGGATTCACCTGCGGACCCGGGTCGAGGACATCGCGCGGCCGGTGATCGTGCGCGACGGGCACGGCGAGGTGGGCATCTACGGCATCCCCTACCTGCTGCCCGACGCGGTCATGGCCGAGCTAGGCGCGGAGCGCTCGCACGCCTCGGTGCTGGCCGCCGCGTGCGCGCGGATCCGCGCCGATGCCGTGGCCCGCGGGCTGCGGCGCACCGTTGTCATCGCGCACGCACTGGTCACCGGGGCCCAGGTGTCAGAGTCCGAGCGTGACATCCGGGTGGGTGGCATCGGCGATGCGCCGGCCCGTGTGCTGGCTGGATGCTCGTATCTCGCCCTTGGCCATCTGCACGGCCAGCAGGGGGTCGACGCCGGCGGCGCGACCACCGCGAGGTACTCGGGATCGCCGCTCGCCTTCTCCTTCTCCGAGCGCGACCACCGCAAGTCGGTCACGCTGGCGGAGATCGCCGGCGACGGGACCGTGATGACCCAGCTGCTGCCCGTACCGGTGCCCAGGCCGCTCCGGGAGGTGCGTGGCCGTCTCGACGAGCTGCTCGCAAGGGCCGGCGGTGACCTGGCTGACCTGGCCGGCGCCTGGGTCAAGGCGGTGCTCACCGACCAGGCCAGGCCGGCCGCGCCGATGGAACGGCTGCGCGAGAGATGGCCGCACACGATCGCCCTGGATTTCCAGCCCGAGGGCGGGCTGACCGGCCCCGATGCCGATCTGGTGCGACTGGCCGAGACGGCGGACCCGGTCGAGATCTGCGGGCTGTTCGTGGACTTCGTGGCGGGAGCCCCGCCCGATGAGGCCCAGCTGGCGGTGCTCAGGCAGGCGGTCGAGGCGGCCCGCCGTGACGAGGCGGCTGCCTGATGCGGCTGCACATTCTGGAGATCCAGGCGTTTGGCCCGTACGCGGCGCCGCAGCGGATCGACTTCGACCTGCTGGCCGCCAGCGGCCTCTTCCTGCTCGAAGGCCCCACCGGCGCGGGAAAGAGCACGATCCTGGACGCGGTCACGTTCGCGCTTTACGGGGGGCTGGCCGGGGAGGGGCCGGGGGAGGACCGGCTCCGGTCCCACTTCGCCGGCCCGGCCGCCGAGCCCTCGGCCATGCTCGAGTTCTCCGTGCACGGTGTCCGCTACCGCGTGACCCGCGTGCCCGAGCACCAGCGGCCCAAGAAGCGCGGCGGTGGGTTCACCACCGAGGCCACCCGCGTCCATCTGGAACGGATGGCGGCGGGTGGCTGGCGCAGCCTCTCGTCGAACAAGGCCGAGGTCGCCGACGCGATCACCGAGGCGGTCGGGCTCAACCGCGAGCAGTTCACCCAGGTGATGCTGCTTCCGCAGGGAGAGTTCGCGCGGTTCCTGCGGGCCCGTGACGACGACCGCCGGGAACTGCTCACCAAGCTGTTCGGCGCCCAGCTGTACGACCGGGTCACCGCCGAACTGGACCGGCGGCGCTACGACGCAGCCCGGCTGCGGGAAGGGGCGGCACAGGGAGTCTCGGCGGCCGTGTCGGCCGCGGCCGAGGCGGCCGGCCTCGACGCGGCCGCCCGCACCGAGGTGCTGTCGCTGCCCCGCGCGGAGCGCGAGACGCGCCTGAAGGAGGAGAGCAAGGCCCTGGCCGAGACCGTGGCCGTCACCGGCGACGGCCTGGAGGTGGCCGGCGCCAGCGTGGCGGCCGCCCGCACGGCGGCCGAGCAGGCCGGGCAGCAGGCCGCGCTGATGACGCGGCTGACCGCGGCACTGACGGCGCTGGACGGGCACGAGCGCACGCGGCCCGAGCACGAGCTGCGGGTCGGGCGACTGGCCGCCGCCCGGCGGGCGGACCCGGTTCGGTCGCTGCTGCCGGCGCTCGCCGAGGCGGAGGCCCGCTCCAGCGAGGCGCGGGATGCTCTCCTCCGCCTGGTCACCGACGCGGACGAGGATTCGCTGGCGGGAAAGGGCGGTCGGGAGACGGCCGGGCGCGCCGACGCCAAGGACAACGAGGCAGCCGCCCTGGAGCGCCTCGCCGGCCTGGAACCCGCGGTTCCCGGCCGCCGGGCCGCCGTGGAGGAGCTGGAACAGGCGGCCGCCGCCGCGGCGAGCTTGGTGGGCGACCTGGAAGCGGCGCAGCAGGATCTTCCCGAACGCATCGCGGCGCTGGAGAACGGCCTGGCGGAAGCAAGGAGCGCGGCGGCCGATCTGGCGGCGGCCGTCCAGCAGCAGGAGATCATCGCGAAGCAGAGCGAGGCGGCCAGCCGTCTGGCCGAGCTCGAGCAGGACCTGGCGGGCACGCAGGCGGCGCTGGCCGAGGCCGTGGACGCTCATCAGCGCCTGGTCGACGAATACCAGGCCGCCATGGAGGCCCGGCTGACCGGCATGTCGGCCGAGCTGGCGGCTCAGCTGGCCGAGGGGGTGCCCTGCCCCGTGTGCGGTGCGACGGCTCACCCCGCGCCGGTCTGCCCGGATGGCAGCGAGGTGTCGGCCGACGACGTCGCGGGGCTGGTTTGCCTGCGCGACGCGGCCGCCGACGGGCGGCAGCGGCTCGAAGATCGCCGCAACGGGCTCGCCGCGGAGGTGGCGGCCTGCTCCGCGGTCGTCGACGGCGGCACGCCAGCGGCCCTGGCCGCCGAGGCGGCTGCCGTGGGGGGGCGGGTTGCCGGCGCGGGAGGCGCGTTGGGGGGCGCCGCCCCCCCCCAACCCGGACACGGCCACCCGCGGGGGCGGGGGGGGGGGGGGGGCGCGGG
>Ga0081540_1000809_pt1 | contig 28697 bp, 22 predicted proteins | sample TabmetS2T1R1_FD_71024 | JGI IMG/M metagenome (GOLD analysis project Ga0081540, IMG submission 71024) | Tabebuia heterophylla rhizosphere microbial communities from the University of Puerto Rico - S2T1R1 | ecosystem: Host-associated > Plants > Roots > Rhizosphere ...
GTTCGGCGTCTCGCCCACCACCCCGCGTTCCTGGGCCTCGCCGGCACCAACGAGATCGCCGACCACGACCAAGCCCGTCGCGACTCCGATACGCACCCGGAGCGGCTCCTCGATACCCAGATTGCCGATCGCCTCGATGATCGCCAGTCCCGCCCGGACGGCACGCTCGGCATCATCCTCATGGGCGTGGGGATAGCCGAAATAGATGAGCAACCCATCGCCCATGTACCTGGCCACGAAGCCCTCGAATCGGACGACCGTCTCCGCAACACTCTTAAGATGCACGCCGATTACCGAACGCAGATCCTCTGGGTCAAGCGTGGTCGAGAGCGCGGTCGAGCCAACGAGGTCGGTGAACATCACCGTCAGTTGGCGACGCTCGGCGTCGTCTCGTCGAGTTGGCTCGATATCCAAGAGTGCAGAAGGTGCCGCTACGGCAGCCGAGACGTTGCTGAGTTCGCGGATCGCACGCCGCATTTTCAACCGGTGGCCGAGCGAAACGCCAAGGTCTTTGAGATGCTGATCAGTCAAGTCGGGGAGAACAGCCATATCAATGTCGTTCTCGGCAAACCTCTCCGCGTACCTGGCCATGCCGAGTTTTTCGAGCCAGTCAGCAATTTGCTGCATCGCGGCCCCCTTCAGACTTAACGCCGTCCTCGCCGACAGGACAGACAGTCTACCACGCACGCCGACTTAATTGTAATCCAAGGAATAACCGGTACTGGAGTCCCAGTGCGATTCAATCCCGGCATACCGCCCCCCGGTCTCACACCCCTCCTCGCGGCGAGCCGCGGGTACGTTTCGGCAGCTCTGTAAATGGATCGCGTCGGACAGGCAGTGCCGTTCGGCGTCTCGACGCGAACGATCAGCAGTGGCTGAGTTTCTACGCCGATCGGCTGCAGAGGTATCCGAATTGCTATGACTGCCTTGGTCTGTCACGATGAGCGAGGGGCCCAAGCACATTGGACGGGAGAGCAACATGACGATCTACATTTCGCAGGGGCGCTATACCGCGACGGCGATCCGCGCAATGACGGCGAAGCCGGAAAACCGTTCCGAAGCGATCGCCGAGATGCTGGCCGCCGCCGGCGGTCGTCTAATGGGTTGGTACCTCACGCTGGGACGGTACGATTGGCTAATAATTGCCGAGGCACCCGATGAGCGTACCCTGGTTTCGGCTGTACTGGCCGCAGCAGCTGGCGGAAGCCTGTCAGACATAACGACGACCGTGGCACTCTCGGCCGAAGATACAGTGAAGGCTTTCGGCCAGGCGGGTGAACTTTCTAAGAGGTTCAGATCGGCCGGAGCCGACTATTACGGGGTACCGGTCGAGTTGGCTCAAAACCTGTAAAACGCAAAAACCGACTGTAACAACGATGGAATGCCCCCGCCTCTCCGGCATTCGCTGCTCTCTGGGCATGCGTCACCGGCACCTGACGCGATTCAATCTCATACCGCACCCGGGGTCTCGCCCCCCTCCGCCGCACGCAAGCTGGCGAAGTTTTCCTAATCGCGTCAGATGCCCTGTGGCGCGCTCCCGGCGTTCGGCTGGCGGTCAGGGCAAGAACCGAAATTTACGCACGCACGGCTTTCGCTGTGCCAGCCACTCGCGGTTCGCGCCGGTCTCAGCGTCAGTTCAAAATCGGTTTCGAGAGAGCCGGAAAACCCTGGTGCCCGGAGTCGCGGCTGACGGCTACGAACCCTTGCGGACCTGATTTAGCTTCGGTCCTGCAACCCCCTCACCATGAGAGACACAGTGAGGGGGTTTCAGTAGAAGACGATGGCGAGCGCGACAATGATGCCGCAAACGACCAACACCAACGCGCATACGATTAGATGCACATCCACGGCTGCTCCTAAGGTGCTACGGGTTCAGGCCCATTAGGTAAGAGCTGTTGCCGGTTTTCCCCTACACTAGTTCGTGAACTTGGGTCCGGGGTTAGTTGCGCTCATCGTATCCGCTAGTGCAAGCAACGATCGAACTCGGATGGATCGGCAGCGCCGCCTTGGCGTTACGCCGCGCTCAAGGCGTGGCTGCTGCCGCTCTCATGAAATAACTCAGCCGCCGCCTTCCTATTCTGCGGCGTGAACGCCGAGCTCCCCCCGCCAGCGTGGTGACGACGTGAGGTTGCTACAAAAAACTGGCTGCCGTCCGGGGCGACAAGCACCACCACGGCTCTTGCTCTGGTATACTTCGACCATGTCGATCGGGATTACCGGGCCCAAACGGAAGGCTACGGGGCGCAACGTCCTGACGGGGCTGATCGTGGCTGGCATCCTCGTAGGAATTTGCCTGATCCTGCTCGGACTACTTGGCGACTTCCTCGTCGACGCCATGTGGTTCTCCGCGGTCGGCTACTCTCAGGTGTTCTGGACAACGATCGCCGCGAAAGCCGGACTTTTCTTCGTGGCATTCGCGACAACTGTCGCCATCGTGTGGGCGAACGCTTGGCTTGCACTCAACTCTATGCCGCGGCAGGTTCGATTTCCCGTCGCTTTCGACTGGAGACTTGCTCCCGCTGCGGCGTCTCCCAACCCGTTCGAGATCATACTCAGTCGATTGCCATGGTCTCTCGTTATCGGCGGCAGCGCCGGGCTAGCCGGCCTGCTGGTCGCCTCCTGGGAAGTCGGCAACTGGAGTGTTGTTCTGCAGTTCTTCTATCGCGTGCCGTACGGCGCGAACGATCCGCTATACGACAAAGACATCGCCTTCTACCTCTTTTCCCTCCCTGCCTACATCGGCGTCAAGAATTTTGCATTGATCATGCTCTTCTTCAGCGCGCTGTTCGCTGGAATGATCTATTGGGTGCATGGCGACATCAAATACCAGGCTCCGGGATGGTCGATATCGCCGGGAGCGATTGCTCATGGATCGGCGCTTCTCGGCCTCTTCCTTGCCGTCAAGGCATGGTCCTACGGTCTCGACCGCTATTTGCTGCTCTACGGCGACAACGGGGTGGTGGTCGGTGCAGGCTATACCGACGTCCATGTGGAGCTACCGATCCTCTGGTTGTTGATCGCCCTTTCGATCGTCGCGACATTCGCCGCGTGGGCAAACTTGTGGACGCGCAGCTACCGGCTCCCCCTCTACGCGATCGTGCTGGTCTTCGGCGCCGCCTTCCTCTTGTCGGGCGTGGTTTCAACGCTGTTTCAGCGATTTTACGTAAAGCCAAACGAGCTGGAGCTGGAACGGCCCTACATCGAACGCAGCATCAGGCTGACGCGGGAAGCGTACAAGCTCGACCGGATCGCGGCAAAGCCCTTTCCTGCCGAGCAGAACCTGACCTTCAAGACACTCGAGGCCAACAAGGCGACGATCGACAACATCAGACTGTGGGACTGGCAGCCTTTGGCGGATACCTACGCTCAACTGCAGGAGATACGCACCTACTACCGCGTGCGGGACCTGGATGTGGATCGCTACTGGCTTCGCGGCACCTACCAGAGCGTGATGATCTCGGCGCGCGAACTGAAATCCCAGTTGCTGCCGCTTAACGCGCAAACGTGGGTAAACCTTCACGTCCTGTTCACCCATGGCAACGGCGCGGTGATGAGCCCGGTCACGCAGAAGAGCGTTGAAGGGCTTCCGCTGCTTTACTTGCGGGATATCCCGCCCGTCACCGACGGCGGCCCTGAAATCCGCGAGCCGCGCATTTATTACGGACAAGAGAAGGGCGGCGGCTACGTCATCGTCAGGACAACCACGCCGGAGTTCGATTATCCGAAGGGAAATGAAAACGTATACTCACGCTATGAAGGCGCGGGTGGCATTCCCTTGGCGGGAATGCTGCGCAAGATCATCTTCACCCACCACTTCAACGATGTGAACCTGCTTCTCTCAAGCTACGTCACCGATGACAGCCGGATCATGATCCGGCGCAACATCCAGGAGCGGGTCCGCACGATCGCTCCGTTCCTCTTGCTCGATCGCGATCCCTATCTGGTGATCAGCGAGGGACGGATGTTCTGGATGCAGGACACCTATACGACGACCGACTATTTTCCATCATCGCATCCCGCCCCAAGCCACCGGCTCAACTACATCCGCAATTCAGTGAAGGCCGTCATTGACGCCTATAACGGCAGCGTCGACTTCTATCTCATTGATGCTGCAGATCCGATCGCGGCTACCTACCAGCGTATCTTTCCGGGACTGTTCAAGCCATTCGCGGCCATGCCGGCCGATCTGACGAAGCACATCCGATACCCTGAGGATATCTTCCTGATTCAGGCGGAGCTTTACCAGACCTATCACATGCAAGCCGCCGACGTTTTCTATAACCGCGAGGATCTCTGGCAGTTCCCGCGACAACCGATGAGCGACGGCACCGCTGGTCCAATGGACCCTTACTACATCGTCATGCGACTGCCCGGCGAAACACGAGCCGAGTTCTTTATCATGATCCCCATGGTACCGAGCCGCCGCGACAACATGATCGCTTGGCTTGCAGCGCGTTGCGACGAACCCGACTTCGGCAAGCTGATCGTCTACGAATTCCCCAAAGAGAAGCTCGTCTATGGGCCGTTCCAGATCGAGGCGCGCATCCAACAAAATACGGAGATATCTCAACAGATCTCGTTGTGGAACCAGATGGGCTCACGCGTGATCCGGGGAACCCTGCTGGTGGTCCCGATCGAGAATTCGATCCTCTACGTATCGCCACTGTATTTGCGAGCCGTGCAGGGACACCTGCCGGAGCTCAAGCGCGTGATTGCAGCCTATGGCGAACGTGTCGTGATGAAGGAAACGCTGGCCGAGGCGTTAGCGGCGCTCTTCGTGGAAGGGGACGCGGCGTCGGCAACGACGAGCGCTGCAACGGAAGTCCCCGACGTGGGCACCGCTGCGCGACAAGCGCAGGACGCGCTCGATCACTACAATCGCGCAATGGAGCGGTTGAGATCCGGGGATTGGCGGGGCTTCGGCAAGGACATGGATGAGATGCGGGGTGTTTTGGAAGAAATGACGCGTCGATCAAGCGGGCGTTAGAGAAGAACGCTCACCCCGTGCGTGAAGTCACCAGGTTCCAATCCGAGCCCTTGACGGCGGTTGCCGGTAGCGGACGCCGCGTTTCGCCCTTCAAACAGGTCCATCATCGCAGCGACAAGCAAGCACCGCGATTGCTAGCCTCTCCAAACGTCGCACCGCTTGTCCGCTTTGGGACGGACACTTCCGAACTATCGACCCACGTCCGCTCTACCGGGGGCTCCAGCAACACTTGGAATACCAAGAATAGGTTGCCGGTAAGGAAAATGTGCGCAGCCGCGCATCCGATGATGCCGCTCTACGCCCAGGGCGGCGGCCACGTGGAAACCGACGGCGGACTCGGCGCCAACTCGCCTCCGTTGTTGGCGGACTCGGACCTGCTTGTTGTCCGCTTTCAACGCGCCGCTTGTGATCCGATCGGTCCGATCCACAACCGAAGAAGAATGCCGCCTAGTAAGGAGCAGAGCGCTGCCACCTGCAACACTATTCGCAGCGCGTGTTCGAACGCTACCGTTGTGGCTTCGGTGATCCCGGCTTGTCCGGCCAATATTGCATTCAGCGCTTCGTTAGCTTGTGCCAGCGGCGCACCGGCAAGCTGATTCGAAAAGCTGGCGAACAAAACGGCGCCCAGCGCCGCGACTGCAAAGAGACCAGCCACCCGGGCGACCGCGTTGTTGACGCCCGAAGCGACCCCGGCGTGAGCTTCGCCCACCGACGACAGTACGATCGAGGTCAGCGGCGGAACGGTGATGGTCATGCCGATGCCAAATACGCAAATCGCCGGAAACACTCCGGCCCAGTAGGATTGTCTGAAATCGGCAAAGGCCAGCAGCGCTAGACCGCAGCCTGCGATAATGGGTCCGAAGGTGAGCGACTGCCGCGGTCCGAAGCGGTCGGAAAGCCTGCCGGAGAGTTGCGCGCCAAAACCCATGACGAGAGCAAATGGAAGCAACGCTGCGCCGGCCTGCGTCGCGGAGTAGTCGCCGAGCCTAATCAAGCCGAAGGGCAGATAATACAGCGCGCCGCCTAGCGCGAAGTAAAGGAACAGCGTCAATACGTTGGCTGCGGAAAAACTGCGCGAACGGTACAGCGATAGCGGCATCATTGCTCGTGCGCCTAGCCGGGCTTCCATTGCGAGAAACAACAAGAGCAATACAAATCCTAATCCGAGCGCGCCGAGTACGGTTCTGTCAGAAAATCCCGACGCGGGAATAGCGCCAAGCCCCCAGGTGATCGCGGCGAGACCGGCGGCAACCGTGGCCGCTCCGGCCCAGTCCAGTGATTTTGCGTTGTCGTCACGGCTCTCGCTCGCGAAGCCGGCCGCAAGTCCCGCCGCGACGATCGCCACCGGCACATTGAGCAGAAAAATCGCCCGCCACGACACTTGGTCGACGAGCCAGCCGCCTAATACCGGACCGACGGCAGCGGTCAGCGCGCCGACACCCGCCCATACTCCGATCGCATGGTTGCGCTCGTGCTCGCCAAAAGTCGCTCCTAACATCGCGAGGCTTGCCGGGATGAGGAGCGCGGCGCCAATTCCTTGGATCGCGCGGCTGGCGACTAGCGCGGTGATGTTTGGTGACAGGCCGCACGTAATGGAGGCCAGGGTGAATACCACAATGCCGAGAACAAAGATACGTCGACGGCCGTGGAGATCGGCAGCCGCCCCTCCAACCAGCACCATCGCGCTCAGCAGCAGCATGTAGGCATTAACGATCCACTGCGTCGAGGCCACGCTTGCATGAAGGGCGTGCTGAATCGCCGGCAGGGCGATATTCACCACCGAGCCATCGACCAATGCCATGCTCGACCCGAATATGGTCGCCGCCAGCGTCAGCCGCTTGCGTCTTTGCGACAGGGCTGCGTTAAAAGCTGGCGTCGCCCGGATAACGTTGGATTCGCAGGGGGGGTGTGTGAAACCAACCATTGGGGCTCGAGAAGCGTGGCTGCCGCTGCCAGCGTGCGCCACGCGCGTACCCTTGGCAACGTCTGTTTCGCCCATTTCGCCGAGGTCGGTTGTTCGGGCACTCGGCAGATCCAGGATGCCCACTCAGGCCGATGTTCGGCTCCTGGCCCTTAGCCGGCATAACAGACCGGTTCACCGACGTCCGCTACAGGCGGCGATGTAGCCGATCAATGTGGCGTGGCCCAAAAGCGTAAAGGTCGGCGCTGCGCCAAACTCGCGCGCGGCCAAGCTCTCGAGCAAAGGCCGCTGAATTTCCGCCATCGAGAGCTCACCAAAGCTCCATCGACGTTCGGACGTCGACCTCAAAGGACCAAGCCTTGTGGTGCTGCCGGTACAGGAAGGCGTAGCATTCCACGATGCCGTCGATATCGAGCAATCGGTCGCGGCGCGAGTCGGCCTCGGGAAAGCGGCTGCGGATTTTGTCGCCGTCCACGGCGCCATCGACGATGATGTGGCCGACGTGGATACCCTCAGAGCCGTATTCCTTGGCCATCGCTTGGGCGAACGTCCGCAGGCCCGCCTTGGCGGAGTTGAAGGCGCCATAGCCGGCCCGGCCGCGCAACGAGGCGCTGGCGCCGGTGAACAGGATCGTCCCACGCTTCCGCGGGACCATGCGGCGCAGCGCTTCCCGCCCGAACAGAAACCCGCCGAAGCAAACGACCCGCCAACTCTTCTCGAAATAGTCCGCTTCCATCTCGAGGATGCGGCCCGCCGTGTTATTGCCCGCGTTGTAGATGGCCAGATCCACCGCGGCACCGGCATGATCGAACAGCGCGGCAATGTCAGCCTCGTTCGTAGTGTCCGCAACGAACGAGGAAGCTTTACCTCCCGCTCTCTCGATATCAGCGACGACCGCCTCCAGCGCGGCTTGGGTGCGCCCGGCCACGACGACGTCGAGCCCCTCCTTCGCAAAGCGCTTGCAAAGCTGAGCGCCGAGTCCCCGATCCGGACCGACGCCGATGATCACCGCCTTGGGCATCGCATTCCTGGGCATTCCATTCCTTCGTGTAAGCGACGCCGCGCGGCTTGTGCCCATTTCAGCTTCCTTGGCTCACGGCAACCAGGGGTCAGTTCGGCCAAGTTGAACCAAGGATGATCGAGCAAAAGTTCTGGCGGACATAGTTCATGTCCTTCAGTGCCAAAACATCGGCCTTCACATTTCCGAACGTCGTCAGCGGCTTCTTGATAATGCCGTTGGCGAAGTGATCTATGATGTTCTCCTTGAAGTTCGTCTCGCGCGGATGATGGACGCAGACATGGTCGCGCTGTTCATGCGTGAATTCGTGATAGGCGATGCCGAGCACGTCCATTTCGACACCGGCGGTCACAAGCGCGATGGTGGGTCGCATATGCTCAGGGATGCCGGGCGTGGTGTGGAGCGCGATTGCAGTCCAAACGTCCTCGACATCACGCTCCGGCACACCGTAGCTTTTCATGAAGTCGCGTGCGGCATTGGCGCCGTCGACTTCGAAGCGCAGGTCGGGGCTCGAATATTTCTCTGTAAGTCCCATATCGTGGAACATGGCGCCAAGGTAAAGCAGCTCCGGGTCGCACTTCAACCCGCGGCGCTCTCCGGTGAGTGCGCCCCAGAAGAAGACGCGGCGGCTGTGGTTGTAGAGCAGATCGTCTTCGGTATCACGAACGAGCTGCGTGGCGGCGCGCGCGATAGCACTGTCAGGCACGCGGATGCCGGCGATGATCTCAGACATGGAGCAATCTCCTCGGTTGGGGAACGGCCCTTTTTGCTTGTCAGCATTAGGCAATAGCGCCCTGCTCCGGACAACGAACAGGATCCTACGGATCAGGACAGCCGTACGTCTTTTCCTGACAAAAGGTCCCTCGGAGGTTCGCGGCAGCAGGAGACAGTGTTTCTTCCCCGGACAGCTCGCGATCTATTCCGATTCATCCCGCCGGAAGCTGGCGCGATATTGGACAGGGGTCACGCCAAGCCGAGTGCTGAAGACAATCCTCATCCGGTCCGCCGACCCGAAGCCGCAATCGAAGGCGATGGACTTCAACGGCCGGTCGCTTCCTTCCAGCATCATGCGCGCCGCATCAACGCGGGCGCGCTCGATGAACTCGTGCGGTGTGATCCCGGTCGCCTGCACGAAATGTCGGGCCAAATTCCGGGGGCTCATGCCGACGACAGCGGCAAGCGACTCCAGGGTATGGCGACTCCCAATGCTGCCCATGACATGGTCCTGGATGCGTGCGATCGGCGATTCCGGATCCGCAGGTGCTGTGAGGTAAGGGCTGAACTGTGACTGTCCACCCTGCCGCTGGGCAACCACGACCAGACGCTTGGCGACCTTGAGCGCCGTTTCCGCGCCATGCCGCTGCCCGACAAGCGCCAGGCCCAAATCTATTCCCGCAGTCACACCAGCCGCGGTGATCAGCCGTCCGTCGCGGACATAGATCAAATCCGGCTCGACTCTTGCTTTCGGGAACCTGGCCGCCAGCGCCTGTGCATCCTGCCAATGGGTTGTGACGCGCCGGTCGTCCAGGAGCCCGGCATAGCCAAGGACAAAAGCGCCGGTGCAAATCGATCCATAAACGCTCGAGCGCCAAGGCAACTCTTTGACCCACTGGACCAGGCCCGGTTCAGGCTCCGCTTCCGGTGGCATCGGAGCGCCGGCCACCAGAACGATGTCGAAGCCGCCCATTGCCTGCTCGAAGGACAGATCGGCCACCAGTCGCATGCCGTTCGACGCGCGCAGCGGATTGCGGTGAGCGGCAACCAATACAGTTTTATAGATATTGGCACTGTCGAGAAACGTATTCGCCTCGCTGAACACGTCCATTGGACCCGCCACGTCCAGGGCCTGGACCCCCTCATAGACGACGATCGCGACAGATTGTACCGGCACCTCTTACCGCCTCTCCAGTTTCGCGCAGTATTATGTATGCAGGTAATGCAGACACTGCAAAAGCCTTGGCGCGATCTGGAGGCAGGAGAACGAGCATCCGTGCATTCGGGAGCGATCACCCTCATCGGCCGGTGTCACGTCAGGCGGCCGGCATCACGTTGTGGTTGAGCCTGAACATGTTAGCCGGGTCGTAGATCTTCTTAATGGACGCCAAGCGTGCGTAGCGCTCCGGGCCGTAAATCGCCGCGGCGTCGGCCGCCTCATCCGGCGCGAGGTTGTTCACGATCCGCCGATCGCCTCGCCAGGGCTCCATGCCGTCGAGCAACTCGGCGACCGACCTCTTGAGCTGCCGCTCCTCCGACAGCGGCCCGGTCGCAACGCCCAACAGAACGTACGGCAGGCCCCTGGTCGCCACGGAGTTGGGCACCGGCTCCCGGTCCCACGCCTCACCCAGAGCACGCAGTTCGGCAATGCACAGGGTCGTTTCGGAATCCGGACCAAGTAGTTCGACCAGTTTGTCCTGTGCCAGTGCAGGAAACTCCCGCAGGGTTATGCTCCGTTCGTAGTAGGGCACCGGTTCGGTCGGCTCGTTGTGGATCGACGCGACCGCGGCGTACGGCATGTCGGCCACCGTGTCCAAAACGGGCGGCGCTACCGCCCGCAACGGCGCTATCATCCGCTCGCCATCCTCTGACGTGCCGATGTAAGCGATCCGCAGAGACACCAGGAACGTCCCGCGCAGTGGTTCGGGCACTTGGGGCACCGCCGGCATCCGCAACACAGCGAATGACGATGTCATGGTCTCCGGCGTACGCGGGTGCCAGTCCGTCCAGGCTCTCAGCACGTCGCGCATCCGCTCACCGGGAAAGTAGATGGCGCCGCCGTTAAGACGAGACACCGGGAATAAGTCGAATTCCAGCGCGGTGACCACTCCGAAGTTGCCCTTGCCGCCGCGCAGCGCCCAGAACAGTTCAGGTTCGGACTCCGCATCGACATGCCTCAATTCGCCGTCCGCGGTCACCACGTCGAGCGAGCGCACATGGTCAGCGGCGTAGCCGTGAGAGCGGCCGAGGGTCGGGCTGAGCCCGCCTCCCAAGGTGTAGCCGGCGACCCCTACCGTGGGGTTCGACCCGTTCAGCGGCACCAGCCCGGCCTTCGCCGCCTTCTCGACGACCTCGGACCATATCGCTCCGGCGCCAACCCGGACCGTGCGGCCGACCGCGTCGATGGACACGTCATTCATCCGCCGGGTCGCGATCATGACGGCGCCGTACGCCTGGCCGACCATCTGGTGGCCGGTGGCCTTCACCAGGACCGGCCGGTGCTGCCGCGCCGCGAAAGGTAACGGCGGCCTGGACATCGGCCGCGCTCTCCGGGACCACGATCACCGCGGGCAACAGCTCGTGATTCAGATTCCAGACGGCGCGTTCGTCGTCGTATCCCGCATTGCTCGGCAGCAGAACCGAACCCACGACCGCGGCCACGAGGGGCGCGGCATCCTTCGGCGATACCGGCGGCAGGAAGGAATCGCTGGAAGTCATGACATACATCCTGTTGCTAGTGCCCCTGCCCGCTCCGCTGGTCCGAGAAACATCGCTCTTCATGAGCCTGAGGAACGATGCTGCCTGGGAGTCATCTCATGCGGCGCGTGCTCAGCTCGCCATGACCGCCGGCGGCCAATGGTGCTGTTTGGTGGTCGCATGAATCGTTCTCCAGGCGAGTACCGGACGGGGCTGTCCGTATTTCGCAATGGAGCCCTGCTTACGACAACGAACAGGATCCTACGGATCAGGACTGCCGTACGTCGTTTCTGACAAAGCCCGCCGGAGCATTCGCGCACTCAACCGGGGCATGCGGCGGCACAGCCATGTTGGTCGGCGCCGAGCCGCCGACTTCAAAGGCCGCTCTAGCTTCCGCCATCGAGAACTCGTCAAGGCTTCACGGACGATCCGAAATTCCGGGATTGCGACATCATGCAATCACTCGACGATCAAGGCAGGTTTGAGAGCCACAGCCCGGGATAAATTGTAGAAATTGGGCGAGCTCGCCGTCACCGCGGCGTGGACCTCGGCGAACTGCTCCCTTGTGCCGCTGCCTTTGATGCGGACGGTATAGCTGAGGGTCTCGTAGCCGGCCGGCACGGCAGGATCGATCCCGAGGAAGCCGCGAAGGTCGATGTCGCCATCGGTTTCAATCGACAGGCTTTCGAGCGTGAGTCCACGCACCGCGCACTGCGCGACGTATCCGACGGTCATGCAGGCGTTCAGCGCGGCGATCAGATGCTCCTGCGGATTGGCGAAATTGTTCGACCCGCCGAGCTCGCGGGGCTCGTCGATGTCGATCGAGAACCGACGTGGCACCTGCTGTCCGCCGAACTCATAACGCTCGACTTCGGCGCGGCTCCGCGTCTGCCCCCGCCAGTTCGTTATGACATGCCAGCTCGTCTTGCCTTTTTCAGGTTCGCGCTTGATGTCGTCGATCAGCGCAAACAGGTCGTCGACATTGATGCCGTTGATGACGGTGGATTCGGCAGTCTTCGTTGATACACCCATGATGGGCTTCCTTTATTTGAAGTTGGGGGAGACTTCGCATTTGGATTATTTCAGCGTCGCGAGTATTTGCTGGAATGCGCCGGCCCTGCTTTTCAGCGATCAAACCGCCCGGTCCCACCGCCTGCTCGACCCGCCGCCGCGGTCAGCCTGCCGCCACGCGCAGCGCTACCGATCGATATGCAGGGAAATCCGTGTAACCCACCTCGCCGCGTCGGGTGTAATAAGTTGATCGGTCCGCTACGGCCAACGGCCAGCCGTGCTTGAGACGCTCAGTAAGGTCCGGGTTTGCGATATACGGTCTGCCGAAGGCGATCAGGTCCACCAACCCGGTGTCGAGCGAAGCCTGGGCGCGCTCGCGGTCATTGAAGCCGCCACACCAGATAATGGCGCCAGGAAACACCGCCCGAGCCTTGGCAAGCAGAGCGTGGTCGAGGTACCGAGGCTTGAACTCGGCCGTCTCCATGTTTCCGTCGGGCATCAGCTCGTAGAGCAGATGGATGTACGCCGCCCCGCGACGCCCCAATTGCTCCGCAAGGTATAGAAACGTTTCCTCTGCAAGAGGGTCCGCCGGCATGGAGCCGTACTTGCCGAATGGAGACAGGCGCACACCCACTCGCCCCGGACCGAATTCAGCCACCACCGCATCAACGACTTCCATCAGGAAGCGCGTACGATCTTCCATGCTGCCCCCGCCGTAGCGGTCGGTGCGCGTATTGAGTACCGAGTTCGTGAACTGATCGAACAGATAGCCGTTCGCCGCATGGAGTTCGACACCATCGAATCCGACCTCCCGTGCATTGACGGCTGCTTTGCCGAAGGTGCCCACCATAGCCGACACCTCATCCGTGCTGAGGGGCCTCGGCGTCTCCACGGGCATATAACCCAGCCGGCCGTCCGGGCCGTGCGCAAACACCGACGAGCCCTCAGCCCGTTGCTCGGTCGCGCCCACCGGGGCCTGGCCGTTCGGCAGAATCGAGGAATGGGCCATCCTGCCGACGTGCCACAACTGCAGAAAGATCGTGCCGCCATGACGGTGAACCTCATCGGTCACCAGACGCCAGCCCTGCATTTGGGCTTCCGAGTGGATTCCGGGTGTCCTCGCATAACCGTGGCTGGATTGATCCACGTCGGTGGCCTCGGCAATGATCAGGCCGGCACTGGCTCGCTGGCCGTAATAGGTGGCGATCATCTCGGTCGGGAGGTCACCATCGGTCGGGAGATCGCCCTCGGAGGTTCGCGTGCGAGTCATGGGCGGCATGACGATGCGGTTCTTCAGCGGAACAGTGCCGCCAAGCAGTTGAGATTCGAACAAGTCGGTCATAGATCACCCTTTGAGTAGATTTCTGCCGAAGATTATTCTTCGGTAGTCATTCTGATCTACACACCCTTTGGTCAGTGGTCGGCGGATGAAAATCATCAAGAGACTTCCGGGCTTGCCGGTCGAGCGCGCGCTAGGCGTCTTTTCAGGACGCTGGAAGGCGGTCATCCTCGATGTGCTGCTTGATGGTTCGCAACGCACCTGCGAGCTGGAGACGCGCATCGTAGGCATCTCGCAGAAGGTGTTGCTGGAGCAACTGCGAGCGCTCGAAGAACATGGAATGGTGAGCCGGCAGTCCAGCGCTGGGCATCGTCAGGGGATTGAATACCTGCTCACCCCGCTCGGCGAGAGCCTGCGGCCAGTGTTGGATTCCCTTCGCGCATGGGGAACCCATCACGCCGAGGAGCTCGATGAGGTCAACAGGCTTCTGCCATGCGATGCTGTCGTTCGAGGCCGTACTATCTGACGCCGATTAGCTTTCGCAGTCCGAGAGGTCATTCCTCATTACGTGAGACGGACCATCGAACCGTGGTCGCGGCACAGCGGGTGCGTTTAATGCACCCGCCGTGGGATTTAACTGACCACCGACCACTAAGTCTGCTTGAGCCTGGTAATCGTTGTCTCGGGCACGCCGGCAAAGTTGTTACCCAACAAGTAACGTGGACTGGATTGCACCCATCTGGTTAGGTTGATCTCTTCGAACTTGCCGTTATCCCAGGTCTGCACGATCTCCAGATCGTCATCGCCGACGTTCTTGATCGCGTGTCCGTAGCCCTGCGGAATGTACGCAACATCTCCAGGCTTGAACTCCGCCACCTTGCTGCGGCCGCCTGAGCCAAAGAGCGCCACCTGCGCTTTACCACGCAGATAGTAGTGCCATTCGTTGGCGTTCACATTCCAATGCAGCTCCTTTTTGGCGCCGGGTTTGATGACCATCACGCCACCCGACATGGTCTTCGAGACGGGCCACTCGTCGACCGTGGCGAGCCGGAACGTCCCGCCATCGAAGTCGCGCACGGTTCGATTATCGTGCAGCAAGCTGAACCTGTGTGTCGACTCCTTGGGCCACGGTGCGTCGAGCGCTTCCGAGACAGGAACTACCGGTCCTGCCTGGATGTAGGTCTCGCCCTTGGGGAAAGTCTCGAAGACGTCCTTCGATACACCGAAATTCAGCGCCAGCAGGTCCTTTGACGTTACGTCGATCCAGTCCGTAATCGAGAACGTGCCGTGCTCGGAGAAGGCGCCGTTGTCGAAGGACAGGATGAAGTGACACGGCTTGTCGCCTATGGTCTGGATCGAGTGACCGTGGCCCCTCGGAAAGAACCAGAGATCGCCCGCTCCGTAGTTGTTGATCTCGCTCGCCCCCGACGGATCGAGTACCACCGTCTGGCAGCGACCATCGATGACAAAGGCCCATTCGGCTGCGTTGGCGTGCCAGTGCAGCTCGCGCGACGCACCGGGCTCGAGAAACATGTGTACGCCGGCGATCCCCTTACTAATGGGGAACTGGTGGACAGTGGCCTCCTTCGCCCACCCACCTGAGGTCACCTTCGGGACGTTGCCGTCAAGCGAGAAGCGGAAATCGGGGAGAGCCGCCACATCCGTGCGATCGTGGTACGCGACCTTATCGCCCGAGGGCAGCTCGATCGCTTGTCGCGCGAATCCCCCGTCACCTGGCTTGAACTGTGAGGATCCGGCTTTCGCACTGCCGAGTGCGGCTGTCGTCAAGAGACCTCCGGCGCCGGCGGCCAGCAGTGACGGCGTGAAACGGTATTCATGGCATTCTCCTGTGGCTGTCTGCCAAAATCGGGATGTATCCTTTTCAAAAAATCGGATCGCTTCTCAGTCGCGAGCCTTGCACCCATAGGTGCTGCTGCCTTGATCTGCCAAAAGAGACCAAGAACGCACAAAAATCGTGTACCAAGAGCCGAGCCGCTGCGGTTGGAGTTTGATCGATCCGCGAAGACGCCGCCGCCTTGATTCCGCGGCTGCTATCGCGCCAAATCCAATAGCCGACGACAGTCAGCCGCCAGCCGCCGTTCATTGAGATTGGTCACGCCGAGCAGCAGTCCCTGCTGCCGCGGAGACTGGATGTACCACGGCGACAGTGGAGCCGGCGCCAAGCTGAACTCCAGCGCGCGCTGAGCGATGTCCACGTCTGACACAGAGTCGGGAAGCAAAGTCACCACGGCCAGCCCGGCGGTTGCTTGTACCTTGATCGGGCCTGACGCCATCTCTCCCAGGCAGCGAAGCAGGGTCTCCCGCCGGGCGGCGTAAAGACGCTTCATGTGGCGCAGATGACGAAGATAACACCCTTCTCGCAGGAGTGCCGCTACAGAGCGTTGCACGGCCGCTGCCGGCGCCGGCGCAAGGCAAGCCGCGAGCTCACCGAACCGGCCACAAAGTTCAGGCGGCACAACCATGAAACCGAGGCGCAGCGCCGGGCTGATCGTCTTGCTGAAACTGCCGATGTGCAGCACGCGTCCGCCATGATCGAGAGATGCAAGCGCGGGAGCCGCTCGTCCTTTCAGTTGCAATTCGCTCAGGTAATCGTCTTCAATAATCCAGGCTTCGTTCCGCCGGGCCCAGGCTAGCAGAGCAAGACGTCGCGGCAGCGACATTGTCATCCCGAGCGGCGCCTGCTGGCCTGGTGTCACAACAGCGAGCGCCGCTCCCGCGTCCCTCTCGATACCGGCCGCGACATCCAATCCTTCCGCATCGACCGGGACCGCCGTCGCAGACATGCCGGCCAGCTCAAGCGCAGTGCGCGTGAGCGGAAAACCTGGATCCTCGATCCAGGCCCCCACCCTTCCAAGCTGAAGTCCCCGGATCGCCAGACCAAGCGCACCGGCGAATCCGCCAGTGACGAGCACCTGCGCGGGGCTGCACCGAATCCCGCGCGCCAGCCCCAAGTAAGCCGCGATCTCCTTTCGCAATTCCGGATCGCCACGCGGGTCTGGATACGTCACCGCCGCCACCGCGGCCCGCCGCGCCTCACGCGTCATGATGCGTGACCACAGCTTGAATGGGAACGCGTCTTGCGAAGGCACGCCCATCTGAAAGATCAGCGGCGCGCTTCCGAACTCGTAGAAGAGCTCCGGCAGAAGCGGGGCTTCCGGCGACCGGTCGGGAATTGACGGGCGTGACTGCCGCTCGGCCACACGCGTTCCTGCTGGCCCCAACCCAATGGCGAATTGCTCCGTGATGAGACGTACGTAGGCGGCGCGCACGGTGCCGCGGGAGACGCCGAGTTGGGCGGCCAGATCCTGCCAGGAGGGCAACCGCGTGCCCGAATCCAGTCGTCCGTTCTCGATGCCCTCACGGATGGCCGAATAGATCTGGGTCGCCAGCGGTGTCGTTCTGGCACGATCGAGTTGGATGGATAGCGCGGTCATTGGATGATGGTACAGCCTGAATTGGGAATCTTGGTACTGTTTTATGACCAGGCGCAGCGCACCTATCCCCCATGACAATGGCCCTGAGCGGCCCTGATGCAACTTCAACCTCTCGTGACAGAACGGATGGCGTGCTTGATCACGTCAGCCGGCGGATCGGCGATGTCGAGACTCGGTCCCTCAAGGAAAACGCAGATGACCCAACGCATGGATTGGCGCAGATTCGAGAATTCACTCAAGAACGAGACACGTTTTTTCAGCCGGACCGCAGCAAACCAACTCACGTCAATCTTCGATGGCATTGGCAAGCTGCTAACGCGCGAAGGCCGTCTACTCGTCGTGGATGCGGGTCCTGGAACGGGTTTTCATACCCTCTATCGCGCCCGGGCCTTTCAATCTGACGACAAACTCCTGGTCGCTCTCAGCAGACCTGACATCTTCCTCGGCTCGCCGCCAGCACACCTGGCAGCTGCCGGTCGCATGAATACACGTGGCATCTCGGTTTTCCACGGCGCGAGCAGTTCGAAAGCAGCTATTGCGGAGGTGCGCCCACCCGTCGGTAGCCAGGTCGCGGTGGCGCAATTCGATGTCATCAGAAAACTCCGACTGCTCGATCTGACGTCCTTGAATCATATCCGCGAGACCGGAAGCATTGCTGATTTCGGACTAGCCGGGAGAATGGAGCACGCCATGTTCCTGCGATCGCTGAGCGAGCGCATCGCTCTGCCGGCAATGCGCGATGACGAACCGTTCGAATACCTCACAACGCAAGCCATCGTCGATTTTCTTGCGACCGAGCCTTCGGTGCCGATTGACGGCCTCATTTTCCCATCCGTGCAAGCCGTCGGAGACGTTCGTAACGTCGTCCTGTTTCACAAGGCTGCCCGCGTCGAGCCCATGAACATTCCAGAGGGAACAGAGATCAGCGCGAGTACGGGCCGTTGGGCAGAGGACGGCTGGGTGGAAGACTACGAGGTACTTGAGAAAGTTCTGCCACTTCACGAGGCGAGCGCTACGAACGAGCAAGAGCCGGGATGGCCGGGCTGTGCCGCAATTGCGGACGCAATGCCGCTTGACCCCGGTGATGCCGATTGGCGCGACGATAGTCTGCGCATCGTACCCGAAAGCGTAGAAGTGCATCGGGTAAAGCGCGTCGAATTCGTGACGGACGAATTCACGGTGAAGCGGCACCGTCGGCAAAAGCGGAACAGCATCGATTTTTAGGCGGATCGCGAACACCGGCGATTGGAGCGATCAGGCTTCGCGGGAGCCGGTCAACGACAATGCAGATCACACACAGCGATAGGAGTTCGACAATGACTGACATTTACGGCATCAAGATTCCCGATAGCAAGATCGCGCGCGAGGCCGCTGAGCTGGTGCGACAACATGAATCCGAGCTGTTGTTCAACCACTCGGTTCGCGTCTTTGTCTTTGGCGCAATGAAAGGTATTCGCCAGAACCTGAAATTCGATTCTGAACTTCTCTATGTCGCAGCGCTTTTCCACGACCTGGGCCTCGTCGACGCCTATCATACCGACACAAAACGATTTGAAGTCGATGGAGCCGACGCCGCGCGTGAATTTCTCCGCAGCCATGGCATTTCCGACCCGAAGGCGGATCTGGTGTGGGAAGCCATCGCCCTACATACCACGCCCGGCATCCCTCAATTTATGCGGCCAGAGATTGCTCTCACAAACGCGGGGGTCTTGGTCGACGTCGTCGGGATTGGGTATGATGAATACTCGCCAGCGCAACGCGACCATGTCATCGCAGCCTTTCCCCGCGGTGATAATTTCAAAAGTGATTTCATCCAGGCTCAGACCTGCTCGGCGTTGAAGAAGCCTCTGACGACGTTTGGCACCGTCAATTTCGACTATATCCAGGAACACGATCCCGGATTTCATAAGCCAAATGCATGCGCCCTGATCCGAGGCACGCCGTGGAGCAGCTGATCGTCGCGACTGTTTTTTTCCTGATTCGAAATCGGCAATGGTTGCGCATCCAAACAACGCGTTGCTGCCGTGAATTTTTCCGCTCCTTGGTACGAGATTTTGATGTCTAGATCACTCAACTCCCTACTTTGGCTAGCTCTCGGCGCCTTCGCGATCGGCACCGAAGGCTTTATGATCGCTGGATTGCTGCCCGCCTTGGCCCGTGACCTGAACGTCGGACCGCCCGCCGCGGGCCACCTGGTCACTGCCTTCTCCCTCGCCTACGCCATCGGTGCCCCCGTGATGGCGGTGCTGACGGCCGGGCTGGAGCGGCGCCGCCTGCTGGCAATCGCCATGGCTGGGTTCAGCATCGCCAATTTCCTTGCCGCAGTTGCGCCCGGCTATGCCGGGCTGCTGGCAGCGCGGCTGCTGCTCGCCCTCTCCGCCGCCAGCTTCATGCCGGCGGCCAGCGGATACGCTGCCGCACTGGGCGGGCCGGATCGGCGTGGCCGCGCTTTGTCCGTGGTCACCAATGGGCTGACCGTGGCGATCATCGCCGGGGTCCCGCTCGGGGTGCTGGTCGGTCAGAGCTTCGGTTGGCGCGCCACCTTCCTCTGCGTCGGAGGCCTGGCGGCGCTCTCGCTACTTGGGACCCTCGTCCGATTGCCTAGTCAGCCGCCCGGTACCATCGCGAGCTTGGGAGAGCGCCTGGCACTAACCAAGCGTTCCGACATAATGGCGGTCTTGGCGATTAGCGTGCTGACGGTAGCTGGCACCTTTACGGTATATACCTATCTGGGCGTCTTCCTTACGGATGTCGCCGGGATTGGACCGCGGGGCTTGGCGCTGGTGCTATTCGGCTTCGGGCTCGCCAGTGCGGTTGGCACTCGACTCGGCGGCACCATAGCGGACCACTGGGGCACGGCGCACACCGTGATCGTCGGTGGTGGTCTTACCGTCCTGGCCTATCTGATCCTTTCGCTAGGCGTCGCGCTCGGACCTGCGCGGGCGATGCTCGCACTGCTACCGGCCATCCTGCTTTGGGGCATGGCCAGTTGGGGTTTGATGACGGCGCAGCAGGCGCGACTGGTCGCGCTAAATCCAGACATGGCCACGGTCAGCCTTTCGCTGAATTCGTCGGCCATCTACCTCGGTAGCGCCATGGGCGCGGCCGTGGGCGCGCTGGTCATCGCCGACGGCGGACTGGAGCGGCTCGGCTGGGTGGCGGCGGGTTTCAGCGTGGCAGCGCTCCTGGCGATGCCGGCCAGCGTCTACGCCGCGTCACATCGCAGTGGACGCGTCGGCGAAGAACCGCCCAGCAATTCTGACACCGGCAGTGTGAAAGAGCATGCTTAGCACGTCCTCAAACCCTTCCGCGCAAGGGGATGACCTATCCACTGGCTTGAGGCTCGCACCGTGCCTGCGCCCCCTGACCAGTCCTTGCTTCGGCGGCTTCCTTCTGCGCCTCAATGCGTTTCATGTGCCATGCACCCCATTCGCAAAGTGGAGTGAGCGCATCCGAGAGCGAGTGGCCGAACTCTGTGAGAGTATACTCGACTCGTGGCGGAATTTCCCTGAAATTCCGTCGCGACACGATGCCGTCTGCTTCCATTTCCTTCAGATGCTGGATCAGCATCTTCTCGCTGATCCCTTGAACCACGCGTCGCAATTCTCCGAAACGCCGCGCCTCCGGCCGCAACGCCCACAGAATCAGCCCCTTCCATTTCCCGCCCATGACGTCGAGCGCGGCGTCGAGGCCGCAAAAATAGGTCCTGTGTCTCATGCCGAATACTCCTGGCTGAAATCCGTTCACACTTACGGACAGGTAAGTACTTGTCGGGTGGAAATCCAAATCGATATCGGACGAGCGGCCAACTTTTGCGACCGCGTCAAGTTTTGAGGGACATGTCGTCCAAGGCGAAGCCAGTTCGTTTTGGGTGTGATCGTTACGCGGAAAGGATTCGAACATGGCTGTTATGCACAACGTCGGCGTTCTGTTCGCAAGGAAACGATGATGACGCGGAGACACTTGAGGAAGCGCACACTGTTGGCCGGCACGATTGCGACGCTCGCCATCGCCACTGTCGCGGCAAGGCTCGTCTATTCGAGCCATGCCGCGGCGACCGCGCCTACTGCTGCGCCTCTTGCGCAAGTCGTGGTAAGCCCGCCTCTGGCGCGAGCGGTCAAGTCGAGGCTGGGTTTCCTCGGTCAATTCTCCGCGATCGAGCAGGTCGAGCTGCGCGCGCAGGTCGGCGGCACGCTGACAGGCATCTATTTCAGGGACGGAGAAGTGGTCCATAAGGGCGACCTCTTGTTCACCATCGATCCCCGCCCCTTCGAGATTAGGCTGGCGCAGGCCAACGCAGCGCTCGAAACCGCAAGCGCGCGACTCGCCCTCGCCGAGCGCGAGCTCCATCGCGCCCAGGTGCTGGCGGCGAAGGCGTTCGGGACGGAACAGACGGTGGATCAGCGCACAGCGGACCAGCGGAGCGCGCAAGCCTCCGTCGATGACGCCAAGGCCCAGATCCGCGACGCAGAGTTCGATCTCGAGCATTGCCGGATCGTTGCGCCCTTCACGGGCCGCATTGGCACACATCTCGTCTCGGTCGGCAATCTGATCGCCGGCAGCCGCGCCGCGACGACTCCGACAACCCTGCTCGCCACAATAGTTTCGGTCGATCCGATCTGGCTGGATTTCGATATGAGCGAGTCCGATTTTTTGGCCTACTCCCGAGATCGGCTACGCGCAAAGGGTGGCGCCGCCGACAAGGTTGAAATCGCACTCAGTGACGAGACAAGCTACGTCCGGCCAGGCAGGCTCGATTTCGTCGACAATAAGCTCAATCGTTCGAGCGGGACGATCCATGCCCGCGCCACCGTCGCCAATCATGATAACCTTCTAACGCCCGGCGAGTTTGCCCGCGTGCGGCTGATTGCGGGAGCGCCGGTGCAGGCGCTGCTGGTGCCGGACGAGGCTGTGCTTCCTGATCAGGCGCAGCACATCGTCATGAGCGTCGGACCGGACAACACGGTCGTGCCCAAGCAAGTCGAGGTCGGCGATCTCCAGGGCGGCCTGCGCGTGATCCGGTCGGGACTTGCGCCGAACGATCGAGTCATCATTGACGGCCTTCCGCACGCGATACCAGGGACAAAGGTTGTGCCTGAGAACGGCTCCATCCGGTACGCCGCAGCCGCAGGCGCCGGCTAGCGGTGGGCCATCAGATGCGTCTCGCTCACTTCTTCATCGATCGTCCACGCTTCGCAGTCGTGCTCAGCATCGCAGTAACGGCGTTCGGCCTCGGCGCGTTCGTGATCCTGCCCGTGGCCCAGTATCCGGAAATCGTTCCGCCGACTGTCCAGGTCACCGCGTCCTATCCCGGCGCATCGGCCGAGACGGTCGCCCGCACGGTCGCAACGCCGCTCGAGCAGCAGATCAACGGCGTGGAAAACATGCTGTACATGAACAGTCAGTCGACGGGCGATGGCAATCTTACGATCACGGTGACTTTTCGCATCGGTACCGATCTCAATGTCGCGCAAATGTTGACGCAAAACCGGGTGCAGGATGCACTGTCGCGCCTCCCCGACGACGTGCAGCGGCTCGGCGTGCAGGTCCGCAAGTCCATCCCCAGCATCCTGCTCGCCATTCACCTGTACTCGCCGGACAAGTCACGCGACACGCTTTATCTGTCGAACTACGCGACGCTTCATATCAAGGATGTGCTCGCCCGACTGCCTGGTGTCGGCGATGTGACATTCCAGGGCGGGCGCGAATATGCGATGCGCATCTGGCTCGACCCCGATAAGGCGGCCGCCTATGATCTCAGCGCCGGCGACGTGCTCGCGGCGTTGCGCGCGCAGAACCTGCAGGTCTCGGCCGGTGTTCTGAACCAGCCGCCGATCCCGAGCCGCGAGGCCTATCAGATCAACGTCGAAACGCTCGGGCGCCTTACCACGCCCGAGGAATTTGCCAACATCGTCGTCAAGTCCGACAACAACGGACGCGTGACCCGCGTTCGCGACATCGGTCGGGTCGAGGTCGGCGCCGCGGATTACGGGAGCACGGCCTATATGGACCGCAGCAACGCGACGGTGCTGCTGATCTATGCCGAGCCTGGCGCCAACTCGCTCGCCGTCGACCAGGAGGTGCTGGGGTCGCTGAGCGAGCTGAAAAAAGACTTTCCGCCTGGTGTCAGCTCGATCGTGATCTATGACCCAACCGTATTCATCTCGAAGTCCATCAGGGAAGTCATCGTCACCATTTTCGTGGCCATCCTTCTGGTGGTCGGCGTCGTGTTCGTCTTCCTGCAGAACTGGCGGGCGGCCATCATTCCAGTCATTGCAATCCCGGTCTCGTTGATCGGGACCTTCACGATACTGGCGGCATCAGGCATATCGCTCAACAACCTCTCCCTGTTCGGCCTTGTTCTGGCCGTCGGAATCGTTGTCGACGATGCGATCGTCGTGGTCGAAAACGTCGAGCGCAACATGCGCGAGGGCATGTCGCCCGTTGAAGCGGCCCATCGCACGATGGACGAAGTCGGCGGCGCGCTGATCGCGATCGCGCTGACGCTTTGCGCCGTGTTCGTGCCGTCGGCGTTCATTTCCGGTATTTCCGGACTGTTCTTCCGGCAATTCGCCGTAACGATCGCTGCTTCGACCGTCATCTCCTGCTTCGTTTCGCTGACGCTCAGTCCGGCTCTCTGCGCTGTGCTTTTCAAGCCGCATTCTCATCACGATGTGCGCGCCAATCGGGCGCAACGCCTGTTGCATGGCGTATTCGACCGATTCAATCGCGGATTTGAGTGGCTATCCTTCGGTTATGGGACCCTGACGCACCGGCTGGTTCGCGCTGGCACCATTATGCTGGTGGTCTATGTCGGGCTGATCGCCGTTGCCGGGTTCGAGTTCTACAAGACGCCGATCGGATTCATCCCTGAACAGGATCAGGGCTACCTGATCAACGTCATTCAGCTACCGCCCGGCGCGGCACTGGACCGGACCGAGAATATCGTGCGCCGCAGCACCGATATCATTCTGGGAGCGAGGGGCGTCGAGCACGTAGCGCCCTTTGCCGGCCTCGATGCAATGACCTCGACCGTGGCGTCGAACGCGGCAACGATCTTTTCTGGACTGCCGTCGCTTTACAATCACGACGTCGCCGGCATCACTGCCAACACGGTGCTGGCGGATCTGCGCACCCGCCTCTCGTCCGTCAAGGACGCCAATGTGCTGACAGTCCCGCCGCCTCCGGTGCAGGGTCTCGGCAGTGCGGGCGGCTTCAAGATGATGTTGGAAGATCGTGCCGGCCTCGGCTCGAATGCGCTGGTCAAGGCCGCGAACGACCTTGTCGCCGCAGCCAACAAGGATCCGACTTTCGCCGGCGTGTTCACGCAGTTCAACGCTGGCTCGCCGTCGGTCTATGCGGATATCGACCGGCTGAAGGCCGAGAAAGTGGGGCTGACGCCGACTGACGTCTTTGCCGCGCTGCAGGTTTATCTCGGCGGGCAATATGTGAACGATTTCAACTATCTCGGCCGCACCTACCAGGTCAGGGTGCAGGCCGACGGCGACTTCAGGCGCGCCGCGCAGGATATCTCCCGCCTCAAGGCTCGCAACGCGTCGGGCGAAATGGTGCCGATCGGGACAGTGGCGCAGTTCAAGAGCAAGACGGTTCCCTACCGCGTGCCGCGCTATAATCTTTTTCGCGCGGCCGAGGTGCAGGGAGTTGCGGCGCCTGGTGTCGCCACCGGCACGGCGTTGCACCGCATGGAGGAGATCGCGCACGAGGTACTGCCTAAGGGCATTTCGTTCGAATGGACCGATCTTGCCTTTCAGCAGCAACAGCGCGGCACGCCGACGCTGCTCGTCTTCGGAGCCGCGGCGCTGTTCGTTTTCCTGGTCCTGGTCGCGCAATACGAAAGCTGGACGTTGCCGCTCGCTATCGTGATGATCGTGCCGATGTGCCTGCTGGCGTCCGTCACTGGGCTGTTGGCGCGTGGCATGCCGATCGACATCCTGGCGCAGATCGGCTTCGTCGTTCTGGTTGGTCTTGCGGCCAAAAACGCCATCCTCATCGTTGAATTCGCGCGGCAAAGAGAAGAGGAAGGTGCCGCATCGGGCGAAGCCGCCGTACACGCCGCCCGCACGCGCCTTCGCCCGATCCTGATGACCTCGCTCGCGTTCATTCTGGGCGTTGCCCCCCTTGCGGTCGCATCCGGCGCCGGCGCTGAGATGCGCCAATCGCTAGGAACGGCTGTACTGTTCGGGATGCTGGGCGTGACCTGCTTCGGTCTTATCTTCACGCCGACGTTCTATACATTCATCCGCAGGCTCGGGAGGGAGGCGCACAAACAAGGGATATCTAACCGTGACACCCACGTCACGAGATGACGAGAATCCGTAGTCGCCGGCATACGACGCAATTGCGAGCAGGCAGAAGGAGGTCATCACCACTGCATAATACGCCGACCACGCACCTTAGCCGCTGTCGGAAAATAACGGGGGCTGCGACTAGCGCTACCGCTCTTGATCGATATCACGGCCGGGCTACCTGCAGCGGTGCTCTGATGTCTCCTTCGGGGTCACTTGAAGACATTCCCGAGCCATCAGCCCTATATCCGGTTTGCCTCTCTAGGAGCGGACATGGCGTCGGCAGGCTCGATGTTCGACGATAGAGACTTTGCCGATCAAACCTGCGAACCACCACAAGAATTGGACCCGCCGATTTCTACGCTGGGCTACGCCCCTGCTCTCTCCTGAGCAAATATCGGTTTTCAGATGCGGGCGGATCGTTCAAACAAAATGCGACGACCAAAATAGACACGCTAGGTAAGAGCATGATGTGCGAGAAAAAAGGAAACTCTGTGCAGAATAAGCACTAACGTTCGTCGTGGGTAACAACGTGGGAATAGTCTTGGCGAATCGCGTTTCGCATCAATGACTTACGGTTGTGGTGCGCTCGGAGGGACTCGAACCCCCACGATGTTACTCACTGCCACCTCAAGGCAGCGCGTCTACCAATTCCGCCACGAGCGCTTGGGATACCGGCTGGAGCGATGCAGCCCGCCGGATCAACGGCGCCGATGTAACAAATCGGGGAATGAGGGACAAGGAAGTTTTGTGCCCGGATAACTACCTGACATCAGGCGATTTTGGCAGCATTTGCTTGACTTCGACCGCGATCCGGTTGCGATCGACCAGCACGACGCCCGAGGCCACCGGCAGGTTGTTGGCGAGGATCTTCACCTCGTCCTGCTCGGTGGCGTCCAGTTCGATAATGGCGCCGCGGGAAAGCCGCATCACCTGGTGGATGGGCATGGTTGTGGTGCCGAGCACCACCATGAGATCGACGCTGACTTTATCGAGGGTCGCCACTTCTGAACCGCCAAAGGAGAGACTAAATTGGGCCTGGTTCCACCTCACCACGTTATGGTTAGCCATTGGTTAATGACCGCCAAAGCCTTGATTTGACGACGTTCGCGCTGCCCTCGGGCGGTGGCGAGGTCGAATGGCGGATTTCCGAGGGCCTCGTGCCCTACCCCGATTCCGTGGTCGCGATGGAGGCCCGCGCAGCCGAAATCGCGGACCGGAGAGCGGCCGAAATGGTCTGGCTGCTGGAACACCCCCCGCTCTATACGTCCGGCACCAGCGGCAAGGCGGGCGACCTGCTCGATCCGCGATTCCCGATGTTCAGCACCGGCCGTGGCGGCCAACTCACCTATCACGGCCCCGGCCAGCGGGTGGCCTATGTGATGCTCGACCTGAAGCGGCGGCAGCCGGACGTGCGCGCCTATGTCGCCGGCCTGGAGGAATGGATCATCCGCACCCTCGACGCCTTCAATGTGCGCGGCGAGCGCCGCGAAGATCGCGTCGGCGTCTGGGTCCGCCGGCCGGAAAAGGGTGTCGGCTTTGAAGACAAGATCGCCGCGATCGGCGTGCGGCTGCGGCGCTGGGTGTCGTTCCACGGCATCGCCATCAATGTCGAGCCGGATCTGTCGCATTTCTCGGCGATCGTCCCCTGCGGCGTCGCCGATCCCCGCTACGGCGTCACCTCGCTGGTCGATCTCGGCCTGCCCGTGACGATGGAAGACGTCGACGTCGCGCTCCGGCGGGCGTTTGAGGATGTATTCGGGGCCACAAGCGCTCGCCTGCCAGAAGCGATTTAGCCCGCTTGATCATCGGAAATCCATGAAGGCGATCCCGAACCGATTGATCTCGATCTAGCCTGTCATGTTTCCATTGGCCGGCTCTGGTCCCGCAGCAACACAAGCCCGTCAGGAAAGCGAACCCATCCAAGCTTCGAGTCGCACCAGGCCGCTACCTGTGGCGCGGGGAAAGATGGGTCCGCAAAGCAACCAACCGGTATGCCGATGAGTCCAGGCAAAAGTTCGAGGCTCGTGCTTACTGTCGAGCCACATCGAGGGCAAAATACACAGTGAACGTTCCCGCCTGACGCTCCTTTGCGGGTGAAGGTCGAGCTATCGCCCAAGCGGTCGGTTACTTGTTCGGAGTTCCATCGGGACGAAAGAGAAAATGCACTTCCCGAACGCCTTTGGCATCGCGTGCAGTTGCAAGCTGTCACCATCGCAGGCTCGCCTTCGACAGTTATGCTTAGCTGCCCACATTGGCAGGTCGCCGTGCGCATCCCCTCGTACCTCCCCTGCTACCGTCAGTGTCGGAAAATCATACGGCGTCCAGCCGCTTGGGCAAGCAGTTTTGGTTGATGCAAGCTGCTCCATAAACTCCCTGTTGCCGATCGGCAAAGATATCTGACCTGTCATTAGCCCGATCTTCTTTTTGTGATTTAGCGGCGACAGATCTTCTGCCGGGAGTGAACGGGGCCACATATCCGGAGGCAGGCGGATTTGGAACAGGAGGTCGCGATGAAATCACATCGGCTTCCCTTCGAGAACCGATGGACCAACGGCGCGCACGCCTGGCAATGGAATTGCGAACTTGACCGCCTCGGCGTGGCGAATGTGCGGGCCATGTTCGCAGATCACGAAGCCCATTATCGCGGCAAGCGTGCCGTCATATTCGATATTCCGGCAGGCTTCGTCCGGGATTGGCTTGCCTTCCAGGATCGCCGGGTCGCGCGCCAGCAACTTCTCTGGCGCGCCACCGTGATCACACTCACCCTCGTTGCAGCCAGCGCGGCCGTGTTGAGCGTACTCAAGGGATGACACACGCCTGACTGATGTTCACGCCGCCACCTTCTGCGGCGCGACCTCGAGCTTTCCAGCGATATAGCGGCGCTCCTGCGTGAGGCCGCCGAAACCGTAAGCGTCGCCCTTCACTTCGTCGACATGCGCGTAGCTCTCGTTATGCAGCGGCCCGAGCAGTTCGCCCATGCGCTGGAACAACGCGGCGAGATAGGCGGCCTTCTCGTCCTTGGTATTGGTGCCCTCGCTGACATGGACGTCGAGCCAGAAGCTCGCGAGACTCTGTTCGGCGAGCGACTTGCCGCCGGCGAACCAGTCGGCGGCATCGACCGATTTCACGATGACGGCGGTGACCTTCGGATCCTTGCGCAGGATCCGGGCGGTGAGATCGCTGACGGCGGAAGCGATTTCGGCCTTGAGCGACGGCGCCTTGCGAACGCTGGAATAGGTGACGGATATGAGCGGCATGATCGTTCTCCCTTAGAGGCTTGCGCGAAATTCATCGCGTCTCCCCATA
>Ga0081540_1000810_pt1 | contig 28677 bp, 29 predicted proteins | sample TabmetS2T1R1_FD_71024 | JGI IMG/M metagenome (GOLD analysis project Ga0081540, IMG submission 71024) | Tabebuia heterophylla rhizosphere microbial communities from the University of Puerto Rico - S2T1R1 | ecosystem: Host-associated > Plants > Roots > Rhizosphere ...
GTTGGGGCGGCGCGGGCGAGACGGCTCGTAGAATCTCGCCGCCTGTGAGCCTGGTCGACTCCGCGATCGTCCGCTTCCTGCCTGCCGTGCCGAAGCCGGTGGTGCGGCGTATCTCGAGCCGGTACATCGCCGGCGAGGACCTCGACGCCGCGCTGCGTGTCGTCCGGCGCTTGAACGACGAAGGGAAGCTGGCGACGATCGACGTCCTCGGCGAGGAGGTCGCAGGCCCAGACGAGGCGCGCGCGATCGCGACGGCCTACTCAGACGCGATCGACGCCTTCGAGCGCGGGCGCCTCGAGTCGAACGTGAGCGTGAAGCTGACCGGCCTCGGTCTCAAGCTTGGCTACGAGCTCTGTCGCGAGAACCTCGAGAGCGTCGTCCAACACGCGGCCGAGCACGGCAACTTCGTCCGCATCGACATGGAGGACTCGTCGACGACGGACGACACGCTGCGGCTGTACCGGGAGCTGCGCGAGTCCGGCCACGAGAACGTCGGCATCGTCTTGCAGGCGCGGCTGAAGCGGACGTTGCGAGACATCCGCGGCCTCGCAGACCAGTGCCCGAACGTGCGCCTCTGCAAGGGGATCTACCTCGAGCCGCCGGAGATCGCTTACCGCGACTTCGACTCGGTCCGCGCGAGCTTCGTGCAGGCGCTCGAGGAGCTGCTCGAGGCCGGATGCTTCGTCGGGATCGCGACGCACGACGAGTGGCTGGTCGAGCAGGGCCAGCGGCTGACGAGCGCACGCGGGCTCGGCCGCGAGGAGTTCGAGTTCCAGATGCTGCTCGGCGTGCGCCCCGCGATGGGCGACGAGCTCGTCCGCGGCGGCCACCGGCTACGCATCTACACGCCGTTCGGCCGCGACTGGTACGCGTACTCGCTGCGGCGGCTACAGGAGAACCCGAGGGTGGCCGGCTACATCGCGGCCGACACCGTCGGCCGGCTCATTCCGGGCCACAACGGCTCCTCTCGCGCCTGACGTCTTAAGGCTTCCGCGCGACGATGATCAGGTCGCCCGGAACCCGCACCTCGCGCCGGCCCCAGCGGTTGGGATCGGGCAGCTCTTCGAGCAGCTCGAGCGCGAGGCCGGCGCCGCCGAGGGCGTGAATCAGCCGCCCGACCGGCCACGTGTCGAAGTAGCTCTCGTGCCAGTGCAGCATCTGGTCGAGGCACGCCGCCACGGGGTGCTCGTCGTAGAGGAAGAGGATCCCCTTGCGCTTCAGGGCGGCCACGATCCCGCCGACCCAGGCGTGCAGGTCGGTGACCTCCGCGAGCGTGCCCCACGACGAGTAGACGACGTCGAAGCGGCCGCGCCGCAGCTCGACCGGGAGCGCCTCGGGGGACGCGGTCACGAGCGCCGCGTCCGGCAGGCGCTTGCGCGCGGCGACGATCGTCTCCTCCGAGGAGTCGACACCGGTGACGAGCGCGCCGAGGCTCATCAGCGCCGCGGTCTCGCGGCCGGCGCCGCAGGCGAGGTGCAGCACGTGGCGGCCGCCGATGTCCGGCAGCCGCTCGCGCACGGGCTTCGGGAGCGTGCGGCTGCCGCGCGCGGACGAGCGGCGGATGCGCTTGTGCGCCTCCTCCCATGCGCGCAGGTTGGTGTCGGTCGGTTCCATCAGGCCAGGAGGGAGAAGCCGCCGTCGACGATCAGCGTCTGGCCGCGCACCATCTCGGCGTCCGGCGAGCAGAGGAACAGGACCGCATCCGCGATGTCCTCGGGCTCGACAAGGCGCCCCGCGGGCGTGCGCGCCAGGCCGTCCGAGATCATCTGCTCGCGGTTTGGGAAGTGCTCGAGCGCGCCGGTCTCGACCACCCCGGCCGAGACGGCGTTCGCGCGGATTCCTCGCGGCGCCAGCTCGACCGCGAGGTAGCGCACGACGGCCTCCAGCGCCGCCTTGGAGACGCCGACCAGGACGTAGTTTTCCATTACGCGGATCGAGCCGAGGCTGGAGACGCCCACGATCGACGAGCCCTCGGGCATCTCCGGCGCGCACGCACGGGCAAGCGTGAGCAACGCGCGCGCGTTCGCGTTCAGCGTCCAGTCCCAGTGCTTGTCCTCGGTCTCGAGCGCCGGCCTGATCACGCCGGTCGCGGCGTTGTGCACGAGCGCGTCGAACGGCCCGAGCTCGCTCGCCTCGGCCGCCACACGCTCCGAGGCGACGTTGCCACGGAGCAGCAGCGGCTCGGCGCCCGCGGCCCGCAGCTCCTCCGCCGTCTCCTCGGCGGCGCGGTCGTTGCGGAGGTAGCCGATCGCCACCCTCTTCGCCCCACGCTCGGCGAAGCGCAGCGCGATCGCCTTGCCGATCCCCCGCGAGCCTCCGGTCACGAGGACCGAGGCGCCCTCGAAGCTCATCGCCGCCGCGGCAGCGGCTCGTCCGCGGGCGCGGAGCTCGGGATCTCGCCCCAGCCCGGCCGGTCGCGGTGAACGCGCGGGCCTTCCTGCGCCCTCGAAGAGGCGTGGCCGAGCCGGTCGAGCAGCTCCATCTTCTCCTCGCCGTACCGGCGCACGTCGTCGTCCTCCGGCAGGTCGAGCACGAGCTCCTCGACGCGCGCGCGCAGCTGGTAGGCGAAGTGCGGCGTCGCGGGGCCCACGAGTGCGTCGATCTGCGCCTTCGTCACCTGGGGCTGCGGCATGGGTGAAAGCGTACTGGGTAGGTTCAAGCGGATGCGCCGTCCCGACGTCGCCGATCTGATGCTGCTCGCGACCGTGACGCTCTGGGCGCTGAACTTCACCGTCACGAAGTACGTCATCTCGCACGGCTTCGAGCCGATCGCGTACGGCGCGCTGCGCTTCAGCGGGGCCGCCGTGCTGTTCAGTGGCGTCACGTGGGCGCGCGAGCGGTCGTTCTCGCTCCGGCGCCGTGACCTCTGGATCCTCGTGCTGGCGGCGGTGATCGGGATCTTCCTGAACCAGCTCTCGTTCGTGTACGCGATCAAGCTGACGACGGCGACGACGGTCGCGCTGCTGTTCGGGACGCTGCCGGTGCTGACCGGCCTCTTTGCGTTCGCACTCGGGATCGAGCGGCTCAACTCGCGGTTCTGGGTCGCGGCCGTGCTCGCGTTCGGCGGCGCCGCGCTGGTGGCGCTCGGCGGCGGGGGAGGCGTTTCGGGCCAGCTCTGGGGCGACCTGCTCGGCTTCGCCGCCTCGGCGACGTGGGCCTGGTACACGGTCGCGGTCTCGCCGCTGCTGCAGCGGTACTCGACGCTGCGCGTCAGCGCCGTCGCATTCACGATCGGGTCGCTGCCGCTGCTCGCGGTCGGCTCGCACCAGCTCGCGACGCAGAACTACGGGCTCGGACCGAAGATCTGGCTGCTCTACGCGTTCGCGATCGTCGGACCGCTCGTGGTGGCGAACCTGCTCTGGTTCGGCGGGATCAGCCGCGTCGGCCCCGCCCGCGCCTCCGTCTTCGCGAACCTGCAGCCGTTCCTCGCGGCGGTCTTCTCGCTGCTGATCCTCTCGGAGCCGCTCACGGGCCTCCAGGTCGCGGGCGGAATCGCGATCGCCTGCGGGATCCTCATCTCCCGGCCACCGCGGCGCATGCGCGTGGAGCCAGCGGCCGCCGGGGCGGTCGAGTGAGCGGACTGCGCGCGCGGCTCGCCCGCACGCCGCCCGGCTACCGCTACTCGATCGGCCGCGTCCTCGCGATCTACTCGGGGCTGATGGTCGCCCTGCTGCTGGCGGCCCTCGACCAGACGATCGTCGCGACGGCCCTGCCGCGGGTGGTCTCGGAGCTGGGCGGGATCAGCCAGTACTCCTGGGTCTTCACCGCCTACATGCTCGGCTCGACCGTGACCGTGCCGCTGTACGGCAAGCTCGGCGACGCGCACGGGCGCAAGCCGCTCTTCATCGTCGCGATCACGATCTTCCTCGTCGGCTCGGCCCTCTGCGGCCTCGCCCAGAACATGGTGCAGCTGGTGATCTTCCGCGCGATTCAGGGCGTCGGCGCCGGCGGCCTCTTCCCGTTGACGCTCGCGATGGTCGGGATGATCGTCCCGCCGCGCGAGCGCGGCCGCTACCAGGGGCTGATCGGCTCGGTCTTCGCGGCCGCCTCGATCGTCGGGCCGCTCGTGGGCGGGTTCATCGTCGACAACGCCTCCTGGCGCTGGATCTTCTTCGTCAACCTGCCGGTGGGCGTCGTCGCGCTCGCGGTGATCCTGGTGACGATGCCGAAGCGAACGACGAGGCACGAGCACTCGATCGACTGGCTCGGTGCGGGCGTCCTGGCCGCGGGCACGTCGGCGCTCCTGCTGGGTCTCGTCTGGGGCGGGCGCGAGTACCCATGGGTCTCGTGGCAGGTGGACGGCGCGCTGATCGCGGCGGTGGTGCTCCTGGCGATCTTCGCGCTGATCGAGCGGGACGTGCCGGAGCCGATCCTCCCGTTCGCGCTGCTGCGCAACCAGACGGTCGCCTCGAGCGTCGCCTGCATGGGTCTCGTCGGCGCGGCGATGTTCGGGACGATCAGCTTCGTGCCGCTGTTCGTGCAGGGCGTGATCGGCACGTCGGCGACCTCCTCGGGCGTCGTGCTCACGCCGCTGATGCTGGGCGCGGTGATCACGAGCGCCGTCTCCGGCCAGATCGTCTCGCGGACCGGCCGCTACCGGCCGAACACGCTGATCGGCCCGGTCCTGCTCTGCATCGGCGAGCTCCTCCTCTGGCAGATGGACGTTCACACGACGAACGCCGAGGCGGCACGGAACATGGTGATCGCCGGGATCGGGCTCGGGATGATGATGCAGATCTTCGTGCTCTCGATCCAGAACTCGGTCGAGCGCCGCGAGATGGGGTCGGCGACCGCGCTGAGCCAGTTCTCGCGCTCGATCGGCGCGACGCTCGGCGTCACGCTGATGGGCGTGATCGTGAACCAGCGCCTGCCCGCCGACGTGAGCGTCGAGGGGGCGACCCTCCACCGCCTGCCGCCGGCGGGGCGGGAGGCGCTCGCGAGCGCGCTCCAACCTGCGTTCCTGCTCGCGGCCGCCCTCTGTGTGGCCGTGTTCGTAATCTCGCTGCTCTGGGTGCGCGAGGTGCCGCTCCGCGACGATCTCGAAGAGGCCCGCCGCGTCGTCGGCGACGAGACCTCCCCGCAACCGGCGCAAGGCGTTCGCTAGCGAACGCCGTCTCAGGCCCCGCGGCTTGGCCGCGCGGCCGTCTGCGCCGCGGACCTGGCACGTCTGCGTTTCCACAAACGCTCTAAGATCAGAGTCGTGAGCTCGACCGACTTCATGCCGCTCGAAGGGTGGGATCACGTCGAGCTGTGGGTCGGCAACGCGAAGCAGGCCGCGTACTTCTACGAGCACGCGTTCGGCTTCACACGCACGGCCTACGCGGGGCCGGAGACCGGCGTCCGCGACCGCGCGTCATACGTGCTCGAGCAGGGAGAGATCCGGCTCGTCGTCACCAGCGGCCTGCGCGCCGACAGCGAGATCACGCAGTTCGCGTGCCGCCACGGCGACGGCGCCAAGGCGATCGCGCTGCTGGTCCCGAGCGCGGGAGAGGCCTATCGCCAGGCCGTCCAGCGCGGCGCGCGCGGGATCTCCGAGCCGCAGTGGATCGAGGACGACTACGGGCGCGTCGAGCTGTCCGCGATCGGCACCTACGGCGACGTCATCCACCTCTTCGTCAACCGGCACGAGTACGCGGGGCCGTTCCTGCCCGGCTACGTCTCGTCGACGGACAACGGCTCGGTCGGCGACGGCGTCGGGCTGATGGCGCTCGACCACGTCGTCGGCAACGTCGAGCTCGGCCGCATGGACCACTGGGTCGGCTTCTACGAGCGCGTCTTCGGGATGACGAACATCGTCCACTTCGGCGACGACCAGATCCAGACCGAGTACTCCGCGCTGATGTCGAAGGTGATGGCGGACGGCAGCGGCAAGATCAAGTTCCCGATCAACGAGCCCGCCGAGGGCAAGCGCAAGAGCCAGATCGAGGAGTACCTCGAGTTCAACCACGGCCCCGGGGTGCAGCACATCGCGCTCCAGAGCGAGGACATCGTCCGCACCGTCGAGGCGATGAAGGAGCGTGGCGTCCTCTTCCTGGACACGCCGGACACGTACTACGACGACGTGCAGGGCCGGGTCGGCGAGATCAGCGAGGACTACTCGGACCTGCAGCGGCTGAAGATCCTGGCCGACCGCGACGAGGACGGCTACCTGCTGCAGATCTTCACGAAGACGGCGCAGGACCGGCCGACCGTCTTCTTCGAGGTGATCGAGCGGCATGGAGCGACGACGTTCGGCGAGGGCAACTTCAAGGCCCTGTTCGAGTCGATCGAGCGCGAGCAGGCTCTTCGCGGCAACCTCTGAAAAAGCGCTGCAAACCGCAAGTTCGCTGCCTCAGGGGCATCTTCTGAGTCGTAAGCAACAACGCTCTAGGAGGGAATCACTCGTGAAGAAACGCTGGATCGTTCCGACGCTGTTCGTCGCCGCTCTCGCATTCACGGCGACGGGCGTGGCGGGAGGACCGGGTCATGGCAAGGGGAAAGGCAAGGGGAAAGCGCATCACGGCAAGTTCGGCCCGTATGACGTCGTCACCGACGACCACGGCTCGTGCAGCAACGCCTGGGCGGTGGACACCGAGAAGCGCACGTTCAAGGTCAGGCGCAACAACGACGGGTCGTACACGCTGACGCGTTACGACCGCGGCACCTTCGTCACGAACGCGGGTCAGAGCCCGGGTGCGTGCAACACGAAGGGCAAGCACGGCGCCACGGTGAACGCCGGCGTGAAGGGCAAGTTCAAGGGCTACCTGCGCGGCCGGATCACGGGCGGCACGTTCGACCCGAACGCGAGCTGCACCGCGGCCGACTGCGGGTTCACGGACGTCTGGATCGCGGCCTTCTTCGGGCCGAGCGCGACGTTCTCGTGCTTCGACAACTCGAAGGCCTGCCAGTTCGGCTTCCAGTACCACGCGCGACACCAGGGGCTGAAGTTCCACCACTGGTACGACGTGGGCAAGGGCGCCGGGACGTTCCTCAAGGAGCGCTTCCACGGCGACATCGCGAACGCGTAGCTCCTGCTCAGGCGCAACGTCAGGAACGGGCCCGCTGAAGCGGGCCCGTTCGTTTAAACGGCCACACGAGCGAAGCCCGTGTGGCCTCTCATGGTCGGCGCCGACAAGTCGGCGCCTTAGGGCCGGCCGCTAGGGCGGGCCCTTCGTCGTTCCTGAGATCCTTTCGACGTGAGCCCCCAGCGCCGTACCGCGCTCATGTCGATCGCAGCAGCCTGTGTACTGATCGCGGTCAAGCTCGTCACCGGGCTCGCGACGCACAGCCTCGGCCTGCTCTCCGAGGCGGCTCACTCCGGGACCGACCTCGTCGCGGCGTTGCTGACGTTCTACGCCGTCGGCGTCGCGGTTCGGCCGGCCGACACCGGCCACGCGTACGGCCACGGGAAGGCCGAGCACCTCGCGGCGCTCGGAGAGGCGGCGATCCTGGTCGTGGCCAGCCTGCTGATCGCCTGGCGCGCGCTCTGGCGGCTGTTCGGCCTGGCCGAGGGGCAGGTCGATCCGCGCTGGTACGCGATCGCGGTGATCGGGGTCGTGATGGTGATCGACTTCGCACGCGCCACCACGTCGTACCGCGTCGGCCGTCAACAGCACAGCGCAGCGCTGCAGGCGAACGCACTCCACTTTGCCAGCGACCTCACGGGCTCGGGCGCGGTTCTGCTCGGCTTGCTCGCGGCGCGGGCCGGCTACCACTGGGCCGACTCCGCGGCCGCGCTGTTCGTCGCGGCGCTCGTGCTCGTCGCCGCCGCGCGGCTGATGCGCGTCAACGTGGACGTGTTGATGGACCGCGTCCCGCCGGATGCGCAGGAGGCGGCGACGGCCGCGATCGGCGCGCTCCCCGGGATCGAGCTGCGGCGGCTGCGGATGCGGCAAGCGGCGGGGCGGCAGTTCGCCGACGTGGTCATCGGCGTGCCCCCTGGCGCAGCGGTGGGACAGGGCCACGCGGCCGCGGATGCGGTCGAGGCGGCTGTGCAGGGTGCGCTGCCGGACAGCGACGTCGTGGTTCACGTCGAGCCGCAGCAGGACCACGCGGCGCTGCAGGAGCGCGCGCTCGCCGCGGCGCAGCGTGTCCCGCGCGTGCGCGAGATCCACAACCTGAGCGTGCTGCTCGTGGGCGGCGCGACGGAGGTCTCGCTGCACCTGAAGCTCCCGGGCGACTTGCCGCTCGAGGAGGCGCACGAGGTCGCCACAGAGGTCGAGCGCGCGATCGTCGAGTCCGTGCCGGAGGTCGACTCGGTGCAGACGCACCTCGAACCGCTGGCCGAGACGGGGGAGGGGCGCAGCGTCGTCGCCGACGACGCCGACCGGGATCTCGTCGAGCGCATCGTCCTGGAGGAGACCGGCGGCCCGCCCCGCGAGCTGCGCTTCCTCCGCACCGACAACGGCTTGCTCGCCTTCCTCACGCTAGGTCTCGACCCCGGCACCTCACTGGCGAACGCTCACGCACGCGCGAGCGAGATCGAGGAGCGGATCCGCAGCGAGCGGCCCGAGATCGCCGACGTCATCGTGCACACGGAGCCCTAGCATTGAAGTGCAGCATTCCCAGACGGATGGACGAGCAAAGCCCGCCCATCCTGTGACCGGCACCGCAAGCGGTGCCTCGCGAGCCGTAACTCACACCCCTATAGCCTCGCCGGATGCGCTTGTGCATGTTCACGCCGGTCGACCACGAGATCCGGGGCTGGCCGGGGCGGATCGACGGCGACCGCGTCGTCCAGCTCGCGGCGCAGACGCTGGAGTCGTTCTTCACCGGCGGCGGCAAGGCACGCGAGCACGCCGAGTACCCGCTCGACGAGGTGCGGTTGCTCGCGCCGGTGCACCGGCCGCCGTCGGTGCGCGACTTCTACGCCTTCGAGCAGCACGTCCTCAACGCTCGGGCGGTCACGGGACGAGGCGAGGTGCCGTCGGAGTGGTACGAGATCCCGGTCTTCTACTTCTCGAACCCGGCCGCGATCTACGGGCCCGAGGACGAGATCCCGTACCCGCTGGGGTCGGAGGCGCTGGACTACGAACTCGAGGTCGCGGCGGTGATCGGCGCGGACGGTGAGATCGGCGGGTTCACGATTATGAACGACTGGTCCGCGCGCGACCTGCAGCGCAAGGAGATGCGCGTCGGCCTCGGGCCGGCGAAGGGGAAGGACTTCGCGACGTCGCTCGGGCCGGTCGTCGTCACCCCGGACGAGCTCGGCGACCTGCGCCTGGAGATGGTCGCGCGCGTCAACGGCGAGGAGCGCTCGCGCGGAAACCTCGGTGATATGTACCACTCGTGGGAGTCGATCCTCGAGCACGCGGGGCGAAACACCGCGCTGCGGCCAGGCGACGTGATCGGCTCGGGAACGGTCGGCAGCGGCTGCATCCTCGAGCATGGCGACGAGCGCTGGCTGCAGCCGGGCGACGAGGTCGAGCTGGAGGTCGAGGGCATCGGCGTCCTGCGCAATCGGATCGGCGCGCAGCGCTAGATCCGTCACCGTGTCTGACACGGGCCGCCGTGGCGAATGCGCTGCGCGGCGGGTGGATGTGGAACGTTCGCGACGGTTTCGTTGCGGTGTCTGACACCGCGCGTCGCGGTGCGGACTTGCGGTTAGCGGCCCAGCGCGCGCTGGGCGAATACCGAGTCGATTGGCCGATCCCGACGTGCCTCGAGCCACGGCCGGAGCTCTTCCCCGCCGGTGATCCAGACGCCATCGTGCTGGTAGGGCTTCTGCTCGCGGTTGACGAGGCAGATCACTGGCGCCACCCAGTGGTCGTCCAGTCTCCTGGATAGCCATGCGGCTCGCCGACGGGCAATCGGAAGATCTCTTGCGAGGTAGCGGTTGGTCTTCGTTTCGATGGCGAACGCGCCGGTCGGACCGCAAACGATGTGGTCGATGTTCCCGCCTGTAGGCAAGGAGAGGTCGTGCGAGATGAAGCAGCGACTTGCCAACGGAGCCAGCTCCTGTTGCACTCGGCGTTCGGACCGCAGGCCCGTGTGGAAGTTCCCAGCGCGATCTCCGAGTCTGAAGATCTCGTCTCGAAACACGAACGCGACCCAACTCGCCCCCAGACTCACGACCGCGGCGACTATTTCGAAGCCGCTTCGGCTCAGCGCGACTGCGACGGCGGTTGCGGCGAGCAGGCCACAGATCGGCACAGCGGCGACGGCGATCTTCTGCTGCACGACGCTCTCAAATGACCGCTCTCGCATGTGAGCAACATCGGCATTCGAAGGCGCAGCTGAAGAGCTTTCCCGTACTAGGCTTCGGCCGTGGCCAGAGTCGCGGTCATCGGTGGGGGCGTAATGGGGCTCGCGACCGGGTGGGCGCTCAAGCGGCGCGGGCACGAACCGGTCGTCTACGAGCAGTTCGAGGTCGGGAACGCCCATGGGTCGAGCCACGGCCGCTCCCGGATCTTCCGGCTCGCCTACGCCGAGGACTACTACGTGCGGCTCGCCCAGCAGGCGCTCGAGCTCTGGCGCGAGCTCGAGGCGGAGAGCGGCACGGCGATCCTCGAGCTCCCCGGCCTGGTCGAGATCGTCCAGACCCTCGAGGAGAGCACCGCCAACACGCTCGAGCGCTGCGGCGTGGCCTGGGAGCAGCTCGACCGCGAAGAGGCGGAGAGGCGCTACCCGATCCGTGTCCCCGAGGGCTCGTTCGCGGTCGTGCAGCCCGAAGCCGGGATCGCACGGGCGGACCGAGCGCTCGAAGCATTCCGGCGCGAGCTCGACGTCCGTGAGCACACCAAGGCTCACCCCGACGAGGTCGATGCCGACGCGGTGGTCGTCACCGCCGGCCCGTGGGTGAACGAGCTGCTCGAGGAGCGGCTACCGGTGAAGACGACCCGCGAGACGCTGTGCTACTTCAACCTCGACGGCGACCGGCCGATCCCGTCCGTCGTGTCGTTCAAGACCGGCCGGCACACGCACGACATGTACTCGCTTCACGACCCGGTTTACGGCGTGAAGGCCGCCACCCACCAGGCCGGCCGCGAAGCCGACCCGAACGTGCCGACGGAGCCGGAGCCGGAGCTGATCGAGCGAATCACGGCCTGGGCGAATGACACCTACCGCCTCGACAACGCCGAGCCCGCCGCAGTCGACACGTGCATGTACACGACCACCGCGGACGACACGTTCATCCTCGAGCGCCGCGGCCGGATCGTGGTCGGGTCGCCCTGCTCGGGCCACGGCTTCAAGTTCGCGCCCGCGATCGGCGAGCGGCTCGCGGCGCTCGCGACGGAACCGTGATCGAGCTCGTCTACGAAACGCACTCGACCACGAGGGACAACGAGCAGGGGATCGCCACGGGCTGGCTTCCGGGCGAGCTCTCCGAGGCCGGCCGCGAGCGAGCACGCGAGCTCGGCCGTCGCCGCCGCGACGACGGAATCGACGTCGTGTTCAGCTCCGACCTGCGCCGGGCGGCAAAGACCGTCGAGCTGGCCTTCGAGGGCAGCGAGATCCCGCTCCACCAGGACGCGCGGTTGCGCGAGTGCAACTACGGCGACCTCAACGGGGCTCCGACCGCCGAGGTGACGGCGACCAGGCTCGACCGAATCGAGACGCCGTTTCCGAACGGCGAGAGCTACCGCGACGTCGTCGCTCGTACCCACGAGTTCGTCGCGGACCTGCTGCGGGAGCACGACGGCGAGCGGGTGCTCGTGGTCGCCCACAGCGCGAACCAGTGGGCGCTCCAGCACCTCCTCCACGGGAAGCCGCTCGCCGAGGTGATCGAGGCGCCGTTCGAGTGGCAACCCGGATGGGAGTACGTGCTCGACGGACGAGCGGCGACTATCCTCTAGCCGTGCCGACGTACCAGGTCCGAGGCGAAGTTCCCAAGAAGCGCCACGTCCAGTTCCGGGACAACGGGCGGCTGTTGACCGAGGAGGTCATGGGCCTCGAGGGCTTCTCGGGGAACGAGTCGATCCTCTACCACCTGACCTCGCCGTGCCGCGTCACGAAGGTCGACGAGTTCGAGCCGATCGAGCGCGACGAATGGGTTCCGGACGGCCATCAGCACCGGCATTTCGGGACGATGGGGATCGACGCCGGCGGCGACGCAATCTCCGGCCGCAAGCTGCTGATGTGGAACGACGACGTCGAGATCTGGCTCTGCCGGCCCGACGAGGAGATGGACTACTTCTTCCGCAACGGCGAGGGCGACGAGGTGATCTTCGTCCACGAGGGATCGGGCACCCTCGAGACGATCTTCGGCGACCTGTCGTACGCCGAGGGCGACTACATCGTCGTCCCGCGCGGCACGACGTACCGCTTCCGGCCCGAGGGCGAGCAGCGGTACCTCGTTTTCGAGTCACCCGGCCTGATCGAGATCCCCCGGCGCTACCGAAACGAGTACGGGCAGCTGCTCGAGCACGCGCCCTTCTACCACCGCGACATCCACCCGCCGACCGACTTGCAGACGCACCGAGACACCGGCGAGTTCCGGGTCAAGGTGCGGATCCGCGACGGCTACCAGACGTACCTCCTCGACTACCACCCGTTCGACGTCGTCGGCTGGGACGGCTACGTCTACCCGTGGACGTTCTCGATCCACGACTTCGAGCCGATCACCGGGCGGATCCACATGCCGCCGCCGAGCCATCAGACCTTCGAGGGACGCAACTTCGTGATCTGCTCGTTCTGCCCGCGCAAGCTGGACTTCGACCCGATGGCGATCCCGATCCCGTACCACCACTCAAACCTGAACTCCGAGGAGATGATCTATTACGTCTCCGGGAACTTCGGCTCGCGGCGGGGGATCGAAGTCGGCTCCGTCACGCTTCATCCGTCGGGGATCCCGCACGGCCCGCACCCGGGGCTGGCGGAGAAGTCGATCGGGACGACGGAGACCCACGAGCTCGCGGTGATGTGCGACACGTTCCACCCGCTGCGATTGACGAAGCTCGCGAAGGGGCTCGACGACGGCGAGTACGCGTACTCGTGGCTCGAGGAGCGCGTGCCGGCGGGAGGTTCCCCCGACGACGATCCCGCCGGGGTCACCTCCCACTTCTAGCCGGCTCATCCACCCTCACGGACAGTGGATCTTGCGCTCGGCCGAGCAGACGTCGCGCTGCGGGCCGCCGTCGGCGCGGTCCTTGCCGGTGTCGCCGCGGAGCGTGTCCTTACCGTCGCCGCCCCAGAGCGAGTCGTTGCCGTAGCTGCCGCTCAGGTAATCCGCACCCTTGCCGCCGAAAAGCTGGTCGTTGCCCTTGTAGCCGTTGAGGTAGTTCGCTCCGGTGTCGTAGACGTGAGCGGGGAGCCGTTACCGCTCCCCGCTCCTCGCGGGCGGCGAACCGCTAGCTCAGCGTCCTGATCTTGATGCTCGTGTCCGTCCCGAGGACGGAGCCGTGGACGGAATGAAACTCGACCAGGCAGAGGTACTCGGGCACCGTCTCGTCGTCGCGTGCCATCGCTTCGATGACCGCCAGTGCCTGATCCTCGCTCTGGAGCTCAGCCACGATTCGTCTGTCCCGGTGGTCAACCAGCAAGAGCGGCCTACGCCGGAAGCCGACTGAGCGCAGCGAGCCCGAGCAGCGGGGCGGCATCGCCGAGCCGCGCCTGCTCAACAGTGGTGCCGGTTGCGAGGTCAGGCAGGATGCGCTCCTCGAGGCCTGCCCGGACCGCGTCGAGCAGCGTCCCGCCCCACGCGGCCGCCACTCCTCCGCCGAGGCGAAGCGTCCCAGGGTCCCAGGCCGCGACCAGGGCTGCGGCGGCGAAGCCGATCGCGTCGAGCGCCTCTTGCAGGACCTCGGCGGCCCAGTTGTCGGTCGCGGCCTGCTCGCGCAGCTCCACGGGTGTCGGCGCCGGCCGTCCGGCCGCGGTGAAGCGGTCGCTGATCCCGCCCCAGGAGCCGTAGGCCTCGGCACAGCCCCGCTTGCCGCAACGGCAGGCGAGGCCGTCGTCGCGGAAGCGGAGATGTCCGACCTCGCCCGCATGCGGTTGCGCCGAGGCGACGACCCCGTCTCGGGCGAAGCGTCCCGCGATCCCGGTGCCGACCTGTAGGAGCGCGAGCGTCCCGCCGCCGGCTTCGCCCACGGTTGCTGCGACGAGGTCGTTGACGAAGACGCGGGGCCGCGGGCTCAGCAACTCGGCAAGCCGCGTGTCGCGGAGCGGAAGGTTGGCCGCGTAGCGCACGGAGCCGTGCTCGGCGTCGACGAGGCCGGCGATCGAGAGGCCCCAGTCCGTCTTCCCCGAGACGAGGCGCGAGAGCTGGGCGACGAGGCCGTCGAGCTCGGGCGAGACCGGCTCGCGCGCGAGCTCCGCGACCTTCCCGTCCACCACGAGACCGGACTTGATCGCCGAGCCGCCGACGTCGACCGCGAAGAAGGCGCTACCTGGCAAGCGTGACTTTGCTCAGCCCCACCGGGTGATCCGGGTCGAGGCCCCGCGCCCGTGCGAGCGCCGCGGCGAACAGCTGCCCGGGCACCACGGAGAGCAGCGGCGAGAGCAGCGGCACCGGCGGCTTGGGAACCGGCAGCGAGTAGGCGGCGCCAACGAGCCGGTCGGCGGCGTCCCCGCTCGCGACCAGGGTCGCGCCGACCGCGTGCACGCGCTCGGCGGCCTCGACGACCGCCGGCAGCGTCTCGTCGTCGGAGGCGATCGTCCAGACGGGGAAGAGCGGATCGAGCGCCGCGACCGGGCCGTGCTGCAGCGCGGTCGCCGTCAGCGGTTCTGCGGCGACGCGGCAGGTCTCGAGTAGCTTCAGCGCGATCTCGCGCGCGGTCGCGAACTCGATCCCGCGTCCGACCACGAACATCCGGCCAACGGACGCGAACGACAGGGCGACCGTCCGCACGCGTGGCTCGAGGGTCGGCATCAGCTCTTCGAGCAGGTCGGCCGTCGCGCGAATGCCGTCGGCGAACTGCCGCCCCTCGCCGGCCGCGTACGCGGCGAAGAGGCCGAGCGCCGCAATCTGGTTGAGGTAGGTCTTCGAGGCCGCGACCGCCCGCTCCGGCCCGGCGGCAAGCGGCAGGACCTCCTCGGCCTCGCCCGCGAGGTCGGAGCTGACGTCGTTCGTCAGTGCGACGGTGTACCCGCCTGCCTTCCGTGCGCGCCCTAGGTAGTCGATTACGTCGGGCGTGCGGCCGGACTGCGAGAGCGCGATCACCGTCGAGCCGCTCATGTCGAGCCCGGCGTCGTAGTACGCGGTCAGCGCGATCGAGTCGCGAAGGGCGGTCCAGCGAGGCAGCAGGCCGAAGGCGTACACGCCGTACGAGGTCGCGTTGTCGGAGGAGCCGTGGCCGACCATGCGCACGGTCGTGGCACCGCGCTCGCGGGCCGTCGTCGCGACCCGTGCGTACTCGCGCTCGTGCTCGAGCAGCGCCCGCAGCGCCTGCGGCTGCTGCCGGATCTCCGTCAGGAACTCTGCGCCGCCGCCGTCCGGAGGAACCGGCTCAGGCAACGACACGCGCCTCGCCTCCGAGCCACACGCGCTCGATCTCGAGGTTGTCGTCGAGCACGACCAGGTCCGCGGGCAGGCCCACGGCCAGCCGTCCGAGGTCGGGCTGGGCAAGGATCCGTGCCGGGACCTGTGTCGCCGCGGCGACGGCCTCGGCCAGCGGGATGCCGAGCCCATGCAGGTTGCGGACGGCCTCGATCATCGTCAGCGCGCTCCCGGCGAGCACGTCGTCGAGCCCGCGGGCGACGCCGTTGCGGACCTCGATCGCCGAGCCGCCGAGCACGTAGTCGCCGTCGCCCATGCCCGCGGCAGCGACCGCGTCGGTGACGAGCGAGACGCGCCCGGCCGCCGACTTCCAGACCATGCGAGCGGTCTCTTCGGCCAGGTGGACGCCGTCGAGGATTATCTGCACCACGACGTCGTCGCGCGCGAGCGCCGCGCCGGCCAGGCCGGGGTCGCGGTGACGGAAGGGCCGCATCGCGTTGAAGAGGTGCGTCACGGCGCGAACGCCGCGGTCGAACGCGTGCGCGGCCTCTTCGGCGGTCGCGTCCGTGTGCCCGCACGAGACGGCAACCCCTCGGAGGAGGAGGCGGCCGATCAGCTCGTCTGCTCCTGGGAGCTCGGGCGCGAGCGTCATCAGACGCACGGGCCCCGCGCCGAGCAGTCGCTCGAGCAGGGCTGGATCGGGGTCCCGGCGCGCCGACAGCGGATGGATCCCGATCCGCTTTTCGGACAGGAACGGGCCTTCGAGGTGGACGCCGAGGATCCGGGCGCCGCCTTCGTCCGTGGGCACGTTCCCGAGCGCCGCGAGCAGGTCTTCCTCGGGCGCCGAGATGAAGGTGGGGAGGTACGCGGTGACGCCGGTCTCCAGCAGCGCCTCGCCCGCGCGGCGGTAGCCGTCGGCGTCGGCGCCCATCAGGTCGACGCCGGCGAAGCCGTTCACCTGGAGGTCGACGAAGCCGGGCACGGCGATCCCACTGCCGTTCGGCCCCTCGAGCCCGTACGCGGTGACGAGGCCGTCGACGACCTCGACGTCGCCGCGCACGAGCGTGCCGTCGACGACCGCGGCTTCGACTCCGAGCCTCATGCCTCGAGCGCCGATCCGATGTCGCCGCCCGCGCGCTCCAGCCTGGCGCGGGCCTCGTCGGCGGTGACCTCCTTGAGCAGTGCGACGACCGCGAGTTTCGCGCTGCCGTCCGCGGCTGCGAGTGCCGTGTCCGCCTCGTCCTCGGACACGCCTGTCGCGACGCGAACGATCCTGCGCGCCCGGGCCGCGAGCTTCGCGTTCGACGCGCGCACGTCGACCATCAGGTCGCCGTAGGTCTTGCCGAGCCTGATCATCGCGACCGTCGAGATCGTGTTCAGCACGAGCTTCTGCGCGGTGCCGGCCTTGAGGCGTGTCGAGCCGGCGACGACCTCGGGGCCGACGACGACGGCGAGCTCGTGGTCGACGACAGGGGAAAGCTCGGACCCGTGCGCGGCGACGACCGCAACGGTCACCGCTCCCGCGGCCCGCGCCCGCTCGAGCGCCGCGAGCACGTACGGCGTGCGGCCGCTCGCGCTCACCCCGACGACCGCGTCGCGGGACGAGACGTCCAGCTCCTCGACCGCGCCCGCACCGGCGGTCACGTCGTCCTCGGCAGCCTCTCTGGCCGCTCCGGTCAACCCGGTCCCGGCGACGAGCGCGACCACCTGGCCCGGCTCCGTCGAGAAGGTCGCCTCGCATTCGTCGGCGTCGAGCGCGGCGATCGCTCCCGAGGAGCCGGCGCCGACGTAGATCAGCCGGCCGCCTCTGCGCAGGCGCTCGACGATTGCGTCGATCGCCACTGAGAGCTTCCCCGCAACCGAGCCGACGGCGGCGGGAACGGTCACGTCCTCGCGATTCATCAGCTCGACGAGCTCGCGTGTCGACCGCACGGAGTAGTCGACGTCCTCCCGCCGGGACTCCGTGACGAGGCCTTCCAGGCCGGTTGCTCCCTCGCGCGGCGCCATGGGCGCAGTCTAAGCGCGAGAACGTCAGGTGGTCAATACCAGTTGCCAGATTGTTCCACTGTGGTCTTGCTTTTCGGGCCAACCGGTCCTATTCTGTCCCAGCCCATGTCCGACATCACGCTCGAGCGCCTGACGAAGGTGTACGCCGGCGGCGTCACCGCTGTCGACGACGTCAGCCTGCAGATCGGCGACGGGGAGTTCATGGTCCTCGTCGGCCCGTCCGGCTGCGGCAAGTCGACGCTGCTGCGGATGATCGCCGGGCTCGAGGAGGTGACGCAGGGCTCGATCTCGATCGGCGGCACCGACGTCACCGAGCTTGCCCCGCGCCGCCGCGACATCGCGATGGTCTTCCAGAGCTACGCGCTCTATCCGCACATGAGCGTGCGCAAGAACATCGGCTACGGGCTCAAGGTGCGGCGAGTGCCGAAAGACGAGGCGCGGCGCCGCGTCGAGGAGGTGGCGAAGCTGCTCGGCCTCGAGGACCTGCTCGAGCGGAAGCCGGCGCAGCTCTCCGGCGGACAGCGCCAGCGCGTCGCGATGGGGCGCGCGATCGTGCGCGAGCCGAAGGCGTTCCTGATGGACGAGCCGCTCTCGAACCTCGACGCGAAGCTCCGCGTCGAGATGCGCGCATCGCTGGCGCAGCTCCATGCGAGGCTCGGCGTCACGACGATCTACGTCACGCACGACCAGACCGAGGCGATGACGCTCGGCCAGCGTGTGGCGGTGCTCGACGCGGGCCGGATCCTGCAGGTGGACACGCCGCAGCGGCTGTACGAGCACCCCGCGAACCTCTTCGTCGCGGCCTTCATCGGGACTCCGGCGATGAACCTCGTCGAGGGCGCGATCGACGGCGACCACGTCGTCTTCGGCGGTTTCCGACTGCCGCTCGACCCCACTCGCCGGCCGCAGGGCGGGTCGCGGCCCGTCGTCGTCGGCGTGCGCCCGGAGGCCTTCGACGCCGTGGCCTTCGCGGCGCCGGGAACGAAGACGTTCACGATCGTGCCGGAGGTCGTCGAGGAGCTCGGCTCCGACGCCCACGTCTTCTTCCATCTCGACGCGCAGGCCGCCGCGACCGACGTCAGCGGCCGCGACGAGGCAGCGCTTTTGCCGGAGTCGAAGGCGCTCTACAGCGCCCGGATCGACCCCCGGGCCCGTGCGCGCGTCGGCGAGCCGCTCGAGCTCGCCCTCGACGCTGCGCGGCTGCACTTCTTCGATCCCGAGAGCGGCAAGACGCTCCTGTCGGACGCTTCGGGCGCGCAGGCGCCCGCGCCCGAGCTGGCGGAGGCGGCGCCGTGACCAAGCAGAGCGAGACCCGGGACCAGGTCTTCGACCTGATCGACCGGCTCGGCGTGGGCGAGGCGATCCCGTCGGAGCGCCAGCTGAGCGCCGATCTCGGCGTGTCGCGTCTGACCGTGCGAGCCGCCCTCGACGAGCTCGCCCGCGAGGGCTACCTCGTCCGCCGCCGCGGGTCCGGGACGTTCGTCAGCGAGCCGAAGATCGCGCAGGAGCTGACGATGACCTCGTTCACGGAGGACATGCGCCGGCGGGGGATGGAGCCGGGCAGCCGCACGCTCGGCCTCGAGATCGTCCCGGCCGGCGCGCGGCTGGGCCGCTTCCTCCACGTCTCGCCCTCCGAGCCGATCGTCGTGGCGAAGCGCCTTCGCCTGGCCGATCACGAGTCGATGGCGATCGAGACCTTGCACGTGCGCTCGGCACTGGTGCCCGGACTGACGGCCGACGAGCTCGAAGGCCAGTCCTTCTACGAGCTGCTCCGCTCGCGCTACGGAATCGTGATCGCGGGCGGGATGCAGACGATCGAGCCCACGGTGACGAACGAGGAGGAGTCCGAGGCGCTCGGCGTGCCTCTGCATTCGCCCGCGTTCCTGTTCGAGCGGGTGACGCGCTCCGAGCAGGGCGAGATCGTCGAGTTCGTTCACTCGATCTACCGAGGGGACCGCTACCGGCTCGTCACCGACCTCAATGCGCTCCCGTCACCGCACCGGCCGGCGCTCGCGGGGCACGCTGGTCAAGACCAGAACCACGGCAAGACGCGCTAGCAAATCCGCTTGGCTCCGTCCATGACCTATATGTGGTCTTGACATTCAGCCGAGAAGTGTGCAAATGTCCGCCCCGTGGCCAAGTGGTACAAACCAATCGTGCGGCCGTTCGCCGCGCCCCGGGCCACCGTAAGGGGTCGCAGCAACCGCAGGCCGTCCACCGAGTGTATGGGGGTTCGTCGATGAAAGTTCCATTTATCGCCGCCGCTGCCCTCGCCGCACTGCTCGCGGTTGTGGCCTCGACAGCGTCTGCGAAGCCGACCGCCAGCAAGCGTGCTGCGGCGACCAAGATCACCGTCTGGCTGCAGGTCGATGCGCAGTCGGGCTGGCCGAATCTCGTGGCCGCGGCCAACCAGCAGTTCCAGGCCAAGCACCCCGGTGCCACGGTCGACGTGCAGTACCAGACCTGGGGCGATCACCTGAGCAAGTTCGACGCCACGCTTGCGGGCGGTAACACGCCCGACGTCATCGAGATGGGGAACACGGAGATGACGAAGTACATGGCAGCGGGCGCGTTCACGAACCTGACCCCGCAGAAGGGCTCGTTCGCGAACTCCAAGAACTGGCTCAAGGGACTCGCCGCGTCCGGGGTCTACAACGGGAAGGTCTACGGCGTCCCGTACTACGCGGGCTCCCGCGTGGTCACCTACCGGAGCGACCTGTACCGCAAAGCTCACTCCAAGGTGCCGTCGACTCTCGCCGCGTTCACCGCAACGGCGAAGCGGCTCAAGAAGCAGAACACCAAGCGGGGCTTCTCGCCGGTCTACATTGCCGGCACCGACTGGTACTTCGCGATGAGCTTCGTCTACGACTACGGCGGTCAGATCGCCAAGCGGGTGAACGGCAAGTGGGTCGGCCGGCTCGAGACCCCGAAGGCGCGGGCAGGGCTCGCGGCATACAAGCGCTTCTTCACCGCCGCTTCCCGCGCAAGCAAGACCGGGACCGAGAACCGGCCGCAGCCGTACGACGTCTACGCCCGTGGACAGGCGGCTTCGATCGTCGGTCCGGCGTGGTTCACCTGCTGCGTCGGCAAGAAGTACACGAAGACGACGAAGCAGTTCGTGATGCCGGGCCACGTGAAGGGCCAGAGCATGCCCGGCTTCCTCGGCGGCTCCGACCTCGCCGTGCCGAAGGGCTCGAGCGACAAGGCCCTGGCCACCGACTGGATCCGGATCTTCACGAGCACGGCCAGCCAGCGCGGCCTGCAGGCGAAGGGGAACATCCCGAACGCCACCAACCTGCTCGGGAACAGCGTGAACGAGCGGGCGGCCAAGCGCAGCTGGTTCGTCCCGACCGCGAAGAACTGGGTCAACGTGGAGAACGGCAACGTCCTCCGCACGATGCTGGCCCGGATCCTCACCGGTAAGGCGAGCATCGCCGCCGCGACCGAGTTCGCCGACAGCAACATCGAGCTGACGCTCAACCAGTAAGGCCCAGGTGAGACGGGGACCCGCTTGACGACTAGCGAGATCCCCGGCGGAACGGCGCTCGCCGCCGAGGCCACCCTCCGGCCTCGGCGGCGGCGCCCGTTCACGTTCGCCCGCGTCCTCCGTGCGGCGGCTCCGTACCTGCTGATCCTTCCGGTCGTCGTGGTGATCGCGGCGATCCTCGGGTATCCGCTCTACCACCTCGCGCGGCTCTCGTTCCAGAAGTACGGGCTGTTCGAGCTGATCGCCCGCCACGGGACGGACGTGGGGTGGGCCAACTACAGCTCCGTCCTGCACGATCACGTCTTCTGGCAAGTCCTGGTCCGGACGATCGTCTTCACGGTCGCCAACGTCGCGCTGACGATGGGCGTCGGGACCCTGATCGCGCTGCTCCTGACGAAGGTGAGCTCGGTCGTGCGCGTCCTGCTCACCGCCGGCCTCGTGCTCGCCTGGTCGATGCCGCCCGTCGTCGCGGTGCAGGTCTGGCTCTGGATGACGAACACCGAGAACGGCCTCCTCAACTACACCCTCACGAAGCTCCACGTCGGCGACTACTTCCAGCACGACTGGTACGCGACGTCGTTCTCGCAGCTCTCGCTGACGACCTCGCTGATCGTCTGGGGGGCGATCCCCTTCATCGTCGTGACGGTCTACGCGGGGCTGTCCCAGGTACCCCACGAGCTCGTCGAGGCCGCCGAGATCGACGGCGCGCGGGCGTGGCGCGTGTTCAAGGACGTGACCGTCCCGATCATCAAGCCGATCTTCCTCGTCCTGACCAGCCTCTCGATCATCTGGGACTTCGGCGTCTTCACCCAGCCGTTCCTGCTCATCGACCAGACGCGCATCAACACGTCGAACGAGCTGATGGGCATCTACCTCTACGAAGAGGGCTACGTCAAGACCGACTTCGGCCGCGGCGCCGCGATCTCGATCCTGATGCTCCTGATCGTCGCGGTGCTCTCGGTGTTCTACGTGCGCAAGATGGTCCGGACGAGCGACGAGGCGACGTGAGCGTCCGCCGGCGCCGCACGCGCTTCGTCTGGGACGCGATCGGCCTCGCGCTCTTCGTCGTGATCTCGTTCCCCGTCTACTGGATGATCGCGAGCGCGTTCAAGCAGGAGGACGAGCTCAACGGTCTCACGCCGACCTGGATCCCGCTGCACCCGACGCTGTCGCACTTCCGCGACGCGATGAACCGGCCTTTCTTCTGGGACGGCGTGAAGAACAGCCTGATCATCGTCTCCGTGACGGTCGCGCTCTCGATGGTGCTCGCCTTCCTGGCCGCGATCGCGCTGGCGAAGTTCCGCTTCACCGGCCGCAGCCTGTTCATCGTCCTGATCATCGGGATCCAGATGCTCCCGCAGGCCGGGCTGATCATCCCGCTCTACGTCGTGCTCGCGCGCTACCACCAGGTGAACGCGCTCTCGGGCGTGATCGTGACCTACATGACGTTCGTGCTGCCGTTCTCGGTCTGGGTGCTGCGAGGCTTCCTGCTCGGGATCCCGAAGGAGCTCGAGGAGGCGGCGATGGTCGACGGCTCGAGCCGCTTCGGGTCGTTCACCCGCATCCTGTTGCCGCTCGTCGCGCCGGGGCTCGTGGCGACGTCTGTCTTCGCCTTCATCACGACCTGGAACGAGTACATCTTCGCCCGCGTCCTGCTGAACGACCAGAGCAAGCAGACGGCGACCGTCTGGCTGTCGTACTTCACCGGGACGAGCCGGAACACGGACTGGGGCGGGCTGATGGCCGGCTCGACGCTGATCGCGATCCCCGTGATCGTCTTCTTCCTGATCGTGCAGCGCAAGATCGCGTTCGGGCTCACCTCCGGCGCGGTTCGCGGATGAGCGAGGGCGGGCTCGCGCCCGCCGCAGCGGCGTGCCTCTTCCCGGGGTTCGGCGGCGAGGCCGTGCCGGACTGGCTGAAGGGGCTGCTCTCGCAGGGGCTCGGCGGGGTAGTGCTGTTCGCGCGCAACATCCGGGACCCGGAGCAGGTCACGGCGCTGACGGAGGCCCTGCGGGCCGAACGCGGCGAGATACTCGTCGCGACCGACGAGGAGGGCGGCGACGTGACGCGGCTCGAGGCGGCGCGCGGGAGCTCGTTCCCGGGGAACCTCGCGCTCGGTGCGGTGGACGACCCGGCGCTGACTTCCCGGGTCGCGGCAGCGATCGGCGGCGAGCTGGCCGCGGTCGGGATCGACCTCGACCTCGCTCCCGTCGCCGACGTGGTCGTCGACCCCGCGGCCGCGATCGTGGGTGTGCGCTCCTTCGGGTCCGATACCGAGTTGGTGGCGCGCCAGGTCGCCGCCTTCGTCGAGGGCCTGCAGAGCGCCGGCGTCGCGGCGTGCGCCAAGCACTTCCCGGGGCACGGCGAGGCCGTCGGTGACTCGCATCTCGAGTTGCCGGTTGCCGGCGCCGACCTGGAGACGCTGCGCGCGCGGGCGCTGCCGCCGTTCGCCGCGGCGGTCGGGGCCGGCCTCCGCGCGGTGATGACGGCGCATGTCCGCTTCACGGCTCTGGACCAGGAAGCGGCGACCCTGAGCAGGCCCTGGATCGAGCTGCTGCGCTCGGAGCTCGGCTTCGACGGCGTCGTGATGACGGACGCCCTGGAGATGCAGGGCGCGGGCGGGCCGGCGGGGATCGAGGAGTCGGCGGTGCGGGCGCTCACGGCGGGTGCCGACGCGCTCTGCCTCGGCGCCGACCTCAGCCCCGAGCAGGTCGAGGGTGCGCACGGCGCGATCGTCGACGCGGTACAGGCCGGGCGCCTCGACGAGGAGCGCCTGCTCGAGGCGGCCGGGCGCGTAGCGGCGCTGGCGGCATGGACGTCGCCTCGGCCCGCACACGACCCCGAGGCCGGGGTCGAGGCCGCGAGGCGCGCGCTGCGTGTCGAGGGCGACCCCTCGCTCGAGGGTGAGCCGTTGATCGTCGAGCTGTGGCCGGAGGCGACGATCGCGGCGGGCGAGGCACACCACGGCCTCGGAGAGATCCTCGGCGCCGAGACGATCCGGCTGCGGGAAGGCGACCGCGTCTCGCCGATCGGCGACAGCGTCGTGGTCGTCGTCCGCGACGCGCATCGCCACGCTTGGCAGCGTGAACTCGTCCCAGCGGGCGCGGTCGTCGTCGAGACCGGCCTGCCCGAGTGGCGGCCTGCGGGAGCCCGCGCCTACGTCGCGACCTACGGCGCGGGTCGCGCCAACCTCGAGGCCGCGGCCGAGCTCCTCGCCCGCAGCTAGCCTGCCGGCCCATGCGCCTCGTGCTCGACTGGGACGGCACCGTCACCGAGCGGGACACGCTCGACCTCGTGCTGCAGGAGTTCGGAGACCCCGAGATCTACGAGCACGTCGAGAGCGAGCTCGAGGCCGGCCGGATGACGCTGAACGACGTGATCGCGGCCGAGTTCGCCACGGTGACCGTCCCGTTGGATGAGGCGGTCGCGTTCGTCGTCGCACGCACCCGCGTGCGGCCGGGCTTCGCGGAGCTGGCGAGGACCCGTCACCCGCTGGTGGTCTCGTCCGGGTTCCACGAGCTGATCGAGCCCGTGCTCGAGCGCGAGGGCGTGCTCGGCAGGGTCGAGCTGCGTGCCAACCGCGTCGAAGCGAGGCCCGACGGCTGGCGCGTGCGCTTCCGCGTCGCCGAGGTCTGCGACGAGTGCGGCGAGCCGTGCAAGCGCGGCGACCTACCTCACGGCGAGGTCGTCTTCGCCGGCGACAGCCACTCCGACTACTGCGCCTCGCTCGCCGCCGATCGCGTCTTCGCGGTCGGGCGCCTGGCGCGCTGGCTCGAGGGCCGCGGCGTCCGGCACGAGCCGCTGACCGACTTTCACGCCCTCGCCTCAGAGCTGTAGCTCTGAGCGCGGCCGCGGGCCGCCGTGGGTGAGCAGCAGCCGCTCCGGGTCGCGTTCCAGCGCGCGCCGCACCGAGGCCTCGAGCTCCTCCCACGTGTCGTTCTTGCCGAGCCAGCTCCGAGGGCAGAGCTCCGTTCGATCTTCGTAGCCGAGCAGCGAGTCGCCGACAACGAGGGCACGGTGGCTCGGCAACCAGAACGCGGCCTCGTTCATGAAGCCCATGGCGAGCGCCTCGACACCCCCGGGTAGCGTCTCCCCGTCGGCGAAGGTCCGCGAGATGGCGACGCGCTTGCCGACGTCTTCGACAGCAGGCTCGTGCGCCCACACGGTCGCTCCCTCGTAGCGAGCGAGGATCTCGTCCGCGCTGCGCGCGTGCCAGTGGAGGCTGATCAGAATCGTAGGCGGGCCGTGGTGCTCCACGTCGCCGTCCAGCGCCGACCAGAAGCGCTCTTCGTCGCCGGCCGGCACGAGCGGGTCGAACAGCACGAGCGAGTCGTCCTCGACCAGCGCGTACGCCGAGACGTCGCGCTCCCAGCCGCGCCCGTCCTTGAAGTCCGACGGGCTCCACTCGGGGTGCGGCGCGGTCCACCACCAGAGGTGCGGGGCGATCTGCTCGATCTCCACGGCCACGAACCTACCGCACGTACGGTTGCCCGATGCCTGTCCTGAGGCCGCCGAAGCCGTTCGACTTCGATTTGACGACCGAGCGGTTCCGCGCGTTCGGGCCCGACCTGGCGAACCTCTGGGAAGACGGCGCCATCCATCGCGTCGTCGGCGCACGGGAGGTGCGAATGGAGCCGGCAGGCAAGGGCGTCCGGGTCGAGCCGCTGGACGACGAGACGCGGCCGGTGGTGGGCAAGCTGCTCGGCTTCGAGTTCGACCTCGCGGGGTTCTACGAGTGGGCGCAGGGCGACTCGGTTCTGAAAGAGCTGACGACGAGGCTCGCCGGCTTCCGCCCGCCGCTCGCGCCCGATCCCTTCGAGACGCTCGTCACCTCGATCACCGCGCAGCAGGTCTCGCTCTTCGCGGCCTTCGCGATCCGCAACCGGCTGATCGAGCGCTTCGGCCGGCGCGTCGGTCGCGGGTGGTCGTTCCCGACTGCCAAGCGTCTGCGCCGCGCGAGGCACGACGACCTGCTCGCGCTCGGGTTCTCGAACCGGAAGGCCGAGTACGTGCTCGGGCTCGCAAGAGAGCCGCTCGACTTTGCAGCGCTCGCCTCCCTCCCCGACGCGGAGGTCAAGGCACAGCTCGTCTCGCTTCGCGGGATCGGCGAGTGGACGGCCGAGTGGTTCCTAGCCCGCCACCTTGCCCGTCCGCGGGCGTGGCCGATCGGCGACGTCGCCCTCGACAAGGCGGTGCGCGCCTTCTACCCGAAAACCCACGACGTCCGCGCGATCGGCGAGCGCTTCGACCCGTTCCAGAACCTCACTGCCCACTACTTGCTCACGGGGGCTAGGCTCGCGCCGTGAACGTTCGCGAGGCGACACCCGCCGACGAGCCCACGCTGGTCGAGTTCACCGAGGCGATCTTCAACGAGAACTGGGACCGGCCCTGGCGGCCGCCCGCGGTCACGCGGAGGATCTTCGAGGGGAAGCTCGTGCTGCTGGCGGAGGATGACAGCGGCGAGCCGGTCGGCTACGCGTTCGGCGAGCTCGACCCGCAGGGCTACGCGCACGTGAACATCGTCTACGTGCGGCCCGAGTTCCGCCGCCAGGGCGTGACGAGGGCGTTGCTCGTGGAGTTCGCGTCACGCGCGCGCGAGGAGGGGATCGGGCACATGACGCTCGACGTCGCGACCCGGAACGAGGTCGGCCGCGAGGTCTGGCGGCGGCTGGGCTTCACCGAGTGGGCGCTGCGGCTGACCGCGCCGCTCGAGCGGATCGAGCGCACCCCCGAGGTCGGCGAGTCCTACGCGTCGTTGCACGTGCAGACCGACGACCACGACGCGGTCGAGGCCGCCGTCGCCAAGTACCTGCCGCGCTTCGGCGGCTCCGGAGGCCGTGTCGAGGGCCCGCACAACGGGTGGGTCGTCGCGTACGCGGAGCTCGTCGACCGCGACCGGCACGCGCGCGAGCGGCTGGCGTCGGAGCTCTCGAACGCGCTGGGCGCCGTCGTCTGCGCGATCGGCGTCGAGGAGGGCGCGGTCGTTCGCTACGCCCTCTTCGAGCGCGGCAGCATTGTCGACGAGTACCAGTCGGTCCCTGACTACTTCGAGCCGCTGCCGCCCGGCGACGTGGTCGCACTCGGCTCGAACCCGACCGTTGTGTCGCGCCTCACCGGCGCCCAGCCGGCTCGGGTGCGGGCGGCAGCGCGAACGGCCTCGTCGCCCGAGGACCTCCCGCCGCCCGAAGAACTTCTGCAGCAGATCGCCGAGGCGATGGGACTGGAAGGCGCGGGTCGCGGGTAGGGTCAGGACGTGCCGACCCTCTACACCGCCGACCGCTGCCCCTACGCCGCCCGGGCGCGGATCACGCTCGCGGAGAAGGGGATCGCGTACGAGGCCGTCGAGATCGACCTCGACGACCGGCCGGCGCTGATCTACGAGAAGAACTCGCTGGGCAGGGTGCCCGTCTACGAGGAGGACGAGGGGCTCGTGCTGCCGGAGTCCGAGGTGATCATGGAGTACCTCGAGGAGCGCTACCCGGAGCCGGCCCTGTGGCCGGCCGACCCGGCCGAGCGTGCGCTGGGGCGGCTCTGGCTGCAGCGCTTCGACGACCGGCTCGGAAGCGCGTACTACGCGGCGCGCCGCGGCGACGGCCGCGAGCGGCTCGACGCCGGCCTCGCCGAGCTCGACCGCGCGCTCGAGGGGCAGCCGTGGCTCACAGGTCGCGACTACGGCCTCGCCGACATCGGCTACGTGCCGTGGATCCTGCGCGGGCTCGAGCGGTTCGAGCTCGAGCTCGGGCAGTCGCTCGCCGACTGGCTCGAGCGCTGTTCTGCACGGCCCGCCGTCGCCCAGGAACGCGCGGTCGTAACCGCCCTGTGAAGGTCGTCCTCCTGCATGCGTTCCCGCTCGACGAGCGGATGTGGGAGCCGCAGCTCGAGCCCTTGCGCGAGTATGAGGTGGTCGCGCCCCGGCTCTACGGCCGCGGGCGGGCGATAGGCGCGTACGCCGAGTCGGTTCTCCGCGAGCAGCAGGGCGAGCTCGTTCTGGTCGGCGCCTCGCTGGGTGGCTACACGGCGCTCGCAATGACGCAACGGGAGCCCGAGCGCGTTCGGGCACTCGCGCTGGTGGGTGCCCGTGCGGATGCCGACACGCCCGAGCGCCGCGCCTCCCGGGCCGACACCATCGCGCTGATCGAGAACGGCGGCGCCGAGGCACTTTGGGAGAACCAGCGACCGCGCCTCCTGCTCGAGGACGCGCCGGAAAACGCTCTCGACGCTGCCCAGGATCAGACCCTTGCCCGCTCGACGGAGGAGCTCGTGGAGGCGGTCGGTGCCCTGCGCGACCGCGACGACCGCACGGACACACTGCGCGACTTCCCAGGGCTGACCTTCGTCGCCGTCGGCGAGGGCGACCAGTTCTTCCCGCCCGACGAGGCGCAAGCTCAGGCGCAGCTAGCCCGGCGCGGCCGCTTCAGGGTGTTCGCGGGAGCACGTCACCTCCCGAACATCGAGCAGCCGGACGAGTTCAACGCCGCGCTCGCGCAGTTCCTGGCCGATGTCTGAGCTCCCGCCGCTCGTCGACGCGGCCTGGTTGCAGGAGCACCTCGGCGAGGACGACCTCCTCGTCGGCGACGTGCGCGGGCCGAACGCCCACCAGCGCGGGCACCTGCCGCGCTCGATCCCGCTCGTGCTCGGCTCGCCGCCGCCGCTCGCGACACGGGAGACGGTCCAGGAGTTCGCGGTCGAGGTGCAGCGCCGGCTCGGCCGCCACGGCGTCACGGGCGAGGAGCGGCTCGTCCTCTACGACCGGGGCGACTGCGTCGGTGCCTCGGCGTCCGCGCAGGCGGCGCTGCTCGCCGGGCATCCGCGGGTCTCGGTCCTGGCG